>Ga0307277_10000719_pt1 | contig 12552 bp, 16 predicted proteins | sample ER_DNA_116_FD_194473 | JGI IMG/M metagenome (GOLD analysis project Ga0307277, IMG submission 194473) | Bulk soil microbial communities from the East River watershed near Crested Butte, Colorado, United States - ER_DNA_116 | ecosystem: Environmental > Terrestrial > Soil > Floodplain | place...
GCTCGGCGGCTGGGGCCGGTCGGATCACTAGATGGCGACACGAGCCGTTTCGGCGCCGCTCGCGCAGCTTCCGAACGCGCTCACGATCGCACGGCTCGCGATCATCCCGGTCTTCGTAGCGCTCGTGATCCAGGCCGGGGGAGAGGCGAGCTGGGCGGCGGGTGCGCTCTTCGGAGCGGCGGGAATCACGGATCAGGTCGACGGGTGGCTCGCTCGGCGCTGGCGGGTCGAGTCCCAGTTCGGGCGTTTCGTCGATCCGCTGGCGGACCGAATCATCATCGACGCCGCAGTCATCCTCCTCTGGCACTACGACCGTCTCCCCTGGGTCGCACTGGCGGTCATCCTCGCCCGCGACGGAATCCTGCTCGTGGGGACGCCCGCGGCGGTGCGGCGAGGCTACGACTTCTCCGTCAGCTTGCTCGGCAAGGCCGCGACCTGGGTGCTCTACGCGTCGATCGCGTTCATCCTCGTGACCGATCCGGGCACCGACTGGCCGCTCGCGCTTTTCTGGTGCGGGGTTGGCCTCGCGGTGCTGGCGGGCATCCTCTACGTCGTGAGAGCGTGGAGGACGACGAGATGAAGGCGGTCGTGATGGCCGGGGGAGAGGGGACGCGCCTGCGCCCCCTGACCTCGAACCAGCCCAAGCCGATGGTCCCGATCGTCGGCAAGCCGTGCATGGAGCACATCGTCGAGCTGCTGCGCATGCACGGGTTCGAGGACATCGTGGTCACGCTCGCATTCATGCCGCAGGCGATCCGCGGGTACTTCGGGGCGGGGGAGAGCCAGGGAGTCTCCATCCGCTACTCCGTGGAGGAATCGCCCGCGGGGACGGCGGGCTCGGTCAAGCTCGCGGAGGACGCACTCGAGGAGCCCTTCCTCGTCATCTCGGGAGACGCGCTCTGCGACATCGACCTGGGAGAGCTGGTGCGCTTCCACGAGGAGAAGGAGGCGTTCGTCACGATCGCGCTCAAGAGCGTCGACAACCCGCTCGAGTTCGGGATCGTGGTCACCGACTCGGACGGGCGTATCGAGCGTTTCCTCGAGAAGCCCTCCTGGGGCCAGGTCTTCACCGACACCATCAACACCGGGATTTACGTCCTCGATCCGGAAGTGCTGCGCCACGTCCCCACCGATCGGCCGTTCGACTTCTCCAAAGAGCTCTTCCCGCTGCTCCTGGAGATGGGCAAGCCCCTCTACGGCTACGTCACAGATGGCTACTGGCAGGACATCGGCAATCTCGAGCAGTTTCGGCAGGCGAACTTCGACGCTCTCGACGAGCGGGTGCGCCTGAACATCCCCGGGATCCGGCTCCGCGGCAACATCTGGATGGGAGAAGGCGTGGAGCTCGAGGACCTGGAAGCCGTCGAGGCTCCGGCGTTCCTCGGCAACTACTGCCGCATCGCGGCGCAGGCGTCGGTCGGCGCGTATTCCGTGCTCTCCAACAGCGTCACGCTGCGAGACCACGCACGCACGGTCCGCTCCGTGATCGACGGCTCCACCTACGTCGGGAGGAGCGCGTTGATCGAGGGAGCGATCGTCGGCAAGTCCTGCGACCTGCGCCCGCACGCGCGCCTCCACGAGGGTGTCGCGGTCGGCGACTCGTGCACGATCGGAGAGCAGAGCGTGGTCATGCCGGGCATCCGGATCTACCCTTTCAAGGAGGTGGAAGCCGGCGCTCTGGTCGACCGGCACCTGATCTGGGAGTCGAGCATGCCCTCGAGGCTCTTCAGGCGGGACGGCGTCGCTGGGCTGATCAACGTCGATCTGACTCCAGAGACCGCTTTGCGCGTCGGAATCGCGCTCGGGACCGCGCTCAAGCGCGGAGACCGCGTGGCCGTCAGCCGCTCGGCCCCTCCGGCTTGTCGCCTGCTCAAGCGCGCAGTCATTTCGGGGGTCATCTCGACCGGGGTCAACGTCGCCGACCTGCACGTGATGGCCCCCGCGGTCACGCGCCATTTCCTCAAGAGCCAGGGCATGGGCGCGGCCATGCACGTGCGCCCGAGCGCGCAGGACCCCGAGGTGATGGAGATCCAGTTCTTCGAGGCGCCCGGCATCCAGGCCACGCCGGCCTTCGTCAAGGAGATCGAGAAGCACTTTCAGAGACAGGAGTTCCGCCGGGCGGCTGCGGACGACGTCGGCAAGATCACCTCGCCGGCGCGGGCGCCGGAGGGATACGTCGCCGATCTCCTCCAAACCGTGGACGTCGAGGCAATCCGGGCTCGCGGCTTTCGCATCGTCGTCGAGTACTCGCACTCGGCCGTGTCGCTCGTGTTGCCGCTCGTGCTCGGCGCGCTCGGCGTGGAGGCGATCGCGGCCCATCCCTACGCAGGCGAGTACGCGCCTGCGCTCACGATTGCCAAGGCGCTGGGCCAGACGAAACGCCTGGTGAGCGCAGCGGGCGCCGAGCTCGGCGTCGTGCTCGACGAGAGCGGCGAGCGGATCTACCTCGTGGACGAGCAGGCGCACGAGGTTCCGGTCGAACAGGAGCTCCTCCTCTTCCTCAGCCTGCTCGCGAGCGACGGCAAAACGGGGACTCTCGCCCTCCCGACGACGGTCACTCAGCTTGCCGAACCGTTGGTCGAGGGCAGCTCCCTCGAGGTGCGGCGGACACCGGCTTCGCTCTCGGCGCTCACGCAGGCCGCCGTCGGCGACAACGTCGTCTTCGCGGGCTCGGTGGGAGGCGGCTTCGTTTTCCCCGACTTTCTGCCGGCCTACGACGGCGTGGCGAGCCTCTGCAAGCTGCTCGAGCTCTTCGCCCCGCTCGACAAGCCGCTCTCGGAGCTCGTCGCGGCTCTTCCGGAGACGACCGTGGTGCACCGTGAGGTCCGCTGCCCCTGGGCACGCAAGGGCACTGTCATGCGCGTGATCACGGAGCGCATGAAAGGCAAGAAGATCGACACGCTCGATGGGATCAAGGTCTTCGAGAAACGCGGCTGGGCGCAGGTTCTTCCCGATCCCGACGAGCCGCTCGTCCACGTCTACGCCGAGGGCAACACCGCCGCCGACGCCGAGAGCCTCGAAGCGGAGTTCCTCGCGCTCGTCGAGGAAGTCGTCGCGGCCGACGAGGTCGACGAAGAGGCGTGAACCCCTAACCCTCAAGCCAAGGTTGAAGGATCAGCCCGCCCTGTGCCATACTGTCCGAACCGCCATGGAAGCCCTTCCCGACCTCGACTCGCTTTCCGACCAGGAGCTCCGCGATCTCATCCATCGCCTGATGGAGGACGAGCGCCGGGTCTCCTACGAGCGCCGCATGCTGCACGGGAAGATCGACATCCTGCGGGCCGAGATGCAGTCGCGGCTCAAGCAAGAGGTCGGCGAGGGTGGAAGCCCGCTTCACGACGTCGACGTCGACAAGCTGGCCGAGATCCTTGCTTCGAAGGCGACGCCGCCCGCCGATTAACGCCGGCCCCAAGGCACGCGATGAGCTACGTTCATTGTCCCGAGTGCGGCTTTCAGAATCCTGAAGCCGCGAATTACTGCTCCAAGTGCGGCGCCCTGCTCATCCACGACGAGTCCGGCGCGCACACGACGATGACCTTCACGCCCGAGGAGGTCTCCGAGGACGACTCGCTCTCGCTCGCCGACCTGCGCATCGAAGGCCCTGCGCTCGTCGTGCGGGCCGGCGGGGGCAGGGCGGGGGAGACCTTCGGCCTCGAAGGCGACCGGGTCGGCGTCGGCCGCGGCCCCGAGAACGAGGTCTTCCTGGACGACGTTACGGTTTCCCGCCGTCACGCGGTTCTGGTGAAGCGGGACGACGGCTATTACATCGACGACGAGGACAGCCTCAACGGCACCTATGTCAACCGCCGCCGGGTCGAGAGCGCGAAGCTCGAAGACGGCGACGAGGTGCAGATCGGCAAGTACAGGCTGACGTTCCTGACGGGATAGCTATGGCAACGGTGACGAGAGAGGTCGAGCGAGACGGGGACGGAAGGCGAGCGCGGCCGCTCACGATCGGCTCCGTCTGCCGCCACCTCAAGACCGAGTTCCCGGACATCTCCATTTCCAAGATTCGCTACCTCGAGGATCAGGGGCTCGTGAGCCCCCGCCGCACGCAGGGCGGGTACCGGCTCTTCACGGAAGACGACGTCGACCGCCTCGAGACGATCCTGCGCTTGCAGCGCGACGAGTTCCTGCCCTTGCGGGTGATCCGGCAGGAGCTCGCATCGCCCCTGCGCGCGCACGACCGCAAGCGCCCGCCCCGCGGAGGCCTGCGGGCGGAGGAAGAAGAGCTCGACTTCGACCTGCTCTGCTCCCGATCCGGCGCGAGCCGCGAGTTCGTTCGTGATCTCGAGGATTTCGGCCTGCTCCAGCCCCGAATCGAAGACGGCGAGAAGCTCTACCCGGATCGCGACGTCGACGTGGTCGCAGCGTGCCTGCGCCTGGCTCGTTACGGGGTCGAGCCCCGCAATCTGCGGAGCTTCAGGTCCGGCGCCGACCGCGAGGCCGGCCTTCTGGAGCAGATCGTCGCGCCGGCCCTGCGGTCGCGAAACCCCGAGCGGCGCCAGGGCGGGCTCGAGGATCTCGAAGCTCTCGCCTCGCTCTCGCAGGAGCTCTCACAGCTCCTCTTCTGGCGGGCCCTGCGGGCACTCGTCCCCCGCTAGGGTCCCGCGCGTGGAGCTGGCGTCGAAGATCCGGGACATCCCGGATTTCCCCAAACGGGGCATTGTCTTCAGGGACATCATGCCTCTGCTCGCCGACGCGGAGGCTCTGCACGAAACGGTCGAGAAGCTGGCGGAGTTCGCGGAGCCGCGCAAGCCGGATCTGATCGTGGGCGCGGAGGCCCGGGGCTTCATCCTGGGGGCCGCGCTCGCGTATCGCCTGGAGTGTGGCTTCATCGCAGCCAGGAAGCCGGGGAAGCTCCCCTGGCGCACGGTCAGCGTCAAGTACGCGCTCGAGTACGGCTTCGACGCGCTCGAGCTGCATGCGGACGCGATCAAGCCCGGCACGCGCGTGATCGTCCACGACGATCTGCTCGCGACAGGAGGGACCGCGCGGGCGAAGGTCGATCTCGTCGAGCAGCTCGGGGGAGACGTCGTGGGCCTCGCGTTCGTGATCGAGCTCGAGTTCCTGAACGGCCGCGAGCGCCTCGAAGGCTACGACGTCTTCTCGCTGATCCGCTACAGCGAGTGATCGCCCCGACACGACTGGCGTTTGCCGTCCGTCCTGCCGATAGATAATCGGCCCATGTACGACGGGCTCACAGGCCACTACACGTTCCCTTGCCCGATCCGGGGCGAGGTGCGCCTGCCGCTGTCGGAGTTCCGGATCCTGGAGCGCCTTCCCGGCGCGAGCCATCCGGCGGTGTACAAGATCACCTTCGCCTGCACGTGCGGAAGCGACCACGAGGGGCTCGTCACCCACGACGAGCTCGACTGGGCTCCCATTGCGGGCTCCGAGACACCCTTCCTCAACCTGATGACCGCCCACCTCGAGAAGACGGCGGAGGACCTTCTCGACCTGGCGGCGACGCACATCAGAGCCGGAAGCTGGCCCTGGAGCTTCTTCTGCTTCCCGGAGGACCGGCCGCGGCCGGTGTTTCCTTCAGCCTTCCGGCTCCTCTCGGCCGGAGACGACCGGCTCGGACTGGCGGTCGAGTGCCCCGCGTGCGCCCGCACGTCCGTAAACGTGGTCAGCCGCCCGCACGTCGACTTGCCGTTCTACAACGACGACCACGTGGAGGTCGTCGAGCACATCTTCGCGGCCGATTGCGCGCGCACCGTCGAGAGCTTCCGCGCAGAGCTCGATTCCAGCTCTTTTGACGCCTCCCGGCGCCGCCTGGCTGCATAAACCCGTAACCGGAAAGGGGTTACAGGCGTTCCCATAACGGGAAATTTCCCCTGCACACAACCAAAGAGGTGACGAAAGTGGGCATCTTCACGAGAAACCGAGACGACGACGTCGTCACGACCGACGGGCGCGACGATGTCCTGACGCGCGACCGGCCGGTCGGGAGCGACCGCGTCGTCGAGGATCGAAGAGGAGACTGGGGCGGGCCCCCGCTCGTCCGCGCCCTCTTCACACTGCTCGGGGTCGCCGCGGCCGGCCTCCTGGTCTGGCTCGCGCATTACTTCGACCTGACGAGCACCACCGAGTTCTGGTACGCGATGGGCCTGATCGCGGCGGCCGGCCTGGTCCTCGGCTTGTCGCAGCTCTTCGGAGGCTGGACGAAGTGGGGCATCCCCGTCATGAGCCCCGGCGTCTTCCTTTTCGCGTTCATCCCGACGCTGATCGTGGTCGGATGGGTCCTGCTGGCGACCCAGCCGGACGGCGGCTGGCAGCAGAACCGCTTCTCCGGCTGGTCGGGCGATCTCGGGATCACCGGGTTCGTCAATGATCTCGGCATGTTCCCGGCCGCTCTCGCCCTAGGGCTCGGGGTCGTTTTTGCCTTCTCGTTCGACACCACCGGCCCGCGCAACCGCGAGCTCGTCGACCGTCAGCGCGACGTCGTGCCCGACGAGGACGTGCACGACTACTCGGATGACGACGGCGCCGTACCCACCACGACGACGCCGGCGGACGAGCGGACGATCGTTCGCGATCGCGAGACCGCCTAGCCTCTGCGTCACCGCGCACGCGAGGGGCGCCCGTGGGCGCCCCTCGCTCGTTCTTCACTCGCGCCAGGGATCTTGGCGGGAACCGCCCCCGTCGATGAGGTGAGCATGGCCGCCGAAGGCCACAGCCGCACAGGGGACGAGCACGGAGCCCCGAGACTTCTCGAGCATTGCGCCGCCCTCGAGCGCATGATCGGGAGCGAAGGGTGCACGGCTCGGGCACGCCTCGAGCTGGTTCTCGGAGGCGAGCTCACGAGTCTCCTCTGCCGGGCGCTCACGAGCGCGCCGCGGCCGACGCAGCTGCTGGCGTTCTAACTGACAGGCGCTAGCGCCGGAGCTGATCGGCCCCGAACAGACGCACGTAGAAGAAGATGAGCGTTCCGGCGACGACGGCGAAGAGAAACGCCGTCCCCGCGGAGATCCCGATCGCGAGGAGGCCGAGCCAGATGAACGCGCCCAGGCCGATTCCCCAGAGGAGCGAGGTGAATCCGGGGCTGAATGCGGGAGGCCTCAGCGGCGACATGAGGGCAATCTAGCCAGGACCAAAAAAGTCGCCGAGCGGGTGGCGCTTTCGTCCACTTCACCCACCAGCTTTCCGCTTCCGCGTACAACCGCCCGGTGAAGCCTCAACCTACTCGCGCTCCCTGCTCGGCGCAATCGGCACTGTAGGACGTGTGCCAAACGGTTTCAAGCGACCGTTCAACTTAATCTACGCAATTTGCGAACAGTTCAGTTTTCCACACTATCCACATCGATCGCGGGGCCCTGTGGGACAGTCTGTGGAACGCGGCTTGGCGTCTAGCGGCCGGCCAGCGCGGCGCGAGTGTACACGCCCGCGGCGTTCCAGAGGAGATAGCCCTGCGAACCGGCGTCCCGGGCCGCCTGGATCTGATCCTGGACGTCCGCCAGGGTGTACGGGCGCCCGAGCGAGAAGTCCTGAAGCCACGGGACGAGACGCGTTTCCTGCCCCCGGAGAGCGACGTCGAAGTCGCGTAGCGCGAGCGCGACCGTCCGGCCGGGCTGGGCGTTGGGATCCGGCAGGTTGTACTCCCCGGCCCCGAAGTGGGAGGGGTAGACCATCGGATAGATCGTGTCCAGATACGGCGCGATCCGGTTCGGACGCTGGCCGATCCCCATGTTGCGCGTCGCGGAAAGGCCGAAGACATCCGCGGAGACGCGCACGCCCAGAGGTCGCAGGCGCTTGCTCGCGTACTCGAGGAAGCTCGTGATCACCCGGGCCTTCGACTGCTTCGTCTTGCCAGGGAAGACCGCGTACGAAAGATCGCCGTCCGTTGGGAAACGGACGTAGTCGAACTGGATCTCGTCGAAGCCCGCTTTGGCAGCTGCGGCGCCGAGGTCGGTGACGTACTTCCAGACGCCCTTGTTGTAGGGGTTCACCCAACCGAGCCCCGCGGCGGTGTGCCAGACGCCTCCGTCGGTCGTGCGGATCGCGTAGCTCGGCTGGTGCTCCGAGAGGACCGGATCCTCGAAGACGACGATTCGGCCGATCAGATACACGCCCCGAGCGTGCGCCTCGCGCGCGACCTCGTAGGGGTCGTAGTAGGTCCTCGCCGCTCCCGTCTTGTGCGCGAGCGGCACGGCCGGATGGCGAAATCCGACTTCGCCGTTCTCGTCCTTGATGTCGAGCTCGACCGTGTTTAGCCCGTCACGGGTCAGCCGGAGATAGTCGTCGACCTTCCCAGCGAGCGAGGCGAGCGCCATCGTGATGTGGACCCCGCGGAGCTCCTCCGGATACGCGCGAGGCTGAGGCTTGGGCTTCGCCGGAGCCTGGGCGGTATGGGCGCCCGTCGTGGCGCCCGCGCCTTTCGTGTCGCGCTCGTTGAGGAAGCGTGCACCGAGCGTCAATCCTGCGGCAGTCAGAGCGACGACTGCGAGAGCCGCGATTCGCCGGGTGGCTCTCCGCCTCCTGGCCTGTCGACGCCGGGAGCGGAAGCGTTCGTTGGGGTCGACAGGCTCGAGCAGCATTAGAACCCCGGCACGCTAGTCGGTCGCAAGAAGGCCCGCAAGCGCTTCGGCCGACCAACGCAACGTTTTTCGTTGCGCTAAGATCGGACTATGCCGGTCGAGCCTGCAGTGAAGGTGGAAGCGCTCAGCCGCGACTTCCGGTCGCAGCGGCGCCTGGCCGACGCGCTGGGCGTCAGCCCGGCGCAGGTGAGCCGCTGGAAGAGGGGACAGGGGATCGACCCCGACAACGCGGAGCGGCTCGATCTCCTGGAGCTGGCGATGTCGGCCCTCCTGCGCCTCTACGAGCCCTCGACGGCCGAGAAGTGGCTCTTCGGGCTCAATCCCTTTCTGCGGCAGCGGCGGCCGATCGACGTCATCCGTCAGGGACGGGTGGAAGAGCTGCTCGGGGCCATCCGTCAGGAGCAAGCCGGCTCTTTCGCGTGATCCTCTTTCGCTGCTTCGCTTGGGACGCAAGCGTCTCGGCGCGAGCGCGGGGGGGAGCCCTCTGGTTTCCGCGGATGCTCCAGGGTGAGGGCCGTCACGACGCGCCGACGCTGTACGGATGCCTCTACGTCTCCTCCGAGCCCGTCTCCGCCCTCGTCGAGCAGCTGGCGGGCCTGACCGGGACCTCGATCGAACCGCCCGACCTCTTTCGCCATGGACACCCGCTCGCCCTCGCGGCGGTCGAGCTCGACGATGGGGCGGAGCTGCTCGATCTCGACGATCCCGCCATCCTCGTCCAGGAGGAGCTCAGGCCCTCCCGGGTCGCGACGAACGACCGCCCGACGACACAGGGACAGGCGTCCGAGCTCTTTCAGCGCCACGGGGAGGTTGTAGGGGTCAGGTGGTGGTCGACCTTCGAATCGCTCTGGCCGAACATCACCCTCTTCGACAGAGCCGAAACCGCGCTCGAGGTCTCGGATGTCCAGCGCCTCGAGGTAGGGGACGACGTCGTTCGCGAGGCGGCCGACTTCCTCGGCCTGGGATTGCTCGAGTGAAGCACCGTCGCCTGCGGTTGGGTTCAGGTTGGCTTTCCGGGGTCCATCTTGTAGTTTTCAGCTCCTCCGGGAGTTGTCTACGAGTTAGGGGTGAGTTCCTTGCGGCAATGTTTTTCCACGCTCCGACGTCCCGCGTTGCTGATTGCGGCGCTCTTGATCGTGAGCTCAGCAGTTGGCGTCGCGTCTGCATCCGCGGCATGGACGAAAGTGGCGGTCTGGAACATGAACGAGGCGGCAGGCGCGCCCGTCATGCGCGACAGCAGCGGAAACCATCGTTCGGGCATCATCGGGGACTTCGTCACCACAGGCGTCACCGTGGACGGCTTCACGGGGTACCAGTTCACCTCCGGCGGGGCGAAAGGAGACCCCGAGAACCTCGTCATCGTCGACCGCGCGCCCCTGAACCCGTACAGGAGCACCTTCAAGGTGTTCCTCCGCCTGAAGACGACCGCGACGGACCAGAACATCATCCAGAAGGGCCAGGCCAACACGGTCGGCGGCAGCTGGAAGATCGAGACGGACCCCGAGGGGCACGTCGTTTGCACGTTTCGAGGAGCGGCGGGCCGCGGCGCGATCAGGTCACGAGGGAACCTAGCGGACGGCAATTGGCACAAGGTCGTGTGCATCCGGCGCCCGACCGCGGTCGTGATCATCGTCGGCAACTTCCCGCGTCGGGATCCAGGCCGGACGGGCAGGATTGCGAACAACGCTCCGCTCGCGATCGGGGGCAAGAGGTCGTGCACCGCGCCGGCGGTGTCGTGCCAGTACTACGACGGCCTGCTCGACCGGGTCGCGGTTTCGAAAAGAAGGTAAGGATGCGTGACGACGCTCGTCTCTCCCAACGGGGAGGCGGGCGTCGCCGCCAACTTGACGAACGCCAGAAAGGCTCAGCAGTCCTTCGGCTTGCACGTGACTGTCTCGACAACTGTGACCGTCACCGCTCGTATCGCAGTCACCGTGGCGACGTCTCGCGTCGTGACCGTGTGCGTTTCACGAACCGTGTGCGCAGGCAGGGTGACCACGTCTTGAACAGTGGTGCCGGAGCGTGGGCGCACCAGGCGGACGGTCCTACCCTGGCGCCTGACCGTCTCGGTGACCACTTCCATGCGGGAAGAGGACGACACGGGAGCTCGCCCGGCGCTCGGCGGAGCAACAGAGGGTATCTCGGCACCTGACCGCCCAACCGCTGTCGCGGCGAGGACGCCGAAACCGAGAAGGGCGGCGGTGGCTAGGGCAAATCCGATGCGCTGGTCCGCTTTATAGAAGCGGCTTTGGGCCAGGCGGTATCGGAGCGCATCGAGACGATCGAGCAGGTCGTTGAGGCCGGTGGAAATGATCTCGCGCACTAGGTCCCCCACAGACGCAAGTAATCGGGACCATACCGGCTACCTGCCGGGCGGGGTGCGGTGCACATCGCAGGTTTTGCGAGGTGTTAGGAGCCAGATGAGCGCGTCACAGCCCCCGAGCCGACGCGCTCTGCCAGCTTCGGTTCCTCTCCAAGTGGTGGCACACTCTAGGAGCGGGGCCAGAGCATCCTTTCCCGGGGTGAAGGCTCTGTCGGCGGACCCCTTGCCGGCGAGTCGGGATCTCTGGCCCCGCCTTCCTCCTTGTCGTGTCCACCTTTCGCACGATTCCGTGGCCACGACCGAGGCGTACATGCGGAGCAGGGTGGACGACCGCGCCTGCGCTTGAAAGGGCGATTCGTGAGCCAACTTGACATAACGCCCGTTATCGTGCGTGCGCCCTTTTGAAGACGACTACATGCCCTGAGCAGCGGTGAGCCGCTCGACGGCGGCCTCTTTGGCCCGTTCGAGCGCGTCCTGGGCTCTGCGCAGCAGGTTTGCGGCGTCGTCCTCGCGGCGGAGCTCGACGAGCCCGGCATGGAGAGGGACGCTCTCGCCGCCGTTGTCCACCCGTCCACCGAGAGCGACCTGCAGTCGGCGGTGGAGGCGTTCGGCGTCGGGCTGGCCCGCCTCAGGCATGATCACCCCGAAGAAGCCGTCGCCGAGGTGCGCGGCGACGTCCGTCCCCCGGACGGCGCGCTGGATCCGGTCGCCTGCGGAGGCAAAGTCGGTGAGACCCTCGGCTTCGAAGAGCAGGAGCGCGAGCGCTCGCTCGTAGCGGCGCGCCCTGGCGACCTCTCGACGCAGGCGCTCGTCGAAGTAGCGGCGGTTCTTGAGGTTCGTCAGCGGATCTGCGTCGGCCAGCCGCTGCGCTTCCGAGTAAATGCGGGCGTGTTCGAGCGTCGGCCCGAATGCTGCGGCGACCTCCTCGAAGCGGGCCAGATCCTGCTCGTCGACCGTGCGGTCGGCCCGCCGCCAGAAGACAGCGAGGGTGCCCACACGCTCGCCCTCCTCGTTGCTGAGAGGAACGGCGAGGCCTCCGGCCAGCCGGAAGGCGTCGTTGACCGCTTCGTCAGCCGAATAGAGGTAGCCGAGCTTGACGGCGCGGGCGCGTCCGGCCTCGGGCGGGATACCGAGGAGATCCCGCGTCGACTCTTGGGCGGTCAGGCCGTGGCTCGCAGTGATCGGCTCGCCTTCTCCTTGGCCGAGGACGATCAGCGCGGCATCGGCTTCAGCGAGCGCACCGACCGCGCGCAGCGCCCGCTCGAGAGCCTCGTCGAGATCGAGGGTGGCGCCGACTTCCCCCATGGCTGCCAGTCGACCGGCCTCCTCCCGCGCGTCCCCGAGGGCGCGCGTGAGCTCTGTGAGGAGCTTCTCCGTGCGCTCGCCCGTCTCCTGGATCTGCGCGATCTCCCGTGCCGCTGCCCTTCGCCACCTGGCAAAGAGGATGATCCCGAGCGCAAGCAGGAGGGCCGCCACCGCGAGCGCGCCGACACCTGTCCAAGTCGCCCCCTGGTCGTGTAGAACCAACTCTTCCTCTCTCCCGTGGCCGCAACAAGAGCGGGCTCTAGTCGGAGAATAGGGCGATTCTTCGGAAATACCACTCCGAGAAAATTGCAGCTGGGGTGTTTACTTTCTCGCGGCGGTTGGTAGGGTAGCCCCGGTACCGCCCGGGGGTCCATGCTGTGCGTC
>Ga0307277_10000720_pt1 | contig 12551 bp, 14 predicted proteins | sample ER_DNA_116_FD_194473 | JGI IMG/M metagenome (GOLD analysis project Ga0307277, IMG submission 194473) | Bulk soil microbial communities from the East River watershed near Crested Butte, Colorado, United States - ER_DNA_116 | ecosystem: Environmental > Terrestrial > Soil > Floodplain | place...
GCCGACGGCTTTGCGAATGCCGATCTCGCGCGTCCGCTCGTTAACGGACACGAGCATGATGTTCATGATCCCGATGCCGCCGACCAGCAGCGAGATGCCGCCGATCGCGCCGAGCAGCAGCGTGAACGTCCCGGTCACGGCGCCGAGCGCGGCGAGCGTGTCGTTCTGGTTCGTCACGGTGAAGTCCGCCGCTGCCGGGTCGCTGATGTTGTGGCGGGTGAGCAGCACGTTCGTCACGTCGGCGGTCGTCTCGGTCATCGCGTCGCTCGACGTCGCCTTCACGACGATCGTGTTCACCACGTTCAGGCGGCCGGTCAGCACGCGCTGCGCGGTCGTGATGGGCACGAGGATCTGGTCGTCACGGCCGAACCCGAACGTGGAGCCTTTCGGCTCGAGTACGCCGACGACCTTGAAGTTCACGATGCGCGCGCGCTGCTGGCCCTGACCCTGGCCGCCGCCACCGAAGACCTGACGCAGCTGGAGCGTTTGGCCGACGGCCTCGCCCTCTCCGAAGAGATTCGTCGCCGTGACCGAGCCGATCACCGCGACCTGCGCGTTGACCGTCAGATCCGAGCCACTGAAGAAATCGCCGCTCTGCAGCGGCCAGTCGCGCACGATCGGGTAATCCTCGGTGACGCCGTTCACGTTGGTGTTCCAGTTCTGCCCGGCCGCGGTCACCTGCCACCGGCCGGCGCCCTGCTCGGCGTGGATCGCGGCGATGGTCGAGCCGAGCTGCGCCTGGATCGAGCGCATGTCATCGAGCGTGAGGTTCTGCGCCTGCGCGCCCGCGCCGCGCAGTCCCTGATCGCTCTGGTTCGCGGGCGAGACCGTGATGAGGTTCGAGCCCAGCGAGAGGATCGTGTTCTGCACCTGCTGCGACGCGCCGTTGCCGACGGCGACCATCGCGATCACCGACGCGACGCCGATGATCACGCCGAGCATCGTCAGCGCCGAGCGCAGCTTGTTTACGACGAGCGACTGGAGCGCGGAGCGGAACGAGTCGTAGATCTTCATTCGGCCCCGATCCCAGACGCGATCTCGTCCTGCGCCCGGCGTGGCTCGAGGACCGGATCGTCGTGCGAGACGAGACCGTCGCGCATGCGCACGATGCGTCGGCAGTGCGCGGCGACGTCGGGCTCGTGCGTGACCATGACCACGGTCTTTCCAAGCTCGTTGAGCCGTTGGAGGATCGCGAGGATCTCGGCGCTCGAGTGCGAGTCGAGGTTCCCGGTGGGCTCGTCGGCGAGGATCATCGATGGGTCGTTGAGGAGCGCGCGCGCGATCGCAACGCGTTGCTGCTGCCCGCCGGACAGCTCGCTGGGGCGATGCTTGACGCGGTCGGCGAGGCCGACCTGACCGAGCGCCGCGAGCGCGCGCGCGCGGCGGTCGTGGCGATCGCCGCCGTACACGAGCGGTAGCTCGACGTTTTCCACGGCGTTGAGGCGCGAGAGCAGGTTGAACGTCTGGAACACGAAGCCCAGATGCTTGTTGCGGATCGCGGCGAGCTGATCGTCCGACAATGTCCCGACGTTCTCGCCGGCCAGCTCGTACGTGCCGGCGTCCGGGACGTCGAGGCAGCCGAGCACGTTCATCAGCGTCGACTTGCCCGACCCGGAGGGCCCCATGATCGCGACGAACTCGCCGGCGCGGATGTCGAGATCGACCCCCGCGAGAGCGCGGACCTCGATCTCCTTGCCGATGCGATACGTCTTCGTGATCCCGCGCAGGCGCACCACCGGCCGCGACACGGTCGGCGCGCCGTAGCGGTAGGGGACCGACGCGCGGTCGACGACGGTCACCGGATCACGATCCCGCCCGGTCCGCCTGGCCCCTGCTGCTGGCCACCGCGGTTCGGCGCAACGGTCGCGCCGGCGCGCGGCTGCGGCAGGATCACGAGGTCGCCTTCCTTCAGGCCGCCGCCGGTGACCTCGGTGAGCGTGTCGTTGGCGATGCCGAACGTCGCGTCGACGTCGACCGGCTGCCCATCCTACAACACTTGAAGGTACTTGCGGTTCCCCTGCGTCTTGATCGCGAGGTTCGGCACGGTGAGCACGTCCTGCCGGCTCACGAGGATGACGCTCGCTGTGCCGCTCATACCTGGCTTGATGAGCGCATTCGGGACGTCGATGGTGACGTCGACGCCGTACACGGGCACGCCCTGCTGGATCGTCGCGACCGGGTCGACGCCGGTGACCTTGCCGGTCATGCGGGTCGTCGCGCCGAGCGCGTCGACGGTGATGTTGGCCACCAGGCCGAGCTTGAGCTTCGAGATGTCCGACTCGCCGACGGTGCCGTGCAGCTGCACGGTACCGGTGTTCGCCAGCAGAACGAACGGTGTCGTCGTGCTCGAAGAGGCCGGCTCGCCGACGGTCCCGTTGATCGCCTGGACGACGCCCGCGCTCGGTGCGCGCAGCGTCGCGTACTCGAGATTCGTCTGAGCGGTCGCAACGGAGAGCTCCGCCGAGGTGACGGTGTTCTGCGCGCTCTGGATGTCGGCGGGCTTCGACGCGAGCGCGGTCTCCGCGCTCTGCACCGTCTGGTTCGTGCGGTCGATCACCGCCGGAACGTTCTGCAGCGCCGTGACGTAGCTGCCGTTGATCGCGTCGGCCAGAGTGTTGGCGGATGTGGTCGCCTGCGACAGCTTGAGCTTGAGGGTCGAGACCCGCTGCAGCTCGCTCCCCACGAGGGTGTACAGCGACGCGAGGCTGGCACGCCACTGGTCGAACGGATCGTGCAGCGATCTCGTGGACTGCGTATTGAGTGAAGCCTGCGCGCTCGTCACGCTGGTCTGGATCGTGGTGAGGACCGACGAGGTGGTATCCAGCGCGCTCGTGAGCCGCGACAGCGCGATCGCGTAGTTCGTCTGCGCCAGCTGGTAGCTGGCGGCGATCCCCGTGGTGTCGCCACCCGCCGCCAGTGCGGACTCGAAGTCGGCCATCAGCGACAACGTCGCGCTCCGTGCGCTCTGGTAATCCGAGAGCGCGGGCGAGAGAAGGCTCAGCGAGTTGGCCTGCGCGTTCTGCAGCGCGGGTGACTTCGCCGACGTTATGGAGTTCAAGGCGTTCCGAAGATCGCCGGTGTCCCCTCCGCCGACGATCTGGCTCATCTGCGCGATCAGCGCGTCGATCTGGGATTGGAAGATCCCGAGGCTGTCCTGGAAGGCCGCGATGTCCGTCGTGGCCGCCGAGGTCAGGCTCTGGTAATTCGACTTCGCCGCCGCGTAGTTCGCTTTGATCTTCGCGAGCGCCGCCTGCGCGTTCGCCACGTCGGTGTTCGCGGACCTGCGCGCGTTGTCGAGGCTGCGCGCCGCATCCGAATAGGACTGGTTCTGGCGCTGCAGGTTCGACTGCGCGCTCGCGAGGCTGTTCTGCGCGTTGGCCAGGGCGTTCTCGAGATCCGTCGCCTCGATGCGCGCCAGCTCCTGGCCGGTGGTGACCTGCTGCCCGACCGTCACCGCGATCGCCGAGATGCGACCGCTGCTGCGGAAGTTGAGGCGCGCCTGTCCGGAGGGGTTGACCGAACCGGAGATCGCCACCGTCTGAGCGATGCTCGCCCGCGAAGCCTCGGCCGTGCGGTACGTCACCGCCGGGGCTCCGCCGGTGCCACGGAAGATCGTGACCGCGCCGCCGACGAGCACGGCCGCCAGGACGATCGCCAGGATGCGACCCGGCCAGGTCGAGACCATGCCCCTCACGACATTCACATTCATGCTTGCGGCGGTCACGTGGTCACCCCTTCCTTGATGAGACGCGCGGTCACCACCGCGCCGATCGCGTAGGCGACGACTGCGGCCAGCGCGATGGCGCCGACCACCGGGATCTGCCAGAGGACGAACAGGATCGTCGCGCCCGCGAGCGCGATGACCGGAGCCGGAAGCTGGGTCTGAAAACGTGACAGCGCGCGCGTATGAAGCAGCGCGTCACCGAGCCGCCACGCCGTCGCGGCGAAGCCGACGAGCAGGGCGAGCAGGGCGAATACGCACAGGACGGCGAACGCGGTCATGCCGACCTGCAGCGCCGCGGGCGCGCCGAGCGGCGAATCGCGCAGCGCCCCGGTCACGAAGTTCAGGTAGACGACCCACGCGAGGGCGGCGGTCGAGATGGCCAGACCGAGGACGACGCATCCGGCCGCCAGTACGCGCGCCTGCGATCGCCAGTCACCGAGCGACGCGCGGTATACGGCGACGACCTGCTCGTTCGCGAGCACCAGCGTCGACGCGGTCAGCAGAAGCGTGAGGAAGAGTCCCGCGGCGTCGCGCGCCGCGTCGGACACGCCGCGTTGCAGCGGGACGATGGCCTGGAACGGCCCCGCGACGCGCAGCTGCGCATCCACGATGCTGCGTCCCGGCGGAAGGCTGCCACCTCGATCGAAGAACACGCGCGGTCGCGCGGCCGGCTCGGGCGCGGCCGCGGGAGACGTCGCGGCGGCGCCGACGAACAGGATCGCGCTGAGTCCGACCGCGACCACCAGCGTGCCCAGGGCGATGACGATGTCGCGCTTCGTCATCGGAGCAGCCGGCGGCGACGGGGCGTGCCCGCGATCAGCGCGTGCGCGGCGAAGACGCAGGCGACGCCGACGAGGGCGACCGCGAGAACGGTGAGCCCATCGATGAAGAAGGACGCCTCCGTCGCGTCGGAGGACGTGGCGGTGATGACGTTGACGAGCGCCGCCGCGAAGTCCCCGCCGCTCTCGGCGAGCTGGCGCGCGAGGAAGGCGAGGCTCGGGAGCGCGAGCACTGCGGCGATCAGCCACTCGAGCCCGACGCGCCGCTCGCCGATGCGACGCATGACGGCGTCGCGGAAGCCGACCGGCGGCGACTGCGGCGGGATCGCCGACAGCATGTAGTGCAGATCGCGCTCCTCGGGCTCGAGGTCCGCCATCGCGTTCGGCTCCTTCATGCTTGCGTTTCCCTCCTGCGCGCCGCGAGGCGTGCCTTGAGCGCCGCTCGCGCCCGGTGCAGGTGCGTCTTCACGGTGCCGAGCGGGATGCCCAGAGCGTCGGCCACCTCTTGATAGGACAGCTGCTGCATGTGACGCAGCGTGAGGGCCGCGCGGTACGCGGGCGGCAGCTCCGACATCGCCGCGACGACCTCCGAGAGTGCCTCGCGCCGCAGGGCCATGGCCTCGGGCCCGGACTCCTCGGGCTCCGCGAAATCGGGCAGCTCCTCGACCTGCGTCTGGTGCGCATGCCAGCGCTGCACGTGATTGAGGCTCGCGTTGGTCGTGATGCGGAAGATCCACGGGCCGAAGGGCAGCGCCGGGTCGTACTGGTGCAGGGCTTTGTGCGCGCGGATGAACGCCTCCTGCGCGCAGTCGGCGGCCGCGTCCGGATCCGCGGTGATACGCAGCGCGATGTTGTACACCCGACCTCCGTAACGTTCGACAAGGGTTGAGAAGGCGTCGGCATCGCCGGCGAGGCACCGCTGTACGACCTCTTGATCGGTACGCGTCAGGCGGCGGCCTCCGATGGCGCCCGAGGCCCCCTCCTAAGCCGGTTACCCAGAGGCCTTTCGGGGTGTTTCGCGTATTGTGGTGCCCCCGATGGACCTGACTTGGTTGGGACACGCTTGCTTCCGGATCCGCGGCCGTGAAGGCATCGTGCTCACCGACCCACCCGATCCCAAGTCGGGGCACGCCATCTCACGCACCGAGGCGAACCTTGTAACGATCTCGCACGACCACGCCGGTCACGCCAGCCTGAAGTCGGTCGGGGGCGACCCGGTCGTCCTCCGCGGCCCCGGCGAATACGAGGTCCGCGAGGTCCTCGTCACCGGGCTCGGGACGTTCCACGACGACGACAAAGGGGCCTCGCGTGGGCGCAACACCGTCTTCGCGATCCGTCTCGACGACCTGTTGATCTGCCACCTCGGAGATCTCGGGCACGCGCTCGCGTCGGCCGATCTCGAGCGTCTCGGCGACATCGACATCGTGCTCGTGCCGATCTCCGGCGCGGACACCAACCTCTCTGCCGCGAAGGCCGCCGAGATCGTCCATCAGCTCGAGCCGAAAGTGGTCGTGCCCATGTCCTACGACCCCGACGTTCAGAAAAAGGACAGCCCATACGAGCGCCTCTTACACGAGCTCGGCGTGAAGGAGCTGACCCCCGTTCCAAAGCTCTCGGTCACGCGCAGCTCGCTGCCGGAGAACGTGCAGGTCGTCGCGCTCGACTCGCGCGCGCGCTAGTCCTAGGCTCCCGCCCAGAAGCGAGGGAGGGACGATCATGCGCGCACGCCCCGCGGTCCGACAGGCGTTCCAGTACGGCCTCATCATCTTCACGCTCACGGCCCTGCTGGGTCTTGCGAACGCGACCCAGCTGTTCGGTGCACTCGATCGCAACACGCTGCTCACGCATCTTCACTCCGGGACGCTCGGCTGGATCACGATGGGTGTCATCGGCATCGCCATCTGGATCTTCGCTCGTGAAGGCGAGGACCTCTTCGCGCCGGTCATGCTCAGCGCACTGAGCACCGCCGCGTATGTCATGGCGTTCTGGTCCGGCGTCTTCATCCTCCGCGGCGTGTTCGGCCTATCGGAGCTCGCGGTCATCGCGTACTGGTGGTGGTTCGTCTACACGCGCGCCAGGGCCGAGGGCGGCCTCGGTCGTCTCGACATCTCGAAGCTCTCGGTGCTCCTCGGCCTGACGACGCTCGTCATCGGCTCCACGCTCGGCGTGATCGTCCAGGTCCTTCTGGCCACCGGCAACGCGATCCCGACGAGCGTCGACCTTGTCGGCGCTCACGCGTCGGCGCAGACCGGTGGCTATCTGGTTCTCGTCGCCGCCGGTTTCGCCGAGTGGCAGCTGACAGGCAGTGCGAAGCGCACGAGGCTCGGCCTCGCCCAGGTGTATCTGCTGTTCGTCGGCGGCCTCGTGTTGGCCTTCAGTCTTCTCCTCGCATCGGTCCTCGGCGCGGCGCTGTCGCAGGCGCTCCCGGGGATCGCCACACTGCTGACCCTCGCGGGCATCATCATCGTCGCCATCCGTGTCGGACGTGCGGCGATCGCCGCACCTTGGATGGCGGCGACGGGCACGCGGCATATCGCGATCGCGGTGGCGTTCCTCGTCCTCGCCGTCGTGCTGCAGGCGATCCTCGTCCAGCAGTTCATCGCCGCGCAGGGCGACTTCACGAAGGTCTCGGTCGGACTCCTGCACGCGCTCGATCACTCGTATTTCATCGGCGTCATGACGAACGTCATCTTCGGAGCGATCCTCGTGACGTCGTCAAACACCCCGACGACTCTCAGCAAACTGCCCGCTCCCGCGCGAGCGTGGCCCTGGGCCGACCACGTCATCTTCTGGGGCCTCAACATCGGCGCCGCCGCGTTCATCGCGGTGCTGATCGTCGTGGGTTCGGGCGAGGGCGCGAAGCCCTTCACCCACCCGGTCTCGTTCGTCGCGCCGATCATGGGTCTGGCCGCCCTGCTCGGGATCGCCACCTATCTCATGCGCCTGAGGCGCGCGCCAGTGGCCCTTTCCGCGCCCGCGCGGGCCTAGCCGGTAGGCACCGGACGGTCGGGGCGACCCGGCCGTCCGGTATACTTTTCATACGTCGCGCACGCGCGCGGCGACATTTTTTGTCCAGGTGGTCTTGTTTTCCGATGTACGCCATCGTCCGCAGCGGCGGCAAGCAATACCGCGTCGAAGAGGGAGCCCTCGTCAGCGTCGACACCGTCGCCGGCAAGGTCGGTGACACCATCACGCTCGGGGACATCCTGGTCATCGCCGACGGCGACGACGTCAAGGCCGGCCAGCCGGCGCTGGGCGGCGCGAAGGTGACCGCGGAGATCGTGGCCCACGGCAAGGGCCCGAAGATCCACGTCCTCCGTTACAAGAACAAGACCCGCCAGCGGCGCGGACGCGGACACCGCCAATCGGAGACGACGCTCCGCATCACGAAGATCGAGGCTTAAGAGAAATGGCACACAAAAAGGGCGCAGGCTCCACACGCAACGGTCGCGACTCCGCCGGCCAGAGGCTCGGCGTGAAGGAATTCGCCGGCTCGCAGGTCGAGGCGGGGACGGTCCTCGTGCGCCAGCGTGGCACGCGTCTGCTGCCCGGCCAGAACGTCGGCGTCGGCAAGGACCACACGCTCTTCGCGCTCGTCGCCGGCGAAGTGAAGTACACCCCCGCGCGCGACGACCGTCGCAAAGTCAACATCATCCCAGCGGCATAGAGAGAAGGACCCCATGAAGGAAAAGATCCACCCCAAGTACATGCAGGCCAAGGTGCAGTGCGCGTGCGGCAACACGTTCACGACCGGCTCGACGAAGCCCGAGCTTCACGTCGAGGTCTGCGCGAAGTGCCACCCGTTCTTCACGGGCAAGCAGCACATCCTGGACATCCAGGGTCGCGTCGACCGCTTCAACAAGCGGTACGGGACCAAGCAGGCGGAGCAGCCGGCCGCGAAGGCGGAGGCCGCTCCGGGCCGTTAGCTGCCGCCGACACACGCCTCCACCCACGCGGGTCTCGAGGTGATCGTCGGCTCGATGTTCAGCGGAAAGAGCGAGGAGCTCATCCGTCGTGTGAAGCGCGCGGTGATCGCGCGCCGTGCGGTGCAGGTCTTCAAGCCCGCCATCGACATCCGCTTCAACAGCGAGCAGGTGCGCTCGCACGACGGCGACTCATTCGAAGCGCGTCCGGTGCTCGTGGGCGAGGAGATCCTGCAGCTGATGTCGCCGGACACGTCGGTCGTCGGCATCGACGAGGTCCAATTCTTCGACCACGCGATCGTCGGTGTGGTGCGCAAGCTGGTGGGGAGCGGCCACCGCGTGATCTGCGCGGGCCTCGATCTCGACTTCCGCGGCGAGCCGTTCGGGCCCGTGCCGACCCTGCTCGCGCTGGCCGAGAAGGTCGACAAGCTCGAGGCGATCTGCGTGGTCTGCGGCGAGTCCGCGACCAGAACGCAGCGGATCGTCGACGGCGTGCCGGCGTTCTACGACGAGCCGATCATCGTCATCGGCGCCAATGAGACGTACGAGGCGCGCTGCCGGAGCTGCCACGAAGTCCCGAGACGAGCGGCGAGCAGGTCTCCTGCGGCGGGAGATCGCTCGTGAAGGCGCCCACCGCATACGGCGGGCAGGCCGTCATCGAGGGCGTGATGATCCGCGGCCGACGCACGATCGGGCTCGCGTGCCGTCTCCCCAGCGGCGAGATCTACCGCTACCGCGAGCCACTGCGCTCCGCGCTGCTGCGATCCCGCGTCGCACGCGCGCCCTTCGTGCGCGGCCTCGTCGTTCTGTGGGAATCGCTGTCGTACGGCACGCGGATGCTGATGAAGTCCGCCGACCTGCAGCTCGACGAGGGCGAGGGCTCGATCAGCAGCGGAGGCAACGCCGTCGTCTTCGGCGTCGCCCTTCTCGCCGCGCTCGCGTTCTTCGTCGGCATCCCGTACCTCGCGACGCAGGCGGCGCGTCAGCTCATCGAATCGTCGCTGGTGCTGAATATCGCCGAGGGTCTGCTGCGGATGTTCCTCTTCCTTGGTTATCTCACCGCGATCTCGTTCATGCCGGACATCCGCCGCGTCTTCATGTATCACGGCGCGGAGCACATGACGATCCACGCGTTCGAGCACGGGGACGAGCTCGTTCCCGCGCGCGTCGAGCCATATCCGACCGCGCACCCGCGCTGCGGGACCGCATTTCTGCTGTTCGTGGTGGTCGTCTCGATCGCGCTGTTCGCGTTCCTGCCGCGGACGAACATCTTCGTCGATCTCATTGCCCGCCTTGCGCTGATCGTCCCGGTCGCCTCGATCTCGTACGAGGTGCTGCGCTTCGGCGCGGCGCACGAGACGAACCCGCTCATGCGCCTCTTCGTCGCTCCCGGACTGCTGTTGCAGGGGATCACGACGCGGCGGCCGGAGGCGGGGATGATCGAGGTCGCCATCGCCTCGCTGCAGGAGGCGCTGGCCGGCGACGCCGAGGCGGCGCGCAGCGCGCCGGCAACACCATGAGCGAAACGCTCACGCCCGGCCTGCGCCGGCGCCTGGAAAAGGTCGAGGCGCGCTATGACGAGCTCGGCCGACTGATGGCCGATCCGGAGACGACCGCGAGCCACGAGCGCATCCGCGAAGTGGGGCAGGAGCTCTCACAGCTCACGCCGGTCGTCGACACCGTGCGCTCTCTGCGCGAGGCTGAGGCGCGCCTCGAGGAAGCGCGCCAGCTCGTCGACTCCGACGACGCGGACCTGCGCGACATCGCGCGCGAGGATCTCGCCACCGCGTCGCGGCAGGTCGACGATTCGCTCGCGAAGCTCCGCACTCAGCTCGTGCCGCGCGATCCCCTCGACGAGAAGAACGTCATCGTCGAGATCCGCGCCGGCGAGGGCGGGGAGGAGGCCGCGCTGTTCGCCCTCGATCTCTACCGGATGTACGCCCGGTACGCCGAGCGGCATCGCTGGAAGGTCGAGGCGCTCTCGCAGAGCGATGCGGAAAAGGGCGGCTTCAAGGAGATCATCTTCCGGATCGCCGGAAAGGGCGCCTACAGCAAGCTGAAGTTCGAGTCGGGGGTGCATCGCGTCCAGCGGGTGCCCGCGACCGAGGCGCAGGGGCGGATCCACACCTCGACCGCGACGGTCGCCGTCCTCCCGGAGGCCGAGGAGATCGACATCCAGATCCCTGAGAGCGATCTGAAGATCGACGTGTACCGCGCCGGCGGCAAAGGCGGCCAGGGCGTGAACACCACCGACTCCGCGGTGCGGATCACCCACATCCCCACCGGCGAGGTCGTGACCTGCCAGGACGAGCGGTCACAGCTGAAGAACAGGGCGAAGGCCATGGCCGTGCTGCGCGCGCGCCTTCTGGTGCGCGAGCAGGAGCGGCGCGAGCTCGAGACCGGAACGGCGCGCCGAGCGCAGATCGGCCATGGCGAGCGCTCCGAGAAGATGCGCACGTACAACTTCCCGCAGGATCGCCTCACCGACAAACGCCTCGGCTACAACCTGTCGAACCTCGAGCGGCGCATGGACGGCGACATCGACGACATGATCGACGCGCTCGCGCAGCAGGACGAGGCCGAGCGCCTCTCGACCCTCGAGGACGACGCGGACTGAGCGGATGCCACGCGTGTCGCCGCTCGAGCGAGTGCGCCGGATCTGCCTCGCGCTGCCGGACGCGAGCGAGCGCGCGAGCCACGGCGGGCCGGCGTTCTTCATCCGCGACAAGCGCTCGTTCGTGATGTACATGGACGATCACCATGGCGACGGGCGCCTCGCGCTCTGGTGCGCCTCCTCCTCGGACGTGCAGCAGATGCTCGCGACAAGCCGCCCCGAGCAGTTCTTCGTACCGCCGTACGTCGGGCACCTGGGCTGGATCGGCGTGCGCCTCGACCGCGACCTGAGCTGGGGCGAGATCGAACGCGTCATCGCCGACGCGCATCGCGTCGTTGTGGCGAGGATGCCGAAGGCACGCCGGTCGACGTAGCGATCCGCGGCGGTCGCGTCGTGACCGCTCGCGGCACCACGCGCGCGGATGTCGGCGTGCAGGACGGTCGCATCGCCGCTATCGGCGAGGTCGCGCGCGCCCAGCGCGAGCTCGACGCGACGGGGAAGCTCGTTCTCCCGGGCTGCGTCGATCTGCACACGCATCTCGCGAGCACGCCGACCTTCACGCCGCTCGACGACTTCGAGCACGGCACGCGCGCCGCGATCGCGGGCGGCGTGACCACGGTCTGCTCGATGGTCTACCAGGAGGGAACGCTGCGTGCCGGCATCGAACGCGGGCTGCGCGACGCGAAGCGGTCGCTCGCGGACTTCGCCTTCCACATCGTGGTCACGGATCCCAGCGACGCCGCTATCGGCGAGCTGCCGGCGCTCGCGCGGGACGGACACACCGGGCTGAAAGTGTTCATGGTCTCTCCGGCCTTCGACGAGCGGATCACGGACCACGTCCGCCTCCTCCGCGCCGCGGCGGCGACGGGGATGCTCGTGGCCGTCCACGCCGAGGACCACGCCGTCGTCGCGCGTGCCACCGCCGAGCTGCACGCCGCCGGTCACGATGCGGTGCGGTACTTCCCGGAGAGCCGTCCGACGGAAGCGGAGGACGTCGCGATCCGTTCCGCGGCGCAGCTCGCCGCGAAGACCGGCGCCTCCATCTATCTCGTGCATCTGTCGTCACGCGTCGCTCTCGCCGCCCTGGCCGAGGCGAAAGCGCGGGGGCTCAGCATCCATGGCGAGACGCGACCGCTGTACCTCTATCTGACGCGCGAGCGCTACGAGCGGCCGGACGCAGCGCTCTGGGTCGGACAGCCGCCGCTGCGCGAGAGCGACGATATCGATGCGCTGTGGCAGGCCCTGCAGAACGGCCTGATCGACACGGTCGGCACCGACCACTATCCGCACCTGCGCGCGGCGAAGCTCGCTCCGGGCCTCGCGTTCGATCGCGTTCCACCGGGTGTCGCGAACCTCGAGACGCTCCTGCCGATGCTCTATTCCGAGGGCGTGCGCAAGGGGCGGCTCACGGTCGAGCGCATGGTCGACGTGCTCGCGACGACGCCGGCGCGGATCGCCGGACTGCCCGGCAAGGGCGAGATCGCCGTCGGCGGCGACGCCGACATCGTGAT
>Ga0307277_10000722_pt1 | contig 12549 bp, 13 predicted proteins | sample ER_DNA_116_FD_194473 | JGI IMG/M metagenome (GOLD analysis project Ga0307277, IMG submission 194473) | Bulk soil microbial communities from the East River watershed near Crested Butte, Colorado, United States - ER_DNA_116 | ecosystem: Environmental > Terrestrial > Soil > Floodplain | place...
AGGCCGAGCTTCGAGAAGCTCGGAATCTCCTTTGGGATGAAGCGGAATGCGAACGAGATCGCGCCGCGCTGCCGGTAGCCGTTCACGCTGAAGCGGCCGAGACCCTCGGCCAGATACGCCGTGTCAAGCTCGCCCGCGACGTAGAAGTGCTCTCGCTTCGCGGGCGTCCGCTCTGTGACGACCGTCAGCACGGTCTCGAGGTCCGAGTCGGTCAGGAGCCGTTCCTCCATAGGAGTAAGAACCCCGTCGACGCGGGCCATCGCCGGCGACGCGATCTTCAGGTGCATATCGCTGCCGCCGACCTCGATCAGACGTGCGAGAAGGCCGTCCAAGTCCATGGTCGCCCAGCCCCTATCGGCCGGCCCTCGGACGCTCTTTAGCGAGGAAGGGTGACGTCAGGCAGTCGCTACAATGCGGCCCGCTGCGGGGGAGTTCCCGAGTGGCCAAAGGGGACGGGCTGTAAACCCGTTGGCTCCGCCTTCAGAGGTTCGAATCCTCTCTCCCCCATGTCGCATCGCCGCGCGTAGGCAAGCGAAAGGCCCCGCCGCCGGCAGGGCCTTTCAGTCGGGCGACCCCAGGCTCAGGACTTGCGGGCGGCCGCGCGACCGCCCTTGCGTCCGGCAGCCTTCTTCTGCGCGGTCGTGCCGCCCTGCTTCGAGCTCCCACCCGAGCCGGACTTCTTGCCGCCGCGCGAAGACGCTCCCGGAGAGTTGGCGATCTTCGCCGCACGCTCCTTGGACATGCCCTTGTCCTTGAGGGCCTCGTACTGCTTCTCGTTCTTGACGTTTGCTCTCTTGTTGGGCATGCCGATGGACTACCCCGCCGCCGGGCGGCAAAACGCGCTACGGCTCGGTGTGGACGACGACGTCCGCAAACTCGGGGTGCGCCCGCCGGATCCGTTCCTCGACGTCGCTCGCAAGCGCATGCGCCTCTGCGAGGGGCCGGCTCGGATCCATCGCAAGCGTGAGAAAGGCGACGAGCCCGACCTCCGTGTTCAGGAGGCGAAGCTCGCGCGGCCCGGCCCCGGTCGCCTCGACGACGATCCGCCGCAGCGCCTCGGCCTCCGCTGCACGCTCGCCCTCGAGAACCGGGCTTGCCGCCGCGGGCTCGTTCAGCGGTTCGAGGTGGGTCTGCACGGCGTCCACGTCGAGCAATGTTTCGAGGATCTCGTGCTCCACCGCCGAGGCGACCTCGTGTGCCTCCTCGAGGGAGTAGCCGCCCGGAAGCTTGAGATGCAGAGAGATCTCGGTGCGCCCGCCGACATCGAGCACGACGATGTTGTGCACCTCGCGGACGCGGGGCTCGCGCAGCGCGGCTGCGTAGGCGCGCTCCCGGATCGCCTCTGCTTCCTGCGGCTCGACATGGACCACGACGTCAGCGCCGGGCACGGCCTGCTCAACGGCCCGCTCGACGGCGTCCGCCGCCGCGTGGCCCTGCTCGACTGCGGCGCCCTGGGGAACCCCGATGACGACGTAAGCGAAGTGCCGCCCGGCCGCGCGGCGCATCCGGAGCCGCCGCAGCTGCACGCCTGGCCCGAGCTCCTCGATCGCCGCGAGCGCCGCCTCGCGCGCCGACGACGGCGAGCGGTCCATGAGCACGTCGACATTCCCCCGGATCAGCCGCGCGGCTGCCGTGAGAACGAGCACGCTGACGAAGAGCGCCGCGATCGCATCGCCCTCGGGGTAGCCGGCGCGCGCGAAGAGCAGCCCGACGAGGACGGCAAGCGAGCCTGCGAGGTCGCCGCCGAAGTGAAGGACGTTCGTGGCGAACGCCGGGCTCTGGTAGCGGCGCGCCGCCCCGAAGGAGACGTAGGCCCGGCTCGCGTCCACGACGACGACGACTCCGATCACGCCGAGCGCGAAGGCGTCGACGTGCACCTCGTGCCCGCCCTGGATAAGACGGAAAACCGAGCTTGCGGCGATGACGAGCGCGGCCACGACGAGAATTGCGGCCTCGGTGAGCGCGCCGAGGTTCTCCGCCTTGCCGTGCCCGTACGGGTGGCCGATGTCGGGCGGCCGGCCGGCGACCCCGATCGCGAAAAAAGTCAGGAGGGCGGCGACGAGATCGGTCCCGGAGTGGGCCGCCTCCGAAAGAAGGCCGAGGCTCCCCGAGTGGATGCCGGCCACGAGCTTGAGCGCGATGAGCACGAGCGCCGCGAACACCGAGACGAGCGCGGTTCGACGTTGGGGCGACATGCCGGGAGCGTAGCCCCCCTCGTGGCTATCCTTTCGCCATGGCCGACCCCCCCGCCACGGAAGGCTCATACGAGATCGTCTGCCCGCACTGCAGCAAGACTTTCGAGGCGGAGCTCATGACCGGCGACTCCGACCGGCACGTCGGATTCAAATGCCCGCACTGCCGGTTGTTCGTCGCGTACGACCGGTCCGGCGCCGAGGGCGAGGAGCCGGAAGCCCCTTAGTCTCAAGCCGTTCCGTCCGTAACCCGATAGAGGGATCGTGGCTGCGGACGCTCGTACCGACCTCGCCCCTCCCCGGGCGCTCTCGCTCGCGTGGGTCCGCGTCACGCCCGTCCAGGTCCTCGTTGCCGTGGTCGCCGCGAGCGCGATCGCCCGCACGTTCGTCGGGTGGCTCCGCGCGACGCCGGTCTACTTCCCCGACGAGTACATCTACTCGGAGGTCGGGCGCTCTATCGCAGAGCACGGGCGCCCACTCGTCCGCGGCGGCCCGGCCCATTTCCCCGCGCTTCTGCAGCCGCTGTTGACCGCGCCAGCGTGGTTCTTCGACGACGTCGCCACGTCGTTTCGAACGATTCAGCTGTTCAACGCAGTCGTCATGTCGCTCGGCGCGGTCGCCGTCTTCTGGCTCGCGCGCCGGCTCGGTCTCTCGCCGTGGGTCGCGGTCGCGTTGGGCGCCTTCACGGTCGCGATCCCGGACATGCTCTATTCGAGCTGGATCCTCGCCGACCCGTTCGCCTTTCCGCTCGTCCTCGCGACCGTCGCCGCGGCGACTGCCGCCCTTGACCGCCCGACCAAGCGAGCGCAGTTCGCCTTCGTCGCCTTCGCGGGCCTCGCGACGTTCGCGCGCGTCCAGTTCGTTGTCCTGCCCGTCTGCTTCGTCGTCGCGATGGCGATCGTCGGCATCCGTGAGCGCCGGTTCAAGCAGGCGCTCCGGGAGCAGAAGCTCGTGCTCGGGCTCCTCGCCCTCGGCCTCGTCCCCGTCTTCGTCGCCGGACCAAGAAGCGTCCTCGGCTACTACGACAGCGTCGTCAGCCTCGACCTCTCGCCCGGTCCGATCCTGCGCTGGATGGGCGCGGACGGAATGCTCCTCCTCTACTCGTCTGGCTGGGTGCTCGTCCCGGGCGCGCTGATGGGCCTCGCCCTCGCGCTCTGGAAGCCGCGCTCGCGCGGAGAGCTCGGGTTCGCCGTCTTCGGCTCGCTCGTCGCCCTCGCCGTCGTCTTCGAGGCAGCGCTCTACGCGGCCAACGGCGCCGACCGGATCCAGGAGCGCTACTTCTTCGCGATCCTGCCCTTGATCGGGCTCCTCTTTGCGCTCTACGTGCGCCGCGGATTCCCGCACCGCGTCCCGCACGCTCTGATCGCTGGTGCCGCCCTCGCGCTCTCCGCGCGCGTCCCCCTCGCGGGCTTCTCTGCGGCGGACGGGAAGAGCAACTCGCCGCTTCTTCTCGCCATGGGCTTCTTCGAGCAGAAGGTCGGCGACATCGGGCTCGCCTCCCTCCTCGTGGCGATCGTCGTGGCCGGGCTCTCCATCGTCGCCGCAGCGACCGGCTTCTTCCCGCGCATCGCAATGCCGCTTCTGGTTGGGCTTGCCCTCGCGGGCAGCTGCATCGCGTCGGTCGGCGCCGTCTCCTTCGGCCACCAGGCTGCGGACAACGTCTACGACACGACCCTCTGGCCCGACGCTTCCTTCGTCGACCACGCGGATCTCGGCGACGTGGCTCTCCTCGCCGCCCCCTCCAACGACCGCGGGTTCACCACCGAACAGCTCTTCTGGAACCGGTCGATCGACCGACTGCTCGTGCTCCCGGATGCCTCTCCGCCCGACGCGTTCGCGTTCGAGCAGACCACGGTCGGCAACGACGGCACCATCCTCATCGACGGCAAGCCCTACACGGGCCCGCTCCTCGTCGACTCCTACGGCGCAACAGCGGAGCTCCGGGGCGCAGAGCAGGTAGCGCGGACGCGCATCTACCGGCTCTGGAAGCCGGAGGGCACCCCGCGCCTCTCGCTCTACGTGGTCAACCGCTTCTACGACGGTTGGCTCGGCCTGACCGGCTCGATCAAGCTCTGGCCGGACCAGGGCCAGAAGCTCGCGGGCCACCTCGACCTCGGACTCAGTCTGCCGCCCGACCTCATGGAGACGGAGATGCGCCTCAAGCTTCCGGACGGGAGTGCCAAGGAGGTCGACGTGAAGCCGGGCGAGATCGTGCCCATCAGCATCCCGGTCTGCACCTCGGGCCCGTGGTCGGCGACGTACGAGGGCCCGGTCACCACGAACTTCGGCGAGCGGCTCGTCACCGTCCGGTCGACGAAGCCGACCTTCACGCCGGATCCGTCAGCGTGTAGCTAGACGCAATCCTTGAGGCCCTGCGCTTCAGGCAGGGACTCGAGCTTCTTCAGCGTGTTGTTCTCGATCTGGCGGATCCGCTCGCGCGTGACGCCGAAGGCGCGGCCGACCTCCTCGAGCGTCCGCGGGCTCTCGCCCTTGAGGCCGAACCGGAGCTCGATGACCTTGCGCTCGCGCTCCGGGAGCGAGTCGAGTGCGCGGTCGATGTCCTCACGGCGGAGATTCAGGGAAGCCGAGTCGAACGGGGATTCCGCCTGGTCGTCCTGGACGAAGTCGCCGAGCTCCGACTCCTCTTCCTCGCCGATCGGCTTCTCCAGCGAGACGGGGAGCTGCGACATGCGGAGGATCTCCCGCACCTCGGCGGTCGTCATCTCGAGCTCGACCGCGATCTCGTCCGGCCTGGGCTCGCGGCCGAGGCGCTGCACCAGCTGGCGCTCGATGTGCACGACCTTGTTCAGCTTCTCGACCATGTGCACCGGGATGCGGATCGTGCGCGCCTTGTCGGCGATCGCGCGCGTGACCGCCTGGCGGATCCACCAGGTGGCGTAGGTCGAGAACTTGTAGCCCTTGCGGTAGTCGAACTTCTCCACCGCGCGGATGAGCCCGAGCGATCCCTCCTGGATGAGGTCGAGGAAGGAAAGGCCGCGCCCGAGGTACGCCTTGGCGATCGAGACGACGAGGCGAAGGTTCGCCTCGATCATCTGGGTCTTCGCGCTCATGTCGCCGCGCTCGATGCGCTTGGCGAGGTAGACCTCCTGGTCGGCGGTCAGGAGCGGGACCTTGCCGATCTCGCGGAGGTAGAGGCGAAGCGAGTCGAGCGACGGCTCGACGGTCAGATCGAGCTTCGGCCCGGCCTTCTCCTCCTCGGCGAGGGCGGGCTGCTCATGTGGCGGCGCCTTGTGCTCGACGCCTTCGACCAACTCGATGCCGTGGTCGATGAGATACGTGTAGAAGTCCTCGACCTGCTCCTTCGTGAGCTCGACTTCCTCCAGGCCGGCGACGATCTCGTCGTAGGAGAGGAACCCCTTTTCCTGCCCTTCGGTGACGAGCTTGTGCAGCTCTTCGATGTCGGGCAGCGCGATATCGACCGTGAGCATTGCTCCCCCTCTGCTTCTCGTTACCTCTGCAACATGACGCCAATGGAACGAAAAGAGCCGGAGAGATCCCGCATCCCCCGGCTCACAGGCAGATCAGGCCCGGGATTCTACAACTGTTTTCGAAAAGAGGAAGGGCGATTTCAGGATTCGGCGGTTACCTCCCCAACCGCTTCCCCGCGGCTGTTGCGAATGGTGCTGACCCGGAGGTCGGCCAGGTCGAGAAGGAGAGCCGCCGCCGGAAGAAGCCCGCGACCCGAGCCGTCCTCCGACTTGAGCGCGAGCCCCGACCCGTCGCCGAGGCCGATGCAGAGGACGCCTTCGGCTCCGCCCTTCGCCACCAAGCCGGGCAACGCCTGCATGACCTCGGTCGCAGCCGAGCCCGGGCCTTCGACGAGAGCGGGATGCTCCCTCATCGCCGCAGTGACTCGATCGGCGCCCTCGAGCTCGTTGCGAACGAGGCGCCCGAACGACGCGGCCATGCGCTCGAGGGAGAGGCCGAAAGTGGGAACACCGCAGCCGTCCACGGCGACGGGGATCTCGTTTCCGCCGAGGCCCGCCGCTTCGTCGAGCGCGGCGAGCACCTGGATCTGCAGCGGATGCTCACGCACGCGGTAGTCCTCGAACGGCCAGCCGTGCGCGGCGCAGACGCAGAGGAAGCCGGCGTGCTTGCCCGAGCAGTTGTGCTCGAGCCTGCTGCCGTTCACGGGGCCGCATTCGAGGTCGTCCTCCGTCGCTCCGGCGCGCGCGAGAAGCTCGCGGACGGCCGCCAGTTGCTCGGCCCGTGCGTGGTGCGAGGCAGCGGCGATCGCGATGTCCTCCTCCGCGAGGTCGTCGTACGAGCGGACGAGGAGGAGTGCCTGGATCGGCTTGGCAGCCGAGCGCATGAACGTGACGAGACCGGCGTCGCCACGCTCCTCGGCGAGCGATCCACTCGCGTCGACACGGACCGCATGGATGCGGTGGCGCGACTCGACCATCCCCCCTCGGACGACGGCTACTGTGAGCGCATCCATGGCCGAGGAGCGTAAGAGAAACGAGCTCGAAGCGTTGATCCTCGCGTTCCGGGACGCGGAGCCGGAGGAGCGCACCGCGATGAACGCCGCGCTGACGCAAACGGAAGCGGGCATCCTCGACGGCCTCGCCCAGGAGGCGGCCGAGGCCGCGGTCCGCGACGAGGATTCCGAACGCGTCCGCTTCGGGCTCGCCGCGCTCGCGCTCGAGGGCGGCTGGCCGGACTGGCGCGACACCACGGTTCTCCTCACGCTCCTGCACGTGAGCGCCCGCAAGCTGGGGCTCGACGCCGACCGCGTCTTCTACGAGGAAGCCCGCGCGCTCGCCTACGAGCCTGTGAAGGAGCGGGCGTACTTCTCGAACGCGGGCGCGGCGATCATCCGCTCCTACGCGGGCCGCCCCGAGCGGCTGAAGGAGCTGGACGTCATGGCGTACGAGGAGTACACCGGGCCGAACGGATTCGCCTACCGCGAGGTCGAGGGTGCCTGAGTTCCCGGAGATCGAGGCGCTCCGCCGCCAGCTGGACGACCCGGTCCGCGCCTTCCCGGTCGCCAAGGCGGGACCGGCGCACATCGCCACGCTCAAGACCTACGAGCCGCCACTTTCAGCGCTCGAGGGTCGTCGCTTCGCCGGAGCCGAGCGGCGGGGGAAGAACATCCTTCTCCCGACCGACGACGGGGAGCTCGTCCTCCACGTCCACCTCATGAGCGCGGGCCGGCTCCGCCACCTCCGCCACGGCGATAAGCAGCCGAAGACGCCCGCGTTCAGGCTTTCCTTCGAGGACGGGAGCTCTCTCGTCCTCACCGAGGCGGGCGCGAAAAAGCGCGCCAAGGTGGGTCTCTACACCCCAGAGGCGATCGAGGAGGAGCTCGCGCACCTCGGCCCGGAGGCCTACGGCCTCAGCACGAAGGAGCTCGGGGAGATCCTCGCCTCCGACTCCCGCCGCCTGCACGCATTCCTTCGCGACCAGCGGCTGCTCGCCGGGATCGGCCGGGCCTGGGCCAACGAGATCCTCAACCGCGCGCGGCTCTCGCCGTATGCGCTCACCACGGAGCTCTCGGAACCAGAGGTGCAGCGGCTCAGCGAAGCCGTTCAGGAGGAGCTCGCGCGCGGCCTCGAGCTCCGCGAGCGCGGCGCCTCCGACAAGAAGATCTTCCGCGTGCACAACCGCCTCGGCGAGCCCTGCCCGCAGTGCGGCACGCCGCTCGCGCGCGTCGACTTCGAGGAGCACACGATCTTCTACTGCCCGAGCTGCCAGACCGAAGGGCGGATCCTGAAGGACCGCCGCCTCTCCCGGTTACTCCGCTAGACGGCTTCGCGGAGCGCTTCGACCACGCGCGGGTCGAACTGAGTGCCTGCGTTCGTCTCCACCTCGGCGAGCGCCTCGGCCGCAGGAAGCGCCGCTCGATATGGGCGGTCGGTGGTCATCGCGTTGTAGGCATCGCAGCAGCAGACGATGCGGGCGACGAGTGGGATGTCCTCGCCGGCGAGACCGTCCGGATAGCCCTTGCCGTCCCAGCGCTCGTGACACGAGCGGACGAGCCTGCCGACCTCGCCGAGTAGACCGCCGACGCGCTCCAGCATCCGTTCGCCCTCGATCGTGTGCGTGTTGATCACCGCACGCTCCTCCGCCGTGAGCGCGGCCGGCTTGTTGATGATCTCGGGCGGGATCCGGATCTTGCCCACGTCGTGGAGGAGCGCCGTCAGCTCCGCGCTTCGCCGCTGCCGCGCCGAGAGCCTGAGACGGTCCGCCACCGCAAGGGTCAACGAAACGACTTGCCGCGAGTGGTTGCCGGTGTACTCGTCGTCCGCCTCGATGACGTCGCCGAGGAGAAAGGCAGTGCCCCGGTAGGCATGCCCCAGCTCGAGCGCGTGGTCGATCCGGCGCCTGCGCTCCTGGGCGAGGAAGGCGAGGAGTGCGAGGAGCGGGAGAACGACGAGGAGTGCGAGCGGCTGCTCCTCGGCGACGATCGCTGTCAGGAGGGCGATGGGTGTGAGAGCGAGGTCGACTCCGTAGACCCAGGCCATCAGGCGCACGTGCGCTTTCGGGGCGATGCCGAACGCGACCCAGGCGCGCGCCGCCGAGCCGAGGAAGTCAAATGCAAACTGGGCCAGCACCGCGGCGAGGAGGACGGGCCAAACCGACCAGGCGGCTTCGGGCTCCCCGGCAAGCGCGATGACGAGGGCGCCGCCGACAGCATTCCACGAGCTCGCGACCACGACGAGCGCGCGCTCCGGATGGTCTTGCCCTTTCAGGTAGGTGGCCGCGTTCACGAGGAGAAGGGCGATGGCAACGCAGAGCGGAACCATCGCCGGCGGGAGAAGGAAGAGCATCGGGACGAAGACGAGCTGCGTCGGGATCGCCGAGCCGATGCCGACCTCGAACTCGACCTTGGAGGCGACCGCGTACCCGGAGATCAGGAGGGCGAAAAGCGCGACCGAGGGATGGCGCTCGCCGGGGAAGACGAGCTGGAGGGCCGCGCACGCCGCGAGAAAGGCGAGCGCGCTCGCGCTCGTCACCCGCGAGTCGCGACGTTCGAGCGGCGCTGCAGCGCGCGCCCGGCGCTCTTCGATCAGCGCATCGCTGTCCTGGTTGGTGTCGATGACCGGAGGGGCCGGCAGCCGGGCAGGCTCGGTGCTCATCCAGAGCGATATCGGCGGGCTCGCCACTCGTCTTGACGAACCGCGCCACGATCACTCCTCCGAGGGATGGAGCAAGCCTGGAATCGCGACCACAGTGCGACCAGCGGCTAAGGAGAGGATCGCGGCATGAGGCGTTTCGGAGCGGCATTTGCTCTTGTCATCGGATTGGCCACGGCAGCGGCCGCGCCGGCAGGCGCCGCCTTGCTGAACGGCTGTCCCGACCAGAGCATGAGCAGGCCGTTCGCACGGTGGCTCGATCCGATCTCGTACACGCTCGCTCCGGACGGTGGCTTCGAGCGCGGGGCGCAGGGCTGGCAGCTCCGTGGGGGCGCCGCGGTCGTGAACGGCAACGAGTCGTTTTCGCTCAGTGGGCCCGGGGACTCGTCTCTCTACCTTCCGAGCGGAAGCACCGCGACGAGCCCGGCCATGTGCGTCGACACGCTCGACGTCTTCGCCCGCTACGTGGCGAAGAACAGGGGTCTCGTCGCACTCTCGAGCCTCAAGGTCGACGCGATCGTCAAGGACCGCGCCGGGCACACGTTCGTCTTGCCTGCCGGTGTGAACACCGGCGGCGCGAACTGGGCGCCCTCCCTCCCGTCGGTCGCGCTCCTGGACGTTCTCGGGCTTCTGAACGACGGGCGGGTGACGGTCTCGTTCCGCTTCCAGCCCATCGGCCTCGGCGCCAAGTGGCAGATCGACGACCTCTACGTCGATCCGCTGAAAATGGGCTAACCCAGCTCAGCCCGGGAACCGGATCAGCAGGCGCTCGTCCTCGGCGGTGACCGCGACGCCGATTGCCTTCAGGTGCTCGACCGCCGCGACCGCGCCGAGCTCCCTGAGGTTCTCACCGGTCACGACCCCGGCGGCATTCTTCAGAAGCGGTGAGATCTCGAGCTCCTGGCCGCGGACAAGAAGTGCGACCGAGTCGATGCCCCCGTGTCGCGAGGCCGCCTTCGCGAGCCGGGAGAGAGCGCGGCTCGTGGCGTCGGGGTCGACCTGCACGACCGCGCCTTCGCCGCTCACGTCGACGCGCTCGCCGAGCTCGGCACACGCTTCCCGGGCGAGCTCCAACGAGTCTGCCTCGGTGAGCGCAGGGGAATAGCGGCCGCGCTCGATGCGCGTCACGATGGAGAGCTCGTCGACGAGGTCGCGGAGCTGGGCCGAGGCGGCCTCGATCATCTCGACGTAGCGCGCCGCCGGCTCGTCCAGGTCGGTCTTGGCGAGAGTCTTCGCGAAGCCGTACACGGTGGCGAGCGGCGTCGAGAGGTCATGCGCACCGATGGAGACGATCTCCGCATAGCGTTCCTCGTCGGCCATTTCCCCCCTTGGTACGGTTGGCACGTGCAGCAGGAGAGACTAACCGGCGGAGCCGATCTCCAGGCTTCGACGCCCGAAGTCCGTATCGGGCTCTCACGCGCAGGCGTGACCGGCGTGCAGAAGGCCGTGCGCCTGCAGCACGGTGGCCGCGACGCCCTCGTCTCGGCCGAAATCGACTGCTTCGTCGACCTCGACCCCGCCCAGAAGGGCGTGCACATGTCGCGCTTCCCCGAGGTCTTCGAGGAGGCGATCGACGAGGTCGTGATCGACGAGAAGCTCCTCGTCGAGAACCTCGCCGAGCACATCGCGCGCAACATCGTCGAGCGGCAGCAGGCCCTGCGCGCAGAGGTGAAGATCGCGGCGCGCTACCCGATCGAGCGGCTCACACCCGTGACCGCGCTGCGCACGCAGGAGCTCGTGACGCTGATCGGGATCTCCGCCGCTTCGCGCACGGCTACGCGGCGTGTGATCGGAGTCGAGGCGACGGGAATCAATGCGTGCCCGTGTGCGCAGGGGCTCGTCCGCACGGAGGCTGCCGGGCGACTGGCCGAGGCCGGGTTCCAGGAGGGAGACGTCGAGCGCATCCTCGAGCTCGTCCCGCTCGCGACGCACAACCAGCGCGGCCGCGGCACGCTCTTCCTCGGAACCGACGAGCGGCTGAATGCGGAAGACCTCGTCGACATCGTCGAGCGCTCGATGAGCTCGCCGATCTACGAGCTTCTCAAGCGCCCGGACGAGCTCTTCGTCGTCGAGCACGCCCACCTGACGCCCCGGTTCGTCGAGGACTCGGTTCGCCTCATGGTCAAGAGCGCGCTCGACGGCTACGGCGACCTCGCGGACGACGACTTCGTGCTCGCCCGCCAGGTGAATTTCGAGACGATCCACAACCACGACGTCCTCGCCGAGCGGTTCGGGACCGTCGGGGAGCTGCGCGGCGAGCTTCGGAGCGGCGAGCATTCGCTCGCCCACACCGAGCTCAGGGATTGGCTGCGCGCGGTCGCCTAGGACCGCGCAGGCGCATCTTCGACTCCTGACCGTGCGCGAGCCGCGCGATGTTCCCCCGGTGCAGGAGGACGATCGCGAGCGCGCCGCCGGTCGTGAAGGCGACCACGGGCCATGAGGCGTCGAAGAGGAGCGCGAAGAGCGGCAGCGTCGCGGCCGCGATCATCGAGGCGAGTGACGCATAGCGGGTCACGAGGAAGACGGCGAGCCAGACCGCGGCCGCCGAGAGCGTTGCGAGCGGCGCGACCGCGAGGCCGACCCCGCCCGTGGTGGCGACGATCTTTCCGCCGCGCTGAAAGCCCATGAAGAGCGGGCGCCAGTGGCCCGCCATCGCCGCGCAGCCGGCCAGCACCGCGATGAGGTCGTTTCCCAACCAGCGGCCGAGCAGCGCGGCGACGGCACCCTTGGCGATGTCCAGCACCGCGACGCCGAGCCCAAGCTTGAAGCCGAGCGTTCGCCAGACATTCGTTGCCCCCGTGTTCCCACTGCCGAGCGTTCGGATGTCCACGCCCGCGAACATCCTGGGCAGCCAGTATCCCCAGGGCATGGAGCCGAGGACGTACCCGGCCGGGATCAGGAGATATTCGCTCAGGTCTGGATCTGGTACTTCGACACCCAGCTCGCGACGACATCCCAGTCGAGGTTCGCGAAGAACGCGTCGATGTAGGACGCCCTGTCGGTCTGGTAGTCGAGGAAGTAGGCGTGCTCGTAGACGTCGAGCGCGACGAGCGGGGTCGCGTTCCACACCGGGAAAGTGTTCTGGGCGTCCCCGATGTAGTTGAAGAGGCGCTGCTCGTCCCAGTCGTAGGCAGTCCAGGCCCACCCGCGGCCGCCCATGCCGGTCGCCTTCAGGTCCGTCCGCCACGCCTCGACGGAACCGAAGTCGCGCTCGATCAGCGACGCGATCTGGCCCGTCGGGTCCCCGCCGCCCCCGC
>Ga0307277_10000723_pt1 | contig 12539 bp, 11 predicted proteins | sample ER_DNA_116_FD_194473 | JGI IMG/M metagenome (GOLD analysis project Ga0307277, IMG submission 194473) | Bulk soil microbial communities from the East River watershed near Crested Butte, Colorado, United States - ER_DNA_116 | ecosystem: Environmental > Terrestrial > Soil > Floodplain | place...
CGGCCGATGTTGCGAAGGCACCGTTCGGCATCGGTCGGATCCATATGACAAAGAAAGTCATTGGCGACCACGATGTCGTGTCGTCCGATATCGCTCACCAAGTCAGGTTCCCCGGCATCGCCGAGGCACCATGCGATCCCCTCTTTGATCCAAGGCTTGACCCGGAGCTCAGGCCCCTCACGGTCGAACATCTCATGCCTTTCGCTGTCGGTCATGCGCTCGAAGAGCGGCTCCATCGCGAAGTCCGAGATACCGAGCGGGTACACACCCTCCCGCCCGATCTCCAGCGCCTCTGCTGAGATGTCAACCGCGTGCATCCGGAGGTCGAGATCGGGGTGCGCCGAGCGGACCGACCAGGCGATCGAGTAGACCTCAGCGCCGAGGCTGCAACCGAGAATCGCGATGGTGGTCGCCCCGTCGTGCCGTCGCACGCCGGCGAGCCGGCGGATCATCTGGACCTGCGGCCGGTTACGAAGGAAGTACGTACCGAAGAACTGTCTTCGGTCTCCCTGCATCCGGACGAGCGCGTTCATGAGCCGGCCGTAGGCTTTGAGCGGGCCCAGGTTCCTCGCCGATCGCGGCAGACGATCCCAGACCCATTCCCCGATCCGGAACTGTGCGCGGAGCGGTGACTTGCCCAATACCCGCGCGCGCGCCAACCGCTCGACGAGGGGCAGGCGGGGTGCTGGCGGACCAGCGCGTTCGGCGCGTGTTAGGCCCTCGACGGTCATCGTCCTCCAGCCCCTTGCTCGGCCCGCAAGTGCGCTCCGGCCTTTTGGGCGATTTCATGGCGAACGGATTGAGTTCGCGTTGATGCGACGTGGAGTCCCCGCGCTCCGGCTGAGCCGCAGGCTTCGCCGCGCCCGGCAACGTCATGCGGTCCGCCAGCTCTCCTCAATCCGGCTGCGGTTCGATTCGACCGTGATAGCCGAGACGGTCTTTCTGGACCGTGATGGCGTTCTGGTTCGCGACCGTCCCGACTACGTCAAGTCCTGGGCGGAGGTGGAGATCGTTCCCGGATCGTTCGAGGCACTCGGCAGACTTTCGTCGGCGGGAACGCGCGTCTTCGTTGCCACGAACCAGTCGGCCGTGGGCCGCGGGATCGTCCCGCGGGGCACGGTCGACGAGATGCACGCCCGACTTGCGGAGCTCGCGATCGAGCACGGCGGCCGCATCGCCGGGTTTCTCGTCTGCCCGCACCGGCCGGAGGACAAGTGCGCGTGCCGGAAACCGAAGCCCGGCTTGTTGTTCCAGGCGCAGCGTGAGTACGGGGTCGATCTGGGGAGCGCATGCATGGTGGGCGACAAGCTCTCGGACGCGCTCGCGGCTGTCGCCGCGGGCTGCGACGCGATCCTTGTCGGCGACCAGCCCGCGGAAGTCACGCGACGTTATCGCGTGGCGCCGACGCTCCCGGATGCGGTGGATCTGATCCTCGAAACGGGCCGCCTCGACTCGTGAAGACCCTCATCCTCTGCGGTGGACAGGGGACCCGGCTGCGGAGCGTCATGGGCGATCGCCCGAAGGCGCTCGCGCCAGTCCTCGGACGTCCATTCCTCGAATGGCTGCTCCTGGGTCTTCGATCGGAGGGCATCGGTGAGATCACGCTGTGCACCGGACAGGGACATGAGGAGATCGCCCGGACGCTCGGCGAGGGGAACGCCTTCGGTCTGCGCGTCCACTACTCGCGCGAGACCTGGGCGCGCGGGACCGCCGGCGCGATCCGAAACGCGCTGGATGGGGAGGCCTACGACCGAGTGCTCGTCATGAATGGCGACTCGTACTGCCGTGTCCGCCTGGCCGACCTCGAGCGCGTGCATGTCACCAAGAACGCCCGCATCACGCTCTGGGCGGTCCCGGCCGAGGATCGCGGCCGCTTCGGCAGCCTCGCGATCAGCGATCAGGGCGAGGTCGAGGCGCTCGCCGAGAAGGACGAACGCGCCGGCCCGGGCCTCGTGAACGCGGGCGTCTACCTGCTCTCGCCCGAGGTCGTCGAGAGCATGCCCAGCGCGAGTGAGGTTTCTCTGGAGCGTGATGTGCTGCCTGGGTATGTCGGCCGCGGCATGTTCGCGGTCGTCGGCGACGGTCCGTTCGTGGACATCGGAACCCCCGAGTCATACCGCGATGCCGAGTCAGCGCTGCGCGCGGAGTTCGCGGGTCTGACGTGTGATCCCAAAGCTCTTCGTACGCGGCTCGACGCCACTCTCGCGGAGAGCAGGGCGGTCCAGCTGCGTGCCGCGACCGCATGCGCCGACTCCGTTCTCGCGGCAGCGACGCTGATAGCCGAAGCGTTCCGGACGGGAGGCAAGATCCTTCTCTGCGGAAACGGCGGAAGCGCGGCGGACTGCCAGCATTTCGCGGCCGAGTTCGTGAGCCAGCTGACCAAGGATTTCCGGCGGCCTGGGCTGCCGGCGATCGCGCTTACGACCGACACGTCTGTCATGACGGCCTACGCGAACGACTTCGGTTTCGAGGGCGTCTTTGAGAGGCAGGTTCGCGCACTTGGACGGGCGGGAGATGTCCTCGTCGCGATGAGCACGAGTGGCAACTCGCAGAACGTTCGTCTTGCGGTACGCGCAGCGCGGGAGACGGGCATTCGCACGATCGGCCTGCTCGGCGACGGAGGACGCCTCACGGAAGAAGTCGACTGCCCCGTCGTCATCCCGAGCACGAACACGCAGCACGTCCAGGAGAGCCTTCTTCCGATCGAGCACGCGATCTGCGACCTTGTCGAGCGGCAGCTGTTCGGGGCCCCCGGGTGCTGATCCGCGGACGTGCCCCCCTTCGGATCAGTTTCGCCGGTGGCGGAACGGACCTGTCGCCATACGTCCAGGAAAAGGGCGGGGTCGTGCTCAACGCGACGATCGACCGGTACGCGTACGCCACGCTCCGATTTCCGCTCGAGCGCCTGATCAGGGTTCAGTCGCTCGACTACAAGAAGGTCGTGCACTTCGGCTTCGACGAGCCCCTCGCCTACGACGGCAACTTCGATCTGGTGAAGGCGTGCCTCACACGGCTCAATGTGTGTTCCGACACCACGGCGGGCGGTTTGGAGCTCTACCTCGAGACCGAGGCTCCGCCCGGTTCCGGACTGGGTGCCTCTTCGGCCGTCGTCGTTGCCGTGATCGGCGCGCTCAGAGCATGGCGCCGTCTCTCGATCGACAAGTACGACATCGCGAGGACCGCATGGGAGGTCGAACGGATAGATGTCGGCGTCCCCGGAGGGATGCAGGATCAGTACGCGGCGGCGTTCGGCGGGTTCAACCTCATCGAGTTCCACACGAACTCAGAGGTGATAGTGAATCCCTTGCGCATCGAGCCTCGCATCATCCAGGAGCTCCAGTACAACATGCTGCTGGTCTTCACCGGAAGCACGCGCGCCTCGGCGCGGATCATCGAAGCGCAGGTGTCCGGCTACGTCGAGCGCCAACCTGGCGTGGCCCACGCGATGGATCGGATGAAGGCGCTCACCTTCGACGCGAAGGACGCTCTTCTGACCGGCCGGCTCCGTGATCTGGGTGAGATCCTCCACGAGGAGTTCCTGGCCAAGAAGCAGACCTCCGCCGCGATCGCCCCACCGCACATCGAAGAGATGTACGACGAGGCGCGGCGGCTCGGCGTCATCGGAGGAAAGATCAGCGGCGCTGGTGGCGGCGGGTTCATGTTCCTCTACTGCCCGTTCGACAGGAAGCCTGCCGTGACTGAGCGCTTGATCGAGATGGGCGCCCAGGTGCTTCCCGTGGCGTTCGAGCCCGAGGGTGTCCAGTCATGGGTAATCGACGATCGAGACCGCCCGTCCGCTCCACGAACGGCCAACAACGCGTTCGGCGACTGGGCAGGCCACGGCACGCTCGAGCGGCAGCCAACATCTGGCGGAGGAGCCCCCGTCTAGGCGCAGGCACCTGGCGGTCGACCGCCCGGCGCGTCCCCCCGTTGAGGGCTCATTGAAGAGCCGCGGCCCGTTTCGTGGCCGGAGCGAGCCGAGATCCAGAACGTCATTCGGCCACCGCAGTCTTCCTCAATCCGGTTCGGGTTCGATTACGGCGTGACAACGGTCCCGATCGTCTGGGCCAAGAAGCCAAGGGCCACGCAGGCTCCGCGGGTCGCCGTTGGGTCGGCGCGGCCCACCCGAGACCGTGCCCCCTTGTGCGGGACGCTCCTCGACCGTGTGACCCTCGCCGAGGCCGCGAGCAAGCTGGCGCGCTTCGCGGCATCTGCCCGGTTGCACCAGGTCGTGGCGGTCAACCTCGATTGCCTGCGCATCGCGCAGCGTGACGACGCATTCAGACAGACGATCAACGAAGCGGACCTCGCGGTGGCCGACGGGATGCCACTGGTCTGGGCATCGCGACTCGGGGACAGCCCACTCCCTGAGCGCGTTACTGGGAACTCGCTGCTCGAGAAATCCTGCGAGCTGTCGGCTGCCACCGGCGCGGGGATCTTCCTTCTCGGCTCACGACCTGGCATCGCCGACGCAGCGGCCCGAGCCATCGCGACACGCTATCCAGGTGCGGTGGTCGCTGGAGCGTACTCGCCACCGTTCGGGCCGCTTTCCCCGCGCGAAGACCGCGAGATCGTCGACCGTGTCAACCGGAGCGGTGCGCGCATCCTGATCGTCGCACTCGGGGCGCCACGTCAGGACAACTGGATCCGCGAGCACCGGAACGATCTCAAGGTGGGGCTTGCGTTCGGTGTTGGTTGCGGACTGGACCTTCTCGCTGGCCTGGTGCCGCGAGCCCCGATCTGGATGCAGCAAGCCGGGCTCGAGTGGCTACACCGTTTCCGTCTCGAGCCGGGCCGGCTCTGGCGGCGCTACTTCGTGAACGACACTCCGATGTTCGCGCGTCTTCTTGCGGAGAGCGTGCGCGCAGGACGCCCGTGAGGGCGGAAGTGGCGATCACCGACATCCCGGCCGCGCCTGCCGAGCACGCGTGGTCAGCGGGCGGCCGGCGGGAAAGGCCACAGCTTCGACGTCTTCTTCCCGCCGCGTTCGTCGGCGTCGCCGCGGCGATCGATGCGCTGCTGGTCGTCGGTGCCTTCGCGCTCGCGTACTTCCTCCGCGTGGGACCGCACGAGGTCGCGACATCCACTGCGTCGGCTCAATCGCCATTCTGGTTCGCGGCGATCGTCGCCGGGTTCGCGGTAACGCTTCTCGCGTCGCGGGGCCTCTACGGCCTCGAGCATCCCCTGCCCTGGCCGTCGCAGCTCTACGCGATCATCTCGTCTGTCTCGATCGCGCTGGTGAGCGCCATCCTCGTGTCCGTCCTCATCGACGAGCCGCTCGCGAAATCGTGGTCCGCGGCCGGCTCGGCGATCGCCGTCGCCGCGCTCGCGGTCTGGCATGTCGCGGCCGCCCGTGGGTACGCGGGACTGAGCAGAGCGATGGTCCCTGGACGACGCGCGATCGTCGTCGGCGCGAACGCCGCAGGGCGTGAATCAGCACGCGAGTTGGAGCAGAAGGGCTACCACGTGGTCGGCTACGCGGACAACGGCAGCGACCTCCTTGACGAAACTGACCATCCGCTGCTCGGGCCCATCGCGCGGCTCGAGGAGCTCGTCCAGAGCTTCGGCGTCGACGAGCTCGTCATCGCCCTTCCCTCCGACCGCCGCTCCCAGCTCGGTCGCGTTCTCACCCGAGGTTTTGCCCGTCGCATCCGCGTGAAATACGCGGCGGATTTCGGCGAGCTCCTGCCCCGTCGGTTCAACGTCCGTTGGATAGGGGCGAGGCACTACATCGACTTTGCGCCCGTAGCGCCGGTGAGCTTTGTCAAGCGGATCACCGACCTCGTCGTCTCCGCCGTCGGTCTCGCCCTGCTGGCTCCACTTTTCCTTGCCGTGGCCGTGGCGATCAGACTGGACTCTCCAGGCCCGACCTTCTACGGACAGGTGCGCGTGGGCAAGGACGGCCGTCGCTTCCGCATGCTGAAGTTCCGTTCGATGCGCAAAGACGCCGACGTCCTCATTGCCGAGCTCCTGCAGAGGAACGAAGTGGTGGGGCCGATGTTCAAGATCCGCCGGGATCCTCGGATCACTCGCGTCGGCCGGTTCCTTCGCCGGTACAGCCTCGACGAGCTTCCGCAGCTCATCAATGTCGCGCGGGGCGAGATGAGCCTGGTCGGTCCCCGGCCTCCGACAGCGAACGAGGTCGAGAGGTACGAGGACTGGGAGCTCGGGCGGCTCCGCGCGGTGCCCGGCATCACCGGCCTCTGGCAGGTCAGTGGCCGCAGCGAAGTCCCGTTCCATGACATGGTTCGACTGGATCTCCACTACATCCGCAACTGGTCGTTCGCGCTCGACGTGGAAATCCTTCTGCGCACGATTCCGGCGGTCCTCACGACGAAAGGCGCCTACTGATGACGAGCGCACTTTCCGAAGCGACCCGACCGCAGTGCGCACGCGGACTGAGGGTCGTCATGACCGGCGCCGGCGGTTTTCTCGGAGCGCACCTGCTCGCGCGGTTCCTCGGCGGGGGTATGTCGGTGACGCTCGTCGGGCAGGACACCGGTGAGTCGCGCTACACCGCACGGATGGTCGCGTCGGGCGACGTCCGCTTTGTCCGATGCGATGCCGCCTATGAGGGCACGGAGCTAGCCCATACGCTCGAGGCAGCCGATACCCTCGTTCTGTCCGGCTCTGGAGAATTCGGCTGCTCATCCGCGTTCACGGCGGAAGCTGCGGAGATCGAGGGTGGCGTCACGCCGCTCGCACGTCTCATCGGCACATTCGCCCGCCGCGGAAAGCACGTCGTTCTCGCGAGCTCCGACTCGGTCTACGGCACTCCCGTGCGCACGCCGGTCGGCGAGTCCGATCTTTCCCGGCCGCGAACAGAGGCGGGTCTCATCAACCTCGCGTCCGAGCGGGCTGTGCAGGCATGTGCCGAGCAGGACGCTACGGCGACCATCCTGCGCTATTCGACGATCTACGGCCCCGGCGAGAGAGCCACGGGCGCGGTACCGAATCTGATCCGCGCGGCACTCGCGGGCCGCGCTCCGATCGTCGACGACGACGGCATCGACGAACACGATTACCTTCACGTCGCCGATGCGGTCGATGCGACGATCTGCGCGATGCGACGCCGCGCGAACGGGATCTACAACGTCGGCACCGGGATCGGCACGACCATGGCTGAACTGGCCAGCCTTGTCGTGTGGCTGACCGGCTGTTCAGAGCCGCCGATCCGCCGCGTGGACGCGGTGAACCCGGTCCGCGGGAGTGTCGTCCTGGACACGAGCCGTGCGCGGCAGGATCTCGCCTTCGAGGCCCGCCGTGCGCTTGCGGATGGCCTAAAGGAAGAAGTGGGTTGGTTTAGGGCAACCTTCGGAAGCGACCTGAAGACCGCGGCGTGACGTTGGCGCTCCCGTGAGGTGCCGATGAATGTGGCCGAGGCGGGCCGAACGAAAACGATCGCGGATCTTCGAATCGCGCCCCGCGTCTTCGCAGGCGCGATTCGGAACGCGTTCGCGGACCCATACGGTCTTCGTCACGGATTGCTGCGAAATGTCTGGATCGAGTTGAAGCGCTTCAGTGCACGGAACGTGCGGACCGTCGAGCTGACCCGCATCCGGGGCATCGACCGAGTGACCGTCGAGGGTCCCGTGTCACGACACGGAGCCCTCATCGTTAGCGCTCTCGCCACCCTGCTCGAGTGCGAGAGGATCTTCGAGTTCGGGGCGTTCGATGGCGAAACCGCGCGCCTGCTCGCGCACAACCTGCCCGCCGCGGAGATCTACAGCTTCGACGCGCCTACGACTCCCGAAAGAGCGGTCGATCTCCCATCGGCGTCCGGCACGCACATCGCTAGGCTCTGCGGTGACTCCAGGACGTACGACTTCCTGCCCTACAGCGGGACCATCGATCTGGTGCACATCGACGCAAGTCGGCGCTTCAGCTCTCTCAGCGAGGACACCGACGCTGCGTTCGGCATGCTCGCCGAGCTCGGTTCGATCGTTTGGTACGGCTATACCTACCAGCCTGCCGTCTATGGCTTCTTGAATACGCTCGCCCCCACTCTGGATCGACCCGTTTATCACCTCGCTGGAACGCGCCTCGCTCTGTACAGCCGTTGGGACATCGTCCCAAGCTGACGCGCTCCTAAGTGGGCGCTTGTTTACCCGCGCGCTCGCTCGCTGCTTGTATGCTCCGTCAGCACGAAAACGCAGGGTGGGGCCGTGTCCGCGAGGCCACGGCAAGTCGTCGGTGGAAGTGCAAAGAGGCAGCAACAATGGCGCGTCCGCGCCTCGCGTCCTTCTTGTGGACGACGAGCGGGACCTGCTTGAATTGCTCGCGTTCGTCGTCGAACAAGCCGGATTTGTGCCGATCAAGACCTCAGATCCGACCCATGCGCTTGAGGCGCTTGAGAAGGAGCACCCGGCAGTGGCGGTCGTCGACCTCAACCTCCATCCCTGGAGCGGCTTCGACCTGATCGAGGAGATAAGGCGGCGAAGCCCGAAGCTTCCGATCACCGTCCTCACCGCGCGCGGTGGCGAGGACGACAAGGTCCGCGCGCTCGACTGCGGGGCTGACGATTACGTGGTGAAGCCGTTCGCGCACCGTGAGCTCACGGCGCGGATCCGGGCTCAAGTCCGACGGGCTGAGCTCGAGAGCGGGACGCCAGGCGAGACCAGCCTGGCCGCCGGACCATTCCATCTCGATCTTCGGGAGCGCGTGCTGCTCGTCGACGGCGAACCGCAGCTCCGCCTCACGGGCACTGAGTTCAGACTCATCGAGTGCCTCATGCGCAACGCCGATTCGGTCGTTGGGAGTGAAACACTCGCGCGGTATGTATGGGGCTACAACGATCCACCCGCCCGCGAAGCGATGCGGGTGACCGTCTATCGACTTCGGCGCAAGCTCGGAGATGGTCGTTCGGGCTCGCATTTCATCGAGACCGTGCCCGGCATCGGCTTGCGGCTACGGACGGTGCACGCGGAGGAAGCGACCGAGCCCTCGCTGTAACGGCCCTGTGTCCCAACCGAGGCGGTTTTAACGCGAACGTAGCGGCCCTATTAACGGACATCAAGATGAAATGGCTGTCCAATACCCCCACAACGACCTGGGTATGGGGGGACAAGTGATCAAGCTGCTTCTCGTCGAGGACGACCCGGACATGCTCGATCTCACCGCGTATGTGCTCCGCCGGGAACGGTTCGTGGTGTCGGAGGCGAGCGACGGGGCGCAAGCCTTGCGCCGCTGGAGAGCCGACCGTCCGGACCTCGTGATCCTGGATCTCGGCCTTCCGACTCTCGACGGGTTCGAGGTCCTACGCCAGATCCGTGGCGATGGCCAGACGCCGATCCTCGTCCTTACCGGCCGTAGGGAGGCTCAGGACATTCTCCGCGCCTTCAACCTTGGCACAGACGACTTCATGCCCAAGCCGTTCGAGTTCAAGGAGCTCATCGCTCGCGTCCGCGCGGTTCTCCGCCGCGCCAACCTCCCGGCGGACGAGCCGGGGGAGCCGCGGCTTCAGCTCGATGGGTTGACGCTCGACCCGCAGACCTGCGAGGTGGGATGGCGGGACGCGAATGTCCGCCTCACTCCCACGGAGTTCCGGATTCTCTACCTTCTCGCGACGAACGCTGGGAAGGTCGTTCCCGCGAGTCGCATGTACACGTATGTATGGGGCAGCGCCGGTGGGGACGCCAACGCGCTCCGTTCTCACATCAGCCACCTGCGGCGGAAGCTCGAAGTCGAGGTCGGCGGTGACGTGCCCGGAACGATCTCGTCGGTGCCCGCCGTGGGCTATGTCTTCAGGCGGACGACGCCGAAGCCGGCGACGCAAACGCCAGCTCAGGCCACCGTGCAGCCCCATCTCGCGGTTCCGCAAATGCCGTCGCTCAGCACGGCTCCGGCGGCGCCCGCTTAGCAGCGCCGAATCGCGCAAAAAAGGGCGAGACCGCGGGCTCGTCGGGTTACTGGGTTGCCTTGCGCGGCGGGTACGGCTTTCGGCCCAGGATCCTGATCGCGGCGGCGAGGTCGTCGATGTCATAGGGCTTGGCCAGGATCGCGGCCGGCTCAATGGACCGCGCGAGCTCGCGGAGGTCCGGCCGACCGCTCAGCACGATCACCCGGGCGGACCGCTTCGCGCGGCGTTGGTATTCCTCGGCAAACTCGTCGCCGCGCATCCCCGGCCCCAGGTTCAGGTCGACAACAAGGATGTCCGCGTCGAACCCGAGCTCATCGGCGACCTCGAGCGCCTGCTCTCCGGTCCGCGCGACCCAAACCGTGAACTCGTCTCGGAGCGCCTCGCCGAGGGCCGCGAGCGTGTCGGGATCATCCTCCACGACGAGAACGCGCATGCCGACCGGTTCCATCGCGCCGATGCTATCCAAGCAAGTGACTGTGCTGGTTGCGCAATGCCCTGGCCGCGCTGGCTTCGCCGGTCACTCGGGTCGGCTCATGCCCCGGCACGTGATCATCACGACCCCGGCGTCGAGATCGAAGGCGCGAAGCGCGACCGCGATCGCCTGGCGTCGATCGACGGCATCAGTCCGCAGCTCGAGACGCCGGCGAGCGAGCCTGACAAGACCACCGTCCCCGATACAGTCGGCGCGTGAGTACTCGCGGTGCCCTTCTTGCGGACGAGTTCCTTCAGCGGTTCGCGACGATTGAAGAGCTGCTGGGGTCGCTCACGGATGAGCAGTGGACACTGCCGTGCAGCGGCGAGGGCTGGCCTGTGGGTTATGTCGCGCACCACATCGGGCAGGGCATCGTTCGCCCTCGCGGTTGGATCGAGCAGGTCCTCGTCGGCGAGGAGCCATTCGCGTTCGACTGGGACGTCACGCACGAACTCAACCGACGCCGGAGCGCGCGGGTCGGCCTGCCGAGACGAGACGAGACACTCCGCTTCCTCAACGTCACCGCCCAACACTTCGGCGCGCTCGTGCGCTCGTTATCGGGCGAGCAGCTCGACCGGATCGCCTTCGCCCAGGGGGACGCGCGGCGCGATGTCGCTTGGGTCGTGAAACTCGTCATGCGCCACTTCGACGAGCATCGCGCTGGCATCCTCGGAGCGCTCGCTGGTGGGGGTCATCATGGGGGTCAGTAGTCGCACGCTCGGCCGCGACCGCCGTCAGAGTTCGCGAATGCAGAAAAGTCCTTCGCGAGCTCCGCGGGGCCTTGCCTTCGCGGGCGAGTGACGGCGAACGAGCGACTCAGCGACCTTGTCCCTGACAATGCGCTCGATGTCTCCGCGCGTTAGGTCGGGCCCGTCGCCGACGATAGGTGGCTTGACGCGCAAGCGCACACCCGCCCGCGAGAAAAAACCGCTGCGCCGTTTGAGCGGCCGGGAGCATCGCATATCGAGTAATTCCACATGCAGGTCAGCCATGCCGAGCGGAAACGTCATCCTGCGCATTAGGCAATACATGGACGAACGCCGAGGAGGAGCGAGATGCGGACTAGCAAGAAGAAGCCGAGCCCATCACGGAGCAACCGCGGCATGAACCCGCCAGGCGGAGGCTACGGGAAAGGCGGGCGCAAAGGCGCTCCTAAAACAGGACGGAAGAAGTAGCGCTCAAGACGGCCGCCCACACCGGGCGGCCGGTCTGTATCCAGGGTGCGTACACTCTCCTCGTCGCCAACCTTCTCGCATCGACCGAGCTGGAGAAGCTCACGGCGAGCATGGCCGCCAAGCTGCGCCCGCTGCCGCCCAGAGCCCAGCCTGACTACGAATCCGCTCGACCTTGAGGCCTGGCTGCCATGGATGCTCGTCGAGACGTTGGATCGTTTCCATGATTTCGCCCCTGCATCGCCGGGCTTCAACGGCTTAGACAGTCAGTTGACAGTCAAACCTCCCGCCGGGCGGGAGACTCCTCGCGAAAACCCCCCGCAAATCCTGTGGGCTCTGGGTGGCTCGAACACCCGACCTCAGCGATGTCAACGCTGCGCTCTAACCAGCTGAGCTAAGAGCCCTCGGACCTCAAGGATACCGTGCGGGACTCTCGCTCCGCACGCCGCCGAACATTCGCAGGCCTTCGCTTGGCGCGTCCTTCGCGAAACACACGACTTTGAAAGCACCGAGTCCGTTCGGGTCGAGCAACGCGTCGATCGCCGAGCGCCGACTGGCGGCGCGCAGCTGCTCGATCGGCGTCGACGGACGCGCCGCCGACTCACGGATGCCGAGGGCGATCAGCACGTCACGCTGCGTCGACGTACCGACGAGCTGCAGGCCCGCGCCTTCGGCAGCCCGTCTGATCGCGGTGAAGTCGACGCTCGCCGTGAGGTCGTGCACCCCGGGCTCGGTGAGTGGGTCCGCGATGAGCCGATGCTGCGCGAACCCGCGCACGGTTCCGGCTCCCTGACGCGTCAGAAGCTCGGTCTCGTCGCCGCCGTAGTCGATGAGCACGATGTAGCCGGATACAAGCGCTGCGGCGAGGCTCGCGACCCAACCCTCCGCGGCGGGGCTCGTCTCCCAGCGCCCGCCGACCGGGACCGACTCGGGGATCCGCCACCGGAGGTCGGGAGCGCTCGGTGCGCGGAGGACTTCGACGAGGAGCCCATCCGCTTCCCCGATGAAGACCTCACGTACGCCCTCCGCGGTTCGC
>Ga0307277_10000725_pt1 | contig 12533 bp, 12 predicted proteins | sample ER_DNA_116_FD_194473 | JGI IMG/M metagenome (GOLD analysis project Ga0307277, IMG submission 194473) | Bulk soil microbial communities from the East River watershed near Crested Butte, Colorado, United States - ER_DNA_116 | ecosystem: Environmental > Terrestrial > Soil > Floodplain | place...
CGTCGTCGTTGACGCGGCCGATGGGAAGATCGTCTTATGGTCGGAGCAGTACGCCCAGGAGCGTGCCGCGGAGTCCAGCGGCAACGGAAAGACGCCCGCAGGCACCGGCCGGCGCGCCAACTAGCCCGAACGGGCTAGTCCGATAGGACTAGTTCGTGGTCGACCGTACCGGCCTCGCGTACTGGGGAAGCGCTCGCCTGCTGCCTAGTCTTCATCCCATGATCAACACACGTCGCGTCGTCATCTCCGCACTCATCTTCTCGTTCTTCGCGGGCTCAAGCGTCGCGTATGGCGTTCGCAGCTTCGTCAATCCGGACAAGTCTGCGATCGCGGTCTGCGTCAATCGAGCGAACGGCGACATGCGCGCGGTCTGGTCCAGCGACCCGTGCAAGTCCCAGGAGGAGTTGGTGACACTCCCCGTCGGCACAGGTGCCGCGGGCGCAACGGGTCCAGCGGGTCTAACAGGGCCCACGGGCGCGACCGGCGCCACTGGTCCGACTGGAGCGACTGGTCCGATGGGCGCCACTGGTCCGACTGGCGCGACCGGTCCGATGGGAGCGACCGGCGCCCAGGGCGCGACCGGTGCTGCCGGCGCAACGGGTGCCACCGGCGCTGCCGGTGCCTCAGGTCCAGCTGGTGCCACGGGTCCCGCGGGTGCAACTGGCGCGTCCGGCCCAAGTGGTGCGGCAGGAACGGCTGGTCAGAACGGCGTCACCGCGCTCAGCAGCGCGGCCCTCACCGTGACCGGACTCACGCCTACCGCGGTGCCCGGTCTCGCGTTGACCGTCGACACTCTGGCAAACAGCGTCCTCTACGTCTCGACTGAAGGCGCGATCGTGAACAACGGTCTCTTCGCGGGTGACTACGTACAGGTCGGGATCCGCGTGTTGATGGACAACACCGTCGTCGTCGCCGAGCGAACGTACGACGTCGAGCTCGGCAGCTTCGCGTACAAGAGCTCCTGGAACCTCTCGCTCACATTCACACCCCCTGCGGGACAGCACACGTTCGTGGTCCAGGGATCGCTTCGCGACTCCGGCACGCTACACACGAGTCGACCGGACGCGACGCTGGCAGGTACCTCGGGCTCAATGATGCGAGGCACGTTGAGCGTCCTCACGCTGAACAAGTAGGCGAACTGCGGCGGCCAGGCTTCGTCAATAACGACGTCGCCTGGCCGCTCCGCGTCCGCGATCAGCACCGTCGCGGCGGCAGCGTCGTTGTTCACGGGTAGGCTGTGAAAGTGCGCGCGATCGGTCTGTTCTTCGCGCTTGCGCTCGTGGTCACGAGCTGCGGCGAGACCGTGCGCGATATCGGCGGCCGGCCATCGTCGTCACCTTCGGGGGCTTCGTCGACGAACGTCACGCCGGGTCCGAGCGCGAGCGTCGCGGCGACGGCAAGTCCGACGATCGCGCCGACGCCGACCGTCGCGAGGTTCGATCCGTGCCCGAGCAATCCGCGGTGCGCGCTCATCCTCAGCCAGATCGACCAGCTCAATCCCTACCGCATGGACGCCGACCTTAACGCGCTCACCAGCTTCGTCTCGCGTGACGTGCGGCATCCGGGTCACGCGAAGGCCCAGGCCTACATCAAGGAGCAGCTCGGCGGGCTCGCGTATCACGGATGGAAGATCGAATCGCAGCGCACCGTCTATCAGGGCATCGCCCTCGAGAACATCTTCGCGACGTTGAACCCCTCCTCGGGAGCACAGCCCGCGTCCGGGTGGGTGCTCGTGTCCGCGCACTACGACTCCGTCGCGAACCGCACCCCGGGCTGGCGACCCGCGGTCGATCCTGCGCCGGGCGCGGACGACAACGCGACGGGCACCGCGGCGCTCCTGGAGTTCGCGCGAGCCCTCTCGCTCTGGCGCGACGCCGGCAACCTGCGCTCGCGCATCGTGCTCGCGTTCTTCGACGGCGAGGAGCTGTTCTTCAAAGGCAGCGGCGCCTACATGGCCACGCTGCAGAAGCCGTATCCGTACAAGGCCGCGATCAACATCGACATGGTCGGCTTCAACCCGATCACCGATCGCCTCGACCTGCTGTGGTACACGAGCGCATCGGCGGGCCTGCGCGACAGGACGCTCAAGGTGAACGACACGTATCGCATCGGCGTCACACCGCTGAACGCCCAGTTCGCGGCCGATGGCACGACGATCATGGACGCGGCGCCGTTCGGCATCGCAGGCATCCCGAGCATCGCGATCTGCCAGCGGTATGGTGAGAACGATGCGACCTTCCCCGGGAACTACACCTTCCATACCGTGAACGACACGCCGGACAAGATCACCAACAAGGGTCTGTGGCTGAAGGCCGCGAAGCTCACACTCGCGACGGCGCTCGAGCTCACCGACGAACCGGCTCAGTGAAGCGGGTCTCTCGGCGCACGCAGCTCATCGCCTTCGCGGGCGTCGCGGCGGTCTTCCTCGTCGCGTTCCTCTTCCTGCGGCCGCCGGAGGGCACGCTCTCCGACGCGGAATACATCGCGCTCGCGAAAGACACCCCGCAGGGCCAGCTCTACTTCAAGAATCACACCGCGCCGTGCACCGTCACACGCGTGTTCACGGTGCAGGTGAACTGTGACTACGTCGCTGCTGCCGGCACGCCGACGGAAAAATTCCGCATCTACTTCGATCCGCGACGCAATAACGAGATCCAGGACGTCGAGGTGCAGTTCGACCCGTAGCGCCAGAATGGCGTCGTGGATGGGGGACTGCGCGCACTCGTCGTCGGCGCCGGCGGTGCCGGTCAACGGCACGCGGAGGCACTCCAAGAGCTCGGCATCCCGTACGACGGTCCGCTCAGCGCCCGGGCAGTCGCGAGCGACCCATCCCCGATGCGCGACCGCCGAGTCCAGGTGGTTCACGTGTGCTCGGAGAACGCGCTGCATGGGGCGCTGGTGACCGCTGCGCTCGAGGCGGGCAAGGATGTCGTGTGCGAGAAGCCGCTCGCGCTCGACGTCCAGACGTCCGTGGAGATGGCTGAGTTCGCGGAACGCTCAGGGCGTCTCGCGGTCGTCGCGTACAACACCCGCTTCCATCCGATGGTCGTCGAGCTCGCTGCACGCGTGAGCGCCGGGACGCTCGGTGCGCTACACGGAGTGCGCGGGGGCTACCTGCAGGATTGGCTCATGCTGAAGACCGACGATGACTGGCGCGTCGACGCGGCCCGCGGCGGAGCGTCGCGCGTCGTTGCCGACATCGGGACGCACTGGGCCGACCTGGCCGAGCGGATCACCGCGCGGAACGTCGAAGCCGTGGTCGCGCAGGTGGGACGGCTGCACGATCGTGCGACCGAGGACCACGCTGAGATGCTTCTGCGCTTTACCGGCGGGCTCGGCGGGGCGTGCGTCCTCTCGCAGGCATCCGCAGGACACCGGAACGAGCTCGAGCTCTCGCTCGACGGCGCGGCGGCCTCAGCGACCTGGCGCAGCCAGCGTCCCGGTGAGCTCTGGCTCGGCCAGCGCGACGACGGGCGCGTGATCACGCGAGCGGGCGGGGATCTGATCTCACCGGATGCGGCGCGCCTCGCCGCGCTGCCGTCGGGGCCGAATGAATCGCGGCGGAACTTCCTGGCCGCGGTGTATGCGCGCATTGGCGGGAGCGAGGAGAGCGCGGCGCTGCGGCTGCCCACGTTCGCCGAGGGCCTTCGCCACGTCCGCTTCGCGGCCGCAGCGCTGGCCAGCGCGCAGCAGGGCGCGTGGGTCGACGTCGCGTGAGCGCGCAGATACGGCTCGGGCTGCAAGATCGATTCGCGCCCGGCGCGAGCATCCGCGCGAAGTTCGACAACGCGCGGCGCTACGGATTCGACGCGCTCGAGCTCTCCGTCGATCCGATCAACAGCGCGAAAGGGGCGCTGCGCGAGCGGGTCCCCGTCTCCGCCATCTGCGGCGGGTACCGCGGCTGGCTCATCGACCCGGATGCGGATCGCCGCCGCACCGCGATGGAAGATCTCAGTGAGCTCGTGGGTCTCGCCGGCGAGCTCGGCTGCGGCTGCGTGGTCGTGCCGATCTGGGGACGCACGCGCAACCTTCCGAACATCGGAACCGGGCGAACGCGTGACGAGGATGAAGCGATCTTCATTGAAGCGATGTCCGAGCTCGCCGACAAAGCGGCGAGTGCGGGGTCGCGATTGTTCATCGAGCCCATCAACCGCTACCAGAACGACGTCTGCGTGACCATCGCCGACGCGCTCCGGCTTCGCGGTCGCATCGGCAGTCCGGCGGTCTGGGTCATGGGTGATGTCTTTCACATGAACATCGAGGAGGCCGACATGGGCGCGGCGATCGAGTCGGCCGGAGCGCAGCTCGGTCATCTGCATCTCGCGGACTCGAACCGCCTCGAGCCGGGTAAGGGGCACCTCGATCTCGCGCCGGTGTTCTCGGCGCTCGCACGGCTCGCCTATCGCGGCTTCGCGTCTTTCGAGCTGGCGGCTCTCTCCGGCGACGCGGAGGACGTGCTGCCGGCATCCGCCGCACTGGTGCGCGAGCAGCTCCATCGCGCGGGGATCTCGTGACCCTCACCGAACGACTCGCCGAGCGCGGCGAGATCGGCGGTCGCACCGTGCAGATCAACGAGGGCGGCGAGGTCGAGTGCGCGGTGTATCCGCTCGCGCCGCTCGCCGACGGTCAGGTCCGCGTCCGCACCGCGCTCTCGGCAGTGAGCCCGGGCACCGAGCTCACCTACGTCGGGCGGGCCGCGACGAACCCGTACCTGCGCAAGCACTGGGACCCGGAGCTGCGGCTCTTCGTCGACGGCGCGCCGACGCAGGACTACCCGATCGTTTTCGGCTATCGCGCCGCGGGCGTGGTGAGCGAGAGTCGCTCCGCGGACGTAGCCACAGGTACGCGGATCTTCGGTAAGTGGCGTCACACCGAATACACGGTCCTCGCGGCACCGGACGCGGCGGCCCAGCGGCTCCCCGACGAGCTCACCATGGACGACGGCGTCGACCTTGCGCAGATGCTGCCGATCTGCGTGAACGCCGTGTCGTTCGGCGAGGACGCGCATCGCGGAGCGCCGGTCGTGGTGTTCGGATGCGGCCCGATCGGGCTCATCGTCGCGCAGGTCGCGCGCGCCACCGGCGCCGCCGCCGTGTACGTCGTCGATCGCCTGCCCGAGCGTCTCGCGATCGCGTCCGGGCTCGGGCTCGAGACGCGCGACGCGACGGTCGGCGATGTTGCGCTCGACCTTAAGCGTGAGCTGGGGAGCGAAGCCGTGCCGGTGGCGTTCGAATGCTCGGGGAACACACGCGCGCTCCACGAGGCGATCCGCGTCGTGCGCCGGCGCGGGACCGTCGTCGCCGTCGGTTTCTATCAGGGCGACGCCGTCGGCCTGGCGCTGGGCGATGAGTTCCATCACAACGGCGTCGAGATCCGGTCAGGCCAGATCGGCAACCTCCACCCGCGCTGGCACGCCGGCGAGCTGCGCGCGTTCGGCATCGAGCTCGTGCGCACGAAGAAGATCGCGCTCGGCGGGCTACCGCGCCTGCGCCTGCCGGTCGATCAGGCCGCCGCAGCCTTCCGCGCGCTTTCCACCCGCGAGGTGCTGCAGGTCACCCTGGATTACTCGGAAGCGCAGCCGCGCGACCGCGCTGCGGCGACCGCGACCGGCTTATAGTCCCGGCAGACCAAGCAAGGGAGGGACAACCATGCGATTGATTCGGTTCGTCGGCGTCGCCATGGCGGGAGCGATCGTTGCGGCCGCATGCGGCGGCAGCGGCGGTAGTGGGACCCCGACGGCGGCGGCGACAGGCAGCGCCGCCGTCATCTCAAGCGACCCCTTCGTGCTCCTATCCACGCAGTTCAACAACGTGACCGAGCGCGAGGCGGTGCAAAAGCAGATCCTCGATCCATTTACGAAAGCGAAGGTCGAGTACGTCGGATCCGAGATCGGTCCGTTCAACGATCGCATCGTGGCCGAGTCGAAGACCGGCAAGGGACAGGTCGGCGTGGTCCTCGGCCAGCACGGTGACTTCGGCGCGCTCGTCGGTCCAGACAAGGACATCTTCGAGGACCTCACGCCGCTCGCTAACCGACTCAAGGATCGTGGGATCGCTGCCGAGTTGCTCGACCTCGGGAAGCTCGGGACGGGCAAGCAGGTCTACATCCCGTCGATGCAGGCGACGTACATCCTCGGCGTGAACAAGCAGGCGCTGCAGTACCTCCCGTCCGGAGTGAGCGTCGACGACATGACGTACACGCAGCTCCGCGACTGGTGCAAGAACATCGCGGAGAAGTCGGGCTCGAAGCGCTGCGCTATCCCCGCAGGCCCGAACGGCCTGTACCACCGCATCATCCAGGGATATCTGTACCCCTCGTATACCGGCGGACTCGTCACGACGTACAAGTCGGCGGACGCCGAGAAGATGTGGGGCGACGTCAAGGATCTCTGGCAGTACATGAACGCGAAGTCCCTAAATATCGACTTCATGCAGGAGTCATTGCTGTCGGGCGAGGTCTGGGTCGGCCTCGACCACGTCGCGCGCCTAGTCGACGCGTTCAAGCTGAAGCCAAACGATTTCCAGGCCGCACCGGCGCCGAAGGGGCCCAAGGGCCTCTACTACATGTCGGTGATCGCGGGCTTCGCGATCCCCAAGAGCTCACCGAACAAGAGCGGCGCCGAGGCGTTCATCGACTACATGGTCACCGCGGAGACGCAGGCGAAGGTCCTGAGCGCGGTCGCGTTCTTCCCGGTCCTCGACAAGGCGATGCCAACTGACCTGCCGCAGTACCTCAAGATCGAGGCAGACGGCGTTCAGAAGCAGTTGAAGCACAAGGACGCGAAGGTCGCGTTGCTGCCCATCGGCCTCGGATCGAAGGGCGGCGACTTCAACAATGTCCAGAAGAACACGTTCCAGCGGATCGTCGTCAAGGGCGAGGACATCGCGAAGGTCCTGAGCGAGGAGGGGGCCAACCTCCAGAAGGTCATGACCGACGCGAAGGCGCCCTGTTGGAGGCCGGACCCAGACAGCGGCACAACGCCATGCCAGGTCAAGTGATCTAAGTGGCCGTCCGAGCCGGGAGGGCGCTGTCGTTCCCCGCGCGCATCGCGCGGTCGGACGCGGCCCTCCCGCTCGGATTACTCGCGCCGTCGATCGTCTATCTCTCGCTGCTCATCCTCGTCCCCGTCGTCCAGGCACTCCTCCTGTCCATCCAGGCCGAGAACGGCGCGTTCTCACTCGAGCACTACGACCGGATGGTGCACGACCAGGCGTTCGCGGATGCGCTGGCCAACACCGCGAAGCTCCTCGTCCTCATCGTTCCGATCCAGCTCACGCTCGCGCTGGCGATGGCGCTCCTCATCAACTCGCGCTTCCCGGGCCATGGGATCTTTCTCTACATCTACGCCATCCCACTGGCGATCTCAGACCTTGCCGCGGGCATCGTGTGGCTCTCCATCTTCAGCGACACCGGCTACCTGAACACCATCCTCAGCGGCCTCGGTCTGATCAAGGAGCCGATCTCCTACCTGTCCTACGAGAACCTGCACCTCGTCCTCATGACGATCGTCGTCGCGGAGTCATGGCGCGCGACGGCCATCGTGATGGTGATCCTCCTCGCGGGGCTGCAGCTCATCCCGCGTGACTACTTCGAGGCGGCCGAGCTCTTCGGCGCGTCGCGCTGGAAGCGAACCCTCGTCGTGGTCCTGCCGCTGCTACGTCCAAGCCTGCAATCGGCGCTCATCATCCGGACGATCTTCGCATTCCAGACCTTCGCGGTCGTCCTCGCGCTCGCTGGACGCCAGTTCCCGGTGCTCGCGTACGAGGCGTACGACGCGTACGCGAACCTCTTTAATCCGCGCCTCGCCGCGGCCTGGGCAGGGCTGATCCTCGTCATGACGCTGACCATCGTCATCTTCTACCTGCGGATCTTCAGGGTGCGGGAGGCGGAGGCGCCGAGATGAGCGCAGCCACGGCGTCGTCCCAGCGCAAGTCGCTCCGGCGGCGGGTGCTCGTCGACAGGATCGTGCTGTACACGGTCGCCATCGTCCTCGCGCTCTGGACACTCGTGCCGATCTACCTCATCGCAGTCGCCGCGTTCAGCGAGCGGGTTGCGGTCTTCGAGTATCCGAAGGCGCTCCTCCCGACGCGCTTCTCGACTGAGACGATGGCGTTCTTCGTCGGATCGAGCGGCGTCCTGAACTCCGTCAAGAACAGCGTCATCGTCGCGCTCGGCACGATCGTTGTGGCGTTGGCGCTCGGCACGCCGGCGGGGTACGCGCTGTCGCGGTTCCGCTTCCCGGGGCGCGACGCGTTCCAGCTTGCCGTCCTGTCGTCGAAGATGTTCCCGATGGCCATCCTCGCGATCCCGCTCGCCGTCACGTTCATCGATCTGAACCTCTACGACAAGCTCATCGGCGTGATCATCGTGCACAGCGCGATGGTCTTGCCGTTCGTCGTGATCGTGACGGCTGGCGTCTTCGCGAGCGTCTCGCACGAGCTCGAGGAAGCGGCGCAGACACTCGGCACCTCTCGTCTCGGCGCTTTCCTGCGCGTCGCGTTGCCGCTCAGCCTGCCCGGCCTCGCCGCGGCCGCGATCTTCGCGTTCGTCACTTCGTGGAACGAGGTGTTCGCGGCGACGATCCTCACACTGCGTGAGCGGACACTGCCGGCGCTCGTCGTTGCGAGCCTCAATCAGTCGCCCCTCTACTTCAAGTTCGCGGGCGGGTTCTTCCTCATCATCCCGTCGCTCTTCTTCATCTGGTTCATGCGCAAGTACCTGTTCAACCTGTGGGGCCCGGGGAGGTAGCGATGTCGAGCGTCTCGTTCGAGGCGGTCCGCAAGGTCTACGGGAAGACAGTCGCGCTCACGGGCGTCGACCTCCTCGTCCGTGACGGCGAGTTCATGGTGCTGCTCGGCCCGTCGGGCTGTGGGAAGACGACGCTGCTGCGCTGCCTCGCGGGCCTCGAGCGGATCGACGGTGGCGTGGTCCGCATCGGCGACCGTGATGTGTCCGACCTCGCGCCGCGCGACCGCAACATCGCGATGGTCTTCCAGTCATACGCGGTGTTCCCGCACATGAAGGTCTACGACAACATCGCCTTCGGCCTCCGCATGCGGAAGAAGACGAAGCCCGAGATCGAGAAGCGCGTGAAGGAGGGTGCCGCGCTGCTGCAGCTCGAGCCCTACCTCGACCGCTATCCGGCGCAGCTCTCCGGCGGGCAGCGCCAGCGCGTCGCGGTCGCGCGCGCGATCGTGACGGACTCGCCGGTGCTCCTCATGGACGAGCCGCTGTCGAATCTCGACGCGCTGCTGCGCCTCCACGCGCGCGCGGAGCTGAAGCGCCTGCACACCGACGTGAAGCGCACGACGGTCTACGTCACACACGACCAGATCGAAGCACTCTCGATGGGTGACCGCATCGCCGTGATGAAGGATGGCGAGATCGTGCAGATCGACACGCCGAGCATCATCTACGACCGCCCGGCGAGCGTCTTCGTCGGCTCGTTCATCGGCTCGCCGCCGATGAACTTCCTGAAGTCCACCGCGCGCAACGGCGACGCGGTGGGGGATGGCTGGCAGGTTCCCGGACCACCTGGCATGGACGGCAAGCCACTGCTCCTTGGTATCCGGCCCGAGAACATCCGCATCGGCCAGGGCCCGCTGCGCGGTCGCGTCGTCGTCGCCGAGCCGCTCGGCTCGCACACCCTGCTGACGGTGCAGGTCGGGAAAGATGTGCTGAAGGTGGTCGCGCCGGCCGACGACGTGTTCCGGCCGGACCAGGCACTGCAGCTCGCACCGGAGCCGCACAAGATCCGTTGGATGGACGAGGCGTCCGGCAAAGCGATCGCGGCACCCAACTGACAGCGGCCGGCGTCACCATGGACGAGCGCGCGCTGCGCGAGGCGGCGGTCGCGGTCCTGCGTCGCAACGACGTCGGCGGATGGACGAAGCCCGCGCCGCGGCTGTATCCGCACCAGTGGAGCTGGGACAGCGCGTTCATCGCGATCGGTCTCGCGCATCTCGACGCGGGACGCGCATTCGAGGAGCTCGAGCACCTCTTCGCGGCGCAGTGGAGTGACGGGCGCGTGCCCCACATGGTCTTTGACCCGAACGTCCCCGAATACTGGCCGGGAGCCGACCTCTGGGCATCGCGCGACGTGGCCGCCGCGCCACGCGGGCTTGCGACGAGCGGGCTCATTCAGCCGCCGATGCACGCGATCGCGGCGTGGCGGATCCTGCAAATCGTGCATGCCGAGCGTGGCAGCGACGCCGAACATGCCGTCACTGCCCGCGCGGTGGCGCTGTACCCGAAGCTCCTCGCGTGGCACCGCTACCTCGCCGAGCGACGCGACGGGGAGGGCTCCGGTCTCATCAGCGTGTACCACCCCTGGGAGGGCACGGACAACACACCGCGGTGGGACGCGGCACTTGCCCGCATCGACGTCGGCGCGCTGCCGCCGTATGCGCGGACCGACCTCGCCGTCGTCGCCGACGCGACCGAACGTCCGACGAAGGCCGAGTACGACCGCTATCTCTGGCTCGTCGCACTCCTGCGCGAGGCCGGCTACGACGACGCGGTCGTGCAGAAGAGCCATCCGTTCCTCATCAAGGACGTGCAGTGCAGCGCGATCTTCGTCGCCGCAAACGACGCGCTCGCGCGCATCGCTGATCTCGCCGGCGCGCCGCCCGACGAGCGCGCGACGATCGCTCTGTGGTCGGAGCGGTCCGCGCAAGCGGTCCGCAACTGTTGGGATCACGAGCTCGAGCTGGGCCTGGATGTGGACCTGCGCGCGAACGAGCCGATCCGCTGCGTGACGAGCGCGGGGCTCTGCCCGCTGCTCGTTCCGAGCCTGACGAAGGACGAGGCCCGCCACTTCGCGAAGCGGATGTTCGGCCCTGACTTCGCCGGTGCGAAAGGGCTCGCGTATCCGGTGGTCCTCAGCACCGGCGCCACGACGCCGGAATTCCGTCCGCGCGCGTACTGGCGCGGGCCGACGTGGCCGGTCATCAACTGGCTGCTCTGGTGCGGGCTACGCGCGCACGGTCTCGAGGATGAGGCGGCGCGACTGCGGCGCGCCAACCTCGCGCTGCTCTCCCGGGCCGGCGCTGGATTCGCCGAGTACTACGAGCCGTTCACCGGCGAGCCGCTCGGCTCGCTCGACCAGTCCTGGACCGCAGCCGTCACGATCGACTGGCTCGCGACGGCCTAGACGGGGAACCTCTCAGGGCAGCGAGGTCACAGCGTTTTCGCACGGTGCTTCAGCGCAAGCGCCGTCGCCATCACCCACTAGTTGCTCAGGTTGCTCAGCCGATTATCCCTCGCTGCTCCACGGTCCAGCGCGCAGTCGGCACGAGCGTCCGTACAGTCATACGCAGCCACTCCCATTCGGGAAGACCCTTGTCGAGAACGACGACGACGCCGTCAACGGTATGCAGATAGAGGCCGCTCGCCCTCACCGCGACCCCCACGAACGTGAGGTCTTCGATCGACTGGACCGCGCTCCATTGGACCTCGCGGCTCGTCCCGAACACGGGTGACACGCGAACGTGGCTGGCAGACAAGACAATCTGCCGCTGAACCCGTGTGCCGTAGAGCACGAACCGCCAGAGCAACCAGCTGTGCACGGCTGCGAACACCAGGCCCAGTCCGACACGACGCCCGCTTAGCTCGACAGCGACGGCCCAAATCGCCAGCACGAGCAGTGGCACGAGCAGAAACAAACTGATCCAAATTGCGGCGATGCGCAGGGGGCTTGTCCGCAGGACGACCTCGCTCGCACTCGACAACTTCGCGGGCAGCACCATCTTGGATGCCCGAGACCGGAGTCGCCAAACACTCCAGGCGAGAAGTCCGAAAGAGCAGACCGCCGCCGCGGCGAAGCTGGCAAACACTAGGAATGCGACGATCTCAACGTACGACGGCACCTTGTCAGTCTCCCGCACTTGGCCGACCAGCGACGCGCTGCGTCCCAAGCCACGACGCCGAATCTAGTCCGGCGTGATCACACGACCCGGTTGGTGCTGCGATGGCGAATCACGCGACGCCGCCGGCATCGCTCACGTTCGCGAGCCGGTATGAGAGGTACGCCGAGCCGCTGAGTAGTGCCGCTTGCCAGATGAAGTAGTCGCGCAGGGTAAGTACGCCGATGCCAGCCGCGATCACCGTGATCGTCGCTGCGCGCGTACCTGCTGTCCAGACGACGAAGAGTCCGACGAGTAGCGCGGTCGCGCATGCCATCGCCGCGGCGAGCATTCCGAAATCGACGACCAACCCGCGGGTGCCGGTCATGAAGTAGATATAGCAAGCGACAAGGCCGGTGGCGCATCCCACCACTGCGAGCTTTCGCCGTGCGGTGATCAGTAAGTTCCGGCTGCCCGCCACCGGCGCAGAGGACAAGAGATGCACGCTCGCGAAGATCATCGCCGGAACGAAGAAGACACTGACCAGGCTCAGCCCGATGCCGCTACGCATGTCGTGCGCGATCGCGACCGCCACCCCAGCGGCGCTGGCGGCCAAGACGAGACCTGACGTCCCCCGGCGATCGCTCGGGAATGCCTCGAGGCTGAAGAACGCTACGAGTGCGACGGCGG
>Ga0307277_10000726_pt1 | contig 12512 bp, 9 predicted proteins | sample ER_DNA_116_FD_194473 | JGI IMG/M metagenome (GOLD analysis project Ga0307277, IMG submission 194473) | Bulk soil microbial communities from the East River watershed near Crested Butte, Colorado, United States - ER_DNA_116 | ecosystem: Environmental > Terrestrial > Soil > Floodplain | place: USA...
GTCCGCTGAAATCGTCGCCAGGCTCAACTCTGAAGTCAACGCCGCTCTTGCCGATCCCAGGGTGAAAGCATCGTTTGCTGACATGGGGACTACTGTGCTTCCTGGCTCGCCCGCTGACTTTGGCAAACTGCTCGCCGATGACACCGAGAAGTGGGGCAAGGTGATCCGCGCGGCCAACATCAAGGTGGAGTGAGTAGCCTCGGTGGGGTTGGAACCGCGTCCTGTTTTTGGAGATAGATGCGATGCGACGGGTCAATATCGGGCCTTCCAAACCAGGTCATGTTCCCACCATAGCCTGCATCAATAGGTCGACTTTTGACCTGGGTGTAGATTTCCGTTCCCTTATCTCGGCTCTGCAAAAATACGTAGACGAGCACTTGGCTCCTGTATGGGGTACGCCGGCTAAGCTTCGGAAGACAACCAAGCCGCGAGACAACGCCTGGACGATGCTATTCGTCGATACCGCCGATGACATCCGGAATCTTCGCGAGGACTTAAAGAAAATCTTTGGCAAACAAGCCAAGGGAGTGGTTGCGTACCATATGTTCAAAGGCCGTCCGATTGCGCTCGTGTTCGTAAAAGCGATCCTTGCCGGACCATCGCGGCTCAGGGATGGCGACAGAATTAGCTTGGCCGCATCGCACGAGCTCGCAGAGATGCTGGTTGACCCGGGAAACAACCTTTGGTGTGAGCGGGCAAAGGGCACGCTCTACGCCTACGAGGTATGCGATGCGGTCGAGGCGAAACACTTCCCGGTTGACGGCTTAGCAATGAGCAACTTCGTCTACCCTGCCTTTTTTGAAGCATTCCACAAGCGTAATTCGACGCAATTCGATCACATGAAGACGCTCAAACGTCCATTTCAGATTCTAAAGGACGGCTACGCCCCCGTAAGGCAAGCGGGCAAGCGCGGGCTCATGCTGCATAGCTCACCCGCGAAGGCGCGCGAGCTTCGTAGAGAAGATCGCGATCTGCATCGCAGCGAATTCCGCGGAAGGTAATTCGAGCTAAGGCGTGCTAAGGGCTTCCCTGAGCTCTCTCAATCTCGCGACAATCAAGGTCGTGTCAACCGATTGGATCCAGCGGGAGCGGCCGCATGCCGAGTTCGCGGTAGGTGGCAGCGGCGGCGTCATTGAATTCCTGCGCCCTAGCTTGGTCGCCGCGCTGGCCATAGATCCCAGAAAGCGTCGTATGGCAAAAGGCGGCCAGGGGACGGGCTTCACAGTCGGCGGCGAGCTGAAGGGCGATACCGAGCTGTTTTTCTGACTCGTTGAGATCCTTCGGATCCGAGGCCCAGCAGGACCGGCCGATCAGGAATCTTGCCCACGCCTCGTCTCCCTTCGCCTCGTGCGCTACCGCGATCTCCACTGCCTGTTGTCCGAGCTTCAGTGCTGCTTCAATTCGGCCGGCCATCAGCAAAACCTGTCCGAGACGTACCAGCAATCCGGCCCTGTCTACGATTAGATGCATCAGTTCAGCGCCGCTGATTGCCTCTTGGCCGAGTTGGAGCCCCTCTTTGGTGCGCCCCGAGCGAGCATAGGCAACACCAAGGTCAGACACGAGGCGAGGACGCCAGACTTGAAGCGACCAGCGATCGCACAGTTCTAGACCGCGTTCTAAGGCGCTGACCGCGCCCTCGATCTCACGTTTGCGCAGGAGCACGCGCCCGATTGAAAGCCAGCCTAGCACCTCACTCAGTGGATGCTCGGCGCTTTCCGCGGTTTCAAGTGCGCGCTTTGCGTGATTCATGCCAGCGTCGAAATGGCCGCACTCGACCAGTGCCATCACCAGCCATGTCCGCTTGACCACGGAAGGCACCGTGAATTGGTTGAAGCGGTCGCGACGGGGAACATCGGAGTTGAACTCGAGACTTTGCTCGAGCAGCATGATCGCCTGCCGATACTGCCCGAGCGCATGATAGCTCTGGCCAAGACGGTAGAGTGATTCGCTAAGCACGCCGGGATCGCCGTGTTCACGAGCGAGGCGAATGGCGGTCTCGGCAAATTCGATGGCACGACGCTGTTCGCCGATCAGAAAATGGTGATTGCACCGGTATGCGGCGTATTGCGCACTTCGTAGCTTGTCCCCGAGGGAGGCGAGAATGGGATCAAGTTCATCCAGAGAGCGCAGGATCCGATCGGTCTCGCCTAGCGGCAGCAGGGCGTTACGAAGTTGGAAGCGAATATCCACGGCCCGCTCAAGATTGTCGCGGGTCTCCGGCAATTTCTGCAGGAGTGCTACGGCGCGCTCGAAAAAGCGCACGGCATCTTCATTGGCGTAAAGCGAGTATGCCTTCTCGCCGGCCATGAGCCAATAATCAACGGCGGGGTCAACTAGACCGGCTTCCGTGAAGTGGTGCGCAACGATTTCCGGCTGGCTCGCCACGACGTCGGCAAACCTCTCCTCGAGTGCGCGCGCAATCTGGCCGTGCAATTGATGCCGGCGGCTCTTGAGCAGGCTCCCGTAGGCCGCATCCCGCACCAGCGCATGCTTGAAGCTGTAGACGGCTTCCGGCGGTTCGCCACGGCGGAACACCAATTCCGCATGCTCGAGTTGGGCAAATGCATCTCTCAATTCGATCTCGTTGCGTCCGACCAACGCGCGCACCAAGGAATAGGAGAACTCACGCCCGATGGCAGCGCCGATTTGGGCGATCTCCTTCACCGCCGCCAGGCGGTCGAGCCGCGCCATCAAAGAGTCTTGAAGCGTCTCCGGAATCGCGAGCGGCGGCAGAGGCCCGTCGAGCTGATAGCCCTCGCCGTCTTCGACCAGGATGCCCGTTTCCAGCACCGCCTTGGTCAGTTCTTCGACGAACAGCGGGTTCCCGTCGGTCTTGGCGACGATTTGTTTCATCACTTCGGCGGGCAGCGGACGTCCGCCCGTCACCCGTGCGACCATGGTTTCAACGTCGTTGTGCTCGAGACGGCCGAGCGTCAGGGTACTGATGTTGGGAAGACCAACCCAGGGCGGCTCGAACTCCGGTCGGAAGGTGAACAGGGCAAGGACCGGGAGTTGGCGCACCCGCTCGACCATCAGATCGAGTAGCTCGAGCGAGGTGGCATCCGCCCAGTGGGCATCCTCGAACGAGAGCAGGATCGGTTGCCTGCGGGCGAGACTCTCGAATTGATCGAGCAGTGCCGCGAGCGTCCGGCGGCGCTGTTGCGTGGGGCTAAGCACCAACTGCGGGTGGCGCTCGCCGAACGGGATCGACAGCAGCGCAGCAAAAAGCGGTGTTACCGCTTCAATGGGCGACCCCCCATTCGCAAGCAGCGCTTTCAACTTGTCGAGGCGTTGCTCGGACGTATCGTCCGCCTTGAACCCCGCCGTCCGCTCCAAGTTGGCAATGAACGGATGAAGCGCGCTGTTGCTGTGGTAGGCCGAGCATTGGTAACGCAGGCGCGCGTACCGCTCCGTGGCGATCCGTTCGGCGAGGGCCGCCGCAAGGCGTGACTTGCCGATCCCCGGCTCCCCCGAAATCAGGATGATCTGTCCTTGCCCTTTCCAGGCGAGGCGTTGGCGTTCCAGCAGGAAATTGATCTCCTCCTCGCGGCCGATGAGATCGGTCAGACCTGCGGCGCGGACCGCCTCGAAACGGCTCTCGGAGATCGACACGCCCTCAACCGCCCACGCCGCAACCGGCTCGGCAATACCCTTCACCTGATGCGAACCGAGCCCGCGCAGACGGAATAGATCGCCGAGCAACCGGCGCGTGGAGGCGCTAACGACGATTGTCCCAGGCTCGGCCAAAGCCTGAAGGCTGGCTGCAAGGTTCGGCGTCTCCCCGATCAGAGCGTTCTTCCACAACGCACCCTCACCGCCTAGGTCGCCGACTACGACTACACCGGTGGCAATCCCAATGCGGACCGCAAGCGGTTCCGCGGCAGGGGTTTCCAGCGCCGCAACCGCGGCGATGGTATCGAGCGCCGCCCGCACGGTACGCTCGGCATCGTCTTCATGCGCGCGGGGATAGCCGAAATAGGTCACTATCCCGTCGCCCCGAAAATCACCGAGGAAGCCGTCATAAGCCTGCACGATACGGACGCAGGCGGCGTGATAGGTGTCTATCACACGGCTCATCTCCTCCGGATCGAGCCGCGTCGATAGCGCAGTCGAGTCTACCAGATCGCAGATCATCACGGTGAGGTGACGGCGCTCGGCAGCAACCGCGCGCGGTTGCTCGCTCTGTGTATCCCCCCTAGCTCCGCCCGTGGTGACCGAATCAGGAGAGTCGGCAAGCCTCGCCCTAATCGCCTTAATGAGGCGCTTCCTGTCGCCTACAGGTATCCCGAGCTTTTCGAGATCGCCTTCTGTCAACTCCGACAGTACAGAGCCGTCGATCGCATTCTCGACAAAGCGTTGGGTGTACCTTTCCAGGCCGATTGATGCCAGCCACTGGGAAATGCCTTTCATCGCACCTCCCCTCGATTGCGCGCGATGGGGCCAGGTAACAGGATCAGCGCCTCCTCACAGTAATAATGTATCTCCGCGCGCGGTCCGACTGGAAGGCGATCAAATCACTTTTCCGGGACTCCTGCCAATTCAGCCCAAGATGCAACAGGGGCGAAGGACCGAAATTACCTCGTAATCGAAAATAACGATTGCATCTTGATCTACATAAAGCACGGCGCGGCGGGGGCTTCCTCTCGGCCCAGTCCGCGGCAAGCCGTCGGCCAATTTCATCGCGCTTGATATGTTGGCAGCTATCGCATTTTCTCGTCACACCACTCAACCCTAACCATTTCGGGACGCGCCATCGCCATTTCCCTTGAATGAGCCAACTCCGTAGAGTTATCAGAACTTAAACGGCCAGGATTTGGAAGAACCGAAGCCTTGTTTCGTTAATGCGTAATCAGGGGGCTAGGATTTAGTTGCCAACGCATCCGGCAAATTTGCTACCCCGATCAGCCACCACGGAGCACACACCCATGCTGAAACTTCCCGGCCATAGCCGATACGCCTATTCGCCCATCATCGAGCGGAAAGACTACAACTGGCCGGAAGGCAAGCGGCTCGCCTTCTACGTCGCGCTTAATATCGAGCATTTCGCGTTCGGCGCCGGGCTGGGGATGGATCCGGTCCGCAGCGCCCAGCAGACGACGCGCAACTTCGCCTGGCGCGACTACGGCAACCGGATCGGCAACTGGCGGCTGTTCGAGATCCTCGACGAGCTCAAGCTGCCCGCCACCATCCTTTTGAACAGCAGCGTCTGCTACCACTACCCGCAGATCGTGGAAAAGATCAAAGCCCGCGGCGACGACGTGCTCGGCCACGGCCGCACCAATGCCGAGCTGCTGCGCGGAATGTGGGAGCACGACGAGGCGCGCGCGATCGAGGAATGCACCGAGGTTATCGCAAAACACGTCGGCGTGCGGCCTACAGGATGGATGGGCCCTGGCGCGCTCGAGTCCAACGTCACGCCGGATCTGCTCAAAGAGGCTGGCTATACCCACTTGCTCGATTGGCCGGTCGACGACCAGCCGATCTGGATGCAAACCCGTGCCGGACCGTTGCTGTCCGTCCCTTATCCGATGGAATTGAACGACGCCGGCGCGCAGGCGCATCGCGATCACACTGGCCGCGAATTCGGCGAGATGATCGTCGATCAGTTCGAGGAGATGCTGGAGCAGTCGCAACGCCAGCCGCTTGTCTTCGCGCTGTCGCTGCACGGCTTCATCGTGGGGCAGCCGTTCCGCTTGCGTCCGGTACGCCAAGCCATCAAGCATTGCGTCGAGCACAAGCACAAGGATCGGGTCTGGTACACCCGCGCCGGCGACATCGCGAAATACTGCTTCTCGTTGCCGAAAGGCCTTATTCCGGGCAGTGAGTGAGTCATACCGGCCCCCCTCCAAATCCCTGATCCGGGACTAATGCGCGCCGCGCATGCGCGAAGCGACGTGAAGGAGTGAAGATGGCGGTAGAGGTGGCAAAGGTCGAGCTCAAGACCGTGCAGGATGCCTCCGGGCTCGAGGCATGCATCAGCCGCGGGCAGTTCGTCGCGGACGAGGTGATCGCCGTCATCGGCAAGACCGAAGGCAACGGCGGCGTGAACGATTTCACGCGCATTCTGGCCGACCAGGCCTTTCGTCGGGCACTCCAAAAGCACGGCAAGCGCAGCGAGGCGGAGATCGCCGCCATCCCGATGGTCTGGTCAGGCGGCTGCGACGGCGTCATTACGCCGCACGCGACTATCTTTGCCCATAACGCCAAACGCGGCGCGGCATCGAAGTCACGCCTCGCGATCGGAACCGCGATAAGCGCCGAACTCTTGCCCGAGGATATCGGCCGGCCTGCGATGGTGGAGAAGGTTGCGGCCGCCGTGAAAGCGGCGATGCGGCACGCCGGCATCGACGATCCGAGCGACGTGCATTACGTGCAGACCAAGACTCCCCTGCTCACCATCGAATCCGTCCGCGAGGCGCAATCGCGAGGCCACGACGTCGCCTGCGAGGTTCACGACTCGATGGGCGTCTCCAACGGCACGGCCGCGCTCGGCATCGCGCTCGCGCTCGGCGAGATCAAACTGCCGCGCGCAGAGCAGGTCTGCAGAGATCTCGATCTTTACTCCTCGGTCGCGTCGTGCTCCTCGGGCGTCGAACTCACCCAGGCGCAGGTCGTGCTCATCGGCAACAAGGCCGGCGCCGGCGGCCGCTATCGCGCTGGCCATGCGCTGATGCGCGATGCCCTCGATATCGACGGCATTTACGATGCCGTTCGCAATGCCGGCCTCGAACTGCCGACGCGCCCGCGCGCGGAGGATCTCGAGGGCCGGCTGGTGAACTGCTTCATCAAATGCGAGGCCGATCGCCGCGGTACGCTGCGCGGACGCCGCCAGATCATGCTCGACGACTCGGATGTGCATCATCACCGCCATGCCAAAGCCGCGGTCGGCGGCGTGGCGGCAGCGGCCATCGGCGATCCGGCGGTGTTCGTGTCGGTCGATGCCATGCATCAGGGCCCGCAGGGTGGGGGGCCGGTCATTGCCATCATCGATGCGGGAGAGTAGTGCCCGCAGCGGGTCCGTGCAGGCCGGTACGGCGCTTGCTTGGTGGCAGGCACGCAAAGCATGGAGACGGCAGGATGAGCAAATATGGATACCGGCACGCTCAGCGAGAAGGTTGACGTGACCAAACATCTGCAGACGTTCTGAAGGATTATCGCCGTGGCGCGGGAAAGGCCGGTCGCGCGGGCGAAGGAGGACCGAGCGCCGACGGGCGCCGCCGGCGCGAAGTCCGCGCCATCCGCTCACGTCACCATTCGCGGCCTGACCAAGCATTTCCCCGACGCCGTTCTCTACGACCGCTTCGACCTCGACATCCCGCGCGGGAAGCTTCTCTCGATCTTCGGCCCCAACGGCTGCGGCAAGAGCACGCTGATCAATATGATCACCGGTTTGATCCCAACCGACGCCGGAGAAATTCTGTTCGACGGTAAGCCGCTTCGCGACATCAAGTTCGGCTACGTGTTCCAGAACTATCGCGAGGCGCTGTTTCCCTGGCTGCGGGCGATCGACAACATCCAGTATCCGCTCAAGCTGATGAAGCTACCGAAGGCCGAGCGGCGCATGCGCACGGAGCGCATGGTCTCGAGCCTCGGCGTCAAGGTCGACCTCAACCGCTATCCTTATGAGCTCTCCGGCGGCCAGCAGCAGCTGGTCTCGATCCTGCGCGCGCTGGTCGTCGAGCCGCAAATCCTGTTTCTCGACGAGCCATTCTCGGCGCTGGATTACGAGATGACGCTGTTCATGCGCGACCAGCTGCAGCGCATCTTCGTCGAGACCGGCACGACGACCGTGCTCGTCTCGCACGATCTCGAGGAGGCCGTCTACCTCGCCGATCGCATCCTCCTGCTCTCGCGCCGCCCGGCATCGATCGCCGATTACGTGCATTACGACGCCGCACGGCCGCGCACGGACGCGACGCTGTCGCAGCACGACTTCGTCCGGGTGAAGGCGCACTGCCTCGAGGTGTTCCAGCGAGAGGTCCGCAAGGGATGAAAGCGGGCCGTTTCGATCCTTACCTTCCAATGATCGGCGTGGTCGGCCTCATCGTCGTTTGGTATCTGGCCGTGTGGTACCAGGTGGTCGATCCCGTTCTGCTGCCCTCGCCCATCGATACCTTCCGCGCGCTGTGGAACGGCATGGTCGGCGGCCGGCTCGGCTTCGATTTCCTGCGCACGCTGGAACGCACCATCTTCGCCATCCTGATCGCGGCGGCGATCGCCATCCCGCTCGGCATCGCGCTGGGCGCCTCCGAAAGGATCTATCGATCGGTCGAGTTCGTCATCGATTTCTTCCGCTCCACGCCGGCGTCCGCCATGTTCCCGTTGTTCCTGGTGCTATTCGGGGTCGGCGACCAAACCAAGATTTCGGTCGCGGCTTTCGGCGCGGCGCTAGTCATTCTGTTCAACGTCGCCTATGGCGTGATGCACGCCCGCAAGACGCGGCTGTTGGCGGCCAAGGTGATGGGTGCATCGCGCCTGCGCGTGCTCACGGATGTGATGCTGCTCGAATCGCTACCGCAGACCTTTGTTGGATTGCGCAACGGGGTGTCGCTAGCGCTGGTGATCGTGGTCGTGGCGGAGATGTTCATCGGCTCGACGGATGGGCTGGGCCAGCGCGTGTTCGAGGCACAGCAACTGTTCGCCATGCCCGATATGTACGCGGCGATCTTTGCCGCCGGGGGGCTCGGCTACGGCCTCAATCTCATGTTTCTGTTGGTCGAGCGCCAATTCGTTCATTGGTCGGGAAAGTAAAGGGCGATGGCCGACTTCGAGGAGCCGCGCATCCTCTCGATGGCCAAGCTCCCGGGCGGCGCATCCGGTCGGCTGACCGTCGGGTATTTGAGACGGCAGTATCCGGCTCTCGGCTAATAATTCGTCATGCCCGGCCTTGTGCCGGGCATCCACGACTTTTTGCGCCAGGGGACGCTACTGAATCGGAGGGATCCCCGCCTTGACGATGATCTCGCGCCATTTCTTCGATTCCGACGCGATGAACTTGGCGAGCCCCTCCGGGGTCGTCGAAACGCCTTCCGCCCCCTGCTCGACGATCTTGTGGGCGACCTGCGGATCCTTGACTGCCGCGACCAGCTCCTCGTTGAGCTTGGCGATGATCGGCTTGGGCGTCGCGTGCGGGGCCAACAGCGCGAGCCATCCCGAGGACTCGTAGTTCTTGATTCCGGCTTCCGCGACGGTGGGAACGTCGGGAAGCGCGGTCATGCGCGTGCTCGCCGCCACAGCCAGCGCCTTGGCCTCGCCGGTCTGCAGCCCCGCGCTCACGTTCGGCAGCCACTGGAACCCGACCGGCACCGCGCCCGCGATCAAATCCGGCACATATTGCGCGATGTTGCGGTAGGGCACATGCGTCAGCTCGAGTCCCGTGACTTGCTCGAAATATATCCCCGAGAGATGTTGCGAGCTGCCGATGCCGACCGAGCCGTAGTTGAGCTGTTTCGGCCGCGCCTTCGCATAGGCGACGAATTCGCTCAACGAGGTCACCGGCAGCTTGGAGCTCACGACGACCAGAATGGGGAAATGCGCGAACAGCGAAATGGGCTCCAAATCCTTGTCCGGGTCGTAGCCGAGATCGCGGTAAAGCGTTCGGTTGGCGGCCATCGGACCGGTCGAGCCCATCACCAACGTGTAGCCGTCGGGTGTGGCCTTGGTCCCCGCGATGGTGCCGATATTGCCGCCGGCGCCCGGCCGGTTGTCGACGATGAAGGGTTGCCCGATCGACTTCGCCATCCGATCGAGCAGAATGCGCATGACCACGTCGCTGGCGCTGCCGCCGGCGAACGGGACGATCACTTGGATCGGCCGCGTCGGATACGCTTGCGCCGATGCCGTCACCGGTGCTGCAAATAGCCCGACCGCGGCTGCGGCCACATGTAGAAGGCGCGAACGTCGCATGGATTTCCCTCGTAAGGCTCCCATGCGTTCAAGCGCAATTGACCTATCCGTTCAAGCCGATTCTTTGTCGCAATGCTGCCTCTGAATTTGGCAATCTTCTCCCCGGGGCGAAGCCCGTATACGATGACGCCCGTGGCGGGCTGAGCAGGGCATAATGGTGAAACGAAACGTCGACGGCGACAGTCAAACCCTCCGCGGGTTCTTGCGACTGGTGGAGACGGAATATCCGGACGAATTGCTGCGCGTACGAGAGCCGATCGACCTGCGTTTCGACGCCGCGGCTTTGGTGTTCGAGCTCGATCACGCCGGCAAGAGCCCGGTTGTCGTGTTCGAGAACGTCCGCGGCAACGGCATGCAGCTCGTCACCAACGTCGCCGGCAATCGCAAGCTGTTGGCGGCCTGTCTCGGCGTAGACCCCGCCGATCTGCCTACCGCGTTCCGCGAACGCTGCCAAAAGTACATCGCCTGCGAGGTCGTCGATCGCGGCGCCTGGGAAGATCTGGTGCTCGAAGGCGATGACGTCGACCTCACCAAATTGCCGATCCCGCTGCAGTTCAAGGTCGATGCCGCCCCCTACATCACCGCCGGTCAGATCGTCGCGCGCGATCCGGTGAGCGGCGTCGACACGACCGGGTTTCACCGCCTGATGCTCAAGGGCAAGAATCGCCTCGGCGTGTCGTTACATTCGCGCCGCCGCCTTTATGAATTCCACCGCCGCGCCGAGGAGCGCGGGCAAGCGCTGCCCGCCGCCATCACGCTGGGGACCCATCCGCTGCACTACATGGGGTCGATGGTCTACGCCTATCCGCCGCACGTGCGAAAGTTCGAGATCATCGGCGGTTTGTTCGGGGAACCATACCGGATCGCCCGTTGCGGCGTCGCCGATCTCGAAGTGCCCGCCGGCGCCGAGATCATCATCGAGGGCGAAATCCTGCCCAACGTGCACGAGCCCGAAGGTCCGTTCAGCGAATTCACCGGCTATGCCTCCTACCGCAGCACGCAGAACGTTTTCGTCGCGCATCGCATTCGCATGCGCCGCGACGCCATGTTCCACAGCGTCACCTCGGGCATGTCACGGGATCACATCCAGGTGTCCTGCATCACCCGCGAAGGTGAAATCCTCAACGCGCTACGGCGCAATTTACCGAACGTGCGCGCGGTGCACGTGCCGCACACGACGTGCGGCGCGTTCATGGCGTTCATTTCCATGAAGAAGATCGCCGAAGGCGAGCCACAGATGGCGATCATGGCCACGCTCGGCACCGAGCTGTACACGAAATACGTCATAGTCGTCGACGACGACGTCGATATCTTCAATATCAACGATGTGATGTGGGCGGTCGCGACGCGGGTGCGGGCGGAGAAGGACATCATGTTCATCCCCGGGGCAAAGGGCGCGATTCTCGACCCGACCTCGGACCCGGAGAACTTCACGCTGACCAAGATGGGCATTGATGCCACGCGTCCGGCCGGGCGCGAGTTTGCCGAGCGTCTGACGATCCCCGACGATCAGCGCGCGCGGGCACGCTCCATCCTGGCCGCGGCCGGCGTGAAGCTCTGATAGTCGCAAGCGTTGTTCCATCTCCCGCGATGTCTGTGACGTTGAGCCGGCGATCGGGCGAGCGTGAGTTGCGCAGACGAAGGAGGGCGGCATGCCGAGAAAAGAACTCCTGGACAGCATACGCAAGTACGTCCACCCGTTCCGCATCAGCAAGGGCAAGGGCTTCCGGCTCAAGGACTTCGACCCGGGCGACACCTGCGGTCTCAAGCTGGGCAAGAAAGAGGCCGCAGACCTCCTTCAGCATGGGATTGCCGGGCTGGCGGAGGAGCAGGACATGCTCTACGCGCGAGACAGCTGGTCTTTGCTTCTCATCTTTCAAGCGATGGACGCGGCCGGCAAGGACAGCACGATCAAGCACGTCATGTCGGGCGTCAATCCGCAAGGATGCCAGGTCGTCTCGTTCAAGCAGCCCTCGCCGGAGGAACTCGACCACGACTTCATGTGGCGCTGCGCCAAACACTTGCCCGAGCGCGGGCGCATCGGGATCTTCAACCGTTCCTACTATGAGGAGGTCCTGGTCGTGCGCGTGCACCCGGAGATCCTGAAGCACCAGAAGCTGCCTTCACCACTCGTCGGCAAGCGAATCTGGGACGAGCGGCTCGCCGACATCGCCAATTTCGAGGATTACCTCACGCGACAGGGAACGAAGATTCTGAAGTTCTTCCTTCACGTGTCGCGCAAGGAACAAAAGAAGCGCTTCTTGGATCGCCTCGAGGAGCCGGAGAAGAATTGGAAGTTCTCGGCGTCCGACGTGCAGGAGCGCAAGTTCTGGGACGATTACATGCACGCCTTCGAGGAAGCGATCCGGGCGACGGCTTCAAAGCACGCGCCGTGGTTCGTCGTGCCTGCCGACAACAAATGGTTCACCCGCCTCGTCGTCGCCGCGGCAATCGTCGATGCCATGGAGAGACTCGGTCTCGCTTATCCGAAGGTCGACGCGGCGAAAAAGAAAGAGTTCGCCGCGGCACGGGCGGCACTCTCGCGCGAAAAGTAGCGCAGCCTTACCTCTGTCGCTCTTCCCCCGTTTCGAGCGTGCCCGCGCGCG
>Ga0307277_10000727_pt1 | contig 12511 bp, 12 predicted proteins | sample ER_DNA_116_FD_194473 | JGI IMG/M metagenome (GOLD analysis project Ga0307277, IMG submission 194473) | Bulk soil microbial communities from the East River watershed near Crested Butte, Colorado, United States - ER_DNA_116 | ecosystem: Environmental > Terrestrial > Soil > Floodplain | place...
GTCGCCGAGATCTGCATGGGCGAGGATCGCCGTCAGCACATCGGTCCGCTCATAGCCGACGAACTCGCTGCGGGGCCCCGTGACCCGCACCTCCACATCGAAGGCCCCGCCCCGGCGCGAGCGCTCGCGCTGCTCCTCCATCAGCCGAGTGAACTGCTCCTCATTGACCTCGAGCCCACGCTCTGCGGCAAGCTCCTTGGTCAGCTCCCACGGAAAGCCGTAGGTGTCGTGAAGGCGGAAGGCGTCCTCGGGCGTGATCTCGCCCTTGGCGACCATCTCTTCGAACAGCTTCTCGCCGCGGGCGAGGGTCTCCCGGAAGCGCTCCTCCTCGGCCCGGATCAGGTCGCGCAGCTCGCTCCGCTGCTCCTCGAGCTCGGGATAAACGGATCCCATGTGCTCGCGGACGACATCGGCCAGCTCGAACAGAAATGGAGGCTCGAGTCCCAGGCGGCGCCCGAACTGGACGGCGCGGCGAATGACGCGTCGAAGGACGTAGCCGCGGCCTTCGTTCGATGGAGCGACGCCTTCGGCGACGAGGAACGCTGCCGTGCGCGCGTGCTCGGCGACGACGCGGTAGGCCTTCGTCGCCTCGTCGCTCGAGCCGTAGGCGACATCCGCTTTTGCGCCGACCCACGCCAGGAGTGGTTCGAACGTGTCGATGTCGAAGACCGAATCGACTCCCTGGAGGAGCATCGCCGCTCGCTCGAGACCCATTCCCGTGTCGATGTTCTGCTGCGGCAAGGGCGTCAAGGTGCCGTCCTCGGCGAGGTCGAACTCCATGAAGACGAGATTCCAGAGCTCGAGGAACCGCTCGCATTCGCATCCGGGAGCGCAGGTGGGCCGGCCGCAGCCGTGCTCCTCACCGCGGTCGTAGTGGAGCTCGCTGCAGGGGCCGCAGGGACCAGTGTCCGCCGCCTGCCAGAAGTTCTCGGACCGCGGGAGCCCGACGATCCGCTCGCGCGGCACGTAACGCTCCCAACTCGCGATCGCGACCTCGTCCTCTCCGAGCTTCAGCTCTGGATCGCCGGCGAAGATCGTCGGCCACAAACGCTCCGGGTCGAGGCTCATCCGCTCGGTCACGAACTCCCAGGCGAAGTCGACTGCACCGTCCTTGAAGTACTCCCCGAAGGAGAAGTTGCCGAGCATCTCCATGAAGCAGAGATGCCGGTTCGTCAGGCCGACGTCGTCAAGGTCGTTCTGCTTGCCGCCGGCGCGGACTGTCTTCTGCGCCGTCGTCACGCGTCGCGCGGCCGGTGCCTCCTGACCGAGAAACCAGCGCTTCATCGGCTGCATCCCGGCGATGATGAACAGCGTCGTGGGGTCGTCGGCCGGCGGGATGATCGACGCCGACGGCCTGCGCACGTGCCCCTTCTCCTCGAAGAAGGAGAGGAATCCCTCGCGGAGCTCGGCGGCGGTGCGCATTGCGCCTGATTCTAGGTACGGGCCCCCACGCCTCCGCGCGCCAAGCCCCTATCTGTCAGCTGTTCTCTCGACCGCGTCGTCTTCGGCGATCTCCTCGCGGATCTTCTCCAGCGAGCGTCGGATCAGCCGCGACACGTGCATCTGCGAGATGCCGACCTGCTGCGCGATCTGAGACTGGGTCAGCCCTTTGAAGAAGCGCAGGTGGAGGATCGTCCGCTCACGCTCGTCGAGGACGCGGAAGCCGGGCGCGAGGATCGCCCGGTCCTCGGAGACCTCGTACTCGTGCTCCTCGGTGCCGAGCGACTCGAGCGGGTCGAGGTCGCCGTCCTCGTCCTGGCCCGGGCCTGCCGAGAGGGAGAGAGAGCTGTAGGCCCGGCCGCTCTCGAGTGCCTCGAGCACCTCCTCCTCCGAGACCTCCGCAGCCTTGGCGAGCTCGGCGATCGTCGGCGAGCGTCCGAGTTGCACGGTCAGCTCCTCGAGCAGCCGCGAGAGCTGGATGTTCAGCTCCTGCAGACCGCGGGGCACTCGCACCGACCAGCCACGGTCGCGGAAGTGCCGCTTGATCTCGCCGATGATGTTCGGGGTCGCGTAGGTCGTCAGCTCGACCCCGCGCTCGAGGTCGAAACGGTCGATCGCCTTGATCAGCCCGATGGCGCCGATCTGGACGAGATCCTCGAACTGTTCGCCGCGATAGGAATAACGGCGGGCGAGCGAGCGCACGAGCGACATGTACTGCTCGATCAGCTGCTCGCGCGCGGCGAGGTCGCCCTCCTGGTGATACCGGCGGAGGAGCGTCTTGTCGCTCTTCTGGGTCATGGGGCGCTCTCGACCCTCTCGACGCGTTTCTGGAGCTCGATCCAGACGCCGCCCTCGCGCTCGACCGGCGCGAAGCCGTCGACGACGGTCTCCAGCACGCGCCGCAACCCGACGCCGTCGTCCTGGCGCTCGAGCTCAGCCCGAAGCGCGTCGCCCCGGAACGGACCGAGCGCGGCCGTGACGATGTCTTCGCCGACCTCGAGCTCGACCGTCAGCTCGCCCTCTTCGCCGCGCCGCTCGAGCAGCGTCGCGAGCGCCGTTCCGAGGTCGTCCATCACTTCGTAGGTCAGGTTGAGCCGCGCCGCGACCCCGGCGAGGACAAGCTGGGCAACGTTCTCGAAGCCCTCGTCCCGGGGAATCGTGAGCACGATCCGGTCCGGGGTCACAGCACTCCAGCTCCCACGACCACGTCGTTCTCATACAGAACCACGGCCTGACCCGGAGCAACGGCGTACGCGGGCATCTCGAGCGCGAGCCGGAACCCGTGCTCGATCTCCTCCACCGCGGCCGGGACCGCGGGAGACCGGTACCTCCATTTGACCTCGGCGCGATTCACCCGGACGTATAACCGTCCACGTGCCGAAATCGTTTCGACCGCGAGCGACTCGCGTGGTCCGACGACGACCGTGTTCGCGCCGGGATCGGTGCGCAACACGAAGAGCGGCTCGCCAGCGGCGACGCCGAGCCCCCGCCGCTGGCCCGGCGTGAAGCGCCAGAAGCCGTCGTGACTTCCAAGCTCCTGGCCGTGCTCGTCGACGATCTCACCCGCGGCCTCCTCGACGCCGTGACGACGGACGAAATCGCGGTAGTCCCCGCCGCCGAGAAAGCAGGCCTCCTGGCTCTCGGTGCGGCCGGCGACAGCGAGACCGGCCCGGGCGGCCTCCGCGCGAGTCTCCTCCTTGGTCTGCTCCCCGAGCGGGAACCAGATCCGTCCGAGCAAGCGCGGGTCGAGGCGGGCGAGCATGTACGTCTGGTCCTTCTGGGGGTCGCGGGCGCGGGCGAGCAGCCGCCTGCCGCGGTGCTCGACGATCCGCGCGTAGTGGCCGGTCGCCAGGCGGGAAGCTCCGGCGCGTTCCGCGAAGGCGAGCAACTCCGCGAAGCGAAAGCTGCCGTTGCAGCGGATGCACGGGTTCGGGGTTTCGCCGCGGGCGTAGCCCCGGACGAATGGAGCAACGACCGCCCTGCGAAACTCCTCGCGCAGGTCGAGCGTCACGTGTGGGAGGCCGAGCGCGTGGCAGGTCTCGCGGGCGGCGATCACTGCCTCCGGCGAGCAGCATGCGCGCTCGGAGTCCGGCGCCGCCGGGTCGATCCAGAGCCGCAGCGTGACTCCGACTGCCCGCGGCCCCGCCCGCAGGAGCGCGACGGCGCTGTCGACGCCGCCGCTCATTGCGACCGCGACGCGATCGGGATTCGGCGCCGCATGGAAAACCTGAGCGAGAGCGTTCGCGAGCGCGTCGGCCGCGAGCGTCTCGCCCGGGACGGCTGCCGCCTCGAGCAGCGTCAGGCCGCCGAGCGGTCGTTCCAGCCCCTCCGCGTCGGCATCGACGATCTGGTCTCCATCGACCGTCAGTCGAACTAGCGCGAACTCGCGGTCGCGCGAGGAATCCCCAACGACCTCGATCACGGGCCCAGGCTAGCTGCCTGCAGCCCGACAACGCATGGCGCCTCACGAAGAGGCGCAACCGGAACCCTTGGAAGAGTGCCCCACCCTGCCGGTGCTCCGCGCCCGTAGCGAACCTGGCACTGCCAGGTGGGTGCCTTGCCGGCCTCGGGCAACGCCCTAGCCGAACGCAGGCTCCCTTTCACTTGGTGTTGGTTCTACTTTGAGAACGCAGAGCTCGCACAGGGTCGAGCACGAGCCGAGCTTACCCCGCCGGGGCCTAGCGCGCGTAGACCCACTTGATCCGCTGGATCCCCTGGATGCCGAGGTCCTCCGCGAGCGCCGGCGTGACGTCGAAGCGCCGGCCGGGCACGACCGGACGCCGGGCGATCACCTGGGTGAGGATTCGCGCGCTGCCGCCGAACGAGACGAAGAGCTTGATGTTGCAGGGAAGAACCGAGTCGACGACCCCGCGCGTCGTCGGTCGCAGCATGACCCCGCAACTCGTCCGCGTCCCGTAGCGCACGGGGCGCGCCCCAGCGAGGGCCGTATACCAGCCGCCGCCGGGGACAGGGACCGGGTTCAGATGCCCACTTGGATTCGAAGCACGGGGTGAGGTAACGGCGAGCGCAGCCACTGCGGCGAGCAGGGCCACTCCGGCCAGAGCGACTTCCCTCTGTGCAAGCGCCGGGCTCAAACCGCCGCGTAGAGAAGCTCGCCGAACGACTCGCGCACGACCCCGTCGAAGCTGACCGGCAGCTGGCCGTCGGCGTTCGCGAACTGACGTAGCTCCAGAAGCAGGAACGCGAGCTCCTGGTCGCGTCCGGGATCGCGGCCTTCGCCTTCACGCGTGAGCCGCTCGAGCTCCCAGATGTTCCACTCTCGGGGCTCTCCGCCGTCGCGCGGCAGGAAGGCGACCGGCTCCGGCAGATCCTCGCGGACGGGCTCCGGCGATGGCACGGACCGAAGCTGAGGCGGCGGAGCCCCGGGCTCAGGCGTCGGCGGCTCCGGCTCGGGGGCCGGGGGCGCCGGTTCGGGCGCGGGCTCGGGCTCGGGCAAGGGCGTCGGCGGGTGCTCGTCGGCCGCCTGCTCGGAGAAGAAGTCGTACGGCGCCGGCATCTCCTCGGCGAGGCGCTCCGCCGGCTCGGTCTGCGCCCGCCGGCCCGCGAACAGGAAGCCGAGGCGCTCACGATGGAGGAGGGAGCCTTCCCGGATCGCGCTTCGCTCGACAACGGAGACGAGCAACCAGGCCCCGCCGACGGACAGGGCGATCCACAGCTTGCCGAGATGGGCAACCGCTGTCGCCGCCGCGATCAGAATGATGAAGGCGGCCTCCAGGAGAAACCGGATCATGGCGACGGGGACCTTCACCTGCGGCTGCGCTCCTCGCTCTCCGGCACATCGAAGAGCTCAGCGACCTCGTTGGAACGGTCGGTGCGCTCGGTCGCGGGCAGCAGGCGCACGTGCTTGGGCATCTCGATCTCCGGGACCTCGGCCGCAACCGGCTCGGGCCCACGGCGGCGAAACCAGCGGCGCTTCGGCGCGGGCTCGAGAGGCTCGAGCTTGGGCCGATCGTGCTCCGGGGCCGCTGGCTCAGGCTCGCGTTCGGGCTCGGAGTCGCTCTCGACTTCCAGTGCGGGCTCGGGCTCGGCCGGAGCCTCGGTGGCCGGTTCGGCCGGCGGAGCGATCATCGTGACGGCTTCGGCCTGGCGCGCCGGCGCGGGCTCGAGTTGAGGTTCGGCCTTGGGCTCGACTTCGGGCTTCGGCTCGACGGCTGCAGGAGGAGGCTCGAGAGGGGCGGGCTCCGCCCGCGGCGGCGAAGCCGGCACGTAGTAAGGCCGCCGCCAGGGCGGCGCAGCGGCCCAGATCCGGTCGGCGGTCAACTCGAGAAGGGCCACGACGAGCCAGCCGCCTGCCATCACTATCGCGATCCACTTGCCGGCGAGGTCGGCATATGCCGAGCCGACCGCGAGCGCGATCAGGAAGAGCGCTTCGATCGCAAACCGCGGCCCCACTCGTCCCGGCATGACGTCAAGAGCCTAGCGCTCGTGGCGCCAGGCTACGCCGAGGCCGAGCCGTCCGGCTCGTCGTCGGAAGCCGAGACGGGCGGTTCGACGGGAGCGGGCACCGAAATCGGCGGCGCAGCCCCCGCGGGGGGCGACGGCGCGCCGGGTGACGAGGGCTCTTCGGGGCCGCTCGAGGAACCGGCGGGCCCGCGACTTGCCTCGGTTGCGGCCTGGGCGGCCTCGACGATCTTTTCGACGACGCCCGCGATCGCGTCGTCGCCGAGCCCGGCCGCGGCGAGCAGCTGTTCTGCGCCTTCCTGGGCCCGGGCCATCACGGCCGTGGCCTGCGCCCGCGCCCATTCGAGCGTCTGCTCGACCTCGGCGCGGGCCGAGTTCGTCAGCTCGGTGGCCTGGTGGCGAGCTTGCTCCAGCAGCCTGCTCGCGCGCGCTTCCGCCTCGCGAATCTCGGCAGTGGAGTGCCGCTGTGCCTCGGCTTGCGTCTCACGGGCTTCGTTACGCGCCGCGTTGAGCATCTCGGCGCGTTGACGCTCGCTCTCCTGGCGGTAGCGCTCGACGTCGCTCTCGCGCTCCTGCAGCTCGCGCTGGCGCCGAGTGACTTCTTCCTCGGTCCGGCGGAACTGGGCGGCCGATGCAGTCTGCGCATCGCGCTCGATCGTGTCGGCCATGTCGGCCGCGGCGCGGATCATGTGCAGCGCGTCCATGCGGACCGCGTGGCCGGTGGGCTCGACCTGGCCGCTGCGAGCCGCAGCCTGGAGCACGCGCAGCTGCACCTGGAGCTGCGTCGCGTGCCGCCTGAAGGACTCGAACGCCTCCTTGACGCGTTCGGGCTCGTAGCCGCCTTCCGCCAGCGTCGGCAGATCGTCGACGTTCGGGAGCGGCGTCAGCGACGCTTGTTGTCCTCGTTCGCTGGCCATCAGCTCGGAAAGTATGGCGACTGCATCGGCGGAGGGGCCATTCCGGATTACTTCTTCTCGGTGATCACGGCGATTCCTAGCTCGGCGAGCTGTTCGGGTGGCACTTCTGTCGGCGCCCCGCTCATCGGATCGATGCCGGCCTGATTCTTCGGGAAGGCGACCGTGTCGCGGATGTATGGCTCGTCGAGGAGCGCCATCGACAGCCTGTCGATGCCCGACGCGATCCCGCCGTGAGGCGGCGCGCCCATCGCGAGCGCATCCAGCAGGAACCCGAATTTGTCGCGCTGCTCCCCGGGCGAGATGTCGAGCAGGCCGAAGATGCGGGCCTGCAATTCGGGCTCGTGGATCCGGAAGGAGCCGCCGGCGATCTCGATCCCGTTGACGACGAGGTCGTAGGCGACGGCGCGCGCGGCGCCGGGGTCGGAGTCGAGCAGCTCGAGGCTTTCGTCGTTCGGCCGTGTGAACGGGTGGTGGACGGCCTTCCAGCGGTTTTCCTCCTCGTCCCATTCGAGCAGAGGGAAGTCGGTCACCCAGAGGAAGCGCCAGGCCTCGCGGTCGATCAGGCCGAGCTCGCGCCCGAGGTGAAGGCGAAGGGCGCCGAGCACTCGCGCGACCATCGCCGGCTCGTCGGCCGCGAAGAGCACGGTCGTCGCGGGCTCCGAGCGGAAGCCGTCGAGCTCCTCTTGGGAGAGGAACTTGGCGATCGGGGAGCGGACCTCGCCCCCTTCGTCGTAGACGAGGTACGCGAGGCCCCTCGCCCCCCACTCCTTTGCGATGCCTTCCAGCCGCTCGAGATCAGCGCGCGAAAACTCCTGCGGAACGCGGAGGAAGCGCACGGCCGGTGCATTTGCGAAGACGCCGAACTCGGATCCGCGCGTCAGCTCCGTCGCGTCCTCGATCTCGAGCCCGAAGCGCAGGTCCGGCTTGTCCGAGCCGTAGCGCGCCTGCGCCTCGTCCCAGGTCATCCGCTGGAACGGGGCTTCGACCTCGACGCCGAGGCACTGGCGCCAGACGCTCTGCATCGTCCGCTCGCTCAGCTCGTAAATGAACTCCCGATCGGGGAAGGCCAGCTCGACATCGAGCTGGGTCAGCTCCTGGAGACGATCGGCGCGCAGATCCTCATCCCGGAAGCAGCGGGCGATCTGGTAGTAGCGCTCGAAGCCCGAGATCACGAGCAATTGCTTGTAGATCTGCGGCGACTGCGGCAGCGCGAAGAACCGGCCGGGCTGCAGCCGCGTCGGGACGAGGAAGTCGCGCGCCCCCTCGGGCGTCGGCTTGCCCATGATCGGCGTCTCGATGTCGACGAAGCCGGCCGCTTCCATTTCCCGGCGGATCGCCGAGACCGCCCGCGCCCGGGTGCGGATGTTCCGCTGCATCCGCTGGCGGCGAAGGTCGAGCCAGCGGTAGCGGATCCTGAGCGTCTCGTCGACGCCTTCCTCGTCGAGCTGGAAGGGAAGCGGCGGCGCGGTCGAGAGCACGCGCAGCATCTCGACCTGCAGCTCGACCTCTCCGGTCGGCAGGTTCGGGTTGACGGCGTCGGGCGCGCGCGCGACAACCTCGCCTTCGGCCTGGACGACGAACTCGTTGCGGATCCCATGGGCTTGCTTCGCCGCCTCGGGGGAACGCTCCGGGTTGACGACGAGCTGGCAGATGCCGGTTTGGTCGCGGAGGTCGACGAAGATCAGACCGCCGTGGTCGCGACGGCGCGCGACCCAGCCCGCGAGCGCGTGGTGCTCGCCAACGTGGTCGGTCCGGACTTCGCCGGCTCCGAGGTCGCGCCAGCTCATGTCGACAGCCTCTCCTCGAGCTCGTCGAGCGGAACCTCGACGTCCTTCGACCCGGGCATCCTGATCGTCGCGGCGGCGGCACCGACGACCACGGTTTTCCGCGCGCTCAGCCGGCCGGCCTGGGTCAGCTGGCCCTTGAGCGAGCGGCCGGCGTAGTCGGTGTCGGCCGAGCGTCCGGCCGAGCGGAGCTTGGCCATGAGGGCGAGCACACGCTCCCGCGGAGCACCCTCGTCGCAGGCGAAGAAGACGTCGATCGGCTCCTCGGCAGGCGCCTCGACGCCGGCATCCTCGAGTGCGAGCAGCAGCCGCTCGATCCCGGCTCCGAAGCCGGCGCCCGGGATCGAGGGGCCGCCGATCTCCTCGGCGAGGTAGTCGTAGCGGCCGCCGCCCGAGATCGTGCTCTGGGCGCCGTGCTCCGGTCCCTCGAACTGCCAGGTCGTGCGGGTGTAGTAGTCGAGACCGCGGACGAGCGTGGGCGTCAGGTCGTACCCGACGCCGTATGTGTCGAGGTAGCCGCGGACGGCGTCGAAGTGCTCCTTGCACGCGTCGCAGAGCGATTCGCCGATCTTCGGGGCGTCGGCCAGGGCGGCCTGAACGCGCTCGCTCTTGACATCGAAGACGCGCAGCGGCGTCGTCGCCCGCTTCTGCCGCGCCTCGTCGTCGAGAACATCTTCGTGCTCGTCGAGCCAGGCGTTGAGCCGCTCGAGGTAGGCGGGGCGGCAGTTGCGATCCCCGATCGAGTTCAGTTCCAGCCGGTAGTTGGTCACGCCGAGACGCCCCAGCAGCTCGTCGTAGAGCTGGATCAGCTCGGCGTCGACGGCGGGATCGGCCGAGCCGATCGCCTCGACGGAGGCCTGGTAGTGCTCGCGGAAGCGGCCTTTTTGCGGCGCTGCGTAGCGATACATGGTCGCGATCGTGAACAGTTTCTGCGGCTGCGGCTCCCGGTGAAGCCCATGCTCGAGGTAGGCGCGAACGATCGGCGCGGTTCCCTCCGGGCGCAGGGTGAGCGAGCGGCCGCCGCGATCCTGAAACGTGTACATCTCCTTCTGGACGACGTCCGAGCCCGCGCCCGAGGTGCGCGCGAAGAGCTCGGTGTCCTCGAAGACGGGTGTCTGGATGCGGCGGTAGCCATAGAGCGCGCAGAGGCGCTCGATCTCGCCGGTGACGCGGCGCCAGAGCGGCTGCTCGGCCGGCAGGACGTCATGCGTCCCGCGCGGCGCCTCGAACTTGGGGCTCACGAGGCACGCAGCTCGGCGAGGAACGGGTTTCGCGCGAGCTCTGCGCCCAGCGTGGTCTCGGGACCGTGTCCGGAATAGACGATGGTCTCGGGCGGAAAGCGAGCGGCAAGCGTGCGGATCGAATGGACGAGCGTGTCCCAATCTCCGAAAGGCAAGTCGGTGCGGCCGACGGATCCGGCGAACAGGACATCGCCGGAGAACAGACAGCCGTCGGCGTGGTACGCGAGGTGAGCGGGCGAGTGACCGGGCACCAGCAACGTCTCGAACGCGATCCCGGCGAGTTCGAGCGTCTCGTCGCCCTCGAGCAGGACGTCGGGCGTGTAGGGCCGCAGCGGCAGTTCCGCGGGCGCGAAGTCCCTGATCTGCTCGAGCGCGATCCGCTCTCCGGCGGCCATGTGCACTGGCGCGCCCGTCGCCTCGGCCAGGTCGGCGACCCCGCCGAGGTGGTCCCAGTGGCCGTGGGTGATCAGGATCGCGACGCACGTCGCACCGGCTCGCGCCAGCTCGCGCTCGATCTCGGCGGCGTCACCGCCGGGGTCGATCACAACCGCTTCGTCTACCACCGGTGAGGGCCTGACGACGTAGCAATTGGTCCCGATCGGGCCAACCTCGTAGCGATCGACCGCGAGGCTCATGGCGGCCGAGTCTAACGACGCCGCTTTCTCTCTTCGGTGGGCTAAAGCAAGCGTGGTGAGGAGCGTTCAACCCCTGCCCGAGAAAGTTCTCAACTCGTAGCGTTCACGTCACACCCGCGCGCGGATCGGGGCGATAGCGTGGAGCCCACCCCCCAAGGGGGTGGGTAGGCGAGGTTCGGACCGCAGGCACAGACGGCCTGTGGCTCTTGCCGCACGGCGCGCCCTCCCACCCCGCGGGCGCGAAAGGGCCTCGTTAGGATCCTGCGCTCGTGCGGAGCTGGAACCTTCACGAGATCGAGGTCGAAGGCGGCAGCCGCTCGCCGGTCGTGCTCGACTCGGACGACGCGGCTCGCGCGGTCCTGATCGTGCTCGAGCCGGGCCAGTCGCTCGGCGACCATCAGGTGAAGGAGCATGCCTACGTGCTCGTCGTCGATGGCAACGCGCGCGTCGACTCGGGCGGCCAGGCGATCGAGGCCGGGCCCGGGACGCTCTGCATGTTCGATCCCGACGAACGGCGCTCCGTCTCGACCGAGAGCGGCGCGCGCATCCTCCTGGTGCTCGCGCCCTGGCCCGGCGAAGGCCATTACCGTGGGGACGCCGTCGCCTAGTAGCTAGCGCTTTGGGACCGGTTGCCGCCCGGATCGGCGCAGGTAGGTCCGGTAGGCGGTGCGATCCATCAGGTACGTGAGCGGCACGAAGAGCGCCGAGTAAGCGACCGAGCTGAGCAGCCGCGTCTCGATCGCCATCTTCTTGTTGACGAGGGAGAAGACGATGAAGAAAAGTGGGAGAAACAGGAGCGCGCGGCGACCTGATCGGTTCCAGGAGGGGGGCTTCGCCTCTCGAATCGGCCCCGACCGCTTCCCGCTTGCGGTTTTGCCCCCGTTCGCGGCCGTCTTCCCGCGTGAACGGTCGCGTCCTGGCTTGTCGTCGGGCGGCGGCTCGACCTCTTCCCCCGAGTCGTCGACGTAGACGTACTCGTACTCGTGCCGCCGTTCCTTCGCTCGGCGGCGCCGCTGCTTGCGTGAGGGCATCGAAGTTAGCCTAGCGCGGCTCGTTTCCCTCGGATAAGTCTTCGGTACGCCTCCATGTGACCTCGCCGCCTTCGACGACGGCCGCCATGAGACCGGCGCCGAGGTGATAGGAGAGGTAGCGCCAATCGGGTGCGTCGAGCAGGACGAGATCCGCCCTGTAGCCGGGCGCGACTCGGCCAACCTCGGCGGCCAAGCCGAGGACGTGGGCCGCATTGACGGTGCAAGCCGAGAGCGCCTCCGCCGGGGTGAGATGCAGCTGCGTGACCGCGAGCGACGAAACGACCCCGAGGCTCTCGCAGAACGAGCTTCCCGGATTGAAATCGGTCGCGACCGCGATCGCCGCGCCGGCATCGACGAGCGCGCGGGCAGGGGGCATCGGCCGGTCGAGGAAGAGCGCGCTCGCCGGCAGCAACACACCGACGACCTCGCTCGCGGCAAGCCTGCGGACGCCGCCTTCGCTCGTCGTCTCCAGGTGATCGACCGAGCGCGCGCCGAGCTCGATCGCGAGCGGGATCGCACCCTGCTCCGTGAACTGATCCCCGTGGAGGCGGAGCGCAAGCCCCGCGGCCCGGCAGGCATCGAGGTAGCGGCGAGCCTGGCCGACGTCGAAGGCGCCCGTTTCGAGGAAAATGTCAGCGGCCACCGCGAGCTTTGCCGCCTCCGGCAGCACCTCGCCGAGAGCAAAATCGAGATAGGCATCGGCATCGCCGAACTCAGGCGGGACGGCGTGCGCTCCGAGCCACGTCGGAATACCGCCGGCCTCGCGGATCGCGCGTAGCGACGCGAGCTCGGTCTCCTTGTCGAGTCCGTAGCCGGACTTCGCTTCGAACGTCGTCGTCCCGGCGCGCCGCATCCACCGTCGATGCCGGCGAACCGCCTCCGCGAGGCCGTCGTCGCCCGCGGAACGGGTTGCGCGTACGGTCGCGAGGATGCCGCCGCCGGCCGCGTGCAGCTCCTCGTAGCTGGCGCCGGTCGCCCGCAGCTCGAACTCGTCCACGCGGTCGCCCGCGAAGCAGGCGTGCGTGTGACAGTCGACGAGGC
>Ga0307277_10000728_pt1 | contig 12500 bp, 17 predicted proteins | sample ER_DNA_116_FD_194473 | JGI IMG/M metagenome (GOLD analysis project Ga0307277, IMG submission 194473) | Bulk soil microbial communities from the East River watershed near Crested Butte, Colorado, United States - ER_DNA_116 | ecosystem: Environmental > Terrestrial > Soil > Floodplain | place...
AACGGTCGAGGGACCGTGGACCTTCGGTGACATTCCGGCTCGGAGCGGATCGCTTACCGCGACAGCGTCAGCCGCCGGACAGGAGCTTCGCCTTTTCGACCTGGTCGTAAAGCCCGACGGATTCTCAGTCGGGTTCATGGAGCTCGGACGCTACTACCCGCCGTTCGTTGGGATCCGCTCGCCCTACAACGAGTTCGCGCCGGCGCGCGACGACAAAGGGAACACCTACGCGGTCGTCGCGCCGGAGCGGATCGGAACGAGCGCTCTCCTGTATATGAAGTTCGCTCCCGCGCCTCCTTCCGATGCGAAGCTCACGATCACGCTCGAACGGATCTTTGTGAGCAGCGACCGCACCTGGCGCGGCTCGCTCTATCTGCCTTAGTCCCCTTTCACGAGCGGGAACACCTCATCGGAGAAGCGCTGCATCTCTTCGCGCTGCGGGCTGCACTGAAGGAGCACCAGGTCGATGCCGATCTTCTCAAGGCCGCGAATATGCTCCGCGACCTGTTCCGGCGTGCCGACGAGACCTGTCCGCAAGCCGCGATTCGAGACGCTGTAATCCTCGAGCGACACCTTCGTGTCGAGCTGCGAGCCCTTGATGAATTCCTGATAGCTCGCGTAGCCGCGCGCGCTCGCGCGCACGTCGGTGATGCGCGCGATCTCTTTCTTCACCTGGGCGTCGCTATTGCGGACGACCGAGTAGGCCGCGACCCCGAACCGCAGCGGTGGGAGCTCCGGGTGCTTCGTGCGGCGCGCTCGCATGTCCTCGACTTTGATGGCAAGTGCCTCCGGTGGATCGCCGTGCATGAGGTACGCATCGCATTCGCGCGCGATGAGCTCCTTCGCCGCCGGCGACTCGCCGCCCGCGTAAAGGACGGGCCACGGCTTCTGCACGGGCTTCGGCGCGAGCCGCGCGTTCTTGATCGTGTAGTAGCGGCCTTCGAGCGTGTACTCGTCTTTGGTCCACATACCCTTGAGGACCGCGAGGAACTCTTCCGTGCGTGCGTACCGTTCGTCGTGTTGCACCCAGCTCCCGCCGTACATGTCGCTCTCGACCTGCCACCACGCGCTCACGACGTTCAGCGTGAAGCGGCCGTTCGAGATCTGGTCGATGGTCGCGGCCTCCTTCGCAACGAGCGCGGGGAGGCGGAAGTTCGGCCGCACCGCGGTCATGAGCTCGAGGCGTTCGGTAAGGGGCGCGAGCGCAGCGGCGGTGGTCCAGGCTTCGAGGCAGTCGGCCTCGGGGCCCTTGATGTCGTTCAGGTTGAGCTCGGCGACCAGCGTGACGTCCCACCCGGTCCGGTCGGCCTGCTGCGCGAGCTCGCGCTGGTACGCGAAGGTCGCAGGCATGCCTTCGTCCTCGACATTGCGCAGCCATCCGCCGAACACCGGCATCCAGAATCCGAAACGCACGATGGCCGATTCTATGGAGCCGCTAGGGTTGGGCTGAAACGAGTCCGAGCATGGTCCCGAGCCAGACGATCACCCCGAGGCGGATGAGCCGCGCTGCGAACACCGCGACGAAGAACACGCGATAGCGAACCCCCACGGCGCCCGCGGCGAGTCCGGCGACGTCGAAGATCGGGTTGGGCGGCACCGCGAAGAGGAATAGCATCGCCCCCGCGAGCAGCGGACGCTCGGCGACCCGATGCACGCGCTTGTAGATCGGGTGCTCCGAGACAAGTCCCTCCTCTGCCCGTCCGGCCAGGAACGCGACGGACTCGCCGAGGACCGATGCGAGGGCACCGAGGACGACGACGAGCCAGGGCATCCCGGCGGTGGCGCCGATGTGCGCGACGATCGGGATGTAGGGGATCGGGATCGCGATCAGCGCGTTCGCAAGGAAGGTCACGACGAACGCGCCCACATACGCGAATGAGGTGAACGCGCCGTAGTCGATCGGCGCGAGGTAGACCGCGACGTTGAACGCGACGAGAAAGATCCCGCCCGCGATGGCCAGGATGACGTGGCGGCGGTGCCTCAACGCCGGCACTCGCGGCCCGACGACCAGACGGTTCGCGCGAGTCAACACTTCCCCACCCATCGCCAACGAATGGCGCCGTCAATGAGGTTACGCGTCCCGCCTGCGAATGGAGTGTCCGACGACCCAGTCGCTCACCAGATTGGTCCCCGGTGAAATCGATCTCACACCAGTTGAACTCATCCCGGCCAGTGGCTCGTCGCGTGCCACAACGGCTGTCCCGTTGTCGAGCATCCAGCGAAAACGGATCGCTACGTGCTCGGTGCCTCGGCGCGCATTTGGGCCACCAGCCCGCGAGCCTCCACGACCGCGCCCACCACCGAGAGCAAGAGAACGACGGCGCTGATGGCAAGGACGACCGGAGCGCCCGGCGCGACGCAGTTGTAAGACTCGGTAAGCGGCGGATGGTCCGGAGGGCAGACCGGATCGGACCTGGGCGTGGCCGACTGGAGCAACAGCGGCAGCGCGACTACGAAACCCGCGACCCAGAGTCCACCGACGGGACGCCGCTCCGACCGCCACGCGGCGACCGCGAGCATGACGATCGCGAGAAGGGCCACGAGGACGACGATGTTCGGACCGCGGAACCCGGCTGAGGTGATCATCGCCTCGACTACGTAGAAAAGAAGGAAGCCGGCCGCCACCTGCAGCAGCCGCACCAGAAACGAGACCACACGGCTCAACACGCGCAGTAGTACCTGCCTGAAGGGCCCTCGTTCAGGATCAGCTGCGCGAACGGACCCGGATCGTCGGGATCCCACACCGCGTTCACGACCTCGCCGGTCGCGGGGAACAGCGGACGAGATCGAGCGAGCAGCGCGTAGTCGCGCTCGTAGATCCAACGAAGCCCCTCGCGCGGTTCGCCCGCGCGCGCCGGCTGGCCGATGGCTTCGCTATACGCGAGCCACGGAAGATCCACGCCACTCGCGATCGGCAAGCCGACCCATTTCCAGACCCGCGGATTCACGTCGAGGAGCAGATGCTCTTTGCGCGCGGGGTCCCAGATGAACTCGACCTCGCTGACCCCGTGATAGCCGAACGCTTTCAGAATCGCGCTTCCTCGCTCGAGGATCTCCGAGACCTGCTCGCCGATCACCAGGCAACCGGTGCCGAAGCCCTCGGGGTATTGCTCGAGCTTGCGCCCGACGAACGCGCCGCGGACCTCGCCGTCGGGCGCCACGTAGGAGCAGAACGAATAGAACCCACCGGCCGGCACGTCGACGATCTCCTGGGCGACGCACGCGAGATCCGCGGCCTCGCGCGCGAAGCGCACGAGCTCCGCCGCATTCTCCGCGCGAAACACCTTCACGCCGAAGCGATCGTAGAAGCGCCGCTGCTCCGCGGGCTTGACGATCGCCGGGTAGCGGATCTCCTTCGCCGTCGCCTTCGGATCGTTGAGCGTGTATGTCCTCGGGATCGGGATGCGCAGATGGTGCGCGTCGGCGTAGAGCCGACGCTTGTCGAGGACGGCGTCGATCACGGCGAGTTCGCTGAACGGGATGCGGTAACACGCTTCGAGCTGCGACCGATAGCGCGCGACGGCCATCACCCATTCGTCGTTCGTCGGAAAGAGGACCGCTCCCTCCCAACGCTTCGCGTTATCCAGCAGGTACTGGACGAAGCCGCGTTCGTCCTCGAGCGGATTCGGGCATGCGTGCCGCTGCGCCACCGCGCGCGACGCCTGGCCGAGTCCCCGCGGATCGGGATCGAGCGCGACGACCTCGACCCCGTGCGCCGCGAGCGAGCGCGCGACGGCGAGGCCGGTGATGTGGCAGTTGAAAACGATGGCGCGGGGAAGCGGCTTAGACGCGGTCAAGGGCGCGGTCGATATCGGCAAGGATGTCGTTTGAGTCCTCGATGCCAACAGAGATGCGGAGGAAGCCGTCGGTGATGCCCAGGCGCTTGCGCTCTTCGGCGGGAAGCCGGCGGTGCGATGAGATCGGCGGGTAGAGCACCTCGGTGAAGAGGTCGCCGATCGTCGTGGCAGACGCGGCGAGCTCGAGCGCGTCGAGGAAGCGGAAGGCGGCGGGCTTTGTGTCGTCACGAAGAACGAACGAGACGACGCCTCCGTACAGCCCGCCGAACTGGCGCGTCGCGAGCTCGTGCTGCGGATGATCCTCGAGGCCCGGATACCGAACGCGCGCGACCTTGGCGTGCTTCGCCAGATGGCGCGCGACCGCGAGCGCGCTCTCGCATTGCCGACGCACGCGGAGGGCGAGCGTGCGCATCCCTCGGATCGCGAGCCATGCCTCATGCGGCGGCAGGTAGGCGCCGTCGAGGATGGTGCGGTCGCGCATCGCACGAGCGAGCTCTGCCGAGCCGCCGACGGAACCGCCCATCACGTCGCCGTGCCCGTTGACGTACTTGGTCAGCGAGTGGATGACCATCGTCGCCCCCAGGGCCGCGGGGCGGAAGAGCACCGGCGTCGCGAAGGTCGCGTCGAGCGCCAGGCTGGCGCCATTTGCCTTCGCGAGACGAGCCAGCGCCCCCACATCGTTGACCCTGAGCAGTGGGTTGGCGATGGCCTCCGCGTAGAGGAGCGTGGTCGGCCTTGCGCGGAGCGCGGCTTCGACGGCGTCGTGATCGGTCGTGTCGACGAAGACAATGTCCGCCGCGCGCTCGCGCTGCCATCTCTCGAAGAGGGCCCGGGTCTGCCCGTAGAGGTCTTCCTGAGCGACGACGCGCCCGCCGCGCGCGATCGCGCAGGCATCGACGGCCGCGGCGATGGCCGCCATGCCGGTGACGAAGCAGGTCGCCGCTTCGACGCCATCGAGTTCCGCCATCGCCGACTCGAGCGCCGCCGTGGTGGGCGTGCCGTAGCGCCCGTACACGTAGCCCGAGCGCTCGCCTCCGAAGACCGCGTCCTGCTCGGCGGCGGAGCCGTAGTCGAAGGCAACGCTCTGCACGAGAGGCGGAACGAGGGGCTGACCATCTCCCGGGGGGAGCGAGCGGGCGGCACGCACAACGCGCGTCCCCGCGCCCAGCTCCCTCCGGTTCATCAAGGGACCACGGTACCCCGTCGACGCCGGTCTATTCGGCGGGCGTCGCTTCTACCGGCTGCTTTTCTTCCTCGGCTGACTCGAGGGTCTTGGCGCGTTCGATGAGGTCGGCGACCTTCTGGCCACCCTTGCGACCGATGCGCTCGAAGTGTCCGGCTCCGTACTTCGCGGTGACCGCGCGGCCACCTTTCTTACCGATGCGGCCGAAGAACTCCGGCCCGTACTTGTTGGCCGTGCTGGATCCGCCCTTCTTGCCGATCTTCTCGTAGAACTCCGGACCGTACTTCTCGCTGACCAGTCGGCCACCCATTCGTCCTGCTTCGGCGACGGTCATCCCGCCACCAGCTTTCCGTGCCATGGCCTGCTCCTTTTCCGAGTGACACATGTACGGGCAGGTGCCATGCCGAGCAGGCGTTCAAACGGCTATTTGCAGTAACAGTTGGGCAACGATGCGGCCCCCAATCAGACCGCGGGTGCGATCTCGAGATCGATGGGCTCTTCGCGCACAAAGATCCAGACGACAAGGGCCGCGAACACCGCGGCGACGAAACAAAATGCGCCGAGTGCCCAGAAGCCGGGACCGTCGATCAAGAGCCCGCCGATCGCCGCGCCGACGACGATGCTCGCACTCGTGACCGACGCGGAGAGCGCGAGCAGCGTCCCTCGTGCTTCGGGGACCTGTTCGGTGAGGAGTGTCGTATTTGATGCGAAGCGCGCCCCGATCACCGCCGAGAGAAGCAGGTTGAGTACCGCGGTCGCCGGGAGCGGCAACGCCAGATTCGTTTGCAGCAACAGGAGCACGCCCGACATGACGACGCTGCCGGCGACGATCGGCTTGTGGCCGATCCGTCCGCCGAGCCTTCCCCCGAGCTGACTGCCAACTAGGACCCCGAGCCCCTGCGTCAGCGCGAGGATCGATGCGACTCCCTGCGAAAGCCCGAAGGTGTTCTCGAAGAACACGACGATGTACGTCGCCCAGGTGAACCAGTAGAGCGCTCCGAGGAAGCTCGAGCCGATCGCGCCGAGCGCCGACCGGTTGGTCACGATGGAGCGGTACATCTCGCGGATCCCGGACTCGCTGAGCGGGGTCTGCGCTGGACGGAACTTCCAGAGCAGCAAGATCGCCGCGGCGATGGAGAGGACGCCGACGAGCCCGACCGAGACACGCCAGCTCGTCGCTTCGGCGAGGATGCCAGCGAGCGGAACGCCGATGACGCCGGCCATGGTGTTGAACCCGATCACCGTCCCCATCGCGCTGCCGCGATCGCGATAGGGAAAGTTGTCGCCGACCGTCGCCGTGGTGTTCGGGAAGATGACCGAGCCGCCGATGCCGGCGATGATCCGCATCGCGACGAGAACGGCGAAGCTCGTCGCGAACGCGCTGAGCAGCGTGAAGACGCCCATGATGAGCGACCCGGTGACGAGGAAGCGCTTGCGGCCGAACCGGTCCGAGTACGGTCCCGTGAGGACGGCGACGACGATCCCCGGCGCACCGTATGCCGCCACGACAAGGCCGGCGGTTCCGGTCGTGATGTTGAACTCGCCCGCGATCTGCGTGAGGACCGGCGCCATCACGATCCCGACGTAGACCGCGTTGAAAGTGAGAAAACCGAGGAGAACGAGAAGGCGCCGCCGCTCGCCGGGGCTCAAGCCAGGGCGCGGCCGGCGAAGGTGTGAAGAAAACGTCCGAAGGCGCGGATGTGGTCGACGTAGTCGACGATCGCGATGTTCTCGTTCGGCGCGTGATTGGCGGACGCGGCATTTCCTGAACCGAACCCAGCGACGGGAATCCCGAGCGTGTCGCACACCTGCGCCATCGGGCCCGATCCGGCGAGCAATGGATACACGACCGGTTCGGTGCCATATGTGGCGCGGCACGCGTCGACCGCCGCCTTCGCGGTCACCGAGTCCGTCGGCCAGCGCGATGGCGGCTCGCCGTGTCCCGGAACGACCTCGATGTCTTCGAAGCCGCGGCGATCGAGATGCGCCCGCAGGAGCTGGGTGACCTTTTCCGGGGTGAGATCGGGCACGAGGCGAAAGTCGATCTTCGCGCTGGCGACCGCGGGCAGGACGGTCTTCGAACCTGCTCCGGTGTAACCGGACACGATTCCGCAGATCGTGCAGGTGGGCTCGAAGAAGTGTTTCTTCCTGAGCTCGTAACCCTCGAGCCCGCGCACGAAACGCTTGATGCCGTGGATCCGCAGCATGCCCTGCTCGTCGAAGGGGAGCCCCTCGAGGAGCTCGCGGTCGGCGGCCGTCGGCGGCCGCACCGCGTCCATGAAACCGTCGATGGTGATCTCGTCGCTCGAGTTCTTCAGGGTCGCGAGCGCCCAGATCAGTCGCCAGGCCGCGTTCGGGACGATCGTGGCGAGCGAGGAGTGGGCGTCCTTGTTTGCCCCACGCGCGCGAAGCTCCACGTAGGCGATCCCCTTCAGCCCGCACGAGATCGTGGGCCGCCCGGCGGCGTCCTTGTAGCCCGCCTCCCAGATGCAGCCGTCGGCGCGAAGCCGCTCGCCGTAGCGGGCGACGAACGCGGAAAGATGCGCGGACCCGCTCTCTTCCTCGCCCTCGTACAGAACGCGGATGCGAAGCGGGAGCTCGCCGATCGTCGCGCGATATGCCTCGATCGCCTGGAGCCGCGCGAGAAGATTGCCTTTGTTGTCGGAGACGCCGCGGCCGAACAGGAAACCGTCCCGTTCCGTCGGCTCGAACGGCGGCGTCGACCACTCGTCGAGCGGATCCGGCGGCTGCACGTCGTAGTGGTTGTAGATAAGGAGCGTGCGCTCGCCGCGGCCGGTCTCGCCGACGATCGTCGGAGGTCCGCCGTCGACCCTCAACGCTTCGGCAGCGATGCCACCGCGTTTTTTCGTCCGATCGAGGACGATGCGCGCGGTCTCCGGAATGCCGATCCCCTGTGCCGACACGGTCGGCTGCCGGATCAGGACCTTGAGCTCGTCGATGTACTCGCGCTCGCGGGCGCGCACGTACGAATCGAACTCCGCGAAGCTGGTCACGCGCCGAAGGTTAGCTTCAGGTCGGAACGGTCGTCGTTCGGGTCTTGCTCTTGCCCAGCTCGCATCGCGGCGAGTAGGGGGTGATCTCGATCCACCGCTGCTGGCAGAGGTAGTGGACGACACCGTCAAGATCCTCGAGCGTTTCGCGCTTGTAAACCTTTGCGCGCGGGATCATGAAGATGCAGTCGCCGCAGTTCGCTGGAAGCGCCGCCCGTGGACGGTTCGCCGCGCGAGCGGCAACGAGCGCGAGGCCCAGGCCCGCGAGCGCCAGGACGAGAAGGACAAAGATGACAAAGAAGACACCGAAACTACCCATATCCGTCGCGGCCTCCCGCCCGTATTCACGTTAGCAGGAGGTCTTACGAACATGATCGTGCGCGCTTTCTTCATCGCCGCTCTGCTCGGCGGACTCGCGCTCGCGGCCTGTGGCAGCGCGGGCAGCGGTGGTGCGAGCCCGTCTGGAGCGAACCCGGCACTCGGCACGAACAAGCCGGCCGGCACGCCAATGCCGTCCAGCGACCCATACTCGGAGCCTGGCTACTAGGTTCGGGATACACATCGGCCATCTCGGCGGTCCCCTTGACGAGATGCGACGGCTCTGGCGTTTCGCGGACGAGCGCGGGTTCGACTGGTTCTCAGTGTCTGACCACTTCCAGGAGACGCCACCGCAAGGTGGCGACGTCGACTGCTTCGAATCGATCGCAACGCTGGTCGCCGCGGCGGTCGAGACGACGAAGGTCCGCGTGGGGTGCCTCGTCTTCTGCGTCGGGTACCGGCACCCGGGCGTTCTCGCAAAGGCACTCAGCACGATCGACCACCTCTCGAATGGACGCGCCGATTGCGGCCTCGGCGCGGGATGGGACGAGGTCGAGTTCGCGTCGTACGGGATCCCCTTTCCATCCATCGCGGTGCGTGAGGACCAGCTCGAGGAGTACGCCGAGGCGCTGCGTCTCCTGTTCGACCGCCCCCGCGCCGATTTCAGCGGCGCGCACTACACGTTCGTGAACGCGCCGAACAACCCGAAGCCGATGCAAAAACGGCTACCGATCTGGATCGGAGGCGCAGGCGAGAAACGGACCCTTCGAACGGCCGCGCGGTTCGCCGACGGCTGGAACGCGCCGTATCTTCCGCCTGCTGAATGGAAGCGCAAGAGCGAGGTGCTGGACGCGTGGTGCATGAAGGTGGGCCGCGATCCCGCTTCCATCGTGCGCACGATCAACGTCGGCTTCTACATGGGCGCCGACAAAACCGGTGCGAAGCGGCACGAGGAGCTCTACCAAAAACACTGGTCGAAGGACCCGCGCGGCATGACTGGATTCCTGCGCGGGACGTCGCACGAGGCGAGCGACGTGGTGGCGTCGTTCGCGAAGGCTGGCGCGTATCGGGTGAACATCGCCCTTCGCGAGGGGCCGTACGACTGGGACGCGCTCGATGCTTTTGTGTCCGACGTCATGCCGCAGTTCGTGTGAATCGTGGAGGTGACTTGATGCGTCAGATAGTCGTGCTCATCTTGGTTGCCGTCATGGTCGCCGCGGTCGGCGGCGCCTGCGGCTCGGGCGGCGGTGGTGGCCAGGGCTCACCCGCCCCGTCTCTCGGTTATTAGCGCCAGCGGCCGAGTTCGCGTCGATCCCTTCACGACCGGAGGGACGAGCGGGGCATGGACCGTCACGTGGCGGATCACGAACGGGGGCGATCGCCCGATCCGTCTTCTGAGCGCGCGGCATCCGCATTCGCAGTTCCGCACACCCGAGACGAGCCTCGATCGCGAGGTCGAGCCGGGAACCGCGGAGGAGATCGCCCTGCCGGTCCGCTTCACGGAATCACCCGGCGTCATCGTCGAGAACCCGTTCCTCATCCTGCTGTTCAGCGGGGACGGGACGTGGCGCCTGCTCGCGCGGGTCCGAGTCACCGCCGGTACGAACGGCGAGCCGATCGCGGGCGAAGGAATCGTCATCACCACGCAGAGGGTCGGGGCCTCTCGGGACTAGGCTTTCGCTGTGGACTCGAGAGATCGCACAGTGATGGAGCGGATGCGGGGCTGACGCGGCAACTGAAGCCTCGGCTTCGAAGAGACCACGGGTATGGTCTCCAACGTGCTCGAAGTGGATGAGGACGATCTTCTCAAGCGAGTGAAGACCTTCAAGAAGAAATACGCCGACGACCCTGAGTACAAGAAGCTGCGCGCCGCGCTGCCCAAGGACTGGCCGCTCTAGTCAGCAGCGCGGAGCGTCTAGTCCGAGACCCTGTCTAAGCGCGTCACTCGTCCTCTCATCCCAGGCTTGGACGAAGTAGCCCGGGCCAACCGAGAAAAGCACGAGTTGGCCAGCTTCCGATCTGTCGACCTGCCGGCCGTTGACGAAGATCGTGTTGATCGTCCATCGGGGGATCGTGCTCGGCGTGGTGCATACGCGGACGTCGCCTATGGAATCGTCGAGGAACAGCACGTCGGCGCCTCCCGCTCCCCAAGTCGCCGCGGCTGTGAAGATGCGCGCGGGTCGGCGCGAGCCGAGGATGCCCTCGAACTTTGAAGCGCCGATCATCCGCACGGGCATACCCGCCCTCGCGAACGCGGCCATCACCGCGCTCTCTCCAGGAAGAATCGGGAGATCAGCGGGTTCGCGATGGATGCCCCCGGACGCACTGGATGACGTTGCGCTTCCGTTCGGGGGGCCAGGTGTGCGTCGGTAGGCAGATGTCTCGGCCGGAACGCAGGAAGCGCCCGCGATGACCAGGGCTATGACGACGGCTAATCGCTGGCTCACTGCCGACATTCATTACAACGAACAGATGCGGGGGTTCCCGCTAGACCCTCGCGGGCAGTCGCACCTCAGGGTGGCGTAGGTCGAGCTTGCCGGTCTTCCCGCTCCAATATGAGTTGCGCTGCCCGGTCATCGCCTGCACGTGCCCGTCCCATTCGAAGTTGAAGGCGTTGAGCCCGAGGTAGACGGCGCGCCGGCATTTCTCGCGCGTCTCGTCATCGGTCGCGAAGCGCCGGATCGCCTCGATCTGCCGATCGCCGTGTCCGGTGTCCTGCTCGGCGTGGAGCTCGTAGGTCGCAGCCGCGCGACGGGAGAACCCGTAGTGGCCGGTGAGCTCCTTGAAGACACGCGCGGCGGCGCCGTCGGGGCCACCGTGCATAGCCTCGACGAAGGACAGAAGTGAGATTCCCTCGAGCGCGGAGCGGTTCTGGCAGCCGGACCGGATCATCTCGATCGCCGCCAAGGTGCCCGGTGCGGGATCCGCCTTGTCGGCTTCCTCGCGCGAGATGCCCGCCTCGTCGAGCATCTGCAGCATGATGTCAACGTGCGTCTTCTCGCCGCCGAGCTCCTCCATGAAGTTCTCCATCACGATGTCCATGAGGGCGTAGTTCCGCTCACTCGCGACATTCGTGACGATGTAGCCGAAGAAGATGGGGTTCGTGCGGACGCGCAGGTAGTGCTGGATCTCACCGAGGACAATCTGCTCGCGCGTCCACCGATGCTCGACGATTCCCTTGAACCAGGGGTGGTCCGGCATGAATAGCTCGCGCGCGGCGCGCCACAGCTCGTCGATAAATGCGTCGTTCGCCACTCTTACCCCACTCTATTCCCGATGAGCGATCGGCAGCGGATCTCGTCCGGGTCCAAGTACGAGCCGTCCATCGGCTTCAGTCGCGCGCTTCGTGTCGGGCGCAACGTCTATGTCTCGGGGACGGCCCCGATCTGGCCCGACGGCTCGTGCGATCCCGACCCTGAGATCCAAGCCCGCCGCTGTCTCGAGATCATCCTGGAGGCGCTCGCGCAAGCCGGCGCGTCGGCCAAACACGTCGTCCGAACGCGTATGTTCCTGACCGATCCGAGCTACGCCGATGCCGTCAGCCGCGCCCACGGCGCCGTGTTCGGCGAGATCCGACCCGCGTCGACGATGGTCGTGATCGTCGGCATGCTCGACCCACGGTGGAAAGTGGAGATCGAAGCCGACGCGGTCATGGATTAGATACTCGGACTCGCCCTAGGCTTCCGGACGTGGAACCCGGTCTCTATCTGACGTTCTTCACCGAGGGCGAGCCAATGGACAGCGAGCTTCCGCCGGTGGGGCCGCTCGAGCACCTTGTCGTCCGCGATCGATCGCTCATGGCGGAGCTGAAAGATGGCGGGTGGTCGGACGTCTTCAGCGCGGGCCCCCGCTGGACCGAGGCGAAGCAGGAACTCCGGCGCGCGACCGGCGGGGAGCCGGGCGGTGCGAAACGTCCGGATCTCCGCGTCGCCGGACCGGAGGGCGTGTACCTCCGATTCGTCTCGGTCGGCGAAGCCGCCGAGCACGACGCGGTTCCGGAGCTCGGTCCCTACGCCGTCGTCGTCATCGGCCGGCGCGGCGTCGAAGCCGATGGCGATCCGCTGGCCACTCGAACGGGCACCAGTCAAAACCTCTGGGAGCTCACGGGCGTTGGCGGGAGCGCGTTCCTGGGAGTGATCCGACCGGACATCGCGTTCCGGACCCGATCGACCACCTACCACCCTGCGATCA
>Ga0307277_10000730_pt1 | contig 12492 bp, 13 predicted proteins | sample ER_DNA_116_FD_194473 | JGI IMG/M metagenome (GOLD analysis project Ga0307277, IMG submission 194473) | Bulk soil microbial communities from the East River watershed near Crested Butte, Colorado, United States - ER_DNA_116 | ecosystem: Environmental > Terrestrial > Soil > Floodplain | place...
GGGTACGTGACGAGCGTGCTGCAGCAGCCAAAGGACCCGCATTAGTTCGGCGCGCGCAACGTCACTGCGAATGCTGGCGAGCCGGCCGCACCCAGCCCAACGAGCAGTATTTCACAAGGTCCCCAGGTCAAATTAACTGTTGCGGCCGGAACACGGTAAATTTTGACGGTCGATGCATCGGCATAGAGGGGTGCAACCTTTTACCTCTGAGCGGGTTGTTGCGGCGGGACGTGACTAAGGGGATTATTTCATGAGTATCGCTTGCACCCGTATGGGCGGGGTGGCCGCTTTGCCTGCACAGGCAGCGGCGCCGGAGACTTCTTCCGACGAAATGCTGATCAATCGGATTGCGCGGGGCGATCAGCTCGCCATGCGCACGCTGTTTGGCCGGTATCGCGTTCTTTTATATCGCTGGTTGCTGCGGCTCGTCCGCGACGAAGCCTTGGCCGAAGACCTCTTGAGCGACGTGTTTCTCGACGTTTGGCGCCAAGCCGCCGCGTTCGAAGCCCGCTCGTCGGTTTCGACTTGGCTGCTGGCGATTGCGCGTTACAAGGCGCTCACGGCGCGCCGGCGCCGGACGGATACAGAATTGGATGAGAAGGTCGCATCCACCGTGGCGGACACGGCGGACGATCCGGAGGTCGCGTTGCAAAAGAAGACCCGGGCAGAACTGCTGCGCCACTCGGTGGCCCGCCTCTCGCCGGAGCACGGTGAGGTCATCGACCTCGTCTATTTCCACGGCAAATCGATCAAAGAGGTCGCGGAGATCGTCGGGATCGCCGAGGCCACCGTGAAGACGCGCATGTTCTACGCACGCAAGAAGTTGGCGGACTTCGTTGCAGCGGCCTAGGACGTGGTGATTTTTTCGCGGGCATGACGGGCAAACGGCGATAGATTGCATCTAAGGCATCCGCTTTCGGCCGTTCCTTCAGTCCCGCTTGACGAAACAGCCGACAACAGAAAACCGACCGCAAATTTAGCCGAAGAAAGAAGGATAGGCCGCCTCTGCCGGCTGCCTCCACTTTTATATCGCTAGGCCCTCCTGATCAGGCGTCGCTCGTGGGGCAGACAAACTCATCCCCGGGGAACCAGCGGGGCAGCCCGCCGTTGAGGCCAGTGTATATCGCAATATTTCTGCCTCGTGAGGTTGGTGTGTTCTCGGCCGCTTGGAAGATGGTGAAGGACACCGTGCTCGCCTTCATTGACGATGAAGCACTGAGCCGCGGAGCTGCGATCGCCTTCTACACCGTGACCTCCATCGCGCCGGTCTTGCTCATTGTGATTGCCATCGCGGGACTAGCCTTCGGTCGGGATGCCGCTCAGAATGCGATCACCGAGCAGTTGAGCGGCCTCATGGGCCGGCAAACCGCAGAGGTCTTGCAAACTGCGGTGGCGAGTGCCGCCAGCAAATCATCCGGTGTCGTGGCGACGATTATTGGCATCATCACTTTGATAGTGACGGCCTCGGGCGTCTTCGGCGAAATGCAGACGGCGTTAAATGTGATCTGGAAGGCTAAGCCTGAGGGCACCACCGTCTCGCAGCTAATTCGCGGGCGCGCTGCCAGTCTGGGCCTAGTCGCAGCATTGGGATTCCTTCTTATGGTGTCGCTCGTTGTGAGCACACTGCTGACGGCGTTCGGCAACTACCTCAATTCGATTCTTCCATTCGGACAGGTCATCCTAACTGTTCTGAACGTCATCGTTTCTCTAGTGCTCATTTCGTTCCTGTTCGCCGCCATCTATAAGGTCTTGCCCGACCGGGATCTCGAATGGGGCGACGTGGTGGTCGGCGCTATTGTTACCGCGGTCCTGTTCACTGCCGGAAAATCGCTTATTAGCTGGTACCTCGGAAGCAGTGCAGTTGCTTCGAGCTTCGGAGCCGCGGGGGCGCTGATCGTCCTTCTCCTGTGGGTTTACTATTCGGCTCAGATATTTTTACTTGGGGCAGAGTTCACTAAAGTCTATGCAAATTCGCACGGCAGCAAGCAAGGCGCCCCGGTTTCCGAGCACGCCCCCTCCCCGTCAACTTGAAGACCGGCACGGCAGCCGAGCATCGCGTTGCCCCCAACGTTAGCGGCCGTAGTCCCCCCTACCCTGTCACTTTCGATGAGCGCTTTGCGGCACAGCATTCCCACCGCCCGGGGGTGCTTCTGCGGCACTTCGGACATCACGTGTGCCGGACTCGGGCGCGGTTGGGCAATCTACAATGCTCTCCGTCTTGCGTTTGATCATGGTCCAGGCCAACCAACCCAATACAAGTACGCCCAGAGCCGCGAGGCTAAGCGCAGGCGAGTGCGCCCCGAACGCGATTGCCCAGCCCACCAGCACTCCAGGAAAAACATGCATCGGCGCCCACACAAGCGCCGACAGGATATTGGCCACATAGAAGTGGCCGGTCGACATTTTCATTGCGCCGGCCAGCAGGGGGACGAAGGCGCGCACAACTGCTGTGAAGCGCGCCAGGAACACGCTCACGATACCGTATTTACGGATTAATTGTGCGCTGCGCTCGATCAGCCAGGGAAAACGATTGAGCGGCCAGCCCCGGAGTATCTGCCGCCGATAGTTATGTCCGAGCCAGAACGAGAAGCCGTCACCGACAATTGCTCCGGCCGCCGCGGCAATGAGCAGCGCCCAAGGGCTCATACCGGCCGTCGTCGCGAGCGCACTTACTGCAAGAATCAGGGTGGAGCCCGGCACCACAGTTCCGATCACAGGAACGGCTTCTGATAGCGCCAGCAGGAAAACTGCAACGAAGGACAGTTGCGGATGCGCTCCAACAAACTCGACTAACCCTTGGAAATAGGACGTCATCGGTGCCTACAGGCGCGCTGATCTGCCTTGGACAACCCCGCACTCTTTCCAGCGTTCCGTCCCTCCGAGAATGGCGTGCTGACGCCACTCACGAGCGCCTTGGCGCCAGAAAGAGATTGTCGCTAGAGACCCAGTCGCTCTGCCGACCGCCACCTGGACGCAACACAGTGCTGGAACGGCTTCCGGTACTCTGCGTTTGTTTAGAGCGAGCATGCTCTTTAGCCGGCGACATCGGCCGCCAACCTTCGTTGGTCCTTAGCGGGATAGCCAAAGGCCAGGTCGCCGGCGGGACTGGAGAATTGCCGCCCCTTCTTGTTGCTTACGCTCTCTGCGACGAGATGATCGGATAAGGATGCCGGTCGCAGGACGCGCTGGGCCGAATTAACTCTGCACGAGGCCCGCGGCCTTCAAGGCCGCCGCGATGATCGGGCCGGGTGCAACGCGCGGCTTCGCGTCGGGCGCTGCCGTCGTGGGAAACTCCGGAACCGGGAGACCTGCGGCCTTGAAGGCGGCCGCGATCACGACATTGGGGTCGAGCGGGAGATGCGTCTGTCCGTCTTCACCCCCAGGAGGCAAAATTTCGGCCGTACTGTGCGAGCCTTCGGCCGCTGCTCCAGCGATGACAAAGGCGCGGTCAGCTGGAATCTGAGTGGTTATTGATACCGGTGCCGCGGCATGCGGTATTTCAACCAGAGATTCATGCAGGTGCCAGAAGAGTGCGATGTGATGCGTAGAGGAGATTCCCACATCCAGGAAAAATGCACCGGCAGCACCGCAGCTCTCTCCGTCCGTGGTCGTCGCGAGCGGCACGCCATGCGCCATGCCGCTGATGCCAAACGCCTCGATCAACGCCATACCGTTTGCGTCGTTCCACACCCGGCGCGTGTGGCTCCCGATCGCTTCTTGATACGAGGGAGCGTCCGAGAGCCCGTGCACGTTAGTCCATTGCCGAATGATGTCCTCGCTGTTGATGGGCTTTACGATCGGATCGCTGGTGCCATGCCAAACCGAGATTTTCGGCCATGGCCCGCGATGTCTGGACGCTGCGCGCACGCGATCGCCAAGCGCCTGCGCGGCATGTCCGTGCTCCGTAAACATGGCCTCGAATGCTTGTTGAACGTTGCTGGCGCACCCATAGGGCAGCCCCGCGATGATGGCGCCTCCGGCAAAAACCTCCGGATACGTTGCAAGCATAGCAGAAGCCATGGCGCCGCCGGCCGAGAGGCCGGTGATGAATACTTTGCGACGGTCAGCAGCAAATGTCGCAATGGCGTGCTCGACCATCTCCCTGATCGAAAGCGCCTCGCCGTGGCCACGCGCGATGTCGCCCGGCAAAAACCAGGAGAAACAATTCTTCGGATTGTTGGCGGGCTGCTGTTGCGGATAGACGACCGCGAAGCCGAGTCTGTCGGCGAGGGACGACCAGCCGGCACCGTGATCATACTCGTCCGAAGTCTGGGTGCAGCCATGTAGCGCGATGACTAATGGCGCGTTGGGCGGCAGGTCTTCGGGGGCGTAGGAGAACATGCGAAGGTTGCCGGGATTTGCACCAAACCCGGTCAGTTCTCGCAGCCGTATCGGGCCGCGGTCGGGGACTACGCGAGCGCGAGCCGCCTTCTTTCGGGCCGATGCAAGAAGGCGCTCGAATTTGCTTCGAAATGGTCCGATACGGCCAAAAAACGCGCGGGCATCCTGCATCGGAAGCACTCCTTGTTGCATTGCAACATATCGTTGTGCAATGCAACATGGTGTCCCCTGGAAATGGAGTCAAGAACCGTGTCTAGGGCGTGCAAGCCCATGGACACCGCAGACACCTTTTAAAAATGAGCCCCCGGCTCTGGGGTGGGGATTGAAAACTATCGTTGCGCTGCTCGTGGCGTTCGCATCCCGCCTTCGAAATAACGCCAGCACTAACAAACCGCCGAGACGAAGCGCCTGAGATCGGAAGGAAGAACGGCGGAAAGCTCCCATTGTAGCCGGAACCAATCTCGTGGCCCGTCGTTGCTCGGGTCGAAACTAAGGTGATCGACATGACTCGCGGACTTCCCTCGATGACCGCCCTCTTGGGCCTTCTTGCAATTGCGGGCTACCAAAACCGGGACAAGCTCGCGGAACTTTTTCGGGAGGCGCAGGCGAAATACGGTGGGTCAGGACCGGGCGGCTCGAAGGAGGGTCAGACCGGCACGGTTGGCAATTTAGGTGGCATGCTCAGCGGAACGAGCGTGGGCGGGCTCTTGAGCGGCGGCTTGAGAGACTTGCTCGAGAGTTTCAATTCCAGCGGTAAAGGCGAAATTGCGGATTCTTGGGTCAGAACTGGGCCGAACAAGCCGATCTTGCCCCAGGAACTTGAGGCGGCGATCAGCCCAGAGGTCTGGGCCTCATTATCCGAGCACACGGGGCTGTCCCGACAGGAGCTCTTGTCGCGGCTATCACGGGAGCTGCCTGAGGCCGTCGACAAATACACGCCGGAGGGCCGGCTTCCCGCACACGCCTAGGACTGCTCAACGAGACTGTTCGCGCGGGAGAAAACGTCATGAAAATAATCATATCACTGCTTGGAGCTTGCACCGTTGTTGCTTTGCCGCTCGCAACGGCGGCGGCCGGGCCGTGTACGGCGGAAATCGAAAATGTGACTAAGCTCCTGGCATCGCGAGACGCCGGGTCCGGGCCAACTGCGGGACCAATGGGAACCACTACCGGACAGCATCCGCCCACCTCAGCCATGGGCGCTGCGGATTCAAGCACGGCGGCACCCGCTGCGGCAGCAGAGTCGGCGAAGCCGCAGCATCCTCCGACGGCGGCCATGAACCAAGCCACACAGGGCGGGAGCGCATCGCCGCGAGCGGGCGACACGGTCCGCGAGCAACATCCTCCGACGGCGGCTATGAACGAAGCCACCGGGGGAGGCGCCGCTTCGCCGCAGGATGCGCAGAGCCAGACCCGTGGAGGTCCCACCGCGGCTCAACAGGCCGAAGGCGCTCGGCGGCCCGCAGCCGAGCAGTTGGCATCAGCCAAAAGCGCGCTCGAGCAAGCGCGTAGCTTTGATCGGAGTGGGCAAGAGGCTCGATGCATGGAGGCTATTGAGAGCAGTAAGCGGCTCGTACAGTAAAGCGCCTATCGCCCTGGAGTCGGCGGACGTGGCAATCGAACGTCGAGCGAAACTTTGCATCGCTGTAATTTCTCGACGATCTATTTCCATCGGCTATTTTGAACCATGCTTCAGAGCGGCGCCTTATCGATCTGCCCGTTCGAGCGCACAAACCAATGCTCGCTGGCAAATGGCTTGCCTTCGAGGCGCTCCGTCAGCCAGTCCGCGACCAATATCTGCGGAAATGGTCCGAGATTGGCCGCCGGCACGTTGCCGACGGAGTGGCGCGAGTCCTGATAGACCACCATCTGCTTCGGTCCCTTGACCGTTTTGATCAGCCGTTCGGAGTGCTCGATCGGGCTGAGCTCCTCGCACTCGCCAGCGACGACGAGATAGGGGACGCGGATCTTCTCGGCATGGCCTTCCCAGGTGATGGTCTTGCGAAAGCGGTCGAACTCGGCCTCATCAGTGATGCCGGACATGTACATGAACCGCTTCTTGAACGTGGGTGAGGCTTCCTGAAAGATCGTGTGGCATCCGGGCTCGTGGCACACCGACATGGCGGCGAACGCGCGAATGCGCGGCTCGTGGGCGGTGAGGATGGAGCCGAAGAAGGTGCCGAAGCTCGTGCCGGAGCATCCGATGCGCTCGGCATCGATCTCGGCGCGGCTGCTCAGCCAGTCGACGAGCGGCTTACCCGCCGCCATCCAGTTCTCCATGGAGAAGTAGACCCCGATCATGGGTGCTTCGTATTGCCCCGGGCCGTCGATCGCGAGCACCGCCATACCGCGGTTGAGGAAGCGGTCGCCGTAGAGCGCGACCTGGATTTCCTTGAAGCTGTCCATGCCCGGGACGGCGATCACCGCGGGAATGCGTCCGCCCGTGTAGCCGGGCGGCAAATGAAACCAGGCCGGGATGGCCTTGTCGCGGAACGGCACTAACACTGGCTCGACGCGATGATCGGCGAGCGCGGCATATTTCGCGTAGCATTCCCGCTTCTTGTTGTTGTAGGCGATGTTGGTTTCGTTGTTCTCGTCGTAAGGCCACTGCGCTGCGCCCCAATGCACCGCCGCCATGAAGTAATTGTCCCGCGCGGTCACCTTGCGGTCGGCCTCCTCGGCCGCTTTCGCCTTGGCCTCGCGCCGGCGCGCGACCGCCTCGAAAGCCGGACCGATGTCCGCCATCTTCTTCACCCGCTCGCGGATGCCGGCGAAATCGGCGTTGGCTTCGACGCCGCAGGGCCCGCTGAGATAGAGCGAGCGCGGTTGGTCCCAGTCGATGCCGTTGGCGCGGATGATGTTGTCGATGAGCCAGCGCTGCTCCTCGAACCGGCGCACATGCGGCTCGCCGCGCTTGTCCAGAACCGGTTGGGGTTGGGGGGCCACGTTCATCGCATTCCTCCCTGCTGCCGCTGCGACAAAGCCGCCGGCGCGACGATGTTAGCGGGCTTTGCGGCGATGTGGAATTCGCCCGTGCCAGCGCTTCGGCGGTGAGCTTTTGGTGGCGAGCGGCGCTTGCTAGACTTGAGCGCGTCGAGGGCCGAGCACGCGATCGCGGAAGAGAGCGAACCGAGCAACAGATGTCCGATTCACGATCCGAGTTGACGGTAGCGCTCTGGCGCGGCGCGCAACAGGGACGCTACGAGACCTACAAGGTTCCCCTGCGCGAGAACCAGACCGTGCTTGACGTCGTGACGTTCGTGCAGCGCCACCTCGACCCGACCTTGTCTTACCGCTTCGCCTGCCGGGTCGGCATGTGCGGCTCCTGCGCCATGACGGTGAACGGCCGGCCGCGGTGGACCTGCCGCACGCACGTATCCCGCGTGGCCGCGCGCGGCCAACTCAAGATCGGGCCGCTCGAGAACCTGCCCGTGATCAAGGATCTCGCCACCGACATGCGTCCCTTCTTCGAGAAATGGCAGCAGGCCAAGGGGGCCTTTGCTCCCTCGCGCACGCGCAGCGACGACTTCGCGCCGATCAGGCCGGATAGCCCGGCGCGGATGGCCGCCGATGCGGCGATCGAGTGCATCAATTGCGCCATATGCTATGCCGCCTGCGATACCGTGCGCTGGAACTCCGACTATCTCGGGCCGGCGGCGCTCAACCGCGCGTGGACGCTCGTGAACGATGTCCGCGACGGCGCGAACAGCGAGCGTCTGCAGGCGGTCGCGGCCACGGGCGGCTGCCACGCCTGCCACTCGCACCAATCCTGCCAGGAGCTCTGTCCGCAGCAGCTCAATCCGACCGCCTCGATCGCAGGCCTCAAGCGCCGCACCACGTGGGCCTATCTCAAGGGCGAGATATGAACGTTCGTCTCTATGTCTGGCAGCGGCTGACCGCGGCAATCATGGCGCCGCTGGTGCTGGCGCATATCGTCGTCATCTTCTATGCGACGCGCAAAGGGCTCAGTGCCGCCGACATTCTCGCGCGCACGCGCGGCAGTTTCGCTTGGGCGTCGTTCTATGGCGCCTTCGTCGTTGCCGCGGCCATTCATGCGACGATCGGGGTTCGCAATGTCCTGACCGAATGGTCGCCGCTCGAGGATCGCGGCGCCGGCATGCTGGCGGGCGTTTTCGGCGTTCTGCTGTTTTTGCTCGGCGCGCGCGCGGTCGTCGCAGTGGTGCTGCCATGAACTTGCGCCACCTGCGGCACCGCGAGAGCGTGCTTTGGATCGCCGCGCTCGTGCACCGGCTGTCCGGGCTGGCGCTCGCTGTTTTCCTGCCGGTGCATTTTCTCACCCTCGGCCTCGCCATCCGCGGCGAAGCGCCGCTCGAAAGCTTCCTGCGCTGGAGCGATCAGCCGCTGGTGAAGTTCGCTGAAAGCGCTCTGGTATTTCTCCTCATGCTGCACATGCTGGGCGGGCTGCGGCTGCTGGTGATCGAGAACCTCCCCTGGCGCGACGGACAGAAGGAGGCCGCGACCATCGCCGCCGGACTCTCGGCCGCCATCGCCTTCTTTCTGCTGGCGCGCATGTTGTGATGCCCGCATGAGCCTTGAACGCCTCAAGACCGACATTTTGATCCTCGGCTCCGGCGGCGCCGGCCTGTTTGCGGCGCTGCATGCGCTCAAGGCCAATCCCGATCTCGACGTCACCGTCGCGAGCAAGGGCCTGCTCGGCAAATGCGGTTGCACGCGCATGGTGCAGGGCGGCTACAACGTGGCGCTCAATCCCGGCGACTCGGTCGAGCGGCATTTCATGGACACCATCGAGGGCGGCAAATGGCTGCCGCATCAAGAGCTCGCTTGGACGCTGGTGAGCACGGCGGTCGAGCGCGTGCGCGAGCTGGAGAACGAGATCGGCTGCTTCTTCGACCGCAACCCGGACGGGACGCTGCACGGCAAGGCCTTCGCCGGGCAGAGCTTCGACCGCACCGTGCACAAGGGCGATCTCACCGGCATCGAGATCATCAATCGGCTGATGGAGCAGGTCTGGGCGCGGCCGATCCGGCGCCTCGAGGAGCACCGCGCGGTGGCGCTCATTCCGGCGGCGGACGGCGCGCTTGCTGGCGTGCTCATGATCGATATCCGCACCGGCGCGTTGCGCTTCGTCGCGGCGCGGGTGGTGCTGCTGGCGACCGGCGGCGGGCCGACGATGTACCGCTATCACACGCCCTCCGGCGACAAGAGCATGGACGGGTTGGCGATGGCTTTGCGCGCGGGTCTGCGGCTGCGCGACATGGAGATGGTGCAGTTCCATCCGACCGGGCTGCTCGCCGGCGCGGACACGCGCATGACTGGCACGGTGCTGGAGGAAGGTCTGCGCGGAGTGGGCGGCCATCTCCTCAACGGCGCGATGCACCGCTTCATGGCCGACTACGACGATAAGCTCGAGCGCGCGACGCGGGACGTCGTCAGCCGCGCCATCTATACGGAGATGAAGGCCGGACGCACCAACCCCCATGGCGGCGTCTACATCAAGATGAGCCACCTCGGGCCGGTCCAGGTGGCGAAGGAATTCAAGGGCATGGTCGAGCGCTGCCGCGACTGCGGCTTTGACCTCGCCGGCGGGCTGGTCGAGGTGGTGCCCACCGCCCATTACTTCATGGGCGGCGTCATCTGCCGCCCCGACACCTCGACCGATTGGCCCGGGCTTTTCGTCGCCGGCGAGGATGCGAGCGGCATGCATGGTGCGAACCGGCTCGGCGGCAACGGCGTCGCCAACTCGACCGTGTTCGGCGGCATCGCCGGCGACGAGATGCCGCGCTTCATCGCCGCCGATCCGGGCCACCGCGACCCCGACGCGCACGTGCTCGACGCGGAGGTCCAACGCGCGCTGCTTCCGTTCGAGCGCAAAGGCGGCGACTTGAACGATCTGCGCGAGCGGCTTCTCGCGGTCATGTGGGACGAGGTCGGCCTCGTGCGCGACCGCGCCGGTCTCGATCGCGCCATTGCCGCGCTCGACTCGATCGAGGCGGAGCTGCTTGCGACCGGCGTCGCCGATGCGGGGCGCGCTTTCAATCTGACCTGGCACGATTGGCTCAACCTGCGCTCGCTCACCGAGGTCAGCCGGGTGATTGCGCTCGCGGCGCGGAAGCGCGAGAATTCGCGCGGCGCGCACTTCCGCTCCGACTTTCCGGAGCCGGGCGATCTGATAAGTTCGCGGTTCACGGTCGCGCGACAGACGGCCGCCGGCATCGACATCACCGACGAGCCGGTTGCGTTCACCCACGTGCGGCCGGGCGAGACGCTGCTGGACAAGGTCGCCGCCGAGTAAACCGAGGCCACTCATGATTCCCATCGCGTCCATTCAACGCACCGCCGAGGAGTTGATGGCCAAAGCGGCGATCGAGATTCCCGACGACTATCTCGCGGGCTTGCGCCGATGCGTCGACACGGAAAAGGGCGATCTCTCCGCTTTCGTGATCAAGGCGATGCTGGAGAACTACGACGCCGCCAAGGAGGACCGCCGCGCGATGTGCGGCGATACCGGCCTGCCGCGTTGGTACGTCAAGATCGGCAACGAGGCGGTCGTCGAGGGCGGGCCGGTGGCGATGGAGGCCGCCTTGCGGCGCGCGACTGCTCGCGCCACGACCGGCGTGCCGCTGCGTCCCAACCGCGTGCATCCGCTCTGGCGCACCGACCACAACAACAATGTCGGCATCGGCGCGCCCGAGATCGAGTACGCGTTTCATCCCGATGCCGACTGGATCGATCTCACCACCGTGCACAAGGGTGGCCTGTTCGGCTCCGATTACCGCATGCTGTTTCCGGGCGACGGCATCGACGGCATCAGGCGGTTCTATCTCGACACGCTGATCGGCTTCGGCAAGCGCGGCCTTGCGTGCCAGCCGGCGATCGTCGGCATCGGGCTCGGCGGCTCGAAGGATACCAGCATGGTGCTGGGCAAGCAGGCGTCCTGCCTGCGCGTGGTCGGATCGCGCAACCCGGACCCGAAGATCGCCGCGCTGGAGGAGGAGTTCAAGGAACTCGGCAACAGCATCGGCATGGGCGCCATGGGATTCATCGGCTCGTCGATGGTCATCGATTGCCACATCGAGGTCGGCTATTGCCATACCGGCGGCATGCCGATGTCGGTACACATGTTCTGCCTTTCCTCGCGCCGCGCCTGCGCGCGGATTTCTGCCGACGGGCGCGCGCAGTTCCGCAGCGACCCGATGTGGTTCACCGACTACATGCGGCGCGAGACGATCGAATGGGAACGCAGCGCCGCCGAGGCGGCGGAGTAGCGCAATGCTCGAGACCGTTCAGCTTGCGCTTCCGGCCGGCAGCGAGGATCTGCGCAAGCTTAAGATCGGCACGGTCGCCTATCTCAGCGGCCGCATCTTCACTGCGCGCGAGGGCGTCTATAAGCGCGCCATCGAGGACGGCGCCGGAATGCCGGCCGGGCGCGATGCGCTGGGGCTTGCCAATTTTCACTGCTCGCCGGCGGCGACGGTCAATCCGGACGGCAGCTACACGGTCGGCGCGGTGACCGCCACCGCCTCGTTCCGCTTCGCGCAATGGCTCGACGGCTGGTTCAAGCTCTCCGGCTGCAACGTCATCATCGGCAAGGGCGGCATGACGTCGGAGATCTATCGCAAGTCGTTCGTGCCCAATGGCGCGATCTACCTGACCACGGTCGGCTACGGCACGGGCGCGCTGCTCGGGCGCGGCATCAAGCGGGTCGCGGGGGTCTATTGGCTCGAGGAATTGGGGCTGGCGCAGGCGGTCTGGGTGCTCGACGTGGAGAAGTTCGGCCCGTTCCTGGTCGAGAGCGACCTCGCCGGCAACAGCCTGTTCGAGCGCGAGAACGCCAAAATCGCGCCGGGACTGGCGAAACTTTACGCCGGCACCAAACCCGCCACGCTGCGCCGCTACGGCGAGACCGACGACAAGACCGACGAAGTGATCTGAGGGTTGTCTGTGGCTCAACACGTTTCGGTTGCGCCATCCATCGTTAATAACAATCCGAAACAATGGATCGGCGTCGGCGCTCGTTTCCCGCAAAATATGACGGGATTAGCCGCCGGTCGTGCTGTTGCGCAAGAGGAGATCGGTTTCGCCGGGGACGCCGCTGAAGTTGCCGGACGCCTGAGAACTGCCAGTCGAGCCCGAATCCGCTAAAGGGCCACCGATCCCCATCATGGAGCT
>Ga0307277_10000731_pt1 | contig 12485 bp, 13 predicted proteins | sample ER_DNA_116_FD_194473 | JGI IMG/M metagenome (GOLD analysis project Ga0307277, IMG submission 194473) | Bulk soil microbial communities from the East River watershed near Crested Butte, Colorado, United States - ER_DNA_116 | ecosystem: Environmental > Terrestrial > Soil > Floodplain | place...
TCCTGCGACAGTCAGGTCGGCAGCCTCCCGTAGTTCTGCCGGGCCTTCCTCAGACGCCACCGCGATCCGGACGGACACGTCGAGACCGTCGAGCGCCTTGAATCCGTCGAGATCGGTCGTGTCGTCGCCGGCGTAGAGGGCACGCCTCAGGTTTCGTTCGGCGAGTAGCTGCCGCACCGCGGTTCCCTTGTGCACGTTGAGCGGGGGCAGCACCTCGAGCACCTTGCGCCCAAAGCGTGCGACGAAGCCCTCGCGCTCCGCATGCGCCTTCACGTCCTCGAGCGCTGCGCGCGCCGCGCCTTCATCCGGCGCGCCGCGGTAGTGGAGTGAGGCGGTGAGCTGCTTGTTCTCGGTCGCGGGCCAGGCGACGCCCGCGAGAAACCGCTGAAGCCGTTCGCCCCACTCGGCTGCCTCGCGGTCAAGCTCGAGCCCGTGGTTCCCCACATAGACCAGCTCGGGGATGCCGACGATTCGCTGCGCGTCCGCCCCGGCACGGCCCGAGATGCACGCGACGAGCGCGTAGCGCTGGCTTAGGCGCCGGAGCTCTTCGCGCGTCTCGTCCGGGACGCGCGCATCCTCGGGTTTTGGAACGATCGGTGCCAGCACGCCGTCGACGTCCAGGAACAGCGCCGCCTTCGCTGGATCCTCGGCGAGTCGGGCCAGCAGATCCACACTGCAAGAATACGCGCGTGCGGCTCGTCCTCATCGGCCTCGTCGCGGGGTTCTTCAGCGCATTGTTCGGGGTCGGAGGCGGCATCGTCATCGTGCCGTTGCTGCTGCTGCTCTGCGCGTGGGAGGCACGCTCGGCGACGGCGACATCGCTCGCGGCGATCGGGATCACTGCGATCTCCGGCGTCATCGCATACGCGATTCACGGCGACGTGAACGTCGGCTACGCGGCGCTCGTCGGGTTGCCGGCCGCCGGCTCGGTCGCCTTCGCGACCTCGCTGCAACAGCGGCTGCGTTCAGGCACCGTCGAGCTCCTCTTTGCCGGTTTCATGCTCGCCGTCGCGGTCTGGTTGTTCGTGAAGTGACATACGCGCTCGCAATCATCCTCGGTCTCGCCGCGGGCGTGCTCGCCGGCATGTTCGGTGTCGGGGGCGGCCTGCTCTTCGTCCCTACGCTGGTCGTGCTGGGCCTCAACCAGCACGAGGCGATCGGGACCTCCCTGCTGGCGATCATCCCGACCGTGATCGTCGGAACTTGGCGGCAGTCGAGCTACGGCAACGTCCGCTGGCGTGCTGCTGCGATCCTGGGAGTGGCTGCGGCGATCACGGCGCAAGGCGGTGTCGCACTCGCCGAGGCGTTACCTGCGACCACGCTGCGCCGCCTGTTTGCGGGCCTCCTCGTTGTTGTAGCCGCACAGATCGCGTGGCGCGCGCGCCGCTCCGAATCCTGACCTATCCTGTGCGGATGGCGGGCTCCGAGGAGATCTGGCTTCCGCTCGTCGACGAGCCGGTCGGCGACATCGTCGCGCGGATCCAGGCCGAGGATCCGGAGATCGACCGTCTCATCGGTTCGCCGCATCGGGTCCTCGCGTTCCGTACGTTCGCGTACATCCGCGTCGGGATTCTGCTCGGCGAGCTGCTCTTCGAGCAGGAGCTCGCCGCCGCGGACGCGGACGAAACGTGGGTGGAGGCGCTGCTGCGAGATCCCAAGCACCACGATGCGCTCCACCGCGAGGTGCGCGCCGTCGCGGAAGAGATCGCCGCCGACCCGAAGTACGCAGACGACGAACCACTCGGCCCGGACGAGGACGCCCGCGACCGCTTCCGGGAGTTCGCCCGGAAGCAGCTTGCCAACGAGTGACGCTACTCATTCCTGCCATCGTCTAGATCGAGCACGCCGGGGTGGACCTGTCCTTGGGTCTGACCCAAAGTCACGCCCCAAACGACCCTGTCGCGATGCACAAGACTGTGGATGCCCGTGTGTCGAAAGCGTGTCGAAAGAGTGACGAGCCGGGCTTGGTCGGCTGACGTCATTGGGAGTGGGCGGCGTGGGCTTGCTCGACGTGGGCTTGCTCGACGGCGCCCAGCTGTTTGTCTGACATCCGCGGCACGATCCTGCCGACGCCCTGGACGGCTTTGTTTCGGCCGGCCGAAAAAGCCTGCATAATGGAATGTTCGTGAAGCGTGCGTCTGTCGGCCTTCTCGCCGCCCTGTTGCTCCTCACTGCTGCGGCCGCCGATGCCGGCTGGCAGCAGGCTCGAGCTTCGGGGGCGACCGCGCGCGCATATGCGATCCGCGTCGTCGTTCCGGGCCAGCCGGGAGCGGAGACGCCGACCGTCACCGCGCCGGAGGACTCCGTCGTCTTCAGCGGCAGCTTCGACTACAACAAGCTCGTCACGAGCGGCTCGGCGAACGCGAGCGCGTCCGCGTCCGCGGGCTCGTCGGCGAACGCAACCGCATCCGCGGAGGTCAGCAATCTCAGCGTGTTCGGCGGTGAGATCGCCGCCACGAGCGTCGTCGCGCAGGCCCACGCAGAAGCCAGTGCCGGTGCCGCAAAGGGGGACATCTCAGGATCGGCGGTCACAGAGCTCGTCGCACTGGGGCAGCCCGTGACGGGAACGTCCGCCCAGCTCGCCGACTGGGGCTCGCTCACAACGGTTGCCGGCGGCGCCAGCGGTTCACCGGCCACCGGCTATCGCGGGAGTGTGACGGCGCTCGAGATCAGGCTCACCGCCGAGCACGGCGGTCTGCCTGCCGGGACGACGATCCTCGTGGGCTACGCGGAGGTTGCGGCGCAGGCGTCGCCGCCCGAGCCGCCAGTCCAGGTTCCTAAGCCGCCGAAAGACGAGTCCGGAAGGAAGCCCGGGTCGGCGCCGGAGCCGACGCCGGGGTTCCCGCCCGTTCGCCAGCCGCCGGACATCACGCCGAAGCTGACCGCCGGGGGCTACGTGTTCCCCGTCTATGGCCCGTCATCGTTCGTGGACACCTTCGGGGCATTGCGGGGCGACATCTCGACCGGCTGGCACCACGGCGACGACATCTTTGCGCCGCTCGGCGCCCCGCTGCTGGCCGTTGCCTCGGGAACCGTCTTCTCGGTGGGCTGGAACAAGATCGGTGGCAATCGCCTCTGGCTCCGTGACGGCCAGGGAAATCTCTTCTACTACGCACATCTCTCCGCGTTCTCGCCGCTCGCGGTGAACGGGAGCAAGGTGAACGCGGGCGATGTCGTCGGCTTCGTCGGGAACACCGGCGACGCACAGGGCACGCCTTTCCATCTGCACTTCGAAATCCATCCTGTCGGCCTGCTGGGGCTGGGATACGACGGCGCAGTCAACCCGACGTCGTACCTCCTTGCGTGGAAGCACCTCGAGGACGTCAGCTTCGCGGGCGGCGACGCATGGGCGCCGTTCCACTCGCTCGGGAACGCGCCGAAGCCCGGGGCGATCCTTCTTACCGCGACCGATATCTCGAGCGCGGACGGGCTCGTCCCGGGCTCGCTGCAGCGTGTGGTCAGACCTCTCATCGTGAGGTCCGACAACTTCAGCTCGAAGAAGCCGAAGAAGCCCTAGTTCGAGCTGGGGCTCGAGTTCCCGCCCTGATAGGTGAACTCGTCGCTCGGCCCGAAGACCTGGTCCGACAACCACTTGCGCGTCTGCGCTCCCGTGACGGGGTTGAACAGGACGCCGAGTGCGATGCCCGTCAGGAGCAGCAGCCCGTTGCGTGCGCCATGGTCCTTCTTGCCCTGCACGCGGTCGGCCGCCTGCCGTAGTTCGTCGAGCGCCTCGCGCAGGTGGTCCTGAATGTCTTTGTCCGTCGCGACACGCGTGGCGACCGGAATCGCGCCGCGTCCGCCGATCAGCTCGTTGTAGACGACACGCGCCGACTCATAGGCGTTGCGCACGTTCTCGCGGAGATCCTCGTCCTTGAATGCTCGCTCGATGTAAGGCCTCGCGCCGCTGGCCCGGTCAATTACCTTGTCTCGCGTCTTGGCCATGCTCCCTGTGTCCTTTCGCTCGTTTGCCAGCTCTTGCGTACCCGTGTGTAATCGACGCAAACAAGCCGTTCTCGGGCTCACTCTACTGGTCGTTTCAGGATGCGGGAGCACCACAGCGCAGAAGGGGTACGTCATCCGTGGGACGGGCTTCACGTTTGAGGCCCCAGCCCAGTGGGGGGTCTCACGGAAGGGCGCTGAGGTTCAGGCCGCGCAGGGCACGCAGCTGATATCGGTAACGCGGTTCCCGCTACTCCGCCGGTTCAAGCCCGCGCTCTGGGACAAGGTCGTTCCGGAGCTCGATCGGGCGGCCGCGGGAGTCGCGACGCAGCAGGAAGGAACGGTGAGTGACCCTCGCACAATCACGGTCGCCGGCCAGAAGGCTCGGAGGTACGACGTCGCATATGCAGCCGAGGGAAAGCAACTGGTCGAGCGGATCGCGTTCGTCCTGCGCGGGAAGACCGAGTACCTGCTGCTCTGCCGCTACGAGCGCGGTGGCAGCACCGATGCCTGCGACGGCTTGCTGACGTCCTTCAGGCTCGCCGCGGCTTGACGATCGCGGACGGATGACGGTTTGGGGTGGGTTGCGCCTTTGCCGTCGAATGCGGCGTCGAAGACCTGGTCGATCGTGTCGACCAGGATGAACTCCATCTGCTCCTTCGTCTCCTTGGGCAGCTCTTCGAGGTCGGGCTCGTTGTCCCGCGGCATGATGATGCGCTTCAAGCCTGCGCGCTGCGCCGCCAGCGTCTTTTCACGGATGCCTCCGATCGGGAGTACCTGACCGGTCAGCGTGATCTCACCGGTCATGCCGACATCTTCGGAGACCGGCTGGTTGCGAACCAGCGAGGCGATCGCCGTGGCCATCGTGATCCCGGCCGACGGCCCGTCCTTCGGGACGGCTCCGGCCGGAACGTGGAGGTGGATGTCGTGCTCGCGGAACCAGTCTGATTCGAGGCCGAGTATTTCTGTGTGCGCGCGAACCCACGAGAGCGCGGCCTGCGCCGACTCCTGCATCACGTCGCCGAGCTGTCCCGTGATCGTCAACCGGCCCTTGCCCGGGTACGCAGTCGCCTCGAAAAAGAGGATGTCGCCGCCAACCGCAGTGAAAGCCAGTCCGGTTGCAACGCCCGGCTCGGAGGTGCGCTTGCGCACTTCGCCCTCGTAGCGGCGCGGACCGAGCGCGGCGCGCACGCGCTTCTCGTCGATGCGCAGCTTCTTTGCGCGCCTCTTGCCTTCGGCGACCTGCCGAGCGGCCTTGCGCAGCACGTCCGCGAGCCGGCGTTCGAGGTTGCGCACGCCCGCTTCGCGCGTGTACTCGCGGATGATCAGCCGCAGCGCCTTGTCGGTGATCGTGACAAGGTCGCCGCCGAGACCGTGAGCCTCGATCTGCTTCGGCACCAGGTAACGCTTGGCGATGCCGAACTTCTCGTCCTCGGTGTAACCGGACAGCTGGATCACGTCCATGCGGTCGAGCAGCGGCGCAGGGATGGTGTCGAGCGTGTTCGCCGTGCAGATGAACAGCGTCTTCGAGAGGTCGAACGGCAGGTCGAGGTAATGGTCGCGGAAGTTCTTGTTCTGCTCGGGATCGAGGACCTCGAGCATCGCGCTCGCAGGATCGCCCCGGAAGTCGGCACCCATCTTGTCGATCTCGTCGATCAACATGACAGGGTTCATCGACTCGGCATCCCGCAGGTGACGGATGATTGTTCCCGGCATCGCGCCGATGTACGTGCGCCGGTGTCCGCGGATCTCGGATTCGTCGCGAACCCCGCCCACGGAGAGCCGGGCGAACTTGCGGCCGAGGGCGCGCGAAATCGATTGGCCGAGCGACGTCTTGCCGACGCCGGGCGGCCCGACGAAGCAGAGGATCGGCCCAGAGGTGTCGTTCTTGAGCTTCGAGACTGCGAGGTGTTCGAGGATCCGCTCCTTCACCTTCTCGAGATCGAAATGATCCTCGTCCAGCACCTGCTTCGCGTTGTCCAGGTCGAGGTTGTCCTCGGTCGTCTTGTGCCACGGGAGCGATGCGATCCAGTCGAGGTATGTGCGGATCACGCCGTACTCGGCGGCAGCAGTGGGCAGCTTCTCCAGCCGGCCGAGCTCGCGGTCGACCACCTTGCGGACGTCCTCGGGCAGATCCATCGCATCGAAGGTCGAGCGCAGCTCGGCGATCTCCGCCGCTTCCGGATCGCTCTCGCCGAGCTCGTCCTGGATCGCCTTGAGCTGCTGGCGCAGGAAGAACTCGCGCTGCCCCTTCTCCATCTCTTCCTGGACCTGCGACTGGATCTTCGACCCGAGCTCGAACACCTCGAGCTCGCGGTTCAAGATCGCCGAGATGTCCCGCAGACGCGCCTCGATGTCGGTCAGCTCGAGTAGCCGCTGCTTCTCCTCGGTCTTGAGGCGCAGCGTGGAGGCGACGAGGTTGCAGAGCGCGCTCGGGTCGTCGACGTTCGCTGCGGCGATCTGCAGCTCCTCCGGCAGGTACGGAACGAGCCCGATCACACGGCCGAACAGGTTCTGGACGTTTCTCGTCAGTGCCTCGACCTCGGGCGTCTCGCTGAGCACGTCGGGCAACTCGGCGAACTCGCCCATGAGGTACGGATCGTCCTGCACCTTGCGTTCGAGCCTGATTCGCTTCACGCCCTGAACGAGGATCCGCAGCGTCCCGTCGGGAACCTTGATCATCTTGTGGATCACTGCGGCCGTTCCGACCTCGTAGAGATCGTCCCAGCCGGGCTGCTCGGACTCGGGGTTCTTGACCGTGACGAGGGCGAGCATCCGGTCGCCCGAGACGACATCTTCGACCAGCTTGATCGAGCGCTCCTGACCGATGGCGAGCGGCGTCACGGACTCGGGAAAGACGACCGTGTCCTTCAACGGCAGGACCGGCAGTGTTGCCGGGAACGTCAGCTCCTCCGTCGGCTCCTCGACGAGGGCATCGGTCAGTGCTTCGCTCACGAGGATGTCACCACGATCGAGATGCGCTCCGCCGCGGCCGGCTTCGGTGCGATCGGCAGCTTGATGGTGAGAAACCCGCGCTCGTAGGTCGCGGTCGCCTGCTCCGGATCGACGTCGACCGCCAGCGTCACCTGACGTTGAAACGGGCCGTACTCGATCTCGAGCTGCTGGTACTGCCCATGATCCTTGGGTCGCTGCCGCTCACCGGCGATGAGGAGTGCCTGCGGCGAGGCGATCAGCTTGACCTCACCCGGGTCGACCCCGGGGAGCTCGACAACGATGGTGAGCGAAGCGGGGTCCTCGGTCCGGTAGACGTCCACCTCCGGCCGATAGCCTCGACGCATCGCCCGCGAGAAGGGAAAAACCTCCCAGAGATCGGCGAAGAGCTGCTCGATCTCCTCGGCCGCGAGCCCCATGTCGCGTCGTCGCTTCTCCATTGCCTCAGAGTACCCCGGCAGGGCGGGATCCAGACGTGGCGAGCCTGCCCGGGCCGCGTTCGAGCCCGCAGGCCACTAGCATCGCGTCCGCCATGAAGGGAGTCGTGCTAGCCGGCGGGACCGGTTCGCGTCTGGATCCGCTGACGCGGATCACGAACAAGCACCTCCTGCCCGTCTACGACCAGCCGATGGTGATGTACGCCATCGACGCTCTGCGGGAAGCCGGGGTCACAGAGCTGATGCTGGTCACGGGTGGGGAGCATGTCGGCGATTTCCGGCGGCTGCTCGGCGATGAGCTCGAGTATGGAAACCAGGAACGCCCCGGCGGGATCGCGGAGGCGCTCGGCCTTGCCCGCGAGTTCATCGGTGATGCCCGCGTCGTCGTGATGCTCGCAGACAACATCTTCGGAGGGTCGATCTCGGAGACGATTCACAACTTTCGCGAACAGCGTGAAGGCGCACGCGTCCTGCTCGCGCACGTCCGCGAGACCGAGCATCTCCGTCATCTCGGCATCCCCCGCATCGAGAACGGCCGGATCACGGAGATCGTCGAGAAGCCTTCGGATCCACCAGGCCGCCTCGCCGTCACGGGGCTCTATTGCTACGAGGCCGACGTCTTCGACGTCATCGCTGAGCTCGAGCCGTCGGGCCGCGGCGAGCTCGAGATCACCGACGTCAACAACCACTACGTCCGTGCCGGCAAGCTCGAGTACGACGTGTTCGGCGGGTACTGGGGGGATGCCGGTGAGTCCATCGACGCGTACCACGAGGTGATCGAGCGCGTTCGACGGCCGCACTTCGGCTCGGAGCGCCCGCGTCCGATCCCGCTGCGCCGCTTCGAGGACGAGCGGGGTTGGCTGACGGAGATCGCCCGGACCGGCGGCCTGCCGAAGCCGATCCGCCAGACGAATGTCTCCTTCTCGCGGCAGGGCACGATCCGCGGCCTGCACTACCACGAGCGCGGCCAGGACGATCTCTTCGTCTGCCTCCAGGGCCGTGCGCGCGTCGTCGCCCTCGATCGTGACACGGGCGAGGCTTTCAGCGAGGACATCGGCGAGGGCAACTTCGGAGCCGTGTACGTGCCCGGCAATCTCGCGCACGGCTTCGAGGCGCTGACGGACGTCCTCATGCTCTACCACACCACTGAGGAATACGACCCAGCCGATCCCGATGAGCATCAGTTGCCGTGGAACGATCCTCGCGTCGCCGATCTCTGGAGCACGACATCGCCGATCCTGTCGGAACGGGACAAGAAACCGTCCTGATCACGGGCGCGGGCGGCCAGCTCGGCCGTGCGCTCGCGGACGAGTTTCCGGACGCTGTGTCATTGAGCCACGCGGACTGGGACGTCACGCTTCCGCCCCCGGACCTGGGGGAGCCGTTCGGGCTCGTGTTGCACGCGGCCGCCTGGACCGACGTCGACGGCGCGGAGGCCGACCCGCAAGAGGCTGCCGCCGTCAACGTGGGGGGAACGCGGCACGTCGCAGAGCTCGGCGCTCCGCTCGTCTACTACTCCACGGACTACGTCTTCGACGGTCGCAAAGCCGGCCCGTATGTCGAGTCCGATGCGCCGAACCCGCTGTCTGCATACGGGCGGACGAAGCTGTACGGAGAGGGCGCCGCCGGAGAGGAGGCGTGGATCGTTCGCAGCTCAGGGCTCTACGGCCCGACCGGCACGAACTTTGTCAGGACGATGCTCGCCCTTGCGAGCGAGCGCGACGAGATTGCGGTCGTCGACGACCAGCGCACCGCTCCGACCTACGTCGGTCATCTTGCAGCCGCGACGCGTGAGCTGCTGGAGCGACCGTTCGGCGTCTGGCACGTCGCCGCGGCCGGAGACGCGACCTGGGCCGAGTTCGCGGAAGCCATCTTCCAGGAGGCCGGCCTGGCGACGCGGGTGCGTCGCATCTCGAGTGCTGAGCTGGGACGGGCCGCGCCACGGCCTGCCAATGCGGTGCTCCGCAGCGAGAAGGGCGCGCCTGCCCTCCCGCATTGGCGGGAGGGCCTGCGCGATTGTCTTAGCCGGATCGCTTGAGCTTGCCGTGCTTCTTTGCGTAGATCTCGCCCCGTTTGAAGATCCAGACGCCGAGCGGGAACGCGATGACGCCGATGATGATCAGCGGCCAGATGTCCCCCCACAGGGTCGTGATCCCTGCTCCGTCGAGGATCGCACTCCGGATGCCGCGCAGGGCATACGTCGCCGGTGAGATGGTCGACAGCCACTGCATCCAATCGGGAAGCACCGAGACCGGGTAGTAGACACCCGAGATCACGAGCAGCGTTCCCTGCGCGATGAAGCCGAGCTGTGCGCCCTTCTCCGGTGAGATCAGCGGCAGCACGGAGGTCATCGTCCCGATGCCCATGAACGAAACGGACGCGATCGCGAGCACGATCGCCGCCGCGAGGAAGTTCGCGTCGGGCATGTGCAAGCCGAACATCAGGGCGATGACGACGAACAGGACCGCGCTGCGCAAGACGCCGTAGAGGACGGCGAAGATGCCGACGCCGGCCAGGTGGACCGGGCGGCGGATCGGCGCCATGAACGTGTACTCGATCGTGCCCTCCCAGCGCTCCCAGGCGACGGTCTCCGTCATGAACTCGAAGACGAGGCCGAGGAAGGACCAGATTACCGCTCCGATCAGCAGGGTCGTCGTCGCCCGGTTGACGTCGATCTGACCCCCGGCCGCCTTGATCCCCTTCGCGATGAAGACGATCGTCAGCGTGTTGGCGAGCGACCAGAAGAAGAAAGCGAGTTCCCACCAGCCATAACGCTTGATCAGGTACCAGTTGCGCTCGACCACACCGGCGAACGACACGGCTTCATGGCGCAGCGACGAGCGCGGGCCAGGGATCACGCTCATGCGAATACACCTCGTTCCGCGTCCTCGCCTTCTTCCTCGAACGAGCGCCCCGTTGCGGAGAAGAACGCATCCTCGAGCGTGTCGGCTTTGTACTGGTCCTTCAGTTCGTCCGCAGGAGCGAGCGCGATCAGCTTGCCTCGGTCGAGAATCCCGATGCGGTCGGACAGGATCTCTGCTTCCTGGAGATCGTGAGTGCAGAGAAGGATCGTGGAGTCGTGCGTTCTCCGCACCTCCCGGATGAAGTCCTGGACCTCGAGCTTCGAGCGCGGGTCGAGACCGGTCGTCGGCTCGTCCAGCAGCAGCAGCACCGGCGCCGTGAGCAGCGCACGCGCAAGGGCGACCTTCTGCTGCATTCCCCGTGACAGGTGTTCCATGCCCTCGTGCTTCCGGTCGGTCGGAAAGCCGACACGGCCGAGGATCTTCGGGATCTTCTCCCGCGTCTCGGACGGGCCCATGCCATAGAACCTCGCTGCGTACGAGAGGTTCTCCTCCGACGACATCTTCTTGAAGAACGAAGCCTCGACCGACACTCGGTTGACGAGCCTCTGCACCGCACGCGACTCCTTCACCACGTCGTGGCCGAAGATCGTCGCGGTGCCGCCGTCCGGCAGCAGCAACGTCGACAGCAGCCGGACCAGCGTCGATTTGCCCGAGCCGTTCTGGCCCAGGATTGCCACGCACTCGCCGCGTTCCATCGTGAACGTCACGCCCTCGAGCGCCGCCACGCGCTTACGCCGCTTGCGCATGTGCGTTCGCGTCGCATCGCGGCGGAAGAACTCCTTGCGCAAGTTGTTGACTTCTACTGCGAACACTTCAAGCTCCTACGATTCGGCGGGACACGGGTACGCACAAGACACCTGCTGAACGCAGGCGGCGCACGGGACGTGGCGAGTCAGCCGAAGAAGAGCGTCATGCAGTCAAGACGGTAGCAAACGTGTCAAGCAGTTGATGAATCGGGATTCGTTGCGACATCGTGGATCATCCACAGACGCTCGCCTGTTTGCGAACCGGTGCGTGCTTGAGCCGTGATCTTCTCGAGTTCGGGATATTCGACCACCTCGGGAGAGACGCGAATACCGGCCACGATGATGCGCACCAGCTCATCGGTCTCGTTGCGCAGACCGTGTGCGCCTTCCGGCCCCAGGGGGAAGTGCACGACCTCACCTTCGGCGAGTTGCCGCTCGCCCTCGGGACCCTGCAGCGTCGGTCGTCCACGCAGCACGATCAGGAGCTCCTCAGAGCCGTGGTGGAAGTGGTAGACGCCGAAGTTCCCTGGCCCGAGCTCGTAGAGGCTCGCGCCCAGTTGAGGTCCGCTGCCGACGAGGCGCTTGCCCTTTCCGCCACCCCCGGACCAGTCGTCGGCTTCGTCCCACTCGTCGCCCCAGATGTTCATGGACCAATCCTGGCAGACGGCGCTTGACCGCAGTCCGATCGCCCCGCTAAGGTGCCGTCCAGGTCGTCCGCCGCAGAAGGCGGGCGCCGAGGCAATGGAGCCTCAGGACTCAGAGAGTCCTGGGCTCTTTTTTTGTGGTCCCGAGCCGGAAGGAGCGGCATGTCGGTCGAAGAGACGAAGCACTACCTCGCGAATGGACAGGCGAGCGCGCCTGACGCCCGCGAGGCTCTCGAGTGGGCACGTGAGACCACCGCGCAGATGGTCGACCTGAAGTTCTGCGACCTGCTCGGGACCTGGCAGCACATGACACTCCCGATCAGGGCTCTCGACGAGTCGGCCTTCGACGACGGCCTGGGCTTCGACGGCTCGTCGATCCGTGGCTGGCAGGGGATCTCCGAGTCGGACATGCTCTTGATGCCGGACGCCTCGTCCGCGATCCTCGATCCCTTCACCGAGGCGCCGACGCTCTCGCTGATCTGCGAGATCGCCGATCCGATCACGCGCGAGCCCTACGCCAAGGATCCGCGCCGGCTCGCCAAGCGCGCCGAGGAGTACTTGCTCTCGACGGGGATCGCCGACACGGCCTTCATGGGCCCGGAGTGCGAGTTCTTCGTCTTCGACGAGGTTTCGTACGAGCTCGGCCCCAACCGTTCGCACTACTCCGTGGACTCGGGCGAGGGCCACTGGAACTCCGGCAAGCCGGGGCTGGGGTACACGGTGCGCGAGAAGGAGGGCTATTTCCCGCCTGCCCCGCACGACACGCTCCACGATCTACGCACGCGCATGGTGCTGACGCTCGAGCGCCTCGGGATCCCGTGCGAGTTCCATCACCACGAGGTCGCCTCCGGCGGGCAGTGCGAGATCGACCTGCGCTATCAGCCGCTGACTCGCATGGGCGAT
>Ga0307277_10000737_pt1 | contig 12433 bp, 10 predicted proteins | sample ER_DNA_116_FD_194473 | JGI IMG/M metagenome (GOLD analysis project Ga0307277, IMG submission 194473) | Bulk soil microbial communities from the East River watershed near Crested Butte, Colorado, United States - ER_DNA_116 | ecosystem: Environmental > Terrestrial > Soil > Floodplain | place...
CGACGGCGCGGTTTCGCCCGCCGGCAGCCTGGGCTCAGGTCATGGATTGGCCGGCCGTACCCCTAGCGTCACCTGGGCCGTGATCGTCTTCCCGTCCCGGAGGACCGTCAGGACGACCGTGTCACCTGGCGAGTACTGCGAGAGGTCCGCATCGAGCGGGTGGAGCGTGTCGATGGCCTGGTCGCCGATCTTCGTGATGACGTCGCCGGCCTTCAGGCCGGCCTTGGCACCGGGTCCGGTCGGGACCACGGCAGGATCGGTCGTCGAGGGATCGGCATGGACCCAGGCGCCATCGCTGACCGGGAGGTTGTTGTCCTTGGCGACCTGGGCGTCGATCGGCTCGTAGTGAATCCCGATATACGGCCGGGCAAGGGGCTGGCCGGCGATCGCCTGGCGCATCATCGGCCGGGCGATGTTGATCGGGATCGAGAAGCCGATCCCCGTGGAATCGCGGGCGATGGCGGTGTTGACCCCGATGACGGCCGCTGACGCGTCGAGGAGCGGACCACCGCTGTTTCCGGGATTGATCGCGGCGTCGGTCTGGATCAGGTTCCGGAGATCGCCGCCGTCGGTCTGGATGTGGCGGCCGGTCGCCGACACGATGCCGCTCGTGACCGTGTTCGAGAACGTGCCGAGCGGGCTGCCGATCGCGACGACGAGCTCGCCGACCTTCAGTCCGTCGGAATCGCCCATCGTCGCCGCCGGGAGGCCCGTCGCATCGACCTTGACGATCGCGAGGTCGGTCAGCGTGTCAACGCCGTAGACCTTTCCCTCGTACTGCAGTCCGTTCTTGAGCTCCACCGTCAGGCTGGAGGAGCCCGCGACGACATGGCGGTTCGTCAGGATCCAGCCGTTCTGGTCGAAGATGATCCCGGACCCGACGCCCTCCTGCGGTTGCTGGACGATGCTGTTCGGGTCGACGCCTTCGGTGAAGATCCGGACGACCGATGGCCCCGCTTTCGCGGCAACGTCGATGATCGCCGACGATTCGTCGAGGGTGACCGGCTGCTTGATCGTTGCCGGGTTCGCGTTCGAGCCGGTCGTCGGCACGACCGCGGGGGACCGGTCCAGGGCGCCGGTCGCGTTCAGCGCGAGGACGGTTCCCCCGGACGCAAGGATCGCGGCCACGAGCGCCGCGGCGAGGACGGTGCCGCTGCCGCCCGAGCGGCGTGCCGGCGGTGGGACCGGCGTGGTCCGGGCGGGGACGGGGCTCGCGCTCTCGAACCAACGCTCCGGTGTGGGGTCCGGGTCTGCCCATCGGGCGTGGGCCCACTCGGTCCGCGGCTCGGGCGGGGGCGAGAACGAGGCGGTCCCGGCCGGTTCCGCCGCGGACGAAGCGGGCGTCGGGAACCCGGTTGGGGCCTCCGACGGGACCGCAGGCTCGGCCTGGCCCCAGCTTCGCGCATCGTGCGGCTGGGTCTCGTCGTCGGGGTGGGCAGGATCGGTCATCGGGGCGGTCTCGTTTCCTGGTGGAGCGGATCGATCGCGGGGCCGGCCTCGGCCGGCCACGCACGAACAGGCACGATCATCGGCAGCCTAGCCTGAGGACCCGCGGTTCAGGCGCGGGCGCCCGGTCGGTGAAGAATCCACCACCTTCGTCGCGGGGGCCGCACCGTCAACGGCGGCTTCGGGGATCGTGTCGACGGTCGATTCGGTGGCGTCGGTCGGTCCGGTCGGGCCCGTCGCGGGGCTGCCCGCGGCCGTCGCGACGGCATCGTCGCTGCGTGGGTCGGGCGGCAGGACGACCCGGAACGTCGTTCCCGCGCCGAGGCGACTGCTCACCTCGACGGAGCCATGGTGCATGTCCACGATCGAGCGGACGATCGCCAGCCCGAGACCGCTGCCGCTGCCCCGCGCCTCGTTGGCCCGCGAGCCGCGATAGAAACGCTCGAAGATCCGCGGCAGCTCGGCCGGCTCGATCCCGACACCGGTATCGGTGACCTCGATCTCGGCCCCGCCGTCCTCGGTCGGTCGCGCCCTGATCGCGACCTCGCCGCCGGGCTCGGTGAACTTGATCGCGTTGCCGACGAGATTGGTCACGACCTGGCCGATCCGCTGCGGGTCATGGCGCAGGCGGAGCGGCGATTGCGGGAGGCTCAGGGTCAGCTTCACGTCGCGCCGGCGGGCGGCCGGGCCCGCCTGCTCGACCGCCGATTCGATCGCCGCGCGGATGTCGTCCGGTCGCAGGTCCAGGAGGACGAGGCCGGAGTCGAGCTTCGAGAGCTCGAGCAGGTTCTGGGCCAACCAGTCGAGCCGCTCGAGCTGGATCCGGCTGGCGTCGAGGAATTCCGCCCGGGCCTGGGGGTCATCGCCGGCGCGTTCGGTCAGCAGCTCGTTGAACGTCAGAAGCGCGGCGATGGGAGTCCGGAGCTCGTGCGACACGTCGGCGAGGAAGTCCCGGCTCCGGTCGCGGTCGCGGCGAATGATCGCCACGCTCTCCTCGAGCTGGTCGGCCATCGCATTGAACTGGACGGCGAGGGCCGCCAGCTCGGACGATCCGGCTCGCAGGTCCGCGCCCGGAATCCGTCGGCCCAGCTCGCCTTCGGCCAGGGCACGCGACGCCTCGGTGAGACGGCGCAGCGGCGTCGTCACCCGGATCGCCATCGCGGCCGCGACGATCACGGCGATCCCGAGGGCGACGGCACCGACCGCTGCCGCGATCGTCGTGACGTTGTCGATCGTGACCTGGCGGACGGTGTACGGATTCGAGAGCCGGACCAGGATCTCGTACGGGAAGTCGGTCTGGGTCGCGGTCCGAATCTGCGGCTCCGCCGCTCCCTCTTCCCGACTGAGACCGGGCCGCTCGACCGATTCGACGGCCGCATGGAACGTCCCGTCCTTCGCCGGCACGATCGCCGTCGCGTCGCCGTCGCTCACGGATCGCCGGCCCAGCACGATGTCGACGTCGGCCTGGGCGAGCCGGTCCGCCATGAAGCGCCGGATCGTGTCCGACCGGAGGATCGCGGCGACGCCCGGGTTCACCAGATTGTTCTTGTCGATCACCGCCGCGCCGCCGGCATGGTCGTGGGCCAGCGAGTCCACGTACCGCGCCACGAGGTCGGTGCGGGCCTCGAGGTCGGCCCGCTGCTGTTGGCGGAACTGGTCGTCGAGGCGGTTCAGGACGAAGACAGTGACGAGGAAGAGGGTCAGGCCGACGACGAAGGCAAAGCCGAGGGTCAGGCGGCCCTGGAGCGTCTTCGGCCCGAGGCGCCGGATCCGGGCCGGGATCAGGCGGGGCCGCCGACGGTGCCGTCGGGCGGGCGCGCCAGTGCCGGCCGACCGCGGGCCGGACGCTGCGTTCGCCGCTGGCTCATCGCTCCGCAAATGCGTACCCGACGCCACGGACCGTCATCACGAAGGCCGGGACCGCGGGGTCGTCCTCGATCTTGTCGCGGAGATGGCTGACATGGACGTTGATCGTCTTCTCGTCCTGATCGAGCGCCTCGTAGTCGCGAAGCAGCTCCAGCAGCTCCGAACGGGTGTAGACCCGCCCGGGACGCGATGCGAGATGGCGGAGGATCTCGAACTCGGTCGGCGTCAGGCTGATCCGCCGGTCGCCCCGCTGGACGCGTCGTCGTTCCAGGTCGATGACGAGGTCTCCGTGACGGATGACCCGACCACCCGCCGCGTCGCTCAGGTCACCGTAGGCTCGGCGGAGGAGCGCCTTGATCCGGCTCATCAGTTCGCGCAGCCCGAAGGGCTTGGTCAGGTAGTCGTCGGCACCGAGCTCCAGGCCGATCACCTTGTCGACCTCGTCGTCCCGTGCTGTCAGGACGAGGACTGGCGCCTTTGATCCGGCCGCCCGCAGCCGGCGGAGGACCTCGAAGCCGTCCATGCCGGGCAGGCGGACGTCGAGGACGACGAGGTCGGGTGCCTGGTTCGTCGCGAAGTCGAGGCCGTCCTCCCCGCTCTTCGCGACCGCGACCTGGTAACCCTCCTGCTGGAGGGCGTACTGGATTCCGCGGGCGACGGCGAACTCGTCCTCGACGATCAGGATCGTGGCGCTCATCGCGGCGATGCTACACCGGGGGTCGGATCTGCCCGTGACTGCGTTCGTCGCGCCCGGCGTTCATGGGGAAGGCGCCGGTGAGGACCGGAGCGAGCGCACCCGCAGGTGCGTAAGCGAGGACCGCAGCCGGCAACGCACCACATGGACGTCAGGCGCGACAGCCGTCGATCACGCCGCGTGGTAAGGTGTGCGCCGTCCCGGGCGCCCCAGACGCGCACGCGCTGGTGAGCCGCGCCCGCACCACACGAGCCCAAACCCGAGGTCCCTTCCGATGTCCACCGCCACGTCCAGTCGTCCGAACCTCGCCGCGGAGCCGCGCGAGGTCACCGGCAAGAAGGTCGCCGGGCTCCGGCGCGGGGGCCGCCTGCCGGCCGTCGTCTTCGGTCGTGGCCTCGGCTCCGAGAACGTGTCGGTCGATGCCCATGACTTCGAGCAGCTCCGTCGCCACGCCGGCCAGAATGCCCTGATCGACCTGTCCGTCGACGGCAAGAAGGCGCGCCCGGTCCTGGTCCATGGGGTCCAGGTCCACCCCGTCAACCGTCGGCCCCTCCACGTCGATCTCTTCCTGGTCCGGATGACCGAGGAGCTGATCGTCGACGTGCCGCTCGTCGCGACGGGCACCTCGCTCGCGGTCGAGAACCTCAACGGCACGCTGCTCCATCCGCTGGAGTCGGTCAGGGTCCGGGCGATGCCGGATCACCTGCCCCAGCAGATCGAGTACTCGATCGAGGGTCTGGTCGATTTCGACGCGGTCGTCAAGGTCTCGGACCTGTCGATCCCCGGCGACGTGACGCTGCTGACCGATTCCGACGAGGTCGTCGCCAAGGTCCTGCAGTCGCGACTCCAGGTCGAGGTCGAGGCCGAGAAGGCCGAGGAGGCCGAGGCGGCCGCCGAGGCTGCGGCCGAAGCCGGCGAGGTCGAGGAGCCCGCAGAGGGCGAGGGCGCCGAGGCGCCCGAGTCAGGAGCCGAGCCGACGCCCGAGGAAGGCTGAGGCGTCCCTCCTCAGCGCGTGGTGACCCTTCGGCGGGTCGCGCTTGTCAGCGGCGGACCCCGCGTGCCGTGACCGTCGGCAGCCGCAGGGTGAGCTCCCCCTGGGTGCGCCGTTCTAGGCGGCGCCGGAGCGACGCCTCGAACCGGCGTCGGACGTCGGGCTCCATCTCGGTCACGAGGTCCTCCTCGTCGAACGCGGTCATGAACCGGAGATAGCCCTCGACGTCGAACGGGTGGTGGAGCACGGCCTCCGAGGCCCGGACGTCGGCAAACCCCGCCCGGCGCATCTGGTTGATCGCGCCGTCCACGCTGGGCACGTCACCGGGCCGATCATCCCACTCGCGGGCACCGACCCCGACCTCGTCGAGGGCGGCATCGAAGTCGGCATCGGGGGCGAAGGCGCGGTCGTCGGCGAGCCAGGTCACGTACGCGAGACGGCCGCGAGGAGCGAGCGCCCGATGCGCCTCGCGGAGGGCGAGGAACCGATTGGGAACGAGCTGCAGGACGAACGACGAGACGGCGAGGTCGAACGAGCCGCCGGTCACCGGCATGTCGTCGGCGAACGCGACCCGGAGCTGGAGACGGTTGCGGGCGGCGGGCGGCAGGAGGCGGTCCGCCTCGGCGCCTGCCATCTCGATCATGCCGGCCGACGCGTCGATTCCGGTTACGCGGACCTGCGGCCAGCGACGAAGGATGGCGATCGACAGCGTGCCGGTGCCGGTTCCGATGTCGAGGATCCGCGTCGCCCCGGCCTCGACCGCGTCGGCGACCTCGTCGAGGATCGTGAGCGCGGCGGGAGCGATGATCGGGGCCCACCAGCGCGCGTAACCCGCCGCGATCCGGTCGTAGCGCTCGGCCTGCTCGGTCATCGACCGAATCCTGCCATGCGCCGCGACCGGTGCGGCGGGTCCTCCGCATGTGGTCAGGCGGGCGGCGACATCGCGGGCGGTAGGGCCGGCGGCGGCCCGATCGGTCGCCGCCATCCAAGCCGCCGGGCAACCAGCACCCCGACGATCGTGAAGAGCCCGATCACCGCGAAGATCGGCACCCAGACGATCGCGACGACGATGGCGAAGCTGACGATCGCCTGTCCGAAGCCGATCAACGTCGCGGAGGCGCGGTCCACTTCGGCTGCCGGATTCCACTGCTCCGCCACCTGGGTGACGGCGACGACCTCCACGCCGTACGTCACGGTCAGGGTCGCCAACGCGGCGCGACCGTTGAGGGCGGTCGATTGCGCCGTGAGGCGTTCGATCTCGCCCCGCGTATCGGTGAGCCGCGACTGGATCTCCAGCAGGTCGGAGACCTTCGGCGCCTTCTCCGCATAGCCGACAAGGGCCTGTTCGCTCGCCTTCAGGTTCCGGATCCGGGCGTCGAGATCGACGATCTGGTCCGTCACCTCCTGGGCGTCGGTCTTCTCGGAGATCACCGTCCCAAGACCGCGAAGCGCGTCCATGGCTTCATCCCACCGACTGACCGGGATCCGATACGTCACGGATGCGACGGTCTGATCGCCGGAGCGCTGCTGTTGCGAAGCGCCGATGTACCCGCCGAACGAGCGGACCGCGTCACGACCGGACGTCAGGGCCTTCCCGACGTCGGTCACCTGGAGCTCGAGCGACCCCGTCCGGACGATCTTCGCGTCATTGAGGACCGCGACCTCGTCGCCGCTGTTGCCGACATTCGACCCCGAGCCCGAGCCTGAGCCCGTTTGGTCCTGCCCGGATGCCGCCGATGCAGCCGGCACCGGCGCCCGGGCGGCCGGGTCGCCCTGCCCGCCGGCTCCTGCCGGCGCGGCAGGTCCCGCCGCCCCGCTGCCGCAGCCGGCCACGAGGACCAGCGCCCATGAGCTGATCAGGAATCCGACGATGAGTCGTCGACGACGATCGCCGTTGACGGGGGTGCGCATGACGCGTTCCTCCTCGATCCACCGGATGATCCGGCGGCGCACGCCCCCCGACGCCCGTCATGACCACCCGGTTCCGGTGCGCCGCCGGCGCAACACCGTTCGGGACCCGGCCGTCTCCGCACCGCGACCACCGGCCCGCTCGACCACGCCTGCCGCGATACGTTTTGCTCGGAGAGTTGCATGAGCCGCTCGATCGCCCTGCGGATCCTTGCCCTGGCTGCCGCCGTCGGGCTCTTCAGCCAGGCCCTGCTCCTCGGTCACGTCTTCGGGCTGAACCTGCCCCTGATGGCCGGCGCGGTGCTGGCGGCCGCCGTTGCGCTGCGTCCGGTCGGCCGCCGGATCGACCCGCTCGACCTGTGGCTGCCGGTCGGCGCTATTGCCGTGACCGCCGGGATCGCATTGCGGGCCGACCCCTTCCTGGTGCTCCTGGACATCGGCAGCGGCTGCCTCCTGCTCGGCGCGGCCGTGGCCGCGATCGGCGGATCCGCCGTCACGCGGCGCTCGGCTGTCGCCATCGTGGAGCTCGCCCTGATCGTGCTCGGCTGGACGGTCGCTGGAATCCTTCGGGTGACGATCGCCGCCCGCCGACCCGCGGAGCCTCACGAGAGTCAACGTCGCATCCCGGTGCCCGCCGCACCGGTGCTTCGCGGCCTGCTGATTGCGATCCCGATCCTGATCGTCTTCGCGGCCCTGTTCTCCTCGGCCGACGCCGTCTTCGCCCGACTGACCGATCAGCTCTTCGGCTGGCAGATCGATCTCGGTGAGCTGCCATTCCGGCTCGCTGTTGCATTCCTCATCGCATGGCTCGCCGCCGGTCTGCTCGCGGTCGCAGCGGGATCGGTTCGGCCGGAGGCGCCACCCGCGGCGGAGCCGCCGCCCGCGCCGATGCCACAATCCCTTGGCGCCGCGGCCGCAGACCCGCCGGTGACCTGGCCCGCCCAGCGTCCTGTCCGTCTCGGGTCGATCGAGGCCGCGACGATCCTGGTCGCCGTCGACGTCCTCTTCGGATTCTTCGTCCTGCTCCAGCTCGCCTACCTGTTCGGCGGGCTCGACACGCTCGCCGCGACCGGGCTGCCATACGCCCAGTACGCCCGGAGCGGGTTCTTCGAGCTCGTCTGGGTCGCGGTGCTCGCGGGCGGGCTCCTCGTCACCGTCCATGGCGTGGCCGCGCGGACGCGGTGGATCGTCGGTTCCGGTCTCACGCTCGCAGCGTTGACCGCGGTCGTGCTCGCGTCGGCCTTCCTCCGCCTGCGGATCTACCAGGATGCCTACGGCTGGACGGAGCTGCGCTTCTACGTCCTTGCCACGATCGTCTGGCTCGCGGTCGGGATCGGACTGACCGTCGTCCTCCTCGCCCGGGATCGGATGCGCTGGCTGTTGCACGGGCTGGCGATCTCGGCTGTCGCAATCCTCGTCGCGATCAATCTCGTCGGACCGGCTCGCGTCATCGCCGAGCAGAACGTCGCCCGCTTGCTCGATCCGTCGCTCGTTCCGCCCGACGGGCGGACGGGTCTCGATCTCCGGTATGCCCGGCTGCTCGGCGATGACGCGGTTCCAGTCCTCGTGAACGCGCTGCCGGCCCTGGCGGGCGAGGATCGGGCCGGGCTCCTGGCCGCGCTGGCCGCCCGGAAGGCGGATCTGGCCGATGCGTCGACGACGGGCTGGCCGTCGTGGAACCTTGGTCGCGCGCGTGCCCGCGAGGCGCTGGCCACACTGCCGGATCACTGACACCGTCCGGCCCGCGCCGGGCGCCTACACTCGGGTCATGCACCTGCCGTTCGAGCCGCCCCTCGAGCCGATGCTGGCCAAGGCCGTCGACAGCCTCCCCGACGGAGACGGCTGGCTCTACGAACCGAAGTGGGACGGCTTCCGCGCGATCGTGTTCCGCGACGGCGATGAGGTCCTGATCCAGAGCCGCGACCTCAAGCCGCTCGATCGCTATTTCCCGGAGCTCGCCGCGCCGCTGCGCGCCTCCCTGCCGGAGCGCTGCGTGATCGACGGCGAAGTCGTCATCGCCGGCGATGGTGGCCTGGACTTCGAGGCGCTGCTCCTGCGGATCCACCCGGCGGCGTCCCGGGTGAAGATGCTCGCCGCGGAGACGCCGGCAAGCTTCGTCGGCTGGGATCTCCTGGCCCTCGGCGACGACGATCTGCGGAAGACGCCGCAGGGCGAGCGACGCGCACGACTCGAGGAGGCGTTCGCGACGGTCGAGCCGCCCGTTCGGCTGACACCGGCGACGCACGACCGGGCGACCGCCGCCGAGTGGTTCGAGCGATTCGAGGGCGCCGGCCTCGACGGTGTGATCGCGAAACGGCTCGACGCGTCGTACCAGCCGGGCAAGCGGGCCATGCTGAAGATCAAGCACCAGCGGACCGCCGATTGCGTCGTCGCGGGCTTCCGATGGCACAAGAACGGCCCGGGCACGCACGTCGGATCGCTGCTGCTGGGGCTGTTCGACGACGCGGGCAAGCTCCATCACGTCGGGATCACGTCCTCGTTCACGTGGGACAAGCGGGAGGCACTTGCGAAGGAGCTCGAACCCCTCCGTGAGAACGCCACGGACGGGCATCCCTGGGGCGAATGGGCCGAGTGGGCCTCGATGGGGGCAGCGGACGCGTCCGGCCAGCGGCTCCCCGGCGCGACGTCGCGCTGGAATCGCGGCAAGGACCTGTCGTGGGTGGCGCTCCGACCCGAGCGGGTCGTCGAGGTCGCCTACGACCATCTCCAGGGCGATCGGTTCCGGCACGCGACGACGTTCAAGCGCTGGCGCCCCGACAAGCCGCCATCTGACTGCCGCTACGACCAGCTCGAGGAGACCACGCCCTACCTGATCGCCCAGATCTTCGGCACCAACTGACGCGGGATCTCGGGCCGCTGCCTGAGTTCCGGAGACCGGCCCGGAACACGCGGCCCCGCTCGCTCGTCTCGGCGGCGATCGCCGCCACTCCGCGGCCCGCAGCCAGGTGGTCCCATGTCCCAGTCCGTTCGGACGCTCGGCGCCGGCGCGCTCGGCGCCCTCATCGTCGCGATCGCGGCCCTCTCCGTCCACGTCGGGCCGTCCACCGCGGCCCCGGTCAGCGCGGACGATCCGGTGACCCACACCATCACGGTCTCGGCATCCGGCAAGGTCACCGTCGTTCCGGACGTCGCCCGAGTGAGCCTCGGGGTCACGATCACGAAGCCCACCGTGAAGGCGGCACGAGCGACGGCCGCCGGCGCGATGACGAAGATCATCGGCGCGGTCAAGAAGCTCGGCGTCGCCGACGCCGACATCCAGACCGTCGGCCTGAGCCTCTATCCGCAATACGGCAGCGGCTCTCGGCCGAAGGTGGTCGGCTACACGATCAGCAACCAGCTCCAGATCACGATCCGCGACCTCGACAACACCGGCGACATCGTCGATGCCGCGACCGCCAGCGGAGCGACGGACGTCAACGGCATCTCCTTCGAGCTGTCCGACCCGGCGAAGGCGATGAACGACGCCCGCGCCTCGGCCGTCACCGCCGCCCAGGCCAGCGCCCAGGCCATGGCCACCGCCGGGCACGTCACGCTCGGATCGGTCGTCTCGATCACGGACGCCACGCTGGCGACACCGGTCTACTACGGTGCGGCCCGCGGTGCCGCCCTCGACTCGCTCGCGACGCCGATCAAGGTCGGGACGCAGGACTTGTCGGTGATGGTCACCGTGGTGTTCGCGATCGAGTGAGTTTGGCGACCGGCCCCCTTCAGCTAGTCGCCGGAGGACTGGCGCGCCAAAGGGCCACCGGTATCGGAAAGCCCTTGAGCTCGACGCGGCCGATCGGCTCGAAGCTCGCAGTTCCGCGCGGAAGCGCGACCACGATGCCTTCCTCAACGAGCACCTCGCCGGGAGCTGCCTCCGCGGCAATTCGCGAAGCGAGGTTGACGGTTCGGCCGAAGACGTCGCCGTCGCGGACGATCACCGGCCCGGCTGCGATGCCCGCGTGGGCCGGCGGCAGGTCGGAGCCACCGGTCGCGTCGACGATCGCCCGGACGGCGCGAACCGCGGTCTCGCTGTCCGGCAGGCGCAGCAGCACACCATCGCCCAGCTGCTTGACGACGCGCCCACCGATCGGACGCACCGCGGAGTCCGCGAGGTCGAATAGACCGGCGGCCGCCGTCGCCGCGGCCTCGTCGCCGCGCTCCACCGTCATCGAGGTGAACCCCGCGAGGTCCACGAACGCGACCGCGGGCGGCCGCTGCACCCGGGCCGGGAGGCGTCCCGCCGCGCCCAGGACGCCCTCCATCGCGGCGATGATCCGCGACGCCAGGGTGGCCTCGACCTGGCGCTCGTGGACGAGGCTGACGAGCCGCCGCCCGAGCTCGCCCATTGCGATCGACGGGTTCTGCTCCGGGTCGGTCGGATCGGCAGGCCAGGCCCGCCGGCCGACCGTGGGCCCACCCTGGGTCGTGGCGTCCGGCTTGGCGACTTCGTCCCAAATGTCGAGCCAGCCCTCGGCGATCCGGCGGGTCCCATCGCCGACCAGGCGGGCGACCCGGGCGTGCGCTGCGCCGCTCGGGTCAACAAGGCTCCAGAGCCGGATGAACTCCGCGACGAGCTTCGCCTCGTCCTCGCGCGGATGGTCGTCTGGCTCCGGCTCCGGGAGGCCCAGACCGGCATAGATCACCGGGAGCATCGCGGCGTCGTGGCCCAGGTCGGCGACGATCGCCCGGTACGGCTCGCTGGTCCGCGGCACGGGCTCGGAGAACAGCAGCCCAAGCGAGCGAAGCCCGAAGCGCCGGCTGTCGAGGCTCCAGGCCAGATCGTCGAGGGCGATCCCGGAGTCGAGGAGGGCCTTCGCCATCGAGGCGACGAGCTCGTCGCGGGCGTCGTAGCGGCCGTCCGGGAGCGGGACGATCGCGCCGACCTCCACGAGTCGAGCGACCAGCTCGGGGGACGCCGTCGATTCGGTCAGGAACTCGTCGAGGGTCAGCGACCTCATTCGTCGGCGTTGCCCCGCTTCCGCGGTGCGCGTTCGAGCTGTCCGCTGCGGTCCGGCCACTCGTAGCCCTGCCACGGGTCATAGTCCGGATCGAGCTGCTCCTGACCCGGACGATCGGCCTCGGGCACATGGATCAGGTTGACCCGGACGCGATACCACAGCGATGACCGCCCGCGCATCCCGTCGACGAGGACGTCGGCCGGCTCGAGGGCGGCGGCCGCCTTCGGATGGCGACCCTTCCAACGCTCGAAACCCTCGAGCGCCTCCGCCTTCTTCGCGGCGCGGCTGATCTCGATGACCGGGATCGACGTCTTCCGGCGGCCGGTCGGGGTCGGGCGGGAGCCGCCGAGCGTTCCGCGTGGTGCGCCCTCCCAGTCGGTCGGCAGGCCGGCGTTGCGATCGCCCGCAGCGACCGCCGCGGCGCGCTCGGCGGCCACGTCGGGCGGCGGCCCGCCCTGGACGCCGCGCCCGGGCTCGTACTCGCTCTTCGGTCGGCGTGCCTTCGACGGCTGGACGCGCGGCGGCTCGCCCGCCTGCTTGGCGTAGTTCGGCGGCCACGGAGCG
>Ga0307277_10000738_pt1 | contig 12431 bp, 10 predicted proteins | sample ER_DNA_116_FD_194473 | JGI IMG/M metagenome (GOLD analysis project Ga0307277, IMG submission 194473) | Bulk soil microbial communities from the East River watershed near Crested Butte, Colorado, United States - ER_DNA_116 | ecosystem: Environmental > Terrestrial > Soil > Floodplain | place...
GCGACAGCGTCCGCCGCCTTACTCGTTCCAAGCGCGGTCGCCACGGTTGGGGCACGCGCCGCGGCGTGGCCTACCCGGCCTGTGCGCATCATCGTGCCCTTCGCAGCGGGAGGCCCGACCGATGTGATTGCGCGCATGGTCGGCGACCAGCTCGCGAGGGACTGGGGCCAACAGGTTCTCATCGAGAACCGGCCGGGCGGCGGTACAAATATCGCCAACGAGGTGGTCGCGCATTCGGAGCCGGACGGCCATACGGTCTTGATGGGCGGGCAGTCGCAGGCGACGACACGGGCGCTCTATCGTTCGCTCACCTACGATCCTATTGCTGATTTTGCTCCTGTTGCGTTCATCTGCGGCTACTCGTTTTTCATGTTCGTGCCGAACTCGCTTCCGGTGAAGTCCGTGCGCGAGTTCGTCTCCTATGCCAAGTCCAACCCGGGCAAGCTCACGCTCGCCTCCCCAGGCACAGGATCATCACCGCACCTTTGCGGCGAGTTGTTCAAGCACATGGCCGGCGTCGAGATGGTGCACGTGCCGTATCGCGGCGCTGCCCCGGCGATGAACGATCTTATTCCCGGCCGCGTGCATCTGCTCTTTTCCGGCGGCGCCACGCTCGACAATGCGAGATCGGGCCAAGTGCAGGTTCTCGGTTATACCGGCGCCAAGCGCGCCGCCATCGCGCCGGAAGTGCCAACGATCGCCGAGGACGGCGTCCCCGGCTTCAACGTGATCTCCTGGTACGGATTTTTCGTGCCGGCCAAGACTCCGCGCGAGATCATCATGAAAATGAATGCCGACACGATTGCCGCGCTGGCCAATCCGAGCGTGCAGGGCCGTCTGCTGCCGCTCGGCTACGAGAGCAGTCCCGATTCGCCCGAGCGGGTCGGGGCATTGCTCAAAAGCGAAGCCGAACTGTGGAGCCGCGTCATTAAGGAGTCCGGCATCGCGCCGCTCGGCTGATGCGCAGCAGAAAGACTACTGCGATGCGGGCTGCCGTAGCGGACAAGCGCAACGCAGTTGTCCTAAGCCGGCGGGTTTCTCCGGGGATGCCGCGTTCTACCGCTGCCCCATCGCGAGTGGTCGCATGAAATCGAGCAAAGCTAGCTCGCTAAGGCGCTCTGCATCGCGCTCTCCCCGATCTACGTGCCGGAGGATGAGCAACGCCAGTTTTCTTCGCGCCCCTTCATGATCCTTCATGTTCGGAGGGAACGCCTCGTACACACTATCGAAGGCAGCGCTCATCATCTTGAGTGCTTCGGGATCGTAAACATATGCGACGTCGCTGGATGGGAGCATTCGATCCTCCCTTTTTTGCGATCATGAAAGCGAAGTGGCCCCTGCTGTCGCGCTCAGGACGAAAAAAGCACCACTTCCTTTCGCTAGCTTCAGGAAATTTTGTGAAGATTCTAAGTCAAGCTTTTCGCGAGCGTGGCAATTCGCAGGCGCGGAACTTTGGAACTTGCCGTTCGCGGTATCATACGCACGAAGATTTGCTTTGGATCAAAAGCGAACCTCGCCCCAAGCTTCGAAGCCGTGCAGCGTCGTCAAGCTCGGCAGGATTGCGAGGCCCCAGCAGCAGAATCCCGCCCGAACTCGCTGGCTATTACCGCACAGCCGGTCCCACAGAACGGAACTTCTGCGCCCGCTTACCGGTGTCCACCTCGGTCGTGAAGATGTTGCCCTTTGAATCGACCGCCAAATTGTGCACCCAGTGAAACTCCCCTGCGTTGCGGCCGTTCCGGCCGAACGCGCCGACGATCTCTCCGGTTTCGCGCCGTAGCGTTCGTACCTCGTTATTCGTACCGTCGGCGTTGAGCAGATATGTCTGCTTGGGATCGATCCAAAAATCGAGATCCCAAACCGACCCGGCGCGCAGCGTGTTCTTTTCGACGATGAACTCGTTGACGAACGTGCCATCCTTGCGAAACGCCTGAATTCGATCGTTTGCACGGTCACAAATATAGACGAGGCCGTCCTTGGCGATCTTCACGCAGTGGACCGGATTGCCAAACTGTGGTGACGGCGCCGCTGCCGGGCTGTACGGCGGCAATTTTTCATCGGTCGGCTTTTTGCCGTAGGCACCCCAGTGCCGTTTGTAGGCGCCGGTGTTGGCGTCGAACACGATGACCCGGTGATTGAAATATCCGTCGGCTATGTAGACTTCGTTCGTTTCCGGGTCGACCTCCGCATCGGCTGGACGGCCAAGACGCGTCACGTCGTTGCTGTTGGTCTGCTGTCCCGATTTGCCGATCTGCAGCACAAATTTCCCATCGCGCGTGAACTTCAGATACTGTCCGTCATTGTCTCCATTGCCGCCGACCCAGACGAAGCCGGATGCATCGATGCTGATGCCGTGCTCGTTTTGCGGCCATTCATAGCCCTCGCCGGAACCGCCCCAAGCCTTGATCAGGTTGCCTTCGCCATCGAACTCCATGACCGGAGGCCCCGGGCGACAGCATTTTGAAGGCGGCGGATTGAGTGTCAGCGCCTTCTCGTCGTCGGTGAGCGTTCGGGGCCGTTGGATCACCCAGATATGATCCTGCGCGTCCACTGCGACGCCCGCGGCCTGGCCCATGATCCAGTCGTTCGGCAACGGCTTGGGCCACGCGGCGTCGACCTGAAAGCGGGGAATGTCCTCGGCGAAAGCTGGCATTGCGCTGATGGCGGCCAGAAGCAGCGAAAAAAACAACCTCACGACATCCTCCCTACGCTCGCTGTGAACGGCTTTATGCTGCGGGGACGAGCTGCGCCCGCTTGGGGTGCTCAACCCGGGAGATGTTTGCACGCTCTTCCCTGAGGTCTCGGACCCAGGGAAAGCATATTGCAGAGCCTCAGGGTCGCGCTACGGCCTGCATCGACGTGCGGCATCGCCTGCCTCAGTCGCGGCTGACCCTGGCAGGTTCTCGTTTCTGCTATAAAAGTGCTGACGACCGAGGGCCCTTTATATGCATAAACTTTCGTTCCACGACGCGCTCCGTGCAGGCCGGCTGTTGAGCTCGCTGACAATCGCCGCTGTTGCTGGGCTGGCGGCGCTCGCGTGCGCCGGCGTAAGCGCCTGGGCACAGACTGCCGAGAGACGAACTGATCCCGCAACTAGACCGGAGTTTCGAGAGCCGGTGACGCTGGCGAGCAAGGACGGCGTCCTCGAAGTTCGGCTCACTGCGCGGCAGGGCCAGGCCAACCTCGATACGGTCGCCACACCCGTGCAAAACTTTCTTCTGTTCGACTATGAGGTGATCCGCGGCACGGCGTCGGACGGACGGAAGTCGGGCGGCAATCTTTATCCGGCGCCGACGCTGCATGTGTTTCCTGGCGAAAGGCTGATCGTCCATTTCGAGAACGGCCTCACCGGCCTGACCATCCGCGATTACTTCAGTCCGCAGTACACGCCCAACGGTCAATCCGTCCCGATTTACCCAGAGCAGATGACCTCGTCGCCGATCAACCTCCACACCCACGGGGCTCACATCAGTCCGAGGGGAAACGCCGACAACGTGATGCTGCACATCCCCCCAGGGATGTCCAACACCTACACCTACGACCTCCCCAGGAACATGCCGCAGGGGATGTTCTGGTATCACCCGCATCTTCATGGGCTCACTTCGGCGCACGTCTACACAGGTCTCGCGGGTCTGCTTGCCATCGGTCGGACAGACGGCAACCTGCCGCTCGTCACGGAGAAAAGCATTCCCATCCGCAACATGGCGCTTCAGTATAACTTCGTCTTCGACCGTGCCGGCGGCCTGGCGCAACTCACCAATCCGACTTGGCCCCAGTGGGTCAGCTCGATCACGCCGCCGAAGGCCGGCGAGCTCGCGAACGGCACCTACCGTCCATCGCTCGCGCCGACCAACTTCGATCGATCGAAGCCGGGAACGAAATACGCCACGGTCTGGTATGCGGGGCCGCTGTCAATCAGCAATACGCGCGGGCTCTTCCAGTTCATTCCCAGCAATCTGCAGCGCTTCACCTCGCTGGACGGCACCAGCAATGTACCCGCGGATCCGTCGCTTCCGGACTCCCAGCGTGACGTGCAATTCACGGTCAACGGCCAGTTTCAGCCGGTCATCAAGAGCAAGGCGGGGCAGACCGAGATCTGGGTGCTCGCGAACGTGAGCGACATCGCCTACATGAACGTCCAGCTCACGGAAACGGCGACTGGACGGCATCCGCCGATCGCCATCGTCGGCCAGGACGGAAATCCCTATACCACCGTGCACTATCCGCCGACCGACAACGGCACGCGGCTGCTCATCCCACCCGCAAGCCGGTTCGCGATCGCGGTGACGATACCGACCGAAGGCGACCTCGTTCTCGAGATGCCGGAGCGCGGCGGCGGTGCGAAGACGATCAGCGCCCCCGGCGTGCTCTACACCAACAATGGAACGGAGAATGCTCCGGCCGTCCTCGGAAGCCTGAGCGTGCTGCCGTCCGCCGTCAGCTATGCCGACGGGTTCTTCGTCTTTCCAACCCAGGTGCTGCTGAAAGCCACGCCCTCGGAAGCTGGCGGCGTTACCACCCCCTTCGTCGAAGGTCAGCCGCTCGATGCCTACACGGCCTTCGTCGACCTCGCCAACAAGACGCCGGACGTCCAGCGGCAGATCCTGATATCCGGCGGATTTCTCAACAACCTGGCGAGCAAGGAAGACCCGAAAGCGTTCGTGTACGCGTTCGACGCCGGCGCGTTCCCCAACGTGCCGCTCATTCAGCCCAGGCTCAACTCAGTCGAGGAGTGGAGGTTCGTCAACCACAACAATGACGAGCATCCCATCCACGTCCACGTCAATGATTTCCAGGTGATCGAGTACTTCGATCCCACGACGGGCCTGCGCACCGGCCCCGACAAGTTTGCCATCGACAACGCCAATGCGCCGGCGCCGACCATGCATCTCGACGAGAGCGTGATCCAACCCGGCATCCTCACGATCCGCACGCGGTTCGACGAGTATACCGGGCTCTACGTGATGCATTGCCATCGGCTCAACCATGAAGACAACGGGCTGATGGGGCTCATCAACGTGATACCGGCGGTCTCCGTTTATGCGGTGGCCCTCCCGGGCGCGCCCGGCAAGCCTGCCGAGGTTCGTCTCTACGACGGCGAGGGCGACCGGTTCGTCGCCACGATCATCCCGTTTCCCGGTTTTGAAGGCAGCGTCAGCGTCGCCATGGGGGATGTCGATGGTGATGGCCTGCTTGATCTGGTCGTCGGGGCGGGCAAGGACCACGCGCCGGAAGTCGTCGCCTATGCCGGCGCATCCATCGGCGGCAAGGGCGCTTTCGGGACGGAGCTCGCGCGCTTGCAGCCGTTCGATGCCGCCGCGCGTGGCGGTGTCAGCGTCGCTGTTGCGCAGATCGATGGGACCACCTCCGACAACATCATCGTGGGATCGCCTCCCGGCCTCCCAAGTGAAGTGAAGATCTATCGATCTCTGCTGCCGTTATCGGCTGGCGCCGTGCCGTCGCTGTTCGCGAGCTTCAATCCGTATGGTGAGGACCGGTCCGGGGTGAGCATCGCCACGGGTTTCGTAGATTTTTCGACCGGCCGCGAGAGCATCGTCACCGCTCCCGGCCCGGGCAGCCCGAGCGAGGTCAAGGTGTTCGCCTTCCCGCTGCTCAAGCCTATCGACAAAAATGGCGAGGGTCACACGCACACAGCCGCGACCGACCAACCCGTGAACACCGCCTCGTTCATTCCGTTCGGAAACGATTATCGCGGCGGCGTTTCCCTGGCGACAGGTTGGCTCGCCGGGGCGCTCGGGGGCGCCAAGCGCATCGTCGTCAGTCAGCTTGCGGACAAGGGTTCGGTGAAGGTCTTCTCGAGCGGCTCCGCACTGGACGGCGGCCCGTCACTCTATCTGCAGAGTCCCCTGCACCACGACCACGGCGCGAACTTCCGCGAAATCGCCGCCTTCGAGCCATTCAACGGATCAGCCGGCACACGGGTCGCCACGACCAGCACGACGACGGGCGCCAATCTGCTGGTCAGCGGTGTCGCGGCCGGCGGCGCGGACGCAAGCGTTCTCAAATACGAGTTCGTCAGGCCGAATGCCCAGGCAACGACGCTGCAAGCGGTGCGTCTCGGACAAGTCTGGTCCGGAAAAGCGTCGCAGCCCGCCATGCTCGGCGGCGATTAGCAGAATGGAACTGCCGATTGTCGCCGAGATTGCCGATAACCGGTTAAGTCAAATCCCCATATAGGCCTGCCGGATCTTCGGATCCGCGGCGAGCGCGCGCGCTTCGCCGTGGATCGCCACTTTCCCCTGCTCGATCACGAAGGCGTGGTGCGCGAGGTCGAAGGCAGTCGCCACGTCCTGCTCCACCAGCAGGAGGGTGATGCCCGCCCGGTTGATCTCGCGCAGCGCCTCGCTCATGCGCTCGACCGCCTGCGGGGCGAGCCCGAGCGACAGCTCATCGATCATCAGCAGTTTCGGTTTCGACATGATGCCGCGACCGAGCGCACACATCTGCTGTTCCCCGCCCGAGAGCGTGGTGGCGTCCTGCAACTTTCGCTCGCGCAGCACCGGGAAGACGCCGAACACGAAATCGAGGTCGCGGGCAATCCCGGCGCGGTCGTGGCGCAAATGGGCGCCGAGCAGTAAGTTGTCGCGCACGCTCAGGCCGCGGAACAGCCGCCGCCCCTCGGGAACGTGGGCGATGCCGGCACCGAGAATGACATCCGGCTCGAAGCCCACGACATCCCGGCCCGCGAACGTGATGGCGCCGGCGCTCGCGCGCACCACGCCCGAGATCGTGCGCAAGAGCGTGGTCTTGCCCGCCCCGTTGGAGCCGACGATGCAGACGATCTCGCCCTCGCTCACATCGAGATCGATGCTCCACAGAACGGTGACGTCGCCGTATCCGGATTGCAGCTCGCGAATGCTCAGCAGCGGTTCAGCCATGCCCCGTCCTGCCCTGTCGCTCTGCAAACCTGGTCCCGAGATAGGCCTCGATCACCCGCTCGTCGCGCGCCACTGCGTCGGGCGTGCCCTCGCTGATCAGGGCGCCATGGTGCAGCACCAAGATGCGATGGGAGAGGGAGAACACCACCTTCATCAGATGCTCGATGATCAGGATCGTCACGCCTTGCGCGGAAATGCGGCGGATCAGGTCGAGCGCCGAGTCGATTTCGCCGGAATTGAGCCCGGCATTCACCTCGTCGAGCAGCAGGACGCGCGGGTTCATGGCGATGCTCTTGGCAAGTTCGAGGCGCTTGCGATCCGGCAATGTCAGGGCGCTCGCCCGTTGGTCGGCGAGGGCGCCGAGACCGACAAAGTCGATGTGCCGGCGCGCTTGCGCTTTCGCGGCCGCGATGGTCGGCGCCTTCGCGGCAAATAGCGCGCCGGCCGCGACGTTTTCCAGCACCGTCATCTCGGGAAAGGGCTGCACGATCTGGAACGTGCGCGCGATGCCACGCTGGGAGGCCTGGTGCGGCTTCTGGCGGGTCACGTCGCGGCCGGAAAAGCGCACCACGCCGGAGCTTGGCCGCAGCACGCCGGTCATGAGATTGACGAGCGTCGTCTTGCCGGCGCCGTTGGGGCCGATCAGGCCGACGATCTCGCCGGGCAAGAGCCGCAGCGTCACGCCGTCGACGGCGCGCACGCCGCCGAAGGATCGCGAAATCCCCTCCACTTCGAGGATTGCCGTCATGGCACCGTCTCGCGGCGCAAGAAACTCAAGCGACCAAACATGTCGCGATACGGCACCGCCAGCAGCCCGCCCGGCAGACAGAACACAAGGACAACGATGACCAGACCGAGCACGCCGCTGTGAATCTCCAGAAAGCTCGACCAGATGCGCTCCTCCAGCACCTGGAAGGCCAACACCCCGATCAGCGGACCAAACAATGTGCCGGCGCCGCCGAGCAGCACCATGACGGGCACCTTGATGGTGAGCAGAATCTGGAAGGAATCGGTCGGATCGATGTAGGACACCCACGAGGCGTAGATCGCCCCCCCTGCGCCCACGAAGGTCGCCGAGAGCACGAAGGCGATGATCTTCAGCCGGTCCACATCGATGCCCAGCATGCTGGCGGCGCTCTCGTTCTGCCGGATGCAACGCAGGCCGAAGCCGAGGCTCGACCGGTCGACCCAGATGGCCGCCACGAATGTGACGAGGGCGAGCGCCAGCATAGAATAGAGGAATACGCGGCTCGCAAATTCCGGACCGCCGGGCAGGATCGGCACGTTAAGACCGGAGCCGCCGCCGGTCAGTCCATGCCAGCTCGACGCACCCAGTCTGAGGATTTCCACGATCGCGAACGATCCCACCGCGAAATAGTGGCCGCGCAGCCGCAGGATGACGGAGCCGAGGGATGCCGCGAAGATTGCAGTGAAGACGGCTGCAAACAGCCACGCGCCCGGCATCGCCAGCCCGCGCGTCTGCGCGATGGCACCCGCATAGGCGCCGAGGCCGAAGAATGCCGCGGTCGCGAAAGAGGGATAGCGCGCATAGCCGCCGATGAAGTTCCACGACAGCGCCATGGTGATGAATAAACAGGTGCTGGTGGTGAAGCGGACCAGATAGTTGCCGCCGATCCACGGGGTGAGCGCGAACGTAATAGCGCCCAATCCGACGAGCATAAACCCGATCCGGTCGCGGGCGGGCATGCGATCCATCATTCAAATCCCGCGCGGCCGACGAGTCCGGCAGGGCGCAGCAGCAGCACCAGCAGCAGCACAGCAAAGGCGATGATGTTGGCGTTCTGCGGCCCAAGCCAGACGCCGAACACACTTTCGATGAGCCCGAGCGCGAGCCCGCCCGCAAGCGCGCCCGGCACCGTGCCGAGCCCGCCGAGCACGCACACCACGAACGATTTTCCCAGCAGCGTCTCGGCGAGACCCGGCGAGAACGGAAACACCACGGCAATCAGGCACCCGGCCGCGCCCGCCATCAGGGCACCGATCCCGAACGTCACGGCGTAGACATCGCGCGGCCGGATGCCCATCAGGATCGCGGCGTCACGGTCCATGCGCACCGCCACGATGGCGCGGCCCAGACGCGAGCCACGCAGCAGACAGTAGAGCAGCCCGGTGAGCGCGAGCGCGAGCAGCATGGCCGCGAGGCGATCGACTGGCAGGACCACGTCGGCGATCTCAATGCGGCCGAGATCGAGCACGATGCGCCGCGGCGTGGCGGTGAAGCACAGCACCAGAGCGTTATAAAGTAGGAGATCGAGGCCGAAGGTGAGCACCAGCGTCACCAGCACCGGCTCGGTCATCACGTGATTGAGCACGTGACGCTGCAGCAGATAGCCGAAGGCGAGCAGGACCGTCGCCACCAGGGGCAGACTCAGGAACGGATGCAGGCCGAGCGCGGTGAATGCCAGATAGGCCAAGTACGCGCCGAGGACGATCAGCGATCCGTGCAGCAGGTTGATGACGTTGAGCACGCCCCAGACCAGGCTGAACCCGACCGCAACGCAGGCATAGAGCCCGCCCAGCACTACGCCGTTGAGAATGACCTGCAGGTCGATCATGGGCCGGCGGCGGGCAAGGCCTTCGTCGATAGCCCGCATGGAGCGAGGCCCGAAGCCCGCATAGAGGGAAGCGCAATGCGAAACCGCCGCGCCAGGCGCCTGCGTCGATCCCGGATTTCGCTACCCTCCATCCGGATACAGCCGCCACCCCGGCGCCGACTTCACGATGCCTTCAGCTTGGCGGCCTGCGCCACGTCCGGATCGCGATAGCGCGACCAGCTTTGGCGCAGGAATTCCATGCATACCGGGTCGAGATCGGTCTTGGGCATCGGCTCAGGATCCCAGTGCCCGTATTTGTCGGTGCCGCGCACGAGAGTCGCGGTGCGACGGCCGATGGTCGAGCGCACATGGGTCGGCATGTAGAAGAACGAGATGCCGACCCGGCGGCGGTCGGACGGATTGGGCATCGAGCCGTGAATCGTGCGTTCGTGGTGCATGGAGAACTGGCCGGCCTTGACCGGCATGTAGACGGCCTTGCTGTCGTCGATGCCGCGGATGGTCTGGCCGCGCCCGAGCATGTTCTGCGGATCGTAGGTCTCATCGTGAACCGCGTCGGCGCCCAGATGCGAACCGGGCATCACCCGCATGCAGCCGTTTTCGGTATCGGCATCGGTCAACCCGACCCAGCAGGTCACCTCCTGCTGCGGATCGAGGCCATAATAGGCGGCGTCCTGATGCCACGACACGAAGCGGACGTCGCGCGCTTTCTTGGAGAACATCGAGGTGCCGAACAGCAGGATGTCGGGCCCGATCACCGACTCGACCGCATCGAGGATGTTCTTATTGCGCGCCAGCGCGACGATCCACGGTGCCGCCACGTGCGCCTTGATCTTGAGCTGCTTCTGCGCCTCCTCGCCGAGGATCGCGTCGTAGCTGTCGAGCTTTGCCACGTAGCTCGCCGCCTCTGCGGCCGGAATGGCGTCGAACGGAAATGCATAGCCTTCGCGACGGAAATGCTCGACTTGCGCCTGGGTCAGGCTTCCGGCCATCGCCCCCTCCTTTGATGTGCGTGCGGTCCTTTCAGTTCAAACGCATAGCGGTGGTGCTCAGCTCGTTGGGATAGATCAGCACGGGCTTGCCCTCCTGGATCTGAATGAGCGGCAGCGCGCGCGAACTATTCATGCCGTCCTCGCGGAATTTGACCGGCCCGAAGAAGGTCATGGTGTCGAGCTCGGTGAGCGCCTTGCGCACCGCTGCCGGGTCGAGCGAGCCGGCCTTCTCGATCGCCTTCTGCAGCACGACGAGGGCGGCCGCCGAAGAGGCATGAACATAGTCCGGCTCGGTGCCACCGGTCGCCTTCACGACCGCATCGTAGAACTCCTTGGTGGAACCGAACACGTCGTCGCTTTTGAACGGCGTCGCCCAATGCCACCAAGTCGCGCTGGTCACGTTTTCGGCGAGCGGCCCTAGCGAGTCGATGAACTCCTTGTAAACCGGCCCGGTGATCATGGTGACGATCGGCGCCTTGAGCCCGAGATCGGCCATCTGCTTGCGCGCCAGGATCAGGTCCTGCGAGTAGCCGGTGACGAACACCCAGTCGGGCTTCACTTGGCGCATAGCGGTCAGCGCCGCCGAATGGTCGACCGTGCCGATCGGGTAATAGCCGGAATACACCACCTTGAGACCGCTCTTCTCCGCCGCGGTCTTCATCAGGTCGGCCATCAGCTTGGGAAACACGTCCTCGCGGCCGAGGATGGCGATACTCGCCACGTCGGGTTTGGTGGCCTTGAATTTGGTGAGCATCGCATCAGTGAGACCGCTCGATGGCGCGAGCGTACCGAACAGGTTCTTGAAGCCCTGATCGTGCACCGCTTCGGACGACGCGCACGCGATGATCGGGATGCCGTAGCGTTCCGCGACCGCCGCCGTCACCTTGGTGTGACCAGAGCCGTACGGCGCCGTCATGAAGTTGACCTTGTCGTCGTTGATGAGCTTCTCGGCCAGCTCGCCGGCGCGCTTGCCGTCGGACTGATAATCATAGGTGACGAGCTCGACCTGATAGGTCGCGCCGCCGACTTTGATGCCACCGGCCTTTTTGATGCGCTCGAGCCAGAGATCGAAGCCGAGCTTCTGCTTGTTGCCCGAATCCGCAAGCGCGCCGGTGAGCGCGAGCGGCGCCCCGATTTTGATGACGTCAGCCGCGAACGCCCCGGGGATCATCAGCGCGGTTGCCAGAAGACCTGCAAGCCATGACGCCGGACAGTGCCGGCTGCCGAGCCATCGCATGCGCAAACTCCCTTGGACGTGCCGAACAGTCGGGACCGTCATCAGAGACATCGCGGGAAGCCTAGTCCGCGCTCGCTGCGCCGTCCAGCGCTCGGACCGACTGCCTGCTTTGATCCTCGCAGCTTACTGAACAGATACGGAAACTGTCCCCTCGAGACAGCGCGCCCGCGCGCGCCGCGTTCTTGCGGGGGGCGCCGACGAGATGAGCGAAGGAGACGGCGCGAGTTCGTCTTGGTCATCGGCGCCGCTGCGGCACCCGCGCTCGCGGCGGACGCGCAGCAAGGCGAAGGTCTACCCATCCGGGTGCTCACGCTGACGAGGCTGACCCGGACGCGCTGCGCGAGGAGCTCGGATGGGCCGGCCGGCACTTTTTTCCCCGGCGTCGTTCGCCGAATGTTCCCCACCTTTTGAGGAACATCTTCCGCTCTCCTCGTTGTGGCCGAGATACGGGAGCACTCTGCATGACCAAATCCGACCAGTACCGCGCCAAGGCAGAGGAATGCCGCATCATGGCGGCGAAAGTCACGACCCTCATCGACAGGGCGGCGTGGTTGGGGCTTGCCGCAGATTGGTTAGGGTTGATCCGAGAACCTGCGCAAACCCCCTCTGAGCGATTCCACGCGATGGAACGCCATCGCGGAACGCACCAACAGACGTCTTCCGCCGAGCATTAGCCCCCCGCCTGCGCTCACTGACGATTATCAACGGGGTGTCACGGTGGACCGAGCCC
>Ga0307277_10000739_pt1 | contig 12430 bp, 9 predicted proteins | sample ER_DNA_116_FD_194473 | JGI IMG/M metagenome (GOLD analysis project Ga0307277, IMG submission 194473) | Bulk soil microbial communities from the East River watershed near Crested Butte, Colorado, United States - ER_DNA_116 | ecosystem: Environmental > Terrestrial > Soil > Floodplain | place: USA...
GCTCCGCTGTCCGCGCGCCCCGGACCGCGAGCACAACGCCGACGCTCGCGAGACCCGCTGCCAAGAGAAGCACACTTCCGGTGAAGAGGGACCTCGCATTGAGGTAGGGGTGCAGCGCGGGCCACGAGGGCGACGCGGGCGCAGACGCCGCAACCAAGAGTGGGGCGACGGTGACGAGGTCGATCGCAAGCAGCCAGCGACCCGCGCCGAGGCGCCCCGGCAAGGCGTCGAGTACGAGCCCGGCAACCACAATGATGCCGAGGCTTGTCACGATGCCCCAGAAGGCGAGTCGGGCGTCGACGCGCCCGTAGGCCGCAAGGGCGATGCTGGTGCCCGGAAGCACGACGACGAGAAGCATCGCCGCGAAGCCCCTCAACGCGCCGCCGTCGGCGAGCAGAACCACCGCATTAGCCGCAGCGAGCGAGAAAAGCAGAAATGCGACTGGATCAACCCGGGATCCCGATGTGCGACTTCGCACGCGACCTGAAATCCACCCGCGGAACGCCCGAACGTGCGCGGCGCCGACGGCGCGCAGGCGAGGCCACTGCGCGCGTCCGGCGAGATTCACGAGCCAGCGCTTGGGCAATAAGCCAGGTGATGTCGTTTCCCACTCGGTCTTCATCGCGCCCAGATAATGGATATCCACATCCGCATCCGGGTACACGCGCCCATCCCGAGTCGCGAGCCGAACGCGGGTCCTAAGGCCCGTCGACGTTGACGTCGTCAGCGAAAGAAAATTCCGCCGACGAGCATCTGCCGACGCATCCTGCGGAGAATCGCGTCACCACGGCGACACACCGCCACCGAATCGATGCTCAGCTGCAGTCATTCGCGCGGGCAGGAACGCTCATGCTCGGGATGTTCCTCATCACGGCTACGGCGCAGTTCCTCCTCACGGTCGGACTTGCCAGGTATCTGCCGCAGCGAACCGTCGGCCTCCTGCTGGAGACCATTGCACTCTTCATGATCGCGTCGCGTTGGACGATGCTGGGGGCAGATTCTGGCGTCATTCGCACACTGCCGCGTCTGCGTGTCGCCGGACGGCGGAACGAGATGCGGCCGACGTTGCGTGTCGCCTGGCCCCCCGTCCTGATCGCGAGCGTTGCGGCGGCAGGGCTGGGGTTGCTCCTGGCTCCGGCGTTGGCTCGGACGTTCTACGACGTCTCGGAGCACGACACCGCGACCGCCAGCATTAGAGTCGTCGCTCCGTTCCTACCGTTAGCGGCGCTCGGCGGCCTAGCGCTCGCCGCGAGCCGCGGGCTGGGTAGTACTCGGCTTTTCGCCGGGCAGAATGCTGCGGTCGCCGTCGGTCGTTGCGTCGCCGTCGTGAGCCTTGCGTCCGCAGGCGTCGGCGGCGTCGCGCTCGCGGCCACCTGGGCCGCGCCTGCGGTTCCGTCGTTCGTCGTCGCACTCGTCGTCCTCGGCGCTCTCCTGCGGGTCCATGACGTGCCTGATGCGGCTCCGGACGGGGCCCGTCTCGGTCGCGATTTTTGGCGCTTTGCCCTTCCCCGAGGCTCGGCGGCCGTCCTCGTCTCCACGGTGACCTGGTTCGACGTCCTTCTTGTCGGCCACTACGCGTCGACGGAGGACGCGGCGGTATACGCGATCGCCAGCCGCTTCTTCATGGTCGGTACCTATGCCCTCCAAGCGATCGGGACGGCCGTCGCCCCGCAGTTCAGCGCGCTTCTCGCCCGGCGAGACAAACGAGCCGCCGAGGCCGTTTACCAAGCCGGAACGTGGTGGGCGATGTGCCTCAGCTGGCCGTTTTATCTCACGTTGATTGTGTTTCCGACGACGTTGCTCTCGCTGATCTTCGGCGAGCAGTACGAGGCGGCGACCAGCGCACTGGTGATCCTGTCCATTGCCGGGCTCGTCGATCTCGCGACGGGCAACGCGCAGGCGCTCCTCCTCATGTCCGGCCGAAGCGGGGTCTTCCTCGCGAATGCAGCCACTGCTCTGACCGCCAACATCGCGCTAAACGTCGTTCTCATTCCCCGGTATGGGATCACGGGAGCCGCGATCGCTTGGGCGACCAGCATCGGGCTATCGAACCTCGCCGCTGCCGCCCAGGTACGTTATTTCGTCGGTGTCCGTCCTTTCGGGCGGGGCTTCGCGGTCGTCGCCGCGTCGGCGCTGATCGCGTTTCTGGCCGTGCCGCTCGCCTCCCGGCTAGTCTTCGGGGACGGGGTGGCGGCTCTTCTGCTGGGTGTCGTCGTCGGCCTGCCGCTCTTCGTCGGGGCACTCTGGCGGCGGCGAGACGTCGTGCGTCTTTCAGAGCTACGGAAGGGCGCGCTGGCCGCTCATCGCGCGTCGGTTCCAAAGGAGTCCTGAGCCACCTGGGCGGAGTCGGCCCGAATTACGCTCCCGGCCCGTACGTCAACACCTTCACGCCCGTCGACGTGATGCGCACGTTCGCCCAGGCCGCGTTATTCGAGAGCCTCACTTCTGTCGTGACGTGCTGGGGATCCGCGATCGCACGGAGCTGGTACTTCCCGTTGGGAAGCCCTGTGATGTCGATCCACTGCAGGTTCGTCGTGTACGGATACGTGTCACCCCAACCCACGGAGAGACCCATGTGCGCGCTGAGCGCATCCGGGAGGTTCGGGGCGCAGCCGGTGCGAAGGAACGTGGCTGACTGGGGTGCATCGGGCAGCGTCAAGCGGTACTTGACGTTGTCGTAGAAGCAAAATCCGTGCTTCTCCAGCACGCCGACGACGAGGCCGTTGTCGAGGCGGGTTAGTCGACCGCCCTCGATGTCCTTCGTATGCCAGTGGTTGTGACCGTCGCCGGAGTAGTACATCGTCGTGTTGACCGGGACCGTTCTGTAGCCACCATCCGTGTCATGAATCTGCTGGACGATTGACATCGTCGGCGTCGTCGTGTCCGCCCGCGAGCCGACGAGGTCAAGCGGACCTTGCCCCACGTTGACGATTACGGCCGTGTAGCGCAGAAGCTTGTGGCCGGGCATCGTTGTCGTGTCGATCCGAATCGTGCTGAGTTTTGCCATCCCGAGGTCGGGAAGCAGATCGGTTGCGGCGCTGCTCGGTGACGCCACGGCAAAGAAGCCGACGGCACTAAGAATCGCGCCAACGAATCGTTTCATTGCGATGCGGCTCTGCGGGTGTGCGTCTGTACCGACTCCCGCACGCTTCGCCGGTGGGCCGAAAGCCAGCGGCGCAGGCGAGTTCTGCTCGCCAAGAGCGTACCCGCTGCCCTCCCGACTAAACTGCCGCCGTCGAGCACGACTTCGCCCAAGACATCGACGCGGTCTGCGAGCTCGATCTTGTACCGCTCGCTTCCGCGCAGGAATTCGACCGTGGACAGGCCCTCGTCCGCGGCGAGCCGGATTGCCTCGAGCGTCGTCAAGATGCCAGGCGAGAACCGCGCATAGTCCGGATCGAACGCCAAGCGGTAAATGAACATGCGCCCCCCGAAGGCGAAATAGAGCGTGAAGGCGATCGGCCGCCCAGATAGCTCGAGCACGACGAGCCGCGTGAATCCCCGGCGCGACAGCGCCCCGAGCGCGTCGCGATGAAAATGCCACCCTCGCTCGTCGCCGAACGTCGAGACGTCGCCGCGCCCGCGCCAGCGCATGGCGTGTAGGCGGAACGCGTCCTCGAGAGCCGAGTCGAAGCTGGCTCCCGCGCGTTCCAACCGCACGCTCGGCTCGCCCTCCGTCTCCAGCTGCCGCCATCTGCGGCGGTAGAGCGCTCGTCGCCGCGACGATGTTTTCCGTTCGTAGGTCGCCTCCCAGCCACCGTCGAGCTTCAGGGTGGGAGCCTCCGTGCGCGGGACGACCGCTTGTGGCGCGACAACGCGTGAGAGCCAGCTTTCCGGAGCAATCGCGAATAGGTCGAGCAGGCCGTGCGCGCCCAGTGCGGCCTGCACGAGGGTGCGCGCGACCTCCTCGCCGGCTTGCTGGTCGACGAGCACGTCCGCGAGTGTCGAATCCGGGGCGCCTACGAAGCGGGCGACGCGGACGCCGGCCCACGTCGCCTCGAATAGGGGGAGTGCTCCGACGAGGTCCTCGCCGCGCCAGGCGAGGTGCACTGCGAGTCGCGAGCGGTGGCCGAAGTGCCTCCACCATGTGGTCAACCAGTCGTGCAAGAGAAACGGGCTCGAACGGAATCCCGCGGCCGCGAGTTCGTCCCAGCGCGGCTGGAGAGCCTGCAACTCCGTCTCGTGTGAGACGCGTGTGTGCCGCAATGGCGTACTCGTACCGGAAAAGCTCGTCTCGACAGAGATCATGACAAGGCGCCCCTGGTGAGCCCGCGGCGTCGCGAAGGCCTACCCGAAGGAGGAGACGTCTAATCGGCGTGCGAGTCAGGTTCCCCGGACGCGGCCGACGATGTAGCCGCTGGCCGTAGCAACGAACCCTAAGACGACCGCTCCCGCGCGTCGCAGCGCGTCCACGTCGCGATTGACCGCTCCGTCGCGAAGAGCCCTGGCAAACGCAAGAGGGAGGGCGCGCCGGCTGTATTCCCACTCACTTGCGAGTCCTTGCGGTCCGACGTGGCCGACCAGCTGGGCCTTCCCAGTGCCCTCGTACCAGCACCGCCTGAAGAAGTAGGCCATTGTCGCTCGTTCAGGTGGAACTCGGTGCCGTGCGGTTGCCGCCGGCCGATAGCGCCAATGGTGTCCCGGGAACGCTCCCAGGACACGGATGCCGAGATCCGTATCCTCCGGGAGCGAAAGCATCCCGATCTTCCCGAAATTGGGCCGGAACCCGCCGACGGCGCGGAGCGCGTCGGTCCTCGCCGTCATGTTGGCCGAGATCGGGTTCCGCATGATGCCGCCCGGCGCCGGCATCCCCTCGAACGTGCATCCGACCACCCAGTCGAACTCCGGCGGGAACCACGCCGGGCGCCCCGTCTCCCACGCCGGTTCGAGGCCACCGCCGGTCCCGATTGTGAGGGGATCCGCGTAGGCCCCGAGATGATTCTCGAGCCAGCAGTGACTCGCCTCGGCGTCGTCATCGATAAAGGCAACAAACGGAGTCGTCACGCGTCGAAGCCCGGTGTTGCGAGCACCTCCGGCGCCCGGGAAGGCATCGTTCTCGACGGTGACGACACCTTCGAAATCTCGGCGAACTCGACGCAGGAGCGGCGGATTTCGGTCGACGACGACGATGATTTCGGCTGGAGGGGTGGTCTGATCGCGAAGCGACTGGATGCAGTCGCGCAAGACCTCGAACCGGTCGGCCGCGTACGTCGACACGACGACCGTGGCGGCTTGGTTCATATCCCGATCAGCGTCAGCGTGATCTGCCAAGGCCGCGCGCGAACGCGCCGGCACGCGCGCGGGCCCCTCGTATCGCATGGCCTACGATTGCCGACACCTCGAGAGAGAGGTGCCGGCCTCGCGTACGGGCGGCGACGACGTCGTAGAGCGGAAGCTCTGTGGCTCCCAGCCGACCCTTCGGGCCCTCGGGCTCTCCCGCACCGCGGCCGAGGTACATCGCGGTGCAGCCCATCTTCATCGCCTCGTCCACCCACGCCAGCATCGCGATGTGACCGGGCCCACGAAGAGCGCCCGCCGTCTTCGTCGCGGTTGTGTGGAAGAGTGCGCCACGGCCTGCGGTGAAGCCTAGTACCGAAGCGACGAGGGAATCGTTCTCGAAGACCTCGACGATCCGGACGCGTCCCGAGCGCGCGAGACCGAGAAGCACAACCTCATAGCGGGATGTCGCGACGACGATATCCGAGTGCCGGTTCCCCTCATCCTCGCGTCCCCGCCAGCGGCCGCGATAGAGGTCGCAGAGGCGCTCGAAAGCCGGCATGAGCTCCGATTCATGGCTCCTCGTCTTGACCTCGATTTCGGCCCCTTTTCGCGACGCGCGTCTAATCGAATACTCGCTCTTGGCTCGAGCCTTCTCGAGTTTTGGAGGAGGAAGCTTCACTAGGTATCCAGGAGGAGTGACTCGTCTCGCGGAGCGCCATTGGACCGTCGAGCCGAGAGCGGCGAGCGTCGGGCCGACGGCCGGCACACGCGGGAGCAAGACGGCACCGGTGCAATCGAGAGCACCGTTCACGACTGCGGCCGCCGCCTGGTCGTCTCCACGCGCCCAGAACGCCCGGCAGACGGGCGCCTCCGAGCCACGTCGCGGCGTCCACCGGCCCAACTCGAAGACGCCGGAACGCACCCCCTCCAACGAGCGTACCCCGCCTGGAAACGAGCACGACGAACGCGCGCTGGAACTCACCCACTGCTTTCAGCCACTCCGCAAGGAGCATCGGGCTTGGCAGCTGTTGCCGCTCGACGAGCTCGTCCCATGACCGGTCGAGCACCGAGATGGCAGATGCTCCCTCGACGATCTGAACGTCGAGCGGCGCCGGCGACTTGTACACCCGCGCCGTACCTACGCGTTTCTGATCCGAGCTCAAATGCTCACCGATGCTTAGGAGAGCGAATAGAGGGAAAGCCAAAGACCCGGACACCTGATGCGATCCTTGCGGTCCGAAAACGAGCGAGAGCACAGGTGCTAGAGCTCGCAGTCGAAATATCCCCGGACGCGGCGCCCCGGGCGAGGGTCACGACAACCCCGCAATCCTGGTCGGGAACCAGAAGTCGGGCACATCGGCCGTCGCGGCGACCTCTCTCGGCGGTTGCCGGGGAGACGCTTGCGCTTCGGGTTTCGAGGGACATCAATCCGAGAACCCTTTCTGCGTCCGCCGCTTGCTCGGTGAAATCGCCTTCGGGACGTTCATTGCGCGAACACGCCCTCGAGTCTTCTGCTGCGATCATCAAGGAACCAAACGTCACGCTCCTCTACGACGAGCGGCTCAAGCGCCCCCACGGCGTGCCTCCTCACCGACGTGTACCTCGAGCCCGCGGATCAATGCGAGCGCTCGACTACTCGGACGCCCCGACGAGCGCTCGATAGAGCGATTCGAAGCGCGGCACCACGCGGTCTGCGGTGAACTCGTCGGTTTTGGTCGAAGCCGCTGCCCCCATGCGGCTCCGGAGCTCCTCGTCCTCGATCAGGAGAAGGAGTGCGTCCACAAGAGCGTTGATGTCGCCCGCGGGGACGAGCAATCCCGTCTCCCCGTGGACGATCATGTCCTCGTGCCCGCCGGGCCGCGTCCCGATCACCGCGCGGCCCCGGCTCATCGCCTCGTGCACGACGTTCCCGAGCGGCTCCGGCCAGAGCGAGGGCGCGACCCCGAACAGCGAGCGGTCCCAGGCATGGAGAACGAGCGAATACGGTGCGTTACGAATCACGGTCACTCCGGTCGGATAGCTCAGAGGCTCATCCGGCGCGGCGGGCCCGATCAGAACCAGCGGCGGCGGTTCGGCGAGGGCCTCGTAGGCGCGCAACAAGAGCGGGACGCCTTTGACGCGTCTCAGCGCGCCGACGTAGAGAATGAACGGGACGTCCGGGAGCCGGCGCTCCCACTCCGGCGATATCTCGAGCTGTTTCAGTTCTTGCCTGAAGTCGGGCAGCACGATGTGCGGCACCTGTTCGGATGAGAGAAGGTGGCGCGCCATCATCTGCTCGACGAACGTGCTGACGCTGTGAAGCGCCCCGATGCGGCGGCGTAGAAGCCACTTCCCCGTCCCCACGCCCGAAACGGCAATCGTCGCCTTCACGGTTCCGTATTCCCGCCGGGAGCAGCGGAGGCATTTCAGCGCCTCGGGCCCTTCGCACTGGCGGTTGTCGGTGCGATAGAGCGTGCGCAGCGCGCAGACGTTCCCATAATCGCGGGCAGAGAGCACGAGTGGTATGTGCCGGCCGCGGAGGGCGAGTGCGCACGAGTAGGCGATCCATCCGTAGACATGGACGACCTCGGGTCGGAGGCGCGCGACAAGCCGAGAAAGCCTCCAGGTCAGCTCGGGGTCCGGAAACGGCGGCGCGTTCACTCGGGTCTGATCCGCGGAGAGGCGCTGGAGCCGAAGCGTCGAGGCAGCGAGGCGGTGCACCTCGACATTGCCCTCCCGTTCTCGCGCCGGTACTCCGCGTTGCGCCAGTGTCGCGACGACGACCTCGTGGCCCCTTCGACTTAGCTCTTGAGCGAGGAGGTGCGTCGCCTTCGTTCCTCCACCGATAAGCGGCGGGTATGAGTCGCTCGCCAGGAGAACCTTCATGCGGACGAACGCGCGACCTATTCGCGCGTGGCCAGCCGACGCAGGTGGCGACGGCTGCGTAGGTACGCGATCGGGCCGTACGCCATGCCGTAGAGCTCGGCCTTGGTGAGTTCGGCGGGATACGTGCGTTCCTTGCGCGCGTTCTTCGCGGACCTCGGGTCGAGAGCGAACATGAGGCCGGCTGGGAGGTGGCGGAGAAACAAGGGGATTACGCTGGGGCGGGTCAGCAAGACCTTCGTGAAGGTTGCCGTCAGGCCCACGCCGTAGTTGTTCAGCTGGTTGCGCAGGGCAGCGTACTCCCGCCGATGCGCGTGGCGCGCAAGAGCCGTTGGCTGGTAGACGATCGTGTGCCCCTCGAGAATCGTGCGCAGAAGGACCTCCGTATCCACTCCGCCACGTGCCGGCGTCCCGTTTCCCAAAGCGGGATCGAATCCACCGATGTCAGAGAGCACGTCACGCCGGAACGACATGCTGTTCCCGGTTCCGAACTGACCCGCGTTGAACGGATAGAGCGGGCTCTCGACGCGGTGGTCCGTCAGGTTGAAGATGCGTGTCTCGAAACCGCGGCTGAACCCTCCGTACTCCTCGAACCACGCTTGCGCCGGCGTCTCGAGCTCCATCGGAAGCAAGAGACCGGTCACCGCGCCGGCTTGTGGAAGCTCTTTGTACGTGCGGGCGATCTCCTCGAGCCACCAACTATCCACGACGACGTCGTCGTCGGTGAAGGCCACGATCGGCGCTGTCGACTCGGCCACCCCGGTATTCCGTGCCGCCGAACTACCGGGCGTTTGCTCCCGGAGATACACGACGCCCTTCGAAAAGCGGTCCTCCACGAGCCTTCGCGTCGCATCCGTCTCCGGAGCGTTGTCGACGACATAGACGCGGCGGCGATCGACAGGATACTCGGTCGCAAGAATCGAGCGGAGGCAACGCTCGAGTTGTTCGGGCCGCTCGCGAGTTGGGATGATGACGTCGACGCTAGGCGGGTCGGCAGCGAGGAAATCGACTCTTCGGCGCCTGCACTCCGGGAGAGCGCTCGAGGCGAGGCCTTCTTGGCCAAGTGCATCCGGGACGTCGAGGCCGTCGGCGGCGAAGTGCGCGCGGATCGGATCCTTCAACTCGGCCCAGAAGCAGGTCGCGAAAACCTCCCGCGGTATCGGCCGATCGGCAAGATCCATTTCCACCTGGCCCACGGCGATGCCGTGCACAAGAGCGGTTACGAGGGCACGCGTATACCCGTCCGCCTCGACGGCGTCTGCGAGATCGGGCAGTTGCTGTGTGAGCTCGACCTCGACGATCTTCGTCGGCCGAAACTCGTCCATCTCAACGGCAGTCGGTACAGACAGCTTGGAATCCCTTGAATGATGGTAACCCCCGGGGAGGCTTTCGAACCACGTGCTCCACCGCCGTCAATTCGTGTTGGGACCGGCTCCCGTCCAGCCCGACCGGGGCTGGCGACGCGAAGAGCTGCCGGACGGGCTTCATCTCTCCGTGTCGCCGGAGCTGCCGATCTTAGCGATTGAAGACGGCCTCGGGAGGCCTTGGCGCCTCCTTGGCCGCGCCGTCGAAACCCGTCGAGGCCAGCCTCTGGCCCCCGCGGCGCTGTCGCGGCTTAGAGACGATGACCCGTCCGAGATCCACAGACATTGGGCCGGCCGCTGGGCGCTGGTCGGCGCGGGCCGCCTCCACCTGGACGCGTGCGCGACGCTGAGCGGCTTCTATCGCCGAGCGGGCGACGCCACGTGGGCGTCGAGCAGCCCGGCACTGATCAACGAATTGCCAGGTCTCGATCCCGCCCGCGAGATCGCACCTCCGTTGCTCGGGATCGGCAAGGGGATGGATTGGTATCCGCCGCCTGCATCGCGCTTCGAAGGCGTTTTCCGGCTGCTCCCGAGCCAGACGCTCGACCTCGTGAGCGGAGAGGTCGCGCGACGGGCCCTTCCTGCCCCGCTTGATCCGCCCCCGTCGTATGAGGAGGCAATTGACCGGGCCGCGGAGATCCTCATGACCGCGGTCACGGCGTACGCTGCCGGCGTAGGCGATCTCTGGGTTCCCCTTACGGCGGGGTACGACTCGCGGCTGGCGCTCGCCGCTGCCGTGGCCGCGGGCCTCGAGCCTGCTACGTACACGTTCGAGCGGCCGCGGATGTCCACAGGCGACCGCGAGATGCCGCCCCGCCTCGCTCAGCGAGTCGGCCTCTCGCACCACGTCGTGCGTCCGCGGTTCCCGGCGAACGGCGAACGGCAGCTCTCCTTCGACGTCCACACAGCGCGCCACACGATCGAGGTCGACCGCGACTACTACGCACGCGGTGCATGGCATGCAATCCCGTCTCAGGCGATCCTCCTTCGGGGCGGCGTGTTCGAGATCGCCCGGGGTTTCTACCACGAGCGGTTTCCCGCGGAATTGCCTCCCGGAGCGGCGGGTCGGCGGCTGCTGGCGCAAACATTTCAGTTCGAACGTTTCCACCGACGCTCCGCAGCTCATCGCCTCGGCCTCGAGCGCTATCTCGAGTGGTCGAACCAGAACCCTTGTCCCGGGCTCGACTGGCGTGATCGGCTCTTCATGGAGCAGACGGTCGCGGGATGGCTCGCGTCAGCAGCCCAGGGCCTCGATCTCTTTTCACCCGAGCTCGCCTACCCGGCGAACTCACATCAGCTTTTGAGCACGCTCCTTTCGATCGACCCGGCGCTTCGGAGAGAGTCGAAACATCACGTCGACCTGATCGAGCGGATGGCCCCGATGCTGGTCGGCATCCCCTTCAATCCACCGGAACGTCTCCCCAGGCAGATCACCGACGTCGTTCGGCGCGAACTGCATGATCTCGCGGCTTATCCCGGCAAAGGCCGGTACGTCGCACACCGTCTCCGTTGGGCGAGAGGCCGGCTGGCGCGCAACCGGCTTGCGCGCGATTAGCGCCTACCTGGTCTCGACCACCAGGCCCGAGCGCTCGACGAGCCACCCGCTGAGATCCCGGCCGAGAATCTGCTGGAGCTCGAGAACGTCGTCCGTGAGCGCGGCTACGAGCTCGCGTCGCACGGCAGGATCGAGCGATGGGCGAGGCCGCGTAACGACGTTCCGACGGACTCCCCACGCGGCCAACCTGCCATGGAAGCGATCGGGAACGACGAAGTGATAGGCGTTCTCGAGTGGCTTCGGGGGTGCCATCAAGAGCCGCTGCAGGACGCCGCTTCGGACGCGCTTCGCCTCGTTCACCGTCGGAAGCCGCCCGCTCCGCGGCGTAACCCCGATCCGCTCGTGAATCTGACTCAAGATCCTCTCTGCATTCGTGAGAAGGTCTTCATACAAATAGATGCTCACCTGGTCGTCCGGAAAATGCTCCAGGTAGCGTCTGACCTGGTTCGCGTAGCGTCCGGTCTGGATGTAGAGCAGGCCCTCCGGGAAGTGAGCGCTCCCCGGCACACGCTCCCCACGCGCGCGTGCCGGCTCGGCGGCGAGAGCTTCGCGAAGGTCGCGGACGGTCTCATTGCCGTTGTAGAGGAACTGCTCGTGCTGCGCGGGAATCATCTCGATGGGATTCCGCAGCATCATGAAGATGTGCGCCTGCGGCGCAAGGGCGGCGATTTCGGCGGCCGCTCGGCGTGAGTACAGATACCAGACGCACGTCTCGCCGATCACCCGCTCTCCATTGCGGGGCGCGAGGGCCCGCTGGTACTCGTCCTCCGATAGTTGCCAGCGCCTGAGCGCTAGGTCGGTTCCGAAGTAAGGAGCCGGAACATCCTTCCGTTCGGGCAGATGGATCTCGGGATGCGCCCGGAGCCCTCGATGCAGCGCGGTCGTGCCGGACTTCGGCGCTCCGACGATGAAAAAGTTGGGGAGAGGCATGTGCTCACGTGCCGGCACCTCGCCGGCTGCCGGAGAAGCCCGCCGGATGGTCAGTGCGCTTGGACTGGACTGCAACCTCACGAGGCGGTCTGGCGAGCTTGCCCTTGCCCAGCGTCCGGCCACCCGTCCATTCGCGCAGAATTGTCCTCAGCACGCGATACCCATCGCTAACTGCGTGCAGGTTGCTCCGGCCGTAGATGCGTGAATGCTCCCAGCTGGGCACCTCCACCACATTAAGGCCCGCCTCGGCCGCCCGAATGCCCATCAGCGTCTCGATCTCGAAGCCTTGGGCGTCGAGTGACAGGCGGTTGACCTCTGATACTCGAAGGGCGTTGTAGCCGTAGCACAAATCCGTGTAGCGCGTCCGAAAGAGCAGGTTGACAAGCCGGGTCAGGACGCCGTTCCCCACCCGTCGCAAGGCCGTGATGTCATCGCTGCCGCCGCCGCGTAGGAAACGCGACCCTTTTGCGAGCTGGGCGCCTGCAGCGACTGCCTCGAC
>Ga0307277_10000741_pt1 | contig 12413 bp, 11 predicted proteins | sample ER_DNA_116_FD_194473 | JGI IMG/M metagenome (GOLD analysis project Ga0307277, IMG submission 194473) | Bulk soil microbial communities from the East River watershed near Crested Butte, Colorado, United States - ER_DNA_116 | ecosystem: Environmental > Terrestrial > Soil > Floodplain | place...
CGCGAACGCGACCGCCACGACGCTGGAGACCTGGCGCTCCACGTACACCGATGGATCCGCCGACGAGACGACCGCGCGCAACGACTACACGCTCGTCCTCGATGGAGGCTCGTGGAAGATCGCGACGGACGATCAGCCGTCAGCGGTGCTGCAGCCCGGCCCGCCGCAGACCGACACCGGCACACCCACGGCCGCCGCGGACGTCTCGACATCGTCGAACTGGTCCGGGTATTCCGCAACGGGCGGCAGCTTCACCTCGGTCACCGGCACGTGGACCGTGCCGACGGTCGCCTCGACCACGAGTGGCGCCGACGCGACCTGGGTCGGCATCGGCGGTATCACGAGCAACGACCTCATCCAGGCCGGCACGCAGGCTTCGGTGAGCAACGGCGAGGTCGCGTACGACGCGTGGATCGAGATGCTGCCCGCATCATCGAAGCCCGTGTCGCTCAGCGTGAATCCGGGTGACTCGGTCACGGTATCGATCACGCAGAAGAGCGCGCTCGACTGGACCATCTCGATGAAGAACAACACCACGGGCGGCGCCTACAACACGACCGTGCAGTACCGGTCCTCGAATTCGTCGGCCGAATGGGTGCAGGAAGCACCGAGCGTCAACCGCGGCACGGTGCCGCTCGACGACTTCGGGACGCTCAAGTTCAGCGGCGCGTCGGCCGTGCGCGACGGCAGCGCGCTCAAGTTGAGCGCCCTCGGCGCGCAGGCGATCACGATGGTGAACGGCGCTCGCCAAGCGCTCGCGGTCCCATCGGTCGTCGCCACTGACGGCACGAGCTTCTCCGTCACGCGGACGCAGGCCCCCAGCACGAGCTCGGGCGGGACCGGCCGACGTCGTCGCGGCTAGGCAAAAGCCATCCCCCGAACGGGGGAGGCACTGCCCCCCGGCGGGGGATGTCCGGACCCGTGCGCGTCGGTACCGTGCGATACAGGAAAACCATGGTCACTTGGGAGATGCCTGACGGCACCGAATTCCGCTACCTCGGGGCGGCGGTCTCGGACGCTGCCCTGCGCGAGTTCGTCCTGCGCTTCATGTCGGCCGAGGGCATGTCCTGGGACGTCGGCCACTGGGACGACCAGGCCCTCGAGGGCGCGTTCCTTCAGCGCTTCGGCGAGCGCATCCGGATCACCCGCGAGCGCATGGTTTCCGGGACGACGGTGCTCGTCTTTCAGCCCGTTCTCGCTGGTGCGTAGGACGCAGTAGCCGAACGTAGTCCGCGACATAGTCCGGACGCACGGGTCCACTAGGCTCGGCCGCATGAAAACACCACATGGCTATCGCATTGAAGAGATCGACCTCACCGATCGTGCGCGCCCCGAGCTCGAGGAAGCCGCACGCCTCCTCCAGGCGCAGAACCACGAGCGCGTCCCCGAAGATCCGCTGACCCCCATCGACGCGCTCATCCAGCGCATCACCGCGGTGACGCCCGGGCAGTGGCGCGCGATCTTCAGCGCGCGCGACGCGTCGGGCACCCTCGTCGGGTCGTCGTTCGTGGGCTGGAACAAGAACGAGCCTGAGAACGCGCACGCTCGCTGGACCGAGGTGAATGTCCTGCCGGAGCATCGCCGCAAGGGCGTCGGCCGCGCGCTGATGGGCGCGGCGGTCGAAGCATGCATCGGCCAGGGCGACAATCTCGTGTTCTTCGGTCAGACGAACGATCGGCAGCCGTCGGGCGCGGCGTTCGCGAAGGCCCTCGCTGCCTCAGCCGGCCTCGAGATGAAGCTCAACCAGCTCGCCATCGCGGACGTGGATCGCGCGAAGGTCGCGGAGTGGGCGAAGTTGGACCCGTCCGGCTACCGGCTCGAACGCGCCGATAACGTGGTCCCGCAGAAGCTCATCACGCCATTCCTCGATTCGGCGAACTCGATGAACGACATGCCCAAGGGCGATCTGAAGTTCGCCGATCAGAAATTCACTGAAGAGCAGCTCCACGAGCGCGAGTCGTGGCTGAAGCAGGCCGGCATGGAGTGGTGGCTCATTGTCGCGATCCACGAGGAGACCGGCGAGGGCGCGGGGTTCACGGAAGTGAACTACGACCCACGCATGGGAACCGTGATCCAGCAGAGCGGCACCGGTGTGACTGCGAAGCACCGCGGGCACCGGCTCGGCCTCTGGATGAAGGCGGCCATGCTCGAGCGCATCATGCGCGAGCGACCCGAAGCGAAGTTCATCCGGACCGGCAACGCCAACGTGAACAAGAACATGCTGGAGATCAACACGCTCCTCGGCTTCCGCCACGCGTGGTCGAACACGCTCTGGCAGCTTCCGCTCGCCGAAGCTCGCACATCGCTCGGTCTTCGCGAGGCCGCCAAAGCGTAGAGTCGTCGCACGCATTGGGGAGGTGCCGTCATGGCCGTAGATACACGTCGCCAGCCGCGCATTCCGCTTGAAGAGCTCTGCCGGCTTCCATCGTTCTTCCTGCCGTCGGTCTCGTGGAAGGGCGACCAGGTCGCCTTCTACTGGGACAAGACCGGCCGCATGGAGCTTCACGTCATGGATCTCGCGACGAAGCAGACTCGCCAGATCAGCCACGGCGAGGTGCCGACCGCGCTGCGCGCCGGCTTCGCGTGGAGTCGCGACGACAAGAGCATCGTCTTCGCGAAGGACGCCGGTGGCAACGAGCAGCACGATCTCTACAAGATCGACGTCGCCACTTCGAAGGTGACGCAGCTCACGAACGACCCCAAGGCGCAGGAGTTCGCGGTCCAGTTCAGCCCCGACGATCAGTGGATCAGCGTGCTGACAAACAAACGCCACCCGGCGGCGCCCGACAAGCCGGGCCAGCTGAACCTCTGGAAGATGCGCGCCGACGGCAGCGACTACGCGCCGCTCACACGCTTCGCCTTCCCGATCTTCGGCGGCACGTGGAGTCCAAATGGCGATCAGCTCGCTTTTTCAACGAACGAGGACCCAAGCAACCTGAAAAACCTTGACGCGTACACCGTCAACGCGGACGGCGCCGGCACGAAGAAGATCTTCTCGGTGAAGTCCGGATCGCAGGACGGGATCGCCGACTGGCACCCGGACGGCAAGCGCGTCGCGGTCACGTCCGATGCCTCGGGCACCCCGCGGGCCGGCATCCTCGACATCGCGACCGGCCAGGTGCGCTGGCTCGGGAAGGAAGGCGTCGAGGAGCACCCCGGCAAGTTCTCAAAGGATGGCAAGACGCTGTCCGCGCTGCGCAACTTCGAATCGCAGGTGCGGCCGGTCCTCTACGACGTCGCGACAGGTGAGGCGCGCGAGCCCAAGATGGACCCAGGGCTCTCGACCGTCGTCGGCTTCTATGACCACGATCGCAAGCTCCTCGTCGGCTATCAGAGCGAGACGCGCCGCAGCGAGCTCGCGTCGTACGACCTCGCGACGGACCGGCTGGAGACGCTGCTCGCCGCGGACTACGGCTCGATCGACAGGTCGATCTTCGTGACGGGCGAGCACGTGTATTACCCGTCATTCGATGACCAAAAGATCCCCGCGATCGTGTACAAGCCAAAGGACATCGCGCCCGGCGAGAAGCTTCCCGCGATCGTCCACGTGCACGGCGGACCGACAGCGCAGTGGTTGCGAGGCTTCGATCCGTTCGCTCAATTTCTGGCGGACCGCGGCTTCGTCGTGATCGAGCCGAACATCCGCGGCAGCACGGGCTACGGCGTCGAGTACCGCGATGCCGCGCTCAAGGACTGGGGCGGGGCGGACCTCGAGGACGTCGCCAAGGCGGCCGAGTATCTGAAGACGCTTCCGTACGTCGACGCATCGCGCCTCGTCGTGTTCGGTGGCAGCTACGGCGGCTTCATGACCTTCATCGCCGCGACCAAGAAGCCAGACCTGTGGCGCGCGGCCGTCGCCTGGGTCGGGATCAGCGATCTGCACAAGCTCTACGCGAAGTCGATGGAGCACTTCAAGTACTACTTCCGCGAGCAGATGGGTGACCCCGAAAAGGACTTCGCGCTGTGGCGCGATCGCAGCGCCATCGAGTTCGCGGACAAGCTGAAGGCGAAGCTGCTCATGGTCCATGGGGTGAACGACCCGCGGTGCCCCGTCGATCAGTCGCAAGTCTTCCGCGACCGGCTCCTCGAGCTCGGTAAGAAGGAAGGCGAGGACTTCGAATACGTGGAGCTCGCGGACGAAGGACATGGGTCGTCGGACATCAAGCAGAAGATCCGGACGTTCCGGATCCTCGCCGATTACCTGGAGAAGGTCCTCAACTAGCGCAGACGAACCGCGCGGTCAGTGCGCGGCGACCGCGGTGCGTTGCCGGGTGGCGAACTGCCATCCGGCCACGGCCGCGAAGAGCGCCAAGCCGGTGACGTCCTGGACCGTTCCCGGCGCCAGCAGCAGCAGGCCCGCCACGATGAGGACCACGCGCTCGAGCGCCGCAGTGGGTCGCAGCAAGTAGCCCCCGACTCCACCGACGAGCGCGACCACGCCGGCCGCCGCCGAAACGGATGCGACGATCGCGCCGGTGACGGTCGTGTCGCGCCACAGGATCGCGAGCCCGTCGGGCTGCGTGAACATGAAGGGCACGAGGAAGCAGGGCAGTGCGTACTTCCAGGTGAGCATCATCGTGCGGTACGGATTCCCGCCCGTGATCGCGGCCGCGGCGAAGGGCGAGAGCGCCACCGGGGGCGAGACCTCCGACAGCACCGCGTAGTAGAAGACGAACATGTGCGCGGCGGGCGGCGGTACGCCGAGATGCGTGAGCGCCGGGATCACCGTGGGCACCGCCACCAGATAGGTCGCCGTGATCGGCAGCGAGAGGCCCAGCACCCACAAGACCACGCCGGCCACGATCAGGGTCAGGACGAGGTTTCCCATCCCGAGCTCGAGGATCAGGCTCGACACCTTCAACCCGAGCCCGGTCTGCAGGAGGATCCCGACGATGATGCCGGCTACCGCTGTCGTCGCGGCGACGCCGAGGACCTGCTTCGTGCCCGAAGCGAGCGCGTCGATGAGGCGGCGCGGCGAGAGCGCGGTCTCACGGCGGATGTACGACACCGCGATGGCCACGACGATCGACCAGAACACCGCGGTGATCGTCGTGAAGCCGAGCAGGAGGAACACGATAATCGCGAAGAGGCTGGTGTACTGGTACCAGTAGCGCGCGGTGAGCTGCCAGAACCCTGGTGCGTCCAGCGCTATCGGCCGCGCGCCCATGCGCCGCGCGTCGATCTCGATGGTGAGAAGGATCCCGAGGTAGTAGAGGATGGTCGGCATCATGGCCATCACCACGACATCGAGGTACGAGATCTTCAGGATCTCGGCCATGAGGAACGCGGCGGGTCCCAGGACCGGTGGTGAGATGACCGCGCCGATCCCGCCGGCCGATAGGATGGCGCCGGACGAGTCGCGATCGTGGCCGGCCTTCTTCAGCATCGGGTAGGCGATCGACCCGAGCGTGACCGTCGTGGCCACGCCGGAGCCCGACACCGTGCCCAACAGAAAAGACGCGACGGTGACCGTCCGTGCGGCGCCAGTCGGGCGGCGGCCGGTCATCGCGAACGCGAGATCTACGTAAAACTTCCCCGCGCCGGTGTAGTCGAGGATCGCGCCGTAGATCGTGAACAGGATGATGAACGTGGCCGCGACCTGAAGCGGAGTTCCGAGCATCCCGTCGAGACCGAGGTACTGGTTCGCGACGATGTCGTCGAGATCCTTCGGCGGAACGTGGAACGGTCCCGGCATGAAGTCGCCGAGATATGCGTAGAGCATCGCGATGAGCCCGATGAGCGGGAGGTGCCACCCGGTCGTGCGCCGACCGGCTTCGAGCACGAGCACGATCGCGACTACGCCGAACGCGAAGTCCGCGGCCGTGGGGCTCGCGAGCCGGTAGATGACCTGATCGAAGTTGACGAAGATGTAGCCGGTGATCGCGACCGCGCCGATGCAGAGGACGAGGTCGAGGATCGTCACGCCTCTGCGCCACCGAGCCAGCGGCGGATACCAGACGAACGTGAGGATCAGGATCGCGGTGAGGAAGATCATCGTGTAGATCTGCGGCGTGGTGATCGTCTGGCCGAGGATCCGGAAACTCGGCACGAGCACGAACGAGGTGAACGGGATCTCCGCACCCGCGATCGCGTAGTAGAGCGCGAACAGCGTCGTGGCGACGCCGAGGACCGTCGCGATCCGCGCCCAGCCGCCGGTCAGGGCGCGGGTGCGTGCCTCCTGCTCGTACTCCTCGATGATCTCCTTTGTCTTGTCGTCCGCGAGCACCCGCTCGAGATCGGGACGGACGACGACCTCGGCCGGATCGCTCAACGCCAAGCCAGGGTGAGCGCGCGCCACCACTCGCCCAGCGGCGCCAGGCGCTCGACGCGCACCGTGACGACGGTCTCACCGAACCGCGGCAACAGGTCGTATGCCCAGCGCGCGGTGGCGATGCGCTGCTGGCCGAGCGGCGCGATGCGGATCACGAGCTCGGCGTGCTCGCTCGGCGGCGCGTCTTCGACCCACAGACCATCGCTGGCCTGCACGATGTCGCCGTCCCAGCGGAAGTACTCCACCGACCGGATGTCGGGCGATCGCACCCGCAGCAGCTCGAGTACGTCGTCGCGCCGTTCGAACTCCTCGTAGACGGGCACGTCGTAGATCGATTGCCGGTACGAGTACGTGAGCGAATCGCCGGCGTCGAGGGGCGCGACCACGAGCTGGCGGCCATCAGTCATCGACAGAACGGGAACGGGGGTGGCAATGGCCACCCCCGCCACGATCACGATCGCGCCGGTCAGCGCGAGGCGCCACCGTCTATTGCTTCCAGACACCCTTCGACTTGTAGAAGTCGATCGCGCCGGGATGGAAGGCAAGTGGCGATCCGACGGATGCCGTCGCGAGCGTGAGCTCCTTCGCGGCCGAGTGGATCGCCTCGAGGTCCGCCTTGTTGTCGAACATCGTCTGTAGGATCGCCTTGGCGAGCGCCGGGTCGAACTTCGCGTTGACCACGAGCAGGTTCTGGACACCGGAGACGGTCGTCTCCGGAACGTCCTTGTATGTCCCGGCCGGGATCTTCACCGGCACGTAGAACGGACCGTACTTGTCGGACATCTTCTTGATCGCGTCGTTGTCGGAGATGAGCTTGATCTTCACGGAGTTCGAGAGGTCGAGGATCGCCGACGTCGGCAGCCCGCCGCTGAAGAAGAAGGCGTCGAGCTTTCCGTCGCGCAGGCCGTTCGCCGAGTCTGCCGCCGCGAGGCGCTCGCGCGAGATGTCCTTGTTCGGATCCATGCCGAACGCTTCGAACACGCGGTTGGCGATGATCTCCGTTCCCGAGCCGGCCGCGCCGACCGACACGCGCTTGCCCTTCAGGTCGGCCACGCTGTTGATCCCCGATGCGTCCTTCACCACGATGTGCGTGTAGTTGCCGTACATCACCGCGAGCGTTTGCGCGTCCACTTTCTCGGTGAACGGCGCGTTGCCCTTGATCGCGTCGTACGCCGTGTCCGCGAGCGTGAAGGCGAGATCCGCCTTGCCCTGTCCGATGAACTTCATGTTGTCCACCGAAGCTGTCGTCTGCTGCGCGCTCGCCGCGACCTTGAGCTTCTTGCTGAGCACGTCGGCGAGACCTGCGCCGTAGACGATGTAGACGCCGCCCGTGCCGCCGGTCACGACGTTGAGCGTCTTGCCCTCGAAGTTCGGGGCCGGACTCGCGGCCGAGCTCCCGGATGGGGCGGCACTTGCCGTTGGGGCTGTAGCGCGCGGGGCCGAGCACGCCGCTGCGATGAGCGCGCTCGCGATGAGTGGTACGAGCAGGCGCGACAGGCGATCCATCTCAGTCCACCTCCCGAACGCGCGAGAGTCTAAGTCGAACGGGGGCGCTGGAGGCGCTGAGCCCTTCGTTGCTCGGCCGCTTTCAGCCGGCGCCGCTCCTCGTCCGTCTCAGCGATGAGCGGCGGAAGCGGGATGGCGTTGCCCTTCTCGTCCGTCGAAACAAAGACCAGATAGGCCGACGACACGTGCGCGACCAGGCCGGTGAGCAGATCCTCGGAGTCGACGCGAACGCCGACCTCCATGCTCGTGCGACCCACGTGGTTCACCGAGGCCTTCGCCGTCACGAGATGTCCGACGTAGACCGGTGACAAGAACGAAAGGCCATCCACGAACGCCGTGACGACCCGGCCGCGCGCGTGTCGCGTCGCAGCGGCCCCGGCGCACGCGTCGATCAGCTTCATGATCTCGCCGCCGTGCACATTGCCGTACGGATTCGCATCCGACGGCAGCATCGTGCGGGCCATCACCGTCTTCGAGCCGGAGACCGTTTTGCCTGAAGCCATGCCAGGGAACAATACGCATACTTCGCGGCATGTCGGTGCTCTCGCGCGAGGAGCTGCGCGCCGCGGTCGCGGGTGACCCGCCGCTCGTCGAAGGGATCGACGCGGACGTGCAGATCCAGGCGAACGGCATCGATCTGCGCGTGGAGCGGATCCAGCGCCTCACATCTCCTGGGCTGCTCGGCGCGGCGGACGCGTTGCGCGAGCCAGCGGCTCGCGAGGACCTGGTGTCGGACAAGGACGGATGGTGGGATCTTCACCGCGGCGCGTACGTCATCACCTACCGTGAAAAGGTGAATCTGCCGCACGACCTGATGGCGCTCGCCCGACCGCGATCGACGCTGCTCCGATCTGGCGTCGCGATCCATACCGCGGTGTGGGACGCCGGCTACTCCGGCCGCGGCGAGGGGCTGCTGTCCGTGCTCAACGCGCGCGGCTGGCGGCTTCAGCGGGGAGCTCGTGTGTTGCAGCTGGTCTTCTTCCGCCTGTCGACGCCGACGCTCGAGGGATACCTGGGTCGCTATGCCGGTGAGAACCCGGTATGAGTCCGATCCGCATCCAGCCGAACGGGCCGTACATCGTCGAAGGACCGATGACCATCGAGGACGGCGACGGCAACGTGATCACGGTGGCCGAAGGCCGCACGATCAAGCTGTGCCGCTGTGGCCACTCCGGCACCAAGCCGTATTGCGACGGCACGCACCGGCGCGTCGACTTCGTCTCGCGGCCGACCTTCGAACCCGAGCCGGTCACGATCCTGGACGACCGCGATTAGGCGGCACGACGCGTGAAGGCCTCGACGCTCGTCTGGGCCTTGGGTGTCGCGGTCTTCGCGCTCGCGGTCCTTGCCGCGGTCGCGGTCGCACTCGCCCTACCGCTCGGCTACGACTCGCGTGCGTACTGGCTCGCGGCACAGCATCTTCTCAGCGGCGACCGCGTCTACGCGCTGCCGGACGCGACGCTCGGCACGCCCGACGAGTTCCACTACCTCCCGATCGTCGCGGTGCCATTCATTGCGCTGCTGCCCCTCTCGATCGTTGACGCCGTGCGTGTGTACCTCGTGATCCAGCTCGTCCTCGCCGTTCTCGTCGGCTATGTCCTGATCAGGCCGCTGCCATTCGCGGCGCGGCCGTGGGCGGCGGCAGCCTATGCGTTCTTCCTGCCAATGGTCCTCGAGGTCACGCTCGGCAACGTGGATCTCATCTCGCTCGCTTTGGCGCTCCTCGCGTGGCACTGGCGCGCACACCTGAACCGGTCCGCGCTCGCGCTCGCGGCCGCCGTCGGCATCAAGTTCCTCCCCGCGATCCTGCTGCCCTTCTATCTCGCGGCGGGGAAGGGGAGGATCGTGCTGCGCGCATTCCTCTTGGGGGCCGCCGCTCTGGTCGTGACCCTACCGCTCCTCTGGACTCACACGCTGAACTACATCGAGCTCCTGCCTCGGTACGCCGATCCTGCGTGGGCGCGGATCCATCTCGAGCGCGAGGAGCCCGCGTATCTCGTCCCCATCCTCTGGTCCGACGCCTTCCCGATCCTGCTCGCGCTCGCCGCACTGGCGTGCGCGATCCTGTGCGGCCGCATGGCGCGGCGCGATCCCTCGCGTGAGACCGAGTGGCATCACATCGCGCTCGCGCTGGCTCCGTACCTCACGCCGTTCGGCTTCTTCTGGACGACCTTCATCATCACGTCGCTTCCGCTGTTCGCGGTCGCGCTGCCGCGTGCGCTCGCGCTCCCGACCGGGCAGCGCGCCGTCGCGCTCGCCGGACTCTTCGTCTCATGGTTCTTGATGCAGCTCGTCCAGGTGCACGATCTGTGGGTACCCGTGTACCACATGGCTGGTGTCGTCCTGCTGATCGGCATCGCGCTCGCCCTGATGGCGCGCGAGTCGGGTCAGGCGCTCGGCAGGTCGACTCCGCGGTCGCGCGCGACGTCAAGCGCTTCGGGGTAGCCCGCGTCGGCGTGCCGCATCACGCCGGTGCCCGGATCGCTCGTGAGCACTCGCCGCAGCTTCTCGCGGCCGAGCTTCGTCCCATCGGCGACGCAGACCATGCCCGCGTGGATCGAGTTGCCGATCCCGACGCCGCCGCCGTGGTGCACTGACACCCAGGTCGCACCGGCCGCCGTGTTCACGAGCGCGTTGAGGATCGGCCAGTCCGCGATCGCGTCGCTGCCGTCGCGCATCCCTTCGGTCTCGCGGAACGGCGACGCGACCGAGCCGGAGTCGAGGTGGTCGCGCCCGATAACGATCGGCGCACTGATCTCGCCGCTTTCGACGAGCTCGTCGATGCGCTCGCCGAACTCAGCACGCTCGCCGTAGCCGAGCCAGCACACCCGCGCCGGCAGGCCCTGTAGCGGGACGCGCTCCTGCGCGAGGCGGATCCACCGCGTGAGCGTCTCGTCGTGGGGGAACAGCTCCGTCACGAGGCGGTCGGTCCGCGCGATGTCCTTCTTCTCGCCCGACAGCGCCACCCACCGGAACGGGCCGCGTCCCTCGGCGAAGAGCGGACGGATGTATGCCGGCACGAAGCCTGGATACGCGAACGCGTCGGCGTATCCGGCGGTCTGGGCCTCACCGCGCAGGTTGTTGCCGTAGTCGAACGCGACGGCGCCGCGCTTCTGGAGCGCGACGATCGCCTCGCAGTGGCGCGCGATCGACTCGCGCGATGCGCGCACGTAGGCGTCCGGATCGCGAGCCCGCAGCTGCGCTGCGTTCGCGACCGCCGGCACGTACCCGTCGAGCGGATCGTGCGCGCTCGTCTGATCCGTGACCACGTCCACATGCACCCCGCGACGCACGAGCTCCGGCAGGACCTCGGCCGCGTTGCCGATGAGAGCGATGCTCCGTGCGGTGCGGCTCTTCCGGTACGTCGCGAGCTTCAGGAGGACGTCGTCGAGCGACATCGCGATCTCGTCAAGGAATCCCTGCTGCAGGCGCCGAAGCGCGCGGTCCTGGTCGACCTCGACGATCAGACCGATCCCGTCGTTCATCGTGATCGCGAGTGGCTGCGCTCCGCCCATGCCACCGAGACCGGCGGTGACGACGACTCTGCCGGCAAGTGACCCACCGAAGTGTTTCCTCGCGACCGCCGCGAATGTCTCGTACGTCCCCTGGAGGATCCCCTGCGTCCCGATGTAGATCCACGACCCCGCGGTCATCTGCCCGTACATCGTCAGACCGAGGGCCTCGAGCTCGCGGAACTTCTCCCACGTCGCCCAGCGCGGCACCAGGAGCGAATTCGCGATGAGCACGCGCGGTGCCCATTCGTGCGTGCGGAACACGCCGACCGGCTTGCCCGACTGCACGAGGAGCGTCTCGTCGTTCTTCAGACGCTTCAGCGTCGTCAGGATCTTGTCGAACGCGGGCCACGACCGTGCGGCGCGGCCGGTCCCTCCGTACACGATGAGGTCGTCCGGCTTCTCGGCGACCTCGGGATCGAGGTTGTTCTGGATCATGCGGAACGCGGCTTCCTGCGGCCACGCCAGGCAGGAGAGCTCGTTACCGCGTGGTGCTTTGACCGTGCGCGCTGCGACCGCCATGCCGCTATTTTGCGCCGAGGCCGTTTTCGTCCAGAAAGCGCTGCACCGCGGCATTCCACGCGGGCGCGGCCTCTCGCGGTGCCGCGTGGTGCGCGCCGGGAAGGATCACGAACTTCGCGCCCGGGATCCATGAGGCCCACTCGCGCGAGCCTTCGATCGTGCTCCGCGGCTCGTTCTCGCCGACGATGATGAGCGCCGGCACGTCGATCTTCGCCAGGTCAGCCTTTCGCGGCCGCTGGTCCCAGTCGCGCAGCACGGCGATGGCGCGTGCGCGCTCGTCGGCGGTGCGGCCGATGCCCGTGCCCGTTGCCGCGAGCATCTTGCCCCAGGGCGAGGCCGCGAACGTCGGATCCGTCGTGGGTGGACCTTCCGCGTCATTTCCCGACCGCGGCTGGCGCACGATCGCCGGTCGTCCGGCGCGCGCCGTGGCGATCTCTCGTTCGAGCCAGGCGCGTCCCTCGTCATCGAGATACGGAACGGTGTGCCCGATGACGAGCGCGAGCGCGCGGCCGGGATGGTCCACCGCGAACTGCGCCGTCACGACGCCGCCGAGGCTCGAGCCGCCGACGATCGCCTTTTCCATTCCGAGCGCATCGAGGAGC
>Ga0307277_10000743_pt1 | contig 12407 bp, 10 predicted proteins | sample ER_DNA_116_FD_194473 | JGI IMG/M metagenome (GOLD analysis project Ga0307277, IMG submission 194473) | Bulk soil microbial communities from the East River watershed near Crested Butte, Colorado, United States - ER_DNA_116 | ecosystem: Environmental > Terrestrial > Soil > Floodplain | place...
TCGAAGGACGCGAGGTTGCAGCGATGAGTGATATTGGCGAGCGGGTGAAAAAGATCGTGGTGGAACATTTGGGCGTCGAAGCCGAAAAGGTGACCGAGAACGCAAGCTTCATCGACGACCTCGGCGCCGACAGCCTCGACACAGTCGAACTTGTGATGGCATTCGAGGAAGAATTCGGTTGCGAGATCCCCGACGACGCCGCCGAGACCATATTGACGGTCGGCGACGCCATTAAATTCCTAGAAAAGAACGCAAAGAGTTAACCCCCGCCCGGCGTGCACGGGCCACCTCGCGATTTGTGATCGGATATCGCCTTGGCGCCTCGCGGCGCCGGGGGAATATGATATTGGCTGGGGGATGAAGGAGCCGAAGATGAGACGCGTCGTCGTCACAGGGCTCGGCATGGTGACGCCGCTTGCCTGCGGCGTCGAGCCGACCTGGCAGCGGATCATCAACGGCGACAGCGGCGCGCGGCGCATCGAGACCTTCGACGTATCCGATTTGCCGGCGAAGATCGCTTGCCAGGTTCCGCGCGGCGACGGCTCGAACGGCAGCTTCAATCCCGACCATTGGATGGAGCCGAAGGAGCAGCGCAAGGTCGACGACTTCATCATCTTCGCCCTGTGTGCCGCGCGCCAAGCGCTCGATGACGCAGGCTGGAAGCCTTCCAGCTACGACGATCAGGTCGAGACGGGCGTGATGATCGGCTCGGGCATCGGCGGCCTTACCGGCATTGCCGACACGGCCATTACGCTCAAGGAGAGGGGGCCGCGGCGGGTGTCGCCGTTCTTCATTCCCGGCCGCCTGATAAACCTCGCGTCCGGATACGTCTCGATAGCGCACGGCCTGAAGGGGCCCAACCACGCAGTCGTCACCGCATGCTCGACCGGAGCGCACGCCATCGGAGATGCCGCGCGACTCATCGCGCTCGGTGACGCCGAGGTGATGCTGGCGGGGGGCGCGGAATCGCCGATCTCGCGCATCGGAATGGCAGGATTCGTCGCTTGTCGCGCACTGTCCACGTCATTCAATGATACGCCGGAACGCGCCTCTCGCCCGTACGACCGCGATCGGGACGGCTTCGTGATGGGCGAGGGCGCGGGCGTCGTGGTGCTCGAAACGTATGAGCACGCCAAGAGCCGCGGAGCCAGAATCTATGCTGAACTAATCGGCTATGGGCTCTCGGGAGATGCCCATCACATCACCGCGCCCGCCGAGGACGGCGATGGCGCCCTGCGCTGCATGAGGGCGGCGATCAATCGTGCCGGCATCTCGGCGGCGGAGATCGATTATATCAATGCGCACGGCACCTCAACGCCGATGGGTGACGAGATCGAGCTCGGCGCGGTGCACCGCCTGGTCGGCAACGCTGCCGCACGCATCTGCATGTCTTCGACCAAATCCTCGATCGGGCACCTGTTGGGCGCGGCAGGCGCGGTTGAGGCGATCTTCTCGATTCTTGCCATGCGCGACGGTGTCGCGCCGCCGACCATCAATCTCGACAACCCGTCGGTGGAAACGGCGATCGATCTCCTGCCGCATCAATCGAAACGGCGCAGCATCGAAGTGGTGCTATCCAATTCTTTCGGCTTCGGCGGAACGAATGCTTCGCTGATCTTCCGCCGGCTCGCGGCTTGACGCACGGCTGCCGTAGTAAGGCTGAAGCCTTCGGATTTGCTTCCGCCAGCGGGATCGCGTTTGCTCCTGCAAGCGGTAGCCAAAATGTGTTAACGCGACTGTCGCTTGCGGCGTGAAAACCGCCGCCCGGTACCAACGTATGTGATTCGCGGTTCCTACCTTTGGCCATATTCGCCTTTAATGTGTTTGGCGCGGTCATCTGTTTTGGACGCGTGATCGCGGGGCGAAAACGACTGCCGACGTTTGCGGAATGCGGCGATCAATAGCAGAATTGGAAGTGGTGATAACGGCGATGGCGGGCGTCAAGGTTGGGGACGGGCGGTGAACTCGCAGAGCGCACCGCCAGCGGGCGATGGCCGCGATCCTGTACGGCGGGATGCCCAGGAGTCCGAGCCCTCGGCTGCGCGCCATCGGGTGGCGGCTGGCTTGACGCCGCAGGCGCCGCCCGCCGACGCGCCCCCGCCGCAGCCGGCCGATCGGTCGCGCGCCGATGCGCCAAAAGGCATCCTCGGCCTTGCCGCGGAAATATCGCGCCTGGCGACACTGCAGGCGAATGCTCCGGCTGGAGGCGCTGCCAAAAACGCCATCAAGAGCGATGCCGCCGCGTCGGCAGCCAAACCCGCTGATTTGCCGCTGCCTGGGCGGTCCACTTCGGCTAAGGTCGCTGCAGCCGCGCCGACGTCGGCAACACCGTCGTCCGACACGCCCGACTCGGCATCGCCCGGGCGGGTCGTGCTTGGCGTGGGTGAGCCGGAAGCGCCGATATCCGCGCGGCCGGATGGAGTGGCCGGGTCGTACATGGAGCCCAGACGCATCGCGCCGCGCAGCCCACGTGCTGCCCTCGAGCCCGACCATGTGCCGGCACCCAGCCGGCATTCAAGGCGCGCGCGCAATCCGCTGGTGATCGTCGGCAACGCTGTGTTCACGGCATTGGTGCTCGTCCTGATCATCGCCGGCGCGGCCGTCGTCTTCGGCAAGAGCCAATTCGAAGCGCCGGGGCCGTTGCAAGAGGACAAGATCGTCACTATCCCGCCGCGCTTGGGCATGCTGGAGATTGCAGATCTGCTCAAGCACGAAGGGGTGGTGGACGCGCACCGTCTCATCTTCGTCGGCGGCGTATTCGCACTCAAGGCGCGCTCCGAACTCAAGGCCGGCGAATATCTCTTCCCCAAGCGGGCCAGCATGAAGGACGTGGTGGAAACCATCGTCGAAGGCAAGGTGGTGCAACATCAGCTCACCGTTCCCGAAGGCCTGACATCCGAGCAAATCGTCGCGCGGCTTCTCGATAACGACATCCTTGCCGGCAACATCAAGGACGTCCCGAGGGAAGGCAGCCTTCTGCCCGACAGCTACCATTTCAATCGCGGCTTCACGCGCGAGCAAATGATCCAGCGCATGCGCCAAGCACAAGAGCGGCTCGTGCGTGATGTCTGGGAGCGCCGCAATCCCGATCTGCCGCTCAAGAGTCCAGAGCAACTCGTCATCCTCGCATCCATCATCGAAAAAGAGACCGGCAAGGCCGACGAGCGCACCCGCGTAGCCGCGGTGCTCACCAATCGGCTGAAGCAGAAGATGAAGCTGCAATCGGATCCGACGATCATTTACGGGCTCGCCTACGGCAAGGGCGCACTCGGGCATCCGCTTACCAAAAGCGAGATCGCCCAGCCGACGCCCTACAATACGTACGTCATCGACGGCTTGCCGCCCGGGCCGATTGCGAACCCCGGTCGCGGTTCGATCGAGGCCGCCGCCAATCCCGCTCGCACGAAGGAGCTCTACTTCGTGGCGGACGGCACCGGCGGACACGCCTTTGCCGAGAGCTACGAGCAGCACATGAAAAACGTCGCCCGTCTGCGTGCGATCGAACACGAGCAGAAGGGAGAGACGCCGGCGGCGGATGCGCAACCGCCGGCTTCGCCGCCGCGTCCGGCGCCCGCGCTCACGCCGCTGCAGCGCGCCAAGCGTAGCGCAAACGGCGCCTCGAAGGGTACGGCCGCTCCCGCGCAGTAGCGCGGTTGGATCGCGACTTCCTCCCTTGTGACCATGCTTTCTCGCCGCTAAGGTCCCGGCGCGATTCACGCAAGATTTTCCGTGGGCAAGAGGCCGATGGCGCTGTCGAGCATGACCGGCTTCGCGCGAGGCCATGGCGTGAGCGGTGCCTACAGCTGGGCTTGGGAGCTGAAATCGGTCAATGCCAAGGGCCTCGATTTGCGCCTGCGCCTGCCGCCGAGCTGGGACGTGGTCGAGGGGCCGGCGCGACATAGCGCAGCTCAGGTTCTGGCGCGCGGCACGGTGCATGGCACGCTCACGGTCGAACGGTTGGGCGTCGCGCCGGTCGTGCGCGTCAACGAGCCCGTACTCGCCGCCGTGCTGGCGACCATCAAGGGCCTCGCCGGGCGTGTAGACGCCGCCGCGCCGCGGCTCGATGGCGTCTTGGCACTCAAAGGAGTGATCGAGGTGATCGATGAAGACGAGCGCGAGGCGGATCGACAGGCCGCCGAGGCAGCGGTCATCGCCGGCTTCGATGCCACGATCGCGGAGCTCGCGACGATGCGTCGGCACGAAGGAGAAGCGTTGCGACAGGTCTTGAGCCTGCGGGTCAGGGAAATCGCGGCGCTTGCCGAACGAGCGGAGGCCGCGCCCGGCCGCCGACCCGAGGCGGTCAAGGCGCGCATCGCCGAGCAGGTGGCTATGTTGATCGATGCGTCCGAGCGTTTCGATCCCGATCGGCTGCATCAAGAGGCGATCCTCATCGCCAGCAAAGCCGACGTTCGCGAGGAGCTCGATCGGCTCGCCTCACACGTCGCCCAGATCGAACGTCTGATCGCCGACGGCGGAGCGATCGGGCGGCGGTTGGACTTCTTGGCGCAGGAGCTTAATCGCGAAACCAATACGTTGTGCTCCAAATCGAACGACGTGGAACTGACCAACATCGGTCTCGAGCTCAAGAGCGTTGTCGAGCAGTTCCGCGAGCAGGTCCAGAATCTGGAATGAGCGATGACGGCCGAGCGGACTCAGCAACATGCCATCGCCCGCCGCGGGCTCATGCTGGTGCTGTCTTCGCCTTCCGGCGCCGGCAAGACCACGCTATCGCGCAAGCTGCTCGAGGCTGATCCGGCGGTCGAACTTTCCGTCTCGGTAACGACGCGCAAGCAAAGGCCGGGCGAGATCGATGGCCGTGACTATCATTTTATCGACGCAGCGCGTTTCGAAGCGATGGTCAAACAAGGCGAGCTTCTGGAATCGGCGCAGGTGTTCGGTCATCGCTATGGGACACCGCGGGCTCCCGTGGAGGCCGCGCTGGCGAACGGCCACGACGTCTTGTTCGACATCGACTGGCAGGGGACGCAGCAGCTTCGCGAAACGGCCTACCACGATCTCGTCAGCATTTTCGTGCTGCCGCCGTCGATGTCGGACCTCGAGCGGCGGCTGCGACGCCGCGCACAAGATCCCGACGACGTGATCCGCGCCCGCATGGCCACCGCGGCCGACGAGATGAGTCACTGGGCGGAATACGATTACGTCGTCATCAACACCGACATCGATCGTGCGTTCAAAGAGGTGCAGACGATTCTGGCGGCTGAGCGGCTCAAGCGCGAGCGGCAGACGGAACTTTCGGATTTCGTGCGGCGGCTGCAGGCGCAGCTGTGACGCTCGGGCCGGCGCGAAGAAAACATCGGCTAACGCGCGGCCAAGGCCCGCGCCAGCGCGACGAAGCCCTCGACCGGAACATCCTCGGCCCTGGCCGTCGGCTCGAGGTTCGCCGCCTCTAGCAAGGTTATCGGCTCCCGCCCAAGCGACTTGAGGCTTTGGCGCAGCATCTTGCGGCGTTGGCCGAAGGCAGCCTCGGTGACCCGCTCAAGCGCGCGGCGCTCGCAGGGAAGCGGACTTTGGCGCGGCACAAGCTCGACCAGCGATGAGGTGACCCTGGGCGGCGGCACAAAAGCCGTGCCCGCGACGTCGAATCGAATGCGTCCCTGACAGCGCCAGCCGGCGAGGACGGAAAGGCGGCCGTAGCTCTTGGAGCCGGGGGCGGCGACGATGCGTTCGGCGACTTCGCGCTGGAACATCAGCACCAGGCGGTCGTACCAAGGCGGCCATGGCTCGAGCGTCAGCCAGCCGACCAGCAGGGCGGTGGCAATATTGTAGGGCAGATTCCCAACGACGCGCGCGGGCGCCGCGCCGAGGAGCGCGCGCGGATCGAAATTGAGAGCGTCGCCGGAAACGATCTCGAGCCGCCCGGGGTAGCGCGCGGCGATCTGCTCCAGCGCTGCGATCGCGCGCTCGTCGCGCTCGACTGCGATCACGCGGCGTGCGCCGGCGACGAGCAGCGCACGGGTGAGCCCGCCCGGGCCGGGGCCGATCTCGACCACCTCCAAGCCTTCGAGCGGCCCGGCAGCGCGCGCGATCCGCGCGGTGAGGTTGAGATCGAGAAGGAAATTTTGCCCGAGCGACTTCTTGGCGCGAAGACCATGCCGGCGGATCACCTCGCGCAGCGGCGGAAGGTCATCGATGGCGCTCATGCGCGCCGCGCGATCGCAGGGGACTGGGCGCGGGACGACAGTTTCGCCGCAAGTCGCAGGGCAGCAATCAGACTGGCGGGATCGGCGCGGCCCGTCCCGGCGATGTCGAAGGCGGTACCGTGGTCGGGCGAGGTGCGCACGAACGGCAAGCCGAGCGTGACGTTGACCGCGTGATCGAAGGCCAACGTCTTGATCGGAATGAGCGCCTGATCATGGTACATCGCAAGCGCTACGTCGTAGCTCGCGCGCGCCGCCTCATGAAAGAGCGAGTCGGCGGGCAACGGGCCGCGCGCATCGATGCCTTCGGCCTTGAGACGGTCTACTGCGGGACGCACCACGGTCAGGTCCTCGTCGCCGAGCGCGCCGTCCTCGCCCGCGTGCGGATTGAGCCCTGCAATGGCGAGACGCGGACGGGCGATGCCGAAGCGTTTGCGAAGGTCGCGCGCGACGATGCGGCCGGTTTCGAACACGAGACTCTCGCTCAGCCGGGCGATGACGTCCTTCAGCGCAAGGTGGATTGTCACCGGCACGACCGCGAGCTCCGGCGACCAGAGCATCATGACCGGGTGAGCTGCCACCCCGGTCGCTTCCTCGGCCAGCTTGCCGAGATATTCGGTATGTCCCGGCTCAGGAAATCCCGAGCGGTAGAGGACGTTCTTGGCGACTGGGTTGGTGACGACGGCGGCCGCGGCTCCGGCGCAGACGTCGGCGACGGCGCGGCGGATGGCCGCGAGCGCCGCCGGTGCGCTGGATTGGTCCGGCCGGCCCGGCTCGGCGCTGACCGGCACTGCGATGTCGACGACGGGCAGCGCGGTCGCGAATGCGGCCGTCGCCGCCGCCGGCTTCACCACCGCAACCGGCGTGTCGGGCGCGATCCGTTCCGCGCGTCGCGCGACGAAGGCCGGATCGGCGAGAAGATAGAAGGGGGGCAGGCCGAGTTCCGCCCGCCGGCGCCAGGCGGCAAAGGTGATATCGGGGCCGATGCCGGCCGGCTCACCCAGCGTCAGCGCCAGAGGCAGTGTCATGCCGCTCGAGCCTATTTGTACTCGAGCATCGCGCCCCGACGTAGCTCCTGCAAGTATTGCTTGGATCGCTGCTCGTAGCGCTGGGCCATGATGGACTCGCGCACCTGACGCCGGATCGGCGAATTGTCGGCCGTGGATTCCTTCTTGGCGCACATCGCAAACATCTCGACGCCGAACTTGGTGACTTCGGGCGCCGTCAATCGGCCGACCTCGACGCCTTCGAGCACTTTGCGCAGCTCCACAGGGATGTCGGCCGAGCTGCGAATGACCTGATCGCGCACCGCCACGTCCTTGAGGGCGCGAGCGAAAGCAATTCCGGACTCGCAGTCCTGAAACCGGTTGCGCAGCGCTTCCGCTTCGCGCTTGCGTCCCTCAACGAACGTCTCCGGCGATCCGGCTGGGACGAGAAACAGGATCGGGCGCAGCGTGTAGTCGTAACCGACGGTGTCGGTCGATTTCGAGTCCATCGCGGTGAGGATATCCTTGTCACCGATCTGCAAGCTCGATGAATATCGTCCGCGCACGAGTTGTGGCCAGGTGAGGTCCGCCTTGATACGGGCCTTGAGGGTTGCGACGTGGATGCCCGATTTGGCGAGCTGATCGGTCAATTGATCGGCCGTCAAGCGCATGCGGCCTGCCATCGTGGCAAAGGCAGAGTCGACTTCGGAGCTGGGGATTTCGAGCCCGAATTTCTTGGCCTCGCGCACCTTGAGCTTCTCGTTGATCAGCTCGTCGAGGACCTCTTGGCGCGGCGGCGCCTTGTGCATCGACAGCTCAGCGAGCTTGCTGCGCTGCTCGATATCGAGTGCCGTGATCGGCTCGCCGTTGACGATGACCACGACCTGCTGGGCGTGCGCGACGCTTCCGGGCGCCCAGACGCCGGCCGCGAGGAGCGCGGCGGTCAACAAATTGCGACAGGTTCGGCGAGAGTCGAACATCGTTGCTCCGTCAGCTGTCCTCTTCAGTCCTACCCCCGTTCCCGAGGACCACGATTGTATACTTCAGTCGGGCGGTTGAGCTCAAATGAGGGACGCGGCTAATGCGAGCTGCCAAATGCCCCAGTATTGACGACGGGGGCGCCTACAGTCTGGGTGCTCGTAGTTCCGCCGAGCGTGCGCAGGGTGATCTGCGCCATGTACTGGTGGTTGACCGTCACACTCCCGCTGTACGCGTAGCTTGTAATGTAGTTCAGGGCCAAGATGAGGCAGTCGTCGATATACCCGACACCGATCTGGGTCTGGGTGAGCGACTTGTTATGGATATCGTACCCGGCGCCGCCCAGCAGGACCCAGTTCGGGTCGAGCTTGAAGCGGGCAGTGCCGAGAATGCCCTCGCGGCGGTCCAGGAACCCGATCAACGGCTGCGCGGCGTAGTTGCCGTACATTATCGTCGTCGTCCAGCGGCCAAACGACGCAACGGTTTCGAGCTCGGTGCGCTGCAGCGTGAAGTCGTTCTCGGAGAAGCGGAAGCGTGAGGTGAAGGTCAGTGCGGCGCTCGGTTGGTACGACGCGCGCGCCACGTAATCCGACGCCCCCGTGTCGAGGCCGCTATTGAGGCCGGTGTTGGTCGTGCTGGGAAGCGCAAACGAGTTCAACCCATAGATCTGGTAGGATTGTCCGAACAGGAAATTGACGTTGCCGCCGCGATTGAACTGGGCGGTATATTGGATGCCGGCATTCACCCGCCCGCCGCCCTCCACGCGATCCCAGCCGGAAAATTTGTTCACCTTGAACAGGTTCGAGTCGTCGAAGATCAGGCTTTGCGCGTCCTCGTTGGGAAACGAGCCTACCATGGTTTCGTTTGGCCGTAAGATAAGTTGGCCGATGGGCTCGATCGTCTGCGTGCCCCAGGACTGCACGTTGATCAGCGGATAGCGGTATTCGAGACCGGCGACCGGCATCACCCGCCCGATATCGGTCTGGCCGGTATTGATGAAGTTGGCGACCCCCGGTTGATTGGAGATGTTCATATCGGCGACATCCGCGCGCACGCTGAAGAACGGCGTGAACATCTGGCCCCAAGAATCGATGACCGTGGCCTTCCAATTCCACTCCGTGGAGCCTCGGGTGTAATCGCCGGGGACACCGCGCAGTACGCAATTCGTTTTGTTGATGAGGGCCGGGTCGGCGGTTTGCGCACACAGACCGCCGTTGAGAGCGGCCTGCGAAATTGCGTCGAAATTCGCCTGATCGCGGTTGAGGCTGATCAGATTGTTGTGGAAGCTGAGTTCGCCACCGAAGATCGGACTGTTGAAGACGTAATCGTGATCGAGCACCGGGTGCACGACCGGGAGCTGGGCTTGCACATCGACCGGTGACAGTCCGTAAAAGTACTGGGTGCGTATGTCAAAGTAGCTGCGGTCGCCGCGGCCTGCGAGATAGACTTGGGACAGCGCGTAGTCGGGCGTGATGTTGACGCCGATCAGGTTGCTCGGGACTTGCAGATTGCGGATCAGCCCGTAGTCATAGAGATAGTTCTTGTCCGAGAGCAGCGTCCCGCTCCAGCCCCACACCCACTTGTCCGACAGGTTGAACTGGCCCGATGTTTCCACGCTTCCGCGCCAGTCGAGGTAACCCGGCGTGTTTATGAAGGGTTCTTTATCGAGTTGGAAGATGCCGGTGGCGCGAATGCTGTAGGCGCCATCGAGCAGCCGCTGTCGCCACTCGCCCTGCAGCAGTGGACCCTGCCTGCTCGTGATCATGGGCGTGAAGGTGAAGTCGTAATCGGGAGCAAGCGCCCAATAATAAGGCACCGCGACTCCGAACCCATAAACCGAGCTGCTGCTGAACATCGGCGTCAGCACGCCGCTCTTGCGCTTCACCGTCGGATCGGGTGCCGACATGTACGGCAAATAGGCCAGTGGTACGCCCGCAAATTCGAGCCGCGCGTCCTCGAAATAGATCATCTTCTCGTCTTGGTCGTGAATGATGCGCGCCGCTTTGACCTGCCATTTCGGCGGTCTCGTCGGATTTTCCACGCACGGCTCACAGGCGGTGTACACGCCATCGTGGAACACGGTGAAATTGCCGGAGCGCTCCGCGCGCGGCGCCGCGAAACGGGTCTGCTCTGGCGCGTCGAGCCGCAGCGAGTCCACGAAACCGTCGCGATAGTCATCGCTCAGGTCCATGATTTCGCCGTGGGTGATCGTGCCATCGGACTCGGTCAGCTGCACGTTTCCTTCGGCATGCAGGCGCTTGGTTTTCTGGTCGTAGATCACCCGGTCGGCTTCGAGGGTGGAACCGCCAAAGTAGAGCTGCACGTTTCCGACCGCGGAGACGCGCTCGTTGGTGTAGTCGTAGTTGATTTCCTCAGCGCGCACGAGCATCTGTTCCTGCGAACGCTCGGCCCGTTTGACGGGTTTCGGCCGCGGCGGGAACATGAGCAGCTGCGCCGACGCAGGCGCGACGGCGCCGGCGCCCGCAAGCAGCGCGGCGGCGGCCGCAAAAATGACCAGCGCGCCCCACCACGTGCGGCGGCGCGGCAATCGCGGACGGTTGCCAGCGCGTGCCATCACCCGTCCTCCTGGTAAAGCAGCGCGATCAAGCCGATCATCGCGCCCAGGGCGGGGGGCGAGCCCGCTGCGATCAGGGGGCCCATCAGCCCGGCTTTGCTCAAATCTCCGGTGACCTTCGACAGGATGTAGAGCGCAAAGCCGGCGCCGATGCCGCCCAGCACGATCTTCTGCACGCCCCCGAAGCGGAAAAACCGCAAACTGACGGAAGTGGCCAGCAGCACCATCGCCACGAGATAGAAGGGTTGTGCCAACAGCTGGTAGTACTGCAGTCGATAGCCAGCGGCCGCCAGCCCTGCGCTTTCGGCGTGGTCGATATACGACGACAGTTCCCAGAACGGCACGGTCTCGGGCGTGGCGAAGCTTTCTCCGACCTGCACCGACGTCAGGGGGGTCTTGAGCAGGAACGTCTCGCGCTCCGAGGGAGCCATTCCGCTGACGTAAAACCGGGGCTCCTCGAGCCGCCACTGCCCTTCCTCGAGCGTTGCGCTTTTCGCTTCGATGCGGTCGCGGAAGTGGCCGTCGGCGTCGAACCGGAAGACAGTTACTCCGCCCAGCTCGATTCCCTGTTGCCGGCTGGATTTGGCGTTGATCACGGCCTGGCCGTCTTCGCTGCGCTGGCGCAGCCAGAAACCACGTCCGGTGCTGCGGAAGCCGGTGTCGCGTCCGGAGAGATCGGCCTCCAGGCGCGTGGAATGCTCGCGCAAGGTCGCCGAGATCGGGTTGTAAACCGTCGTCAACACGACGCCGATGAAGCCGGCGATGATGAGAGCGGGCGCGATGAATTGCCAGGCCGAGATGCCTGCCGCCCTTGCCACCGCGAGCTCCAAGCGGCGCGACAAGTTCAAATAGCAAAACATTGCGCCCACCAGCACGGCGAACGGCATCACCCGCTCGGTGATGAAGGGCACGCGAAATAAGGTGATCTGCGCAATCACCAAGGGCGAAACGTCCTTGATGTCCGCAGAACGCCGCAACAATTCGAGATAATCGATCATCGCCGTCAGCACCAGCGTTCCTGCGAACACCGCCATCACGGCGGAGAGAAAACGCCGTCCGAAGTATCGCGAAAGGGTGCCGGCGATCATGACGTTTGACCCATCAGCGCGTTCGTGCGCTGCGTGACGCGCTCCATGACGCGGGTGATTGCATTCGCGATGAACACAGGGGGCTCGATGATGACGCCGCGCGAAATGGCGAAGTAGCCCAGCACGAAGGTCGCCATCAGCGCGAGATAGGGAAGCAGAAGGGCGATCGGGGTGTGCACCCCCGCGATGGTGCCGACGAAGCCAAGGCCGCGCAGTGCCGCCACGGCGCTGATCGCGCCCAGCAGCGACATGGTGCGACCCTGTCGGGTGGTGCGCGGCGCGCCGAGGTAGGCGTAGGTCAACACGACGAAGGCAAGCGGGTAAAGCGGCGCCGTGATTCGGTCGTGCAATTCGGCGCGGACTTGCGCCGGCTCGTCGGCAAACGAAATGTCCGTCCGCGAGGCATCATGAAGCTCCCAGAGGTAGCGTTCCCGCACCGAGTATTTCAGGCTCTGGTTGCCGTTCGAAAGCCAAGTCAGGTCGAATCCATAGCTGTTGAACAGCACCAGCGCAGGATCCCGCTGCCCGGTCTCATGGCGCTGCACGCTGCCGTTCTCCAGCACGAGAAAGGCGCCGCGCTCGTTTTTCACGATCTGGCCTTGCTCGGCCAGGATGGTCGCCC
>Ga0307277_10000744_pt1 | contig 12402 bp, 12 predicted proteins | sample ER_DNA_116_FD_194473 | JGI IMG/M metagenome (GOLD analysis project Ga0307277, IMG submission 194473) | Bulk soil microbial communities from the East River watershed near Crested Butte, Colorado, United States - ER_DNA_116 | ecosystem: Environmental > Terrestrial > Soil > Floodplain | place...
CACTCGGCCGGCGCGTTGCTCATGCGCGCGGAATCGAGCCGGCCACGGTATTGCAACTCGTCATCGGCGTTGAAGCCGAAGAAATCCGGCGTGCATTGCGCACCATAGGCGCGCGCGATCTCTTGGGTCTCGTCGATCACGTAAGGGAAGGTGAAGCCATGCTGCCGCGCGAAGCGCTGCATGTTGTCGAAGGAATCTTCGCGATAAACGTCGGTGTCATTGGGCATGATCGCGATGGTGCCGACGCCGATTTCTTCGAGCGCATTCGCCTCCTTCACCAGGCGGCCGATGACCGCCCGCACATAGGGGCAGTGATTGCAAATGAAAGTGACCAGCGTGCCCTTCGGCCCGCGCACGTCGGTGAGCGTGTAGGTCTTGCCGTCCACGCCCTTGAGCCGGAACTCGCGCGCCTTCCAGCCGAAGTTGCAGATGTTCGCTGCGGTGAGCGCCATGGCGCGCCTCCACGTCCGTTCGCACCCTCTCGTTTGCCCAACGACGGCAAAACATGGCCGCCGCGAGCAGACGTTATGCCAAGCCTTCGACGATGCGCATGTCCCGCTCGGCGGCCTTGCCGAACACCTTGAGCGCCGCCTGGTAGCCTTCGCTCTCATGCGCGGCCACCGCTTTCTCCACGCTGTCGAACTCGATCACGACCACGCGCTGGGCGATCCCGGCCTCGTATGCTTTCGCGGCGTCGCCGCGCGCGAGAAAGCGCCCGCCGGCGGCGGCGATGGCCGGACCCGCGAGCTTGGCGTAGGCCGCCATCGCGTCCGGATTGGAAACCGAGCGATAGAATGCGATCCAATATCCCTTTGCCATTGCGATCTCCCTTGCCCTGATGCCCATTGCGCGTTTAGTGCCGCGAGCTTAGCGGATCGCAGCGCGGCTCACAAAGGGCCGTCTCGCTGTATGCAAGTGATCGAGTCGGGAGCGCTGCCGGCCAACGCGGTTCCCCCCAAAGTCGGGCGTCGCGCACAGGTGAGTTGCCGGCGTTTCTTTTTGCTGCGGCCGCGTTACGATTGCCGGCCACCACCCGGAGATCGGCCATGAAGACGCTGCTGGCACTTATCGGTGTTCTCGCCATCCTCTGCGTGCTCGCTGCCGCGGTGTTTTTCTTCGGCGGCTTCTACAACGTGGCCGCGGCGGTCGACGATCCGTCCTTGGTCAAATCGGCGCTGTCCAACATCCGTCTGGCCTCGATCATCCGGCACGCCACCGACACGCCGCCCATGCCGCTCGACGATCCCTCGACGGTGCAGGCCGGGGCGCGCGCCTTTTCGGAGCGCGGCTGTACCAACTGCCACGGCGCGCCGGGCGTGGAATGGGCCAAGTTCTCCGAAGGCTTGCGTCCCGATCCACCCGACCTCAAGGAGGTCGTCGACCAACGCAAGCCGCAGGAACTGTTCTGGGTGGTCAAGAACGGCATTCACATGACCGGCATGCCGAGCTTCGGCCTCATCGAGGTGCCGGACCGCGAAATCTGGACGATCGTCGCCTTCCTCAAGAAACTCCCGAGCGTGTCGGAGGCGGATTTCAAGGCATGGGCCGCAAAGCCTTGAGGGCTGCCTCAAGCGATCTCGACGATCTCGGCCTGCGACCTCGCGACCTCTACCGTGTCGCCGACCGCTTTGCCGAACAAGGCGCGCGCCAGCGGCGAGACATGCGACACCGTGCCGTGCGCGGGATCGGCTTCGTCCTCGCCGACGATGCGGAAGGTCTGACGCCGGCCATCGTCGCGCACGATGGTCACTGTGGCGCCGAAATGCACCTCGCTGCGATCGCTCGGCGCAGGAGCGAGTTGCGCGCTTGCCCTTCGCGCGGTCCAGTAGCGCAAGTCGCGCGCCGCGCGCGCAAGCGCGGTGCGGTCATTGGCCGCATGCGCCGCCGCGTGCTCCTGATGAAGACGCGCGACTTCGGCCTCGATGCGCGCGAGCCCCTCAGGGGTTACGAGGTTAGGATGCGATGAGATCGGCCGATCCGGCAACTCTTCGACGGTGTCATCTAAATTTTTTACGAACGCTCTACTCATGATCACGCGTCTCGTTGATGAGACTTCTTCCTCGCCCGCGGTCGCCGCTCTTTGAGCCGACTGTCTCATCATATGGGATGTCGAGAACCCCCTGGGAGGGGCGGACGGCGAAACCTCGCCCCCGCCAGAGGGAGTGAATCGGGAACTATTCCGCGGGGAAAAGGTTCACTTGAATTGGGTGCCGTCCGCAACAGCCGCCGGCACCGGCGAAGTGGGCGAGCGAGCCCGGAGGATGTGATGCACAAGGCGTGGATCTCTGCTGCCCTTGCATTAATGCTGTCGCTCGTCGACGCGGCCGCGCCGGCGCAGGTTGCACCCGGGGATGTGCTGGCGCCGGCCGCCAAGCTCAACCTGACCCTGGAACAGCGTCACACCATCCGCGAACTCGTCAAGGACATGAAGGTCGACGCCGCTGAAGTGAAGGCAGAGGTCGGCGACCAGGTCCCGCAGGGGATCACGCCCCACCCGATGCCGAGCGAAGTCGCGCAAAAAGTCCCGCAGGTAAAGAGCCACCGGTTCATTCTCACCGCGGAGCAGATCGTCATCGTCGATCCCAAGGACAACAAGGTCGCCGACGTGATCAAGCTCGCCGCCGAGTAGGTCACGTTTCCAATCAGGTCGGCTTGGCGAGATACCGCTTGGCGAGCATCACGTGGATGCCCTTGTTGCCGTTGACCACCTGCGTCACGCGCACATCCGCGGCGAGGCTCGCCAGCGAATAGGCCTGGTAGCGGTCGAGCCCGGTGCGCGCGCAGATGAGATCGAGCATCTGGCGCAACGCAATGACGACGCCGTCGTCGAGATCGGGATCGAACGCCATCGTGATCATATGCGTCGGCGTCTCCGCCATCGGCCACTCCAGCCGCATGTCGTCGCGCAGCGTGAGGCGGAAGGTGCCGGTCAATCCGGTTTCGACCGCGGTGACGCAGACCTCGCCGTCGCCCTGCACGCCGTGTCCATCGCCGACCGAGAACAGCGCGCCGGGAACGAAGATCGGCAGATAGAGCGTGCTGCCGGCGACGAGCTCCTTGTTGTCGAGATTACCGCCGTTCTTGCGCGGCGGCGCGGTCGAGATCATGCCCCAGGCGGGCGGCGGCGCCGTGCCCATCACGCCGAAGAACGGCGCGAGCGGTACCTCCTGGCCCCACGGCAGCCGCCAGCATTTGCGCGCGCGGTCGAGCACGATGTGCATGTGCCGGTTCTCGGCGAAATCATCCGGCAAGGCGCCGGCAAGCGGGCGCACGGAGTTGTAGCCCCAGTCGTAGAATACCTCGATCGCCTCGATATCGACCTGGAGCACTTGCCCCGGTCTTGCGCCGTTGACCGCGACCGGGCCGGTCAAGATGTGGGGCCCGAGCTGGCGCTGGACTTTTTGGTGAATGGCGGGAAGGGCCGGCGGCACCTTGAGCGGCTCGCCCGGCATGAGATCGGGGCCGCCCGAGACGGAGGAGATCGTCAAGCGATCGCCGCTCTCCACGGTCACCCGCGGCGCCAGGCGCGCATCGAAATAGCCCCAGTGCACATTGTCGGGACCGGGTTCGAGGTGAATGGGCATCGGTGTTGCTCCAGGGGCAGAAGATCGCCAGCACAGCACATTTTCGCGCGCCATCCCACCGGTCGTGAAATCGTCTGCGGTGGGCGCTCGGGATCGCGATTCTCGGGCAAGCCTTGGCTCATGCCCGCTTGCGCCCGAAAGCTGGGCCGGGTTTGCCCTAGGAAAGCCACCGACTAGAGGCATTCAGACAGGAAGGGTTCGACGTCGGGGGTCTGGCAAATGATGCGCGCCACGGTCGTCCGTGCGCTTGTGCTGACGGCGGTTTTTGCCGCGGCATTGACGCCGGTCACCAGCCTTGGCGAGGACAGCAACCAGTTGCCGCCCAGGGCAACAAAGGAGCTGCCGCCCGAGCTGCTCTCGCTGCTTCGACAAAAGAAGATGCCGAAGCATTCGCCGATCCTGGTGCGCATTTTCAAGGAAGAGGCGGAGCTCGAGGTCTGGAAGCAGGACATCACCGGCCATTTCCAGCTGCTGAAGATCTTTCCGATCTGTCGCTGGTCGGGCGATCTTGGGCCGAAGTTGCATCAGGGCGACCGTCAGGCTCCGGAGGGTTTCTATACAGTTACGCCCGAGTTGATGAATCCCAATTCCAACTACTACCTTGCGATCAACACCGGCTACCCCAACAGCTTCGACAAAGCGAACAACCGCGGCGGCAGCTTGCTCATGATCCACGGCGACTGCTCGTCGAGCGGCTGCTATGCCATGACCGACGAACAGATCAGCGAGATCTATGCGCTGGCGCGCGACTCGCTCCTCGGCCGGCCGTCATTCCAGGTCCAGGCCTATCCGTTCCGCTTGACGCCGGCCAATCTGGCGCGGCATCGAACCAATCCGGACTTTGACTTCTGGAAGATGCTCAAGATCGGAAACGATCACTTCGAGGCGACCCATCTCGAACCCAAGGTGGATGTGTGTAATCGCCGCTATGTTTTCGATGCGCAAGCTCCGCCGAATGCGCCGAACCCTCTTGTGTTCAATCCCACCGGTAAATGCCCGGCCTTTGTCGTGAATCCGAAAATCGCGCGGCTGGCGCTGGAGAAACAACGCGCCGACGAGCTCGAATACGCACAATTACTTAAAGACGACGTGCCGGCCGCGCCGATGTACAGCGGACTGGACGGCGGAATGAATGAGGTTTTCCTCGCACGGTTTCCGGGCAGAGTGACGCTTGCGAAAGTGCTGCCGTATGCATCTTACCTGCCGCAACTGCCGCCGATCCCCTGGGTCGATGACGACGGTTCGTTGACGAGTAAATTCTTCGGCATTTGTTTTGATCGATACGTTTGCTCCGTGACAGAAGCCGACTACGCGCAGTCGGACTAGGGCTGCTTTAGCCCTCGAATAAATTGTTTGGCACCTTGTTCTGATCGGCAGGGGGGCTCAATCACAGCGCGGCGATCGTCCGCACTTCGATCAAGAACGGCTCCTGCACGAGGCGGTCGACGATCAGCAGCGTGTTGGGCGGATAGACCCCGTTCGCGAACAAGCGCGGAAATTCCCGCAGCCGATAGGCCATGAACTTCGCGATGTCCTGCGAGTGCACGAGATAGGTGGTGAACTCCGCCACATTGGCGAAGCTCGCACCCTGCGATTTTAGCGCGGCCTCGATGTTGGCGAAAACCTGCCGGCACTGGGCATCGAAATCGTCGGCGCCGACGAGCTTGCCGTTGCGGTCGGTCGCGACCTGCCCGGCGATGAACAGCAGCTCCGCGGCCTTGACGCGCGTGAGTTGCGAATATTGCCCCAGCGGCTTGCCCAGCGCGTCAGGGTTTTGGATGCTGATTTCAGGCATGATGGCTCCTCGCGGCGTTGCGGCCCGCATCCACGCCCCGGCAATCACCGGGTGTGACGCCCGGACACCGCGACATGGAAGGCGGCCGTTGTTTTCTCCTGGTGATGCGCTCCGATGCTCTCTGATCTTCGAGCGTTGGCGTGGTTCCCACAAGACGCGATCGCAAAACTTTCCGCTTTATGGCCGCAGCGCCCGCCAGCCATGCAGAGGTCGGCCGGATTGTATGTCCGATCGGGGGTTGCCCGAGTCACGGCGGCTTGGCAAGGAAGCGGCGAGGACGCCGAGAGAGAAGCGCCGGGAAGCGCCGAGATCATGCTGACATTCGCGACGGTTGACGCCGGGATCGATTCTTCCTTCGCCTGGCGGCGGCTGGGCGCCGCCGTGGTGCTCGCCACCATCGGCAGCGTCGGCACGTGGTCTGTGCCGGTCGTGCTGCCGGCGGTGCAAGCGGCCTTCGGCGTCGCGCGCGCCGATGCGTCGCTGCCGTTCACGCTCGCCATGATCGGCTTTGGCGTGGGCGGCGTGGTGATGGGCCGGCTCACCGACCGCTTCGGCATGCTCGCGCCGGTGCTGTGCGGCGTGAGTGCGCTCAGCACCGGCTACATCGCCGCCGGTTTCGCTCCCAATCTCGTGCTGTTTGCGCTCATGCACCTGCTCATCGGGCTCGGCACCTCCGCCACCTTCGGGCCGCTGATGGCGGATACCTCGCAATGGTTCACCCGCCGCCGCGGGATTGCCGTCGCCATTGTCTCCAGCGGCAATTATATCGGCGGCGTGATCTGGCCGCCGCTCCTGCAGCATTTCGTAAGCGCGGAGGGATGGCGGACGACGCATATCGTCGTCGGCGTCGTCTGCGCGCTTGGCATGCTGCCGTTCGTGCCGATGTTGCGGCGACGCGCGCCGAGAGTGGGCGGCGCAGCGACGGACGCCTTGCACGTAACGGCGCAAACCGCGGCGGGCCTTTCGCCCAACGTGCTGCAAGCGATGTTGTGCGTCGCCGGTGTGGCCTGCTGCGTCGCGATGGCGATGCCGCAGGTCCACATCGTCGCCTATTGCGGCGATCTCGGCTATGGCGTGGCGCGAGGCGCCGAGATGCTCTCGGTGATGCTCGGATTCGGCATCTTCAGCCGTGTCGGCTCCGGCTTCATCGCCGACCGCATCGGCGGCGTGGCGACGCTGCTTCTGGGCTCCGTCCTGCAGGGCGTGGCGCTGTTCCTCTACCTTCTGTTCGACGGCCTCGACTCGCTCTACGTGATCTCGGCGCTGTTCGGGCTGTTCCAGGGCGGCATCGTGCCGATGTACGCCATCATCGTGCGCCAGTATTTCTCGCCGCGCGAGGCGGCCACCCGGGTTGGCCTCGTGCTACTGGCAACCTTGCTCGGGATGGCGCTCGGCGGTTGGATGTCCGGCGCGCTCTTCGATCTCACCGGCTCCTACCGCGCGGCCTTCGTCAACGGCCTCATTTGGAATCTGCTGAACGTCTCGATCGCGCTGTGGCTGCTCATGCGCACGGCAGGCGGGCCGCGCATGGGCGAGGCGCGCCTGAAGCACGCTCGTCTGTGAGGCGAAACGGTCAGCCGGCTTGCACCCTCTCCCGTAGGATTAGGGGCAAAGGGTGCAGACCGAATTTGCCGCCGCGTTCATTTGAGCTGATCGGCGACCTTGTCGAGGGCGGCCTTCACGCACGCTTCATCCTTCTCGCCGCCGGGAGCGCCGGAGACGCCGGCCGCGCCGACCACGTCCTCGCCGACCATGATCGGCAGCGCACCGCGCGCGGTGGTGAAGCCGGTGAGATACTGCGCGCCCATCTGCGGATTCTTCTTCAGCCGCTCTTCCATCTCGCCCGAGGGAATGCGGAAGGTGCGCGCGGTAAAGGCTTTCTTGAAGCTGTTCTCCATGGTGTGCGGCGGAGTGCCGTCACCGCGGATCTGCACCAGCACCTCGCCGTTCCGTCCGACGACGGTCGCCGAAACGCGGTAGCCGTTCGCGCTGCAGGTGGCCATGGCGGTCTGCGCGATGTCGACGGCAATGGCCACGGAAAGGTCCTTGCGCGCGAGTAGCTGGGCGCTGGCGGGCGTCACGAACAGACAGGCCAGTCCGATCGCGGCGCAGCGATACGACACCACAAACATGCTGAGATCCTCCCCTTAAGCGTTGCGCGGGACCGTTGCTTGCGGTCCGCCGGAAAAGCCTATCCCATTTCACCCGGTTTGTATGGGCTCAATTCCGCCTAGTCGTAGCGCGGTCACGGCAGTCGCTGCGTCTCGGCAGAGGCGGCTGTCTCGGATTTCGCCTCCGCGCACCCGATATGGTATGCGGGCGGCGGCAGAAGGCGGGAATGTCAGGCGATGAGCGCACGGCGCATTTTGGTCACCGGCGGCAGCGGCTTTCTCGGCTCGGCGCTGGTCAAGGCGCTTGTGCGTCGGGGCGAAGCGGTGCGGGTCTTCGACGATAATTCCCGCGGCGCCTTGCGCCGGCTGCGTGAGGTCGAGCGCGACATCGAGTTCGTCAACGGCGACATCCGCGATGCCGCCGCCGTCGATGGCGCCATGCGCGGCGTCGAAGAGGTGCACCACCTCGCCTTCGTCAACGGCACTGCGACTTTCTACAGCGCCCCCGATCTCGTGCTCGATGTCGGCGTCAAGGGCATCGTCAATGTCATCGACGCCTGCCGCCACCGCGGGGCTGGGCGGCTGATCCTCGCATCCAGTTCAGAGGTCTACCAGACGCCCCCGCGTGTGCCGACCGACGAGAGCGCGCCGCTCGTCGTTCCCGATCCGCTCAATCCGCGCCTCTCCTATGCCGCCGGCAAGATCATCAGCGAGATGATGGCCATCAACCAAGGCCGCAAGCACCTCGAACGGGTGCTGATCTTCCGCCCGCACAACGTCTACGGGCCCGACATGGGATTCGATCACGTGATCCCGCAATTCGCCGTCCGGCTGAAACGCTCGCTGGGAAAACATGCGAGCGGCGCGGTGGCGTTTCCGATCCAAGGCAGCGGCGCCGAAACCCGCAGCTTCTGCCACGTCGACGATCTGGTGCAGGGCGTGATGGTCATGCGCGATAAGGGCGAGCATCTGGGGATTTATCATGTCGGCAGCACGGAGGAGGTCAGCATCGCCGATCTCGCCCGGCGCATGGCCGACATTGCCGGCCACGAGATCGTGCTCGTCCCGTCCGAGCTGCGCGAGGGCAGCACGCCGCGCCGCTGCCCCGATATTTCGAAACTCGCCGCTCTCGGCTATAGACCCGGCATCTCGCTCGACCAAGGGCTGCCGGCCACGCTCAAATGGTACTGGGATCACGAGAGCGTGGCGCCGGCGGCATGAGCCGCTCGCTCAAGGAGATTGCATTGCGTCCTGGGAAAGTCGCCCGCGCCGCCGGCAGCGGCGCAAGCGTTCCGGTGGAATGCTGTCAGGTCTGCGGCCATGCGCCGCTCTCGAAGGTGCTCTCGCTCGGCTACATGCCGCCGGTGAACCAGATGGTCGCGGTCGGCGAAGTGCCGCGGCAGCAACCGTGGTTCCCAACTGATCTTATGCACTGTGCCGAATGCGAGCTGGTGCAGCTCGGCTTGGCGGTCGATCCCGTCATCATCTTCCCGCCCGAATATCCCTACACCAGCGGCACCACCAAGCTGTTGCGCGACAATTTTGCCGAGCTCTATTGCGAAGCGTCGGCCATGCTCAAGCTTGCCGCGCAAGATCTAGTTATCGACATCGGCTCGAACGACGGCACGCTGCTCTCGAACTTCAAGAAGCATCGCATCCTCGGCATCGAGCCGACCGAGGTCGGCAAAATCGCCGACGGCCGCGGCGTTCCGACGCTCATGCGCTACTTCGCGCCGGCGGTGGCGGCCGAGGTCAAGCGCGAGCATGGCCCTGCGCGCGTGGTGACGGCGGCGAATTGCTTCGCGCATATCGAAGACGTGCATTCGATCGTGCAAGGAATTCTCGATCTGCTCGCGCCCGACGGCGTGTTCATATCCGAGTCGCACTACCTCATCGGTTTGCTGGACAGGCTGCAATACGACACCGTCTATCATGAGCACCTGCGCTATTACTCGCTCAACAGCCTTGCCAATCTGTTGTCGATGCATGGGCTCGAGGTTTTTCACGCGCGCGCCATTCCGACCCATGGCGGATCGATCCGCGTCTATGCCGCACGGCAGGGCGCGCGGCCGGTCGACGAGAGCGTCGCGAAGATGCTGGCCGCCGAGCCGCGCGGGGAGGCGATGCTCGCGCGGTTGAAGCGCTTCCGCAACGACGTGATGCTGTCGAAGCTCAGGCTCCTTGCCATGATCCGCGAGCTCAAGGAGCAAGGCGCGCGCATCTGCGGGATCAGCGCGCCCTCGCGCGCCTCGACCTTGGTGAACTATCTCGGGCTGGATGAGGCGATCATCGACTACGTTTGCGAGATCGCGGGCTCGCTCAAGATCGGCAAATGCATGCCGGGAACCTCGATCCCGGTGGTCGAGGAGAGCCGCCTGTTCTCCGACCAGCCCGATTGCGCGGTCATTTTTTCCTGGCACATTGCCGACGAGCTTGCACCCAAGCTGAGGGCGAAGGGGTATCGCGGCAAGCTGGTGACGCCGTTGCCGGTTCCCCGCGAGCTTTGATGGCGAGGCGCACCCCTGGAGCCTTTGTGCTGCGAGGGCGGCTGGGCTATCACTCGGCCGGGCCGCCGCGATCTTCTCTCAGCGCCGAGTGTGGAGCATTTGCGTGAATATCGCCGGAAGCAAGCAGATCGGAGCGACGTCTGCGCGAGTGGAGGGCGCCGATCTGACGGTTATCGGTGGGGCCGGTCACGTCGGCGTGCCGCTCGTGCTGGCATTCGCCGAGGCCGGCTATCGCGTCAACGTGCACGACCTCAATCGCGATGCGCTTGCGACCTTGCGATCGGGCCGGCTGCCGTTCATCGAACACGGCGGGGAAGAGCTGCTGCTGCGAGCGCTCAAACGCGATCGGCTCGTTTTCACCTCCTCTCCGGCGGATATTTCTCCAACCGGTCCGCTCATCATCGCCATCGGCACGCCGATCGACGAGTTCCTCAACCCGGTTCGCCAGGTGGTGCAAGACTGCATCGACGCGTTGCTCCCGCATCTCGCCGACGGCAGGCTCTTAGTGCTGCGCTCGACGGTGTTCCCCGGCACGACCGATTGGCTCGACGCCTATCTGCGGCGAAAGAACCGCAACCTCAAGGTCGCGTTTTGCCCGGAGCGCATGGTGCAAGGACACGGCATCAAGGAACTCAAGGAAACGCCGCAAATCATCAGCGGCACGACGCCCGCGGCGGAGGAGGAAGCCGCGAAGCTTTTCTCCGCCATCGCCCCCGAGCTCATCGCCGTGCAGCCCCGCGAGGCGGAATTCGCCAAGCTCTTCAGCAACGCCTACCGCTACATCGAGTTCGCGACCGCGAACCAGTTCTACTTGATCGCAAAGTCGGCGGGGCTCGATTTCCGCAACATCTACGATGCGATGAAGCGCAACTACCCGCGCGCCCGCGGTATTCCGACTCCCGGCTTCGCCGCCGGTCCCTGTTTGATGAAAGATACCATGCAGCTCGCCGCCTTCGCCCAGAACCAGTTCAGCCTCGGCAACGCCGCCATGCTGGTCAACGAAGGTTTGGTGCTGAACGTCTGCGACGATCTGCGGCGGCGCTATGATCTCTCGCGCATCACGGTCGGATTGCTCGGCATGGCATTCAAGGCGGACATCGACGACACCCGCGCTTCGCTGAGCTACAAGTTCAAGAAGGCGCTCGCGGGGCTCGCGCAGGCGGTGCTGACCACGGACCCTTTCGTGACCACCGATCCCGACCTGCTCCCGCTCGACGAGGTGATAACGCGCAGCGACGTCCTCATCCTGTGCGCGCCGCATTCGGCCTATCGCGATCTCGACTTCGCCGGCAAACCCGCGGTCGATGTGTGGGGATATCTGCGCAAGGCGAATGTGATCGGCTAGGCGTGTCACGACGCGCGACTCATCGGAACGCCGATGTAGCCGCACGTTTGCTTTCGGGGCAAAGCACGAGCAGATGAGAATTTCTAATGACGGATAGAGAAAGGATGCTTTGCGCGTAGGTCCGGCACTTGGCAGTTCAGGCTCACTTCCGAGCGTGGGTGCGAATGGCAATCAGCATTCAGGAGAAAGAAAGAATGAAATTATCCGGTCGAAGCAAGGCTGTTCTCTGTGCTGTGCTCCATCGATGTGCCGTTGCCCTTGCGGCCGCGGTTCTAGCTGGAAGCGCGTCGCATGCAGACCCTAGTTCGCAGCAATCGGCGACGGTCGTAATTGTATGTCTCCATGGTTCTGTGAAAAGCGTGATGGCGGCGGCACATTTCAATCGCATCGCAAAAGAGCGCCAGCTGCCATTCGTTGCTGTCGCTCGGGGCGTCGATCCCGATAGGGAGATCCCGGCGAGCATTCGCCAAGGGCTGGCGCAGGACGGGCTTACTCCCGCGGATGAGGTCCCGCAAGCTCTCACCGCCGACGAGGCAAGTGCGGCCGCGACGGTGTTTGCTTTCGATGAGGTGCCGTCCGATCGCAAGGGTAATGCAACCGTAACCTACTGGCGCAACGTGCCGCCCGCCAGCAAGGACTACAATGCCGCTCGCGATGCAATTGTTCGACGTGTTGAAGAAGCAGCAGCTTCCCTCACGTCGAGACGCTAGGCGTTTCGAGGCCAGCTTCGGCCCACGGAGCCGAGTTGAAGGACGGTGTGCTCTCGCTGGTGCTGCCAAGGTCGAGGAAGCTAAACCTCACACAATTCAAGTCCGATGAAGGGAGGTAGGCCCGCGGTTTGAAACCAAGCCAGCCGGCAACCAATGCTGCCGTCTAGCGTTTGATACAGAGGACGCACAATCGATCAGCCCTAATGCAAGGGGCGTGTATAGTCGTGTCGGACGAAATCAGAAGTAGGCGCGGAGGCAAGGGGCTATCATGCCCACGCTGTCGAGCCACGATGGACGAAGTGGTGAGCATCGCGCCGGTGGCAGGCGAACCTGGCTTGACGGCGTATGAG
>Ga0307277_10000748_pt1 | contig 12363 bp, 10 predicted proteins | sample ER_DNA_116_FD_194473 | JGI IMG/M metagenome (GOLD analysis project Ga0307277, IMG submission 194473) | Bulk soil microbial communities from the East River watershed near Crested Butte, Colorado, United States - ER_DNA_116 | ecosystem: Environmental > Terrestrial > Soil > Floodplain | place...
GCAACCGTTCCGTGCCGCGGGAAAGGGGACATCGTCCGATCGGGATGACGCGCCGTTTTCGCCGCTGCGCCAGGATCGAATCGCGATGTGCCGTTGGCTCGCATATTCAGGCTCGCCGGTCCTGCTCGAGGAGCTCCTGTACGGACCCAAGAACTCCCTGATCGTCCAGAGCCTCCATTCACAGATGGGAGCGGAGGAGACCAACGGCGACGGTTTCGGCGTCGGCTGGTACGGCGCCCAGGAGACGCCTGCCGTCTTCCACAGCATGGAGCCGGCCTGGAACGATCGCAATCTCCGGGAGCTCGCCGGCCACATCAGTTCCGGCGTCGTCTTCGCGCACATCCGAGCCTCAACCGGCTCGCCGGTGCAGCACACGAACTGTCATCCGTTCCGCCATGGCCGCTGGCTTTGGATGCACAACGGGATGATCGCGGACTTCCACCGAACCAAGCGCGACCTGGTGCTCGCGGTCGACCCGACGCTCTACTCGGAGATCGAGGGGACAACCGATTCGGAAGTGCTGTTCCACCTCGCCCTCACCTTCGGACTCGAAGACGATCCGCCGAGCGCCGTCGAGCGGGCGATCGGACTCGTCGAGACCACGGGCCGAGAGCAGGACGTCGAGCATCCGTTCCAGGGAACGATCGCCACGACCGACGGCGAAAACATCTGGGCATTCCGCTATTCGAGCGAGGGCAAGTCACGCTCGCTCTTCTTCAGCACCGACGTCCGTACGCTCCGCGCGCTGTACCCGGAGAACGAGCTCCTTCGCGGAGTGGGCGACGAATCGCGGCTCGTCGTCTCCGAACCGCTCGGAGACGAGCTGCCGGGAGCGTGGAACGAGGTGCCGGAGGGCTCCTACGGCGTCATCCAGCCGGGCCAAGACGAGCTGCACCCGTTCACGCCGACGACCGAGGCCGTCGGCGCGGTTCGAGCCAGATGACGCTCACGCACCCGACCGGCCCAGCCGCTCCCGCGAACGACCTCGCGATCGCGCCGATCTTCACGCTCGAGAACCGAAACATTCCGCGACGCGAGCTGGCGGACTCGGAGATGGCGCCGGACGTCGCCTACCAGATCATCCACGACGAGCTGATGCTCGACGGCAACGCGCGCATGAACCTCGCGACCTTCGTCACCACCTGGATGGAGCCGCAGGCGGAGAAGCTGATGGCGGAGTGCCTCGACAAGAACATGATCGACAAGGACGAGTACCCGCAGACGGCCGAGCTCGAGATGCGCTGCGTCAACATCCTCAGCCGCCTCTGGAACGCGCCGGACGCAGAGCAGGCGACCGGCTGCTCGACGACCGGCTCGAGCGAAGCCGCCATGCTCGGAGGCCTCGCGATCAAGCGCCGCTGGCAGAAGCGCCGAGCCGCAGCCGGCGAGGCGACGGATCGGCCGAACCTCGTGATGGGGATCAACGTCCAGGTGTGCTGGGAGAAGCTGGCCAACTACTGGGACGTCGAGATGCGGCTCGTGCCGATGGACGGCGACCGCTTTCACCTCTCGGCGGAAGAAGCCGTGGCGCTCTGCGACGAGAACACGATCGGCGTGGTCGCGATCCTCGGATCGACCTTCGAGGGCTCGTACGAGCCGGTTGAGGAGATCTGCGCCGCGCTCGACGAGTTCGAGCGGCAAACCGGCATCGACGTGCCGGTGCACGTGGACGGCGCCTCGGGCGCATTCGTCGCGCCGTTCGTCGACCCGGACCTCGAGTGGGACTTCCGCCTGCCGCGGGTCGCCTCGATCAACGCGTCCGGCCACAAGTACGGCCTCGTCTACCCGGGCGTGGGCTGGATCGTCTGGCGCGACGCGGACGCGCTGCCCGAGGATCTCATCTTCTGGGTCAACTACCTCGGGGACAACATGCCCACCTTCGCGCTCAACTTCTCGCGCCCGGGCGCGCAGGTCGTCGCCCAGTACTACAACTTTCTCCGTCTCGGCTTCGAGGGGTACGCAAGGGTGCATGGGTACGCGCGAGACGTCGCGACAAGGCTCGCGGGCCAGATCGAAGAGCTAGGCCCGTTCGCGCTCCTGACACGGGGGGACGAGCTGCCCGTCTTCGCATTCACGCTCACCCCGGAGATCGACAACTTCACGGTCTTCGACGTCTCGAACGCGCTCCGCGAGCGCGGTTGGCTCGTCCCGGCCTACACGTTCCCGAAGAACCGTGCAGACCTGGCCGCGCTACGCGTGGTGGTCAAGCGGGGCTTCGGCCACGACATGGCCGATCTCCTCGTTGCCGATCTCCGTCGACAGCTACCTCGACTCGAGAAGCAAACGGCACCTCTGCACGAGACCGCCGCGACCGGTTTCCATCACTAGGTGCCACGCCCACACACGTTGTGAACGGCTGAGAGGACATCCGGGCTGTGGGTCTGCCACGACTCACGCCCCAAGGAGGGACCCGGATGACGCTTCACCGTAACGCCAAGCTCGGACTGGTCGGCCGTCTCGCACTCGTGCAGGCAATCGACGCGGGAATGAGCATGAAAGCCGCCGCGGCGGCTTTCCAGCGTCTCGCCGGCGTCCGCGCATCGCTCATCCCCTTCCTGCTGAGCGCTCCGATCTTTGTGCCGAGCTCGATCGCCTCGTCCTCGGAGAGGTTGCTTAGACGCTCGACCTCGAGCTCTCCCTCCGCGTCCTTGTACACGGCGAGCGAGTCGATCACGCGCACCGTGTCGTCTTCCTTCAGCCGCTCGAGCTCCTCGATGATCTCGCCGTGGAACTCCGGGTGGTTGAGCCCAGCACGATCAGTTGAACGGGGCCGATTGCCATTTCGTCTCCTCTCGTTGGTTACTGGCGCGCCATCGCGATCGTCAGGCGCTCCTCCGGGGTGATCAGATGGTCCGCGTCCTCGGCGGCCTCGTCGATGTCCAGCTCGACCCAGCGAACGCGCCCCGTGAACTCGAGCTCGTCGACGCCGAGATCGTCGGTCACCGGCGTGCCGCTGTCCGAGCCGAGATCGGTGGTCTCATCGCCCGAGAACAGCATCGGCACCGTTCCCTCGACCCGGCCCTCCCCCACTTTGTCTCCGTCGACGTAGAACGAGACGTTCCCGCCCTTCCCCAGGCCGCCGCCGTCGTACGCGAACTCGATCCGTAGCTGGTGCTCGCCCGCGGGGACCGGGTCCTCCCCGTAGACCTTGAAGCGCTGCAGACCGAAGAGGTTGTAGCAGTACGCGGGCTTGCCGTCCTTCAGATAGAGGCTCCAGCCGCCGAAGGCCCCGCCTTGGGCGACGATGACGCCCTCGGCGCCACCCTCCGGCACTTCGATCTCCGCCGTCACTGCATGTGACTTGTTCTTCAGCGCGACAATCGAGTTCTCCGAGATCCGACGCATGCCCCCGAAGAGGAGCTGCCGGTTGCCCTTGACGAGCTGGGGCCGTCCCGCGAGATCTGGGTTGAACCGCTCCGCGCGGCGGTCGTCAAGCGGCAGGACGTTGTACTTCGTCGCCTCGATCAGGAACAGCCTCTGCAGCTCCCGCAGCTTTTCAGGTTGTTCATTGGCAAGGTCATCAGCCTGCGTCCAATCACCGGGCGCATACAACTCCCAGACGTCCTCTTCGAGCGGCGGCGTCTCCGTCATCACCCACGGAGTGCTGTGGCGTGTGACTGCGGTCCAGCCCCTGTGATAAATGCCGCGGTTGCAGAACATCTCGAAGTACTGGGTCTCGCGCGTCTCGGGTGCAGCGGCATCCTCGAAAGACGGCGCCATCGAAACGCCGTGGAGCGGCATCTGCTGAATGCCATGGACGAACGCCGGCTGGGGCAAACCGGCGACGTCCAGCACCGTCGCGGCAATGTCGATCACGTGATGGAACTGCGACCGGGTCTCGCCCTTCGCCTTCAACCGGCTCGGCCAGTGAACGATCGTGCCGTTTCGCGTTCCGCCCCAGTGGGAGGCGACCTGCTTCGTCCACTGATACGGCGTGTCCATTGCGTGTGCCCAGGCGACCGAGTAGTGGTTGTACGCCTTCGGCGTACCGAAGTCGTCGATCCGCTGAGTCATGAAGTCGACCGTCTCGACGCCCGCTGCGCCGTTGAGGACCACGAGCTCATTGAAGCAACCGTTCGGCGTGCCCTCTCCAGAGGCGCCGTTGTCCCCGACCATCACATAGACGAGCGTGTCGTCGAGGAGCCCGAGTTCTTCGAGCGTTCCGATCACTCGCCCAACGTGATGGTCGGTGTGCTCCATGAAGCCTGCGTAGACCTCCATCTGGCGAGCGAAGATGGGCTTCATCTCGTCGGGCGTGTCGTCCCAGGCCGGAATCTCTTCCGGGCGGGCCGTCAGCTTCGCGTCCTGCGGGACAACGCCAAGCTCCTTCTGCCGGGCGAACGTCTCCTCGCGAAGCTTGTCCCAGCCCTGGTCGAACTTCCCCTTGTACTTGGCCGACCACTCCGCCGGAACGTGATGGGGCGCGTGTGTCGCCCCGGGTGCGTAGTAGACGAAGAACGGCTTGTCGGGCATCAGCGCTTTTTGCTGGCGGATCCAGTCGATCGCGCGGTCGGTCATGTCCTCGGTGAAGTGGTAGCCCTCCTCAGGTGTGCGGTCGGGCTCGACGGGCACGGTGCCGTCGTAGAGTGCCGGCGCGTACTGGTTGGTCTCGCCGCCGATGAAGCCGTAGAAGTGCTCGAATCCGCCCCCGCCGGTCGGCCAAGCTTCGAACGGCCCCAGCGGGCTCGTCTGCCACACCGGCACCTCGTGGCACTTGCCGAACTGCGCGGTCGAGTAGCCGTTGAGCTTCAGCGTCTCGGCGAGCGGCGCCGCAGTCTTGGGGCGAATGGAGTTGTAGCCTGGCGCCGAGGTCGCGATTTCGGTGATCCCACCCATGCCGACCGCGTGGTGGTTGCGGCCGGTCAGTAGCGCCTGCCGGGTCGGTGAGCAGAGCGCGGTCGTGTGAAAGCGGTTGTACTTGAGACCGTTTGCAGCGAGTCGCTCGAACGTCGGCGTCTGACACGGCCCTCCGAAGGCGCTGGACGAGCCGAAGCCGGCGTCGTCGATCAAGACGATCAGCACGTTCGGCGCGCCCTCCGGCGGCCGCAACGGCTCGATCGGCGGGAAGCTCGTGTCGGGATCCTTGGCGTCGTACGTGGTCAGGCCGACGTACTCGCGGTCGGGAATGGGCAACACGGATCGTTCACGACGATTAGCAGGCTCACGCATCTCCGAGTCCTTTCGAGGCAGGGGATCGGTGCTTCGCCGCGCATCATGGGAGCATGGGCCGGGTGCGGTCATCGCCCGAACGGGATGAAGGGAACCGAGCTTCACGGCGGCGGCAGGGCGGCAGACGTACGTAATGGGCGAGCCCTGGACGCCGGCGCTGTCGGTCCGCGACCTCGGCGGGCGCTGCCGCCTGTCTCTCGGCGGGCACGCCCACGGAGAGGGTGCGACGCTGCAGGAGGCCGCGGACGACCTCGTGCGCCGGCTGCTCGCGCTCGCGATGACGCTCCGATCGGGCACCGGGTTTCGCGTCAGCCCGGAGGTGCCCGCCATCGATATCCGCTGGTTCGAGCTTCTCTACGAGCTTGGAGCTATGGCAGCTAGCGGTAAGGACATCCGACCGCGGATCTTCGAGCGGCCGACCGCGTCGTAGCCGCATCGTCCGGTTGGGATGAACAAGCGGGTCACCCCTGGTGCGACGCTCGCCAGATGCCGGAAACGGTCTCGACCGCGGAGGTGGCCCACGAGCTCGGCCACCGGCACGGACGGCACGAATCGGTGGGCCGGCGAGCGGAGCTGATCGAGATCCTCGAGGCGATTCTGCTCGCCCTGGTGGCAGTCGCCACGGCGTGGAGCGGCTACCAAACCGCGCGCTGGGACGGGCGGCAGGCGCATGAGTACGGCCTCTCCAACAAGTACCGCGCCCTCTCCAACAAGGCGGAAACGAGGAGTGGTCAGTTACAGCTGTACGACTCGAGCACCTTCTCGTTCTGGCTTCAGGCGACGGGGCAGGGAGACCGCGAGGCGGCGGCGCTCTTCGAGCGGCGCTTCCGGCCCGAATACCGCCCTGCGTTCGCGGCCTGGCTGCAGACGAATCCGTTCCACAACCCGAAAGCGCCGCCGGGGCCGATCTTCATGCCGCAATACCACAACGCGACGGCCGCGAAGGCGGAGTCCTATGACGCTCGAGCCTCCCACGCCTTCGAGGAGGGGACAAAGGCGCGCGAGCAGGGCGACAAGTACCTCCGGAACACGGTGCTGCTTGCAACCGTGCTCTTCCTGACGGCGCTGGCCCAGAAGTTCAAGGTGCACGCGGTCCGGGCCTCACTGCTTGGCGTCTCGGCCGTCCTGCTCGCGATCGCGCTCTACTTCGTCGTGACCTACCCAACCGCCTGAAGACCGCCGCGCGCCGGAGCCGTCTCGGCGCCCGAAACACGACGCGCTGACAGCGCTTCGGTGGTCAAGTACGCAGTCACGACCGCGACGATGATCAGCGGAGCGACCCCGAGTCCCGCCTTGGACGTCAGAAGGAGCGCGATTACGACCGACGACAGCGGGAGCCGCAGGATCGACACGACTCCGGCGCCCATCAAGACCGCGACCCCCGGCGTCTCGGAAAAGCCTGGCAGGTGCGCAGCGAGAAGACCTCCGACCACTCCGAGGAACAACGCCGGGAACGTCGGGCCGCCCCGAAAGTTTCCCAGCGAGATGCTCCAGGCGGCTCCCTTGAAGACCAAGAGGAGCGCGAGGGTGGTCAGCGACAGCGTCGAGGCGTCCTTCAGGAGCGAAGCAAAGGCATCCTGGCCGGAGAACAGCACCGCGTCGGTCGATCGGTCGGTCGCGTGGTTGAACGCGATCGCAAGTCCCCCGACCGCGAGCGCAGCCGCCGTCGTGAGGACAAGCGGTCGCGTCGAGACCACGCGCGTCGACCACCGGGCGATTTCGACAATGACGAACACGACGACGGCAGCGGCAATCGCGAGCACGATCGTCCACCCGAACTCGCCCCAGCCGGGGCCTGAGAATGGTGGCAGCGAAAACGGGCTCAGGGCCCAGGCGCTCGTACTCAGGCCGGTCCAGTTTCCCATGCCGATGAAGACGAGGGAGCCGACCCCGGCGGCGAGCAAGCCGGGAAGCAGCACCAGCGGCAGCGTCGGCCCACCGAGGCCGGCAGCCTCGATGATGATCACCGCGCCGATCACCGGCGAGCCGAAGATCGTGGAGACGGCGGCAAAGCTCCCCGCGGCGGCCATCAACCCCACGACCTGCTGGGGCGCGTCTTTCCTGACAAGCCGAACTGCAAGGATCGCAAGACCCATTCCGAGCGCGATCAGGGGTGCCTCCGGCCCGAGCACGAGCCCTAGACCGAGCGTGGCGAGCGCGGCGAGGACAACGCCCGGAAGCTCGATCGGTTGCGTGGGCGCTCCGCCGGTCTTGAGGCCGTCAGCGGGCACATGGCCTCCGCGTCCGGGGAGACGCTCGATGGCAAAGGCGGTCACGACACCGGCCAGCGCAAGCCAGGGCAAGGGCCACCACGAGGGGGGTGTGTCGTAGCCCAGGCGGCGGGGTAGATCGGTGTATACGCCCACTTGAATCGAGTGGACGAGCTCGAGGAAGGCCCAGGAGGCCAGCGAGACGAGCAGGCCGATCACCGCCGCGAACACGAGTAGGACGCGGTACTGCCTGCTCCGAACGAGCGAGCCCGGATCGACCGGGGGAGCTGCAGCCTCACTCACGAGGTGCCCACCCTAGAGCGCAGCGTCGGAGTTGAGCCTCGTCCTGATCGGATGATGCGCCGCTTTGTTCCGGACGTCACAGTCGAGGACGCAGGGTCGACTATGTCCTCAAGGCAGGAACCATGTGGTGGGGAATTGGAATCGGCGGCGGCATCTTGTATCTGGTCGTGGCTTTCACCCTTGGGCTGATGACGCTCAGGAACGGACATGGGTGGATGTTCTTCTTCGGGATCTTCTTCCCGGTGCTCTGGATCTTCGGCGCCTTCATGAAGCCGCCGGAGATGGCCCAGCCCGCCTAAGAAGCTCGGCTCACCCGTGACGACCGCGGAGCTCGCCCCATCTGCGCGCGCCGGCGGGGCGACGCTCGTCTTGGTCACGCTCGCAGCCGGCCAGTTCCTGATGACGCTGGACAGCTCGGTCATGAACGTCTCGATCGCGACGGTCGCGAAGGATGTCGGGACGACCGTGACCGGGATCCAGGGGGCGATCACCGCGTACACCCTCGTGATGGCGGCGCTGATGATCACGGGTGCCAAGGTGGGGGCAATGGTCGGGCGGAAGCGGGCGTTCGCGATCGGATGCGTCATCTACGGATGCGGGTCGTTCACGACCGCGATCGCGCCCAATCTGCCGGTGCTGCTATTCGGCTGGTCGTTCCTGGAAGGAGTGGGCGCGGCGCTCATCCTGCCGGCGATCGTGGCTCTCGTCGCCGGGAACTTCGCCGCCGAACGGCGACCCAGTGCGTACGGAATGGTCGCAGCCGCCGGGGCGATCGCGGTCGCGGTCGGCCCGTTGATCGGGGGCTTCTGTACGACCTACTTCTCCTGGCGGTGGGTGTTCGCCGGCGAGGTCGTGCTCGTCCTCGTCATCCTGCTTCTTGCCCGGCGAATTGCCGACGCGCCGGTAGAGACACGTCCGCAGCTGGACGTGATCGGCGCAGCGCTCTCGGCGATCGGGCTCGGGCTCCTCGTCTTCGGTGTGCTCCGCTCAGGGGAGTGGGGCTGGATTCAGCCCAAAGCCGACGGGCCCTCGTGGGCGGGCCTCTCGCCGACGGTGTGGCTGATCCCGGCGGGCCTGTTCGTGCTCTGGATCTTCTTCCGCTGGGAGGCTCGCCTCGTCGCGAGGGGCGAAGAGCCGCTCGTTCGCCCTGTGATGCTGCGAAACAGGCAGCTGACCGGCGGCCTGATCATGTTCTTCTTCCAGTACCTCGTTCAGGCGGGCTTCTTCTTCGTCGTGCCGCTATTCCTCTCGGTCTGCCTGGGCCTTTCGGCGCTCGCGACCGGCGCCCGGCTGCTGCCGCTCTCGATCACGCTGCTCGCCGCCGCGATCGGCATCCCTCGCCTTCTCCCGAGCATCTCGCCCCGACTCGTCGTCCGCAGCGGCCTGCTCGCATTACTCGCAGGTACGGTCGTCCTGCTCGGCGCGCTCGACAAGGATGCCGGCGCGGAGGTCGTCTTCGTGCCGATGCTCCTGATCGGGCTCGGGATCGGTGCGCTCGCCTCCCAGCTCGGCGCTGTCACCGTCTCCGCAGTCCCCGACGAGGAGAGCCCCGAGGTCGGCGGCCTCCAGAACACGGCAACCAACCTGGGCGCCTCGCTGGGCACCGCGCTCGCCGGCTCGATCCTGATCGCCACGCTCACCTCTGCCTTCCTCACGAACATCGAACAGAGCTCGGCGATCCCGTCGCAGGTCAAGTCCCAGGCGCACGTCCAGCTCGCGGGTGGAGTCCCGTTCATCTCCGACGCCGACCTGGAGGCCGCCCTCACCAAGGCAAACGCCAGCTCGAAGTCAACCGACGCTGCGCTCTCCGCCTACAGCGGCGCGCGAATCGCCGGGCTCAGATCAGCGCTCGCGATCCTTGCCCTGCTCTCGATCGTCGCCCTGTTCCTGGCCCAGCGCATCCCGACCAGACAACCAGGGGCAGCGCCGCTCCTCGAGTGAAGCCAGATAGGGGAGCCCGTTCGTCCCAAAGGGATGATGCGGTACGGACCTCGCGCCACGAAAGTGGCTGTAGGCGAGCGCAATTCGGCTCCGAGCCCACTGTCGATCGGGAGGATCACCGATGAGCAAGCCGTTCAAGGGCGTTGTCAACGTCGACATCCGCGACTCGGAGCCCGACTGGGCTCCCTTCGAGCCGCCCAGGGCGCCCGACGGCGCACCCAACGTGGTCTACGTCGTTCTCGACGACGTCGGCTTCTCGGCGATGAGCTGCTACGGCGGGCCAATCGAGACGCCGAACATCGACCGAATCGTCGCCAAGGGCGTGCGCTACACGCAATGGCACACCACGGCTCTGTGCTCGCCGACGCGCGCGTGCCTACTGACCGGGCGCAACCACACGCGGAACAGCATGGCCTGCATAACCGAGGCGGCGATCGGTTTCCCGAACGCGAGCGGAACGATCCCGCCCGAGAACGGGATGCTCTCGGAAATCCTCGGCGAGCTCGGCTGGAACACCTACATGGTCGGCAAGTGGCACCTTTGCCCGACCGACGAAATGAATCTCGCGGCGACGCGTCGAAACTGGCCGACGGGCCGAGGCTTCGAGCGCTGGTACGGGTTCCTAGGGGCCGAGACGAACCAGTGGTATCCGGATCTCGTCTACGACAACCATCCGGTCGACCAGCCGCGCACGCCGGAGGAGGGGTACCACCTGACCGAGGACATCACCGACAAGGCGATCGAGTTCATCAAGGACGCGAAGACGATCGCTCCGGAAAAGCCGTTCTTCCTCTATTACGCGCCCGGCGCCTGCCACGCGCCGCACCACGCGCCGAAGGAGTGGATCGAGAAGTTCGCGGGCCGCTTCGATATGGGCTACGAGGCGATGCGGGAACAGACGCTCGCCAACCAGAAGAAGCTGGGGATCGTTTCTGCTGATACGGAGCTGCCGCCGCTCAATCCGATCGGGACGCCCGAGACCCGGACCGGCCCGGAAGGGCAGCCGTTCCCCGCGCTCGACTCCACTCGTCCGTGGAGCTCGCTCGACGCCGACGAGAAGCGACTCTTCGCGCGTATGGCCGAGGTCTACGCAGGCTTCCTCGCACATGCGGATCACCAGATCGGGCGCCTGCTCGACCACCTCGAGCAAACCGAGCAGCTGGAGAACACACTTCTCATCGTCGTCTCCGACAACGGCGCGAGCGGCGAGGGCGGCCCGAACGGCTCCGTCAACGAAATGAAGATCGCCAACGGCATCGCCGACGACCTTGCCGAAAACCTGGCCAAGCTCGACGAGCTCGGGAGCCCGACCACCTACAACCACTACACGAACGGGTGGGCGATGGCCTTCAACACGCCGTTCAAGATGTGGAAGCGCTACGAGTTCAACGGTGGAACCTCCGACCCGTGCATCGTCTCCTGGCCGGCGGGCACGAAGGCGCGAGGCGAGATCCGCGACCAGTATCACCACGCGATCGACCTCGTGCCGACCGTTCTCGACGTGCTCGGTGTCGAGGCTCCCGAAACGATCAAGGGCCACGTCCAGAGTCCCTTCGACGGTGTCAGCATGCGCGAGAGCATCGACGACGCCTCAGTCCCGTCAGGTCGAAAGACGCAGTTCTACTCGATGCTCGGCTCCCGCTCGATCTGGCACGAGGGCTGGAAGGCCGTCACGACGCATCCGACCATCGCAGGGTGGGGCAACTTCAACGACGACGAGTGGGAGCTGTACCACGTCGACGTCGATCGAGCCGAGCTGATGAATCTCGCCTCGGAGCAACCCGACAAGCTCCGGGAGCTCGTGAACGTCTGGTTCTCGGAGGCCGGTGCGAACGGTGCGTTTCCGCTCGACGATCGCTCGGCGCTCGAGATCATGGCGACGCCGCGGCCCCAGCTCACCGCACCGCGCGACCGCTACGTGTACTACCCCGACACGGCTGCCGTTTCCGAGTGGCAATCGGTCAACGTCAAGAACCGGTCGTTCACGATCGGGGCGCTCGTCGATATCCCGGCTTCCGGAGCCGAAGGCGTGCTCTTCGCCCAGGGCTCCCGCTTTGGCGGACACGCCCTCTACGTGAAGGACAACCGCCTCCACTACGTCAACAACTTCGTGGGTATCACCGAGCAGAAGATCGTCGGCTCCGAGGACCTTCCGGCAGGCGAGAACCTGATTCTCTCCGCCTCGTTCGAGAAGGAGGCTCAGAAGGACGACCGCGCCACCGGGACCCTGTCGCTCTATCACGGCGACCAGAAGGTCGGCGAGGCGCAGATCAAGATCCAGCTCGGCGCCTTCGCTATTGCGGGCGCTAGTCTGTACGTGGGTCGACACGAAGGCGAGCCCGTCACCGAGGACTACCCCGGGGAGCCCCCGCACTCGTTCACGGGCGGCACGATCAACCGCGTCGCGATCGACGTCAGCGGCGATCCTTACCTCGATCTCGAACGGGAAGCCGAGTTGATGCTCATGCGCGAGTGACGCAAGCCATCGATCAAACGCTCGCATCCTGGAACGACACACCCACGCGGCGGGCGATCGTCGACTTCGTCGAGCGGGTGCCGACAAGGACGGCGCCGACTTCGTCCCGGCGAGCATCCAACGCCCACGCTCGTTCCGGCGACACGATCGCGATCTCTTCCTGCTACACGACGCCGTCGCCGCGGGCCGGATCAAGGCTGAAACGGGCCTCTAACAACATCCCGCCGAACGTCGGTCGGTTACATCTCCGTCGCGGGGGTTAAG
>Ga0307277_10000750_pt1 | contig 12353 bp, 11 predicted proteins | sample ER_DNA_116_FD_194473 | JGI IMG/M metagenome (GOLD analysis project Ga0307277, IMG submission 194473) | Bulk soil microbial communities from the East River watershed near Crested Butte, Colorado, United States - ER_DNA_116 | ecosystem: Environmental > Terrestrial > Soil > Floodplain | place...
GAGGCCGAACGCGCCGAGCGGCAGGGCGATCTCCAGCGTGTCGCCGAGATTCGCTACGGCGAGCTGCCCTCGCTCGAGCATGAGCTCGCCGAGCGCGAGGGGTCTGACTTCGAGCCGATGGTCAAGGAGGAGGTCGACGAGGACGACATCGCCGCCGTCGTCGCACGGTGGACCGGAATTCCCGTCTCGCGGCTCCTCGAGGGCGAGACCCAGAAGCTCATCCACATGGAGGAGCGGCTGCACCAGCGCGTGGTGGGGCAGGACGAGGCCGTCGAGGCTGTGGCGAACGCGCTCCGGAGGGCCCGCACGGGGCTTCAGGACCCGAACCGCCCGATCGGCTCGTTCATCTTCCTCGGGCCGACCGGCGTGGGGAAGACGGAGCTTGCTCGTGCCCTCGCCGAGTTCATGTTCGACGACGAGCGCGCGATGGTCCGGATCGACATGTCCGAGTACCAGGAGCGGCACACCGTCTCGCGCCTCGTCGGTGCGCCCCCCGGCTACGTCGGCTACGACGAAGGCGGCCAGCTGACCGAGGCGGTGCGACGCCGACCGTACTCCGTGATCCTCCTCGACGAGATCGAGAAGGCGCACACGGAGGTCTTCGACGTCCTCCTGCAGATCCTCGACGACGGCCGCCTGACCGACGGTCAGGGCCGCACGGTCGACTTCCGCAACACGGTCATCATCATGACCTCGAATCTCCGTTCCGAGGACGAGCTGCGGGCGACCTTCCGCCCCGAGTTCCTGAACCGGATCGACGAGGTCGTCGTCTTCCAATCGCTGACCCGCGAGCAGCTCGCCGAGATCGTCGAGCTCCAGCTTCGCCGGCTCGAACAGCGCCTGGCCGAGCGCGGCATCCGCATCGAGCTCACGGACGAGGCCAAGGAGCACGTCGCGGAGGCGGGGTGGGATCCGATCTACGGCGCCCGCCCGTTGAAGCGGGCGCTCCAGCGGCTCGTGGAGAATCCCCTCGCCATGCGACTCCTGGACGGCGACTTCGGCGACGGTGACACGATTCGCGTCGACGTGCAGGACGGTGAGCTCGCCTTCGAGAAGGCCGAGGCCGCGCAACCCGCGGCCGTCTCGGGCTGAGCTCTATGTCTGTAACTGTCGATCGGCCGCTCGGCTTGAGCGAGCTTCTCGCCGAGACGGTCCGCCTCTATGGCCACCGGTTCGGAGCGGCGCTCGGGCTCGGTCTTCCTACCGCTGTCGCCTACCTCGCCACGCTCGTGACTCCGCTTGCCCTCGACCTCGTCGTCGTCGCGATCGCCTTCACCGCCTCCTTTGCGGCAGCGGCGCGGCTGGCCGCCGGCGATCCGTTCTGGGAAGCGTGGGCGCAGGTCGGGCTGCGCATCCCGATCCTCGCCATCCTCACGGTCGTCGTCGCGGTGCCCTTCGCCGTCGCGGTCACCCAGCTCTTCCTGCTCATTCCGGCCGTGGCCTGGCTCGGCCTGACGGGCTTCTCGATTCCGGTGGCGATGCTGGAGCGGGACGCCGATGAAGACAACTGGTTCCACCGGGTTGGCTTCACGCTTTCTCGCGCGCTCTCGCTGGCTCGTGCGGAGCCGCTGCACGCGATCGGGATCGTGGCCGCGTTCGTGATCGTCTACATCGTCCTCGGGATCGTGCTTGCGTCGGCATTGATCGGGTTTGCGGACAACGGCCGCGAGGTGGCCATTGCGATCGCGCAGGTGATCCTGGCCCCGCTCTTCTTCCTCGGGCTCAGCGTCCTCTATTTCGAGCAGAAGGTGAGGGCGTTATTCTCGCGGCCGGCGGACCCGCCGACCTAGGAGGCCACATGCCGAAATATCTGATGCTGTCCCGGCTGAGCGAGCAGGGGCTGCAGACGCTGCGCGCGAACCCCGAGCGGATCAACGAGGTGAACAAGGACGTCGAGGAGCTCGGCGTCAAGGTCCTCTACCAGTGGTTCCTCCTCGGGCCACACGACTTCGTCAACATCGTCGAAGCGACCGATTCCTCCGCCGTCGCCAAGGTGTCCGTCATCCTCGGCGCTCGCGGGAGCGTCCACACCGAGTCGTACGAGATGCTCGACGTGGACGACGTGATCGAGCTGCTCGGGAGCTGAGCCCATCGAGCCGCCGCGGCTTCCGGAGTGGCTGCGGGCCGAGGTGGCCGAGTGGCCCCAGGACGCCTTCGGCGCCCACCAGGCGCGGCTCCTGCTGCGGGACGGCACCGTGATCGCGCCCGTCGCGATCATGCCGAGCGGAGACATCGTCGGCTGGGGCCAGGCCGGCGACATCGAGTTCGGAGAGAGCGACATCGTCGCCATCGAGCGCATCGATGAGTAGGCGGCTCTCCCTCGCGCGCCCTACAAGAGCCCCGAATGCAGGCCGGGAGGGAAGCTCGACCTCCATCCTCGCTCGTCGGCCTGGCCGTAGAGATCCGGCGCTAGGGCTGGCTACTTCCCCAGGCCGAGGGTGTAGATCCAGACGTAGTCCGTCTTCGCGGCCCCCATATGGCAGGTCCAACAAATCGCTCCGCTCGCGGTCTCGCTGAAGCGGTCGCGGCGGTCGTCGCGCGTGAACTCGACGAAGCGCCAGTCGTTGTGGGCTGGGTCCGCGCCCTGCTCCTTGCGCATGACGGCGATGAGCCCGAGGAAGTCCTTGCCGGGCCGAACCGCTTCCTTGACGATGATCGTCCCGTCCGGGAAGTCGGCCTTCCCGCGCGGTGGCTTCGAGGAGTAGACCTTCTTCGTGCCGAGGTGGGCATCGCCTGACGCACGTGGCGGAATCGGCTTCCGGGTGAGCTTCACCCAGTCCTCGTAGCCGGCCGTGTAACGGGGTAGCCCGGGCAGCGGCTTCGGCTTCGACCGGGTGGTCGTCTCGGTCGTCGGCGGCGCCGGCTCGGTCGACGTCACCGGCTCGGAAGCGGTCGGCGGTTCGGGAGCGGACTCCGATTCGCCGCCGCAGGCCGCCACGGCCAGGACGAACGCGGTGGTGAGCAAGCTGCGACGCATCACGTCAGCTTTGAATAGGCGACCGCGACCTCGGCGGCGAGACCGGCGTTTTCTGCGATGAGCCGCTTGTTCAGCTCGATCGTCTGCCCGTTGCTCCGCTCGTGCAGGTAGGAGAGAACGAAGGGCGTCAGCGCCTGACCGCGGATGTCGCGACGGCGCGCCTCTTCGATTCCTTCCGCGATCAGGGGCTCGACGTCCAGGCTCTCGTCGGGTGGCCGGGCGAGCACGATGCCCGAATGGCGTCCGAGCCGCCAGTGGAACTGCGCCACCTGCGCGGCCTCCTCCGCGCTCTCCACACGCTCGGAGACCGGCGGCCCTCCTCCGGCCCGGTAGAAGAGCGGCAGCTCCTCGGTCCGCCACCCGAGGACGGGGATCCCGAGCGTCTCCAGGACCTCAGCCGTCGCCGGGACGTCGAGGATCGATTTCGCGCCGGAGGACACGACGAGCGCCTCCGTCCTCGCCAGCTCCCCGAGGTCGGCGGAGACGTCGAGGGTCTCGGAGAATCCCCTGTGCACTCCGCCGATCCCACCCGTGCCCATGAAGCCGATGCCGGCGGAGCGGCAGACGGCGAGCGTCGCCCCGACGGTCGTTGCACCGAGCTCCTTCTTCATCGCGCAGGCGGCGAGGTCACGTGGCCCGACCTTGCGCGCCTCGGGGGAGGAGGCGAACCGGTCGAGGTCGCCGCCCTCCATCCCGACGCAGATGCGTCCGTCGATGACGCCCACCGTGGCGGGCACGGCCCAGGCGACCCGAACGCGCCGCTCGGCCTCCGCCGCGACCTCGGCCCCGACTCCGTCCGGAAAGCCGTGGGCCACGAGCGTCGTCTCCAGCGCGACGACCGGCCGACGGGCCTCGAGCGCTGCCCGCACCTCCGGGTGAATGCGGAGCAGGTCCGTCACGGCATCGTCCCGAGCTGGCCGACGCAGCGGGCCGCAGCTTCGAGCCCGAGCTCCGGGCCTCCGACGAGAAACCCTGCGGCGAAGGCGTCTCCGGCGCCGGTCGTGTCGACGACCTCTGCGGGCCGGGCGGGATACTCGCGCTCCTCACCGCTGGTGCGGACCACGCAACCGCGGGCGCCGCGCTTGAGGACGAAAGTCTCGACGTCGAGCCGGCCGACGAGCTCCGCCTCAGCCTCGTTCGCGAACACCACGTCCGGGCCGAGCTCGTCGACGAGACCGCGGAAGCGCTCGATCCCGACGAGCTCGAGCGCCGCCGTCGACGAGAGGTCGATGCTCACCTTCGGGGCCAGCGCCGCGGCTTCGAGAGCTGCGCCCGCGATCGGCTGACCCGCGACGCTGTACGCCGGGAGATGCAGCCGCTCGCAGCCGGCGAGCCAGACCCGATCCAACTCGTTCGCGGCCAGCCTCACGGAGACCCCTCGGTCGCTCAGCATCGTGCGCTTTCCGTCCGGCGTCGCGATCGAGACGACGGTCCCGGTCCCGGCCTCGACCTCGGGACCGACAAGCTCCACTCCGCGGCGTTCCAGCTCTTCCGCGAGCAGGCGGCCCGCGGGATCCTCCGCTCGCTTGCCGATGAAGCGGGCCTCACCGCCGAGGGCGACGACCCAGGCCGCCACGTTCGCGGCCTGGCCGCCCGCTCCCACCCTCGTGCGCCCATAGGTGTCCGTATCTTCCGCGATCGGTCCCTCCAGGCGGACGACGACGTCGAGGAGCAGATCTCCCACAGTGCAGATCATCTGTGGCATTTTTTCGTCAGATGGAGAGTGAACGCGGACGGCGACTGCGTAGCTTCCTGCTCGGAGGCTTGGTCGGAAGCCTGGCCGGCATGGCAGCGGCCGGTCGCATGCGCGTGAAGGTTCGCCCATCGCCACGTGAGACGCCGGCTGGGCTGGCCGCGTTCGAGCAGGCGCCCTGCTACCACGAGCTCGTCGAGAGAGAAGGCCGGACCGGGGACGCTAAGTAGCCAGGACTAGCCGACCAGCGCTCGCGTCTGCTCCGCGTGCCAGCCCAGCTTCAACGCGTGAAAGCGCTCCAGGGCCTGCGCAATCAGCGACTCGTCGCCCCGGGCCGCCCCGAGCGCACGAAGCGCGAACGGCTCCAGGTACGTGCCCGGCTGAAGAAACCGCTCGGACTCGCGCTCCGCGCGCACTTCGTCTCGCAGCGCTGCGATGGCGTCGAGGCGCGCTGCGAATGTCTGCAGGTCGAAGATGAATCGATGCGACCGGCCGCGCTGGATCAGCTCCGTCAGTCCGTCCATGTCACGACGCGCAAGCGCGAGCCGTATCCGTCCCGCCTCGAGCGGGTAGGCGTGGCCCTTCAGGCTGGCCTCGTCGGCCGCGGACTCCAGCACTCGCGCGCCCTCCTCGTCGCCGCGCTCGGCGAGAGCCACGGCGCAAAGTAGAAGGGAGCGGGAGTTGCGGACGCACGGCGTGTCCCGGTTCGCTTCGACCGCCTGCTCGATTTCCTGCTGAAGGGACCGGATCCCCTCCCAGTCGCCCTCCAACTCGTGGCACTCGGCTCGCAAGGCGACGCTGTGCATCTGGTGGTGCGGCGAGAGGCCCCGAGTAAGCTCCGCATGCTCCTCGACGAGGCGCCGGACCTCGCGCAGCCGGGCGAGAGCCGCGGCTGGGGGGAGAGCGTTCTCGCGCATCTCGACGAGGTGGTCCGGATCGGTGATCTGGTCTTCGAGGTCGAAGCGCCGCTGTGCCCACGTCAGGGATTCCTCGAAGCGCGTTGCCTCGAACGCGGCCGCGGTCCGGGCCATCCATGCCCATGACCGCAGCTCCGGATCCCCCAGCTCGTCCGCGAGTGCGCTGGCACGTCGGGCATGCTCGCCGTTGTCGGGATGGGTGTTCGCCAGCGCGATGAGCGTTCGCGCGCGCTCGGCTGATTTCTCGCCGGTGAGCGCGAGCGCCCGGTCGATCCAGGCATCCACCGTCGTAACCTCGGGCCGCGTCGTCCACATCCCGATTCGGATCCCCGTTTGGAAGGCGAGCTCGCTGTACGTCTTGGCGCGCACGGCCGGATCGTCCGAGAGCTCGAGCGCACGCTCCATGGCATTCGCGAACCCGGCGCCGTCGTACCTGAGCGCAGTTGCGTTCCCGATGGCGAGCCAGAGCCCCGCCGCGGTCTCCGACGAAGACGTCAGGCCCAGAGCGCGATGGAAGAGCTCCAGCGCCTCGTCGATCTCGTAGCGATCGACGGCGAGCTTTCCGGCCCGGGTGAGCCAGCGAACCGCCTTCTTCTGCAGCTGCTCGAGCTCGTCCTGCGCTCCGGTCCAAGCGAGGTCTGCGTCCTCCGGCCTGGCGGCTTCGGCGTAGTGGTGGGCGAGCAGCGCGGCCCACTCGTCGCGGCCCTCGCCGACTCTCTCCAACCAGGCGGCGAAGGCGGCATGCAGCCGCCCCCGGCGGGCGCGGGGGAGGCTGTTGTAGGCGACCTCGCTCGTGAGCGTGTGCTTGATCGCGTACTCCTGCTCGCCGGCGAGTGAGGAGCCGGAACGCCTACGGATGAAATCGCGCTCCTCCAGGACTCGAAGATCCGGAATGACATCTCCGAGCAGTTCGTAGAGCGGCCCGGTCCAGAAGATCCGCCCGATAACGGAAGCCGCCTGCAGAGCCTCTTTCTCCGCCGGGCCGAGCAGGTCGATGCGGGCCGCCAGCACCGATCGGACGGAGTCGGGAATCTCGAAGCCTGCGGGAATGTCGTGCACGCGCCAGCTCCCGTTCGCGCGCTCGATGACACCCCGGTCCATGAGCGTCGCGACAAGCTCTTCGACGAAGAACGGATTTCCTTCGGCTCGCGCCACCACGGTCGTCGCGAGCTCCGGGGGCAGTGTCTTCGCCAGGAGGTCGCTGAGCATCAGGCTCGCCGTCTCGGGCGGCAGCGGCTCGAGGAAGATCGTCTCCGCGTAGGCTCGCCGCGCGCCCCATCCGGGTCGCTCGTCGACGAGCTCCGGTCGAGCCGTCGTGAGCACGAGGAGAGGGCCGCGGGCATCGCCCACGATCCGCTCCAGGAGGTCCAGGAGCGGCTCTTCCGCCCAGTGGATGTCCTCGACGAGCAGGACGAGCGGGTGGTCGGTGGCTAGCTCCTCGAGGAAGCCCACCCAGGCCGCGTAGAGCTGGTCCCGAGCAGAGAGCGGATGGATCCCGGCCGCGACGTCGAGACCGAGCGTGAGCCCGAGGATTCGCCTCTCCCCGAGCCGGCTCAGCGCAGCCTCGGTGGAGTCGCTCTCCAGGATCCCGAGGTGCTCGCGAAGGATCTCGGCGAGGGCCCAGTAGGCGGTTCCCTGACCGTACGAGAGGCAGCGCCCCGTTCGCCGAAGCGGTTCCGGAGTGACTCCCTCGAGCTGCTGCCAGAACTCGCGGACGAGCCGCGTCTTGCCGAGGCCCGGGTCTCCGAGGATGGTCACGAGCTGAGGGCGACCCTCCGCGACGGCGGACTCGTAGGACTGCGTCAGCGTGGCGAGCTCCGCCTCTCGCCCGACGAAGCTCGACCCCAGTCCGGGAATTCCGCGCGGGCGCATGAGCGAGAGCGCCCGCAGGAGGCGGCGCGCCTCGATCCCCTCACGCTTCCCCTTCGCCGGGAGAACCGTGAGCGCGCCGAACTCGAAAGCCCCTCGGACCGCGGATGCCGTGCGCTCTCCCACGAGGACCTCGCCGGGCTCCGCGGCCTGCTCCAGGCGCGCAGCGACGTTGACCGCGTCGCCGCTGACGAAGGAGCTGCCCATGCGCGGCGCTCCGACGACGACGTCTCCGGTGTTGACCCCGATCCGGGCCGAGAGCGTGTCGCCGAAGAGCTCGCCGAGCCGGTGCTGCATGGCGAGCGCCGCGTGCAGGGCCCGTTCGGCATGATCCTCCTGGGCCGCGGGTGCCCCGAACGCCGTCATGACTGCGTCGCCGGCGAACTTCTCGATCGTCCCTCCGGCGGCCTCGATCTCCGTCGCCATCGCGGTGTAGAAGCGCTCGAGCAGCGCACGCACGCGTTCGGGATCCTCCCCGCTCGCCAGCGCCGTCGACCCGATGAGGTCGGCGAAGAGGACCGTCGCGATCTTGCGCTCGTCGCTCGGCGGGGTGGGCTCCGACATGCGCGGATTGTGACGCAGCGCGCTACTGGTTCTTCTGGAGCCTGGCCAGGGCGGTGACGGCGGTCTGGTAGTTCAGCCCAGCGTCGCCGATCCCGATCAGCTTGCCCTGGTACTCGACGACCGCCGTGTCACGGAGGAACGTCTCCGCCGTCAGCGTCGGCTTCTTCGTGCGCACGACCAGGAGGGGGCCGAAAGCCCGCACATCGAACTGGGGCCCGGGGCTGACGCTCGGAACCGTGAAGCGCTGCTTGGAGGCGTCGAGCTGGTCCGTGGCGTCGAAGATCCAGACTCCGCGACCGAGCGGCTTGTCGGCCTCCGAGAGTGTGTCGAGGGCGAGGCCCGGGTCCGCGCGCTGGACGATCACCTTCCCGATCGGCGCGCCCTTCTCGAGCGCGTCGAGGAAGAGGGGCTCGTAGCCGAAACCCACGTCATCGGGTCGGGTCGTGGCCGCGAGCCACGAAGCTGCCTCGTCCCGCGCTGCCTTGCGCACGGCGGGCTCGCCGCCGTACATCCAGGGAGTGCGGTGCCACCCCCAGGCCACCTCGGCTGAGAGCAGGGCCCCCAGGCCGACGACGAGGAGCACCGGCGCCCAGCCGCGGCCGAGCCTGGCGATCCGGAAGAGGCCGGCCGCGACGAGCATGGAGAAGAAGGGCAGCGCGAAGATCAGATGGCGGCTCTCGAGCGAAACGCTTCCGCCCGAGCGAATGAGGAGGAACGCCGCCGTTGGGACGAGGATGACCGCGGCGGCCAGCGCGGCGGCGTCCGCCTGTGTTCTGGCCAGGGTGACGATGCCGGCGAACGCGACGACCAGGACGACCGCGACCACCGGCTTCCACCCGGCGCTGAAGTCGCCGGCCACCTGGACGAGATAGGTGAGCACGTCGACCGGCGAGCCGAGCTTCGAGCCGCTGGTGCCCGTGACGCCGACGTCGAAGCGATCGGCGAGCACCCGGTAGACGAGCCAGAGGGGGAGGGCGAGGAGGAACACGGCCGCGAACGAGAGAAGAGGCCGGCGAAGAGGCGTCGGAGCCCAGCGGCGACGCACGAGCACGAAGACGACGCTGGCGACGAGCACGAACGCGCCGTAGGGCTGCGTGGCGATGGCGGCGAGCGTGGCGAGCGCCCAGGCGACCCAGTGCCGGCGGCCACGCCGCTCCAGCGCGCGGAGAAGGAGCAGGAACGAGAGCGCGCTCGTGAAGAGAAAGAGGGAGTACATGCGCGCGTAGATCCCGTGGTAGACGACCATCCAGCTCGCCGCCGCGATCGCGACGGCCACCAGCGCGGTCCACCGGTCGGTGAGCCGCGCGACCAGCGCAGCCATGATCGGCACGCTCGCGACGGCGAAGACCATGGAGATGAGCCGCAGGCCCGTGAGGCTCGACCAGCCCGAGGAGACGAAATGCGCCAGGAGGAAATGGAGCGGTGCGCCGCCCCGCTCCTCGAAGACCGTCGAGAAGACCTCGCCGAGTGGTTGGCGACTGACGAAGAAGACGAGCGTCTCGTCCTCGTGAGGCGGCCATTGAATCGCCTGTAGGCCCAGGAAGGCCGCAAGGCCGGCGGCGACCGCGCCGACTCCGAGCTGAAACGCATGCCGGTAGGCCCAGGCCCGGGCCCGTTCCGGCGCCGTCTCGGCTGGCACTCCCTCGGCCCGAGTGCCGGTGAGAGCCGTGCTCCCTGCTAGCATTTCTCGCCGCAAAGCGGGCCTTTCTCCGATGCCTATCTATGAGTACCGTTGCCCGAACGGTCACACGTTCGAGCTTTTTCAGCGGATGAGCGATCCGTCGCCCTCAGAGTGCCAGATCTGCGGTGCGGCTCCGGTCGAGAAGGTGCTTTACCCCGCCGCGATCCATTTCAAAGGCTCCGGTTTCTACAGCACCGACTACGGCCGCGGCGGGCGCAAGAAGGAAGGCGCGCGCGACGGGGACAAGCCCGAGTCGGGCTCCACGCCGAAGGACAAGCCCGCCGACAAGTCGGCCGAGCCCAAAAAGGCCGCCGAGAACTAGGGTCGGCTACTTGCCGACGAGACAGCCCGGTCCGAAGAGGCCGGAGCCCGGAGTCGGCGGCTGCGGCGCCGTCTTCCCCGTGACCATCGCGATCACGGACACGTTCTCCTCGCTTCCGATCACGTAGGAGACCCCGCCGATGTCGGCGATCGTCCCGCCCAGCCGGCACCGCAGCCAACCGCTGCTCGGAGTGCGACGCTTCACCCAGGCGAGCTGGACGATCTGCGCGGCCGAGAGGTCGGTGGCCAGTGGACGAACGAGGTCGTCGCCGGTGAAGGGCGCCTTCAGGAACATCCCGAAGCTCGTCACCTTGTCCGCGATCGCCTGGATCACGGCCTGCTGACGCTCTCCGCGGGTGAAGTCGCTCTCGCTCGGGTTGAGCTGGTTCTCGCGGATCCGGGAGTAGATCAGCGCGCGGTGGCCGTTCATCGTCTGCTCGCCCTTGTGGAAGCGCCAGCCCCGCCAGCGCGCGCAGGCTGCTTGCGTGGCGCGTGGGCACTCGAACTTGTTGGACAGGATCGGGTGCGGGACGTTGACGGTGATGCCGCCGAGAGCGTCGACCACCTTGTCGAACGTGCCGAAGTCGACGACGACGACGTGGTTGATCTGGAGGCCCGTCACGCGCTCGACCGTCTGGATCGCGAGCGTGGGCCCGCCGAATGCATAGGCCGCATTGATCTTCTCCTCGCCGTGGCGCGGGATGTCGACCCGCAGGTCGCGCGGGATCGAGAGGAGGGCGATCTTGTGGTGATCCGGGTCGGTGCGGATCAGGACGATCGAATCCGACCGTCCCTGCACCCCTCGCCGGCTCTTGCTTCCGACGTCGGCGCCCAGGACGAGGATGTTGCTCGGATTCGAGAGCATGAGGCCCTGCTGAGGCGTGAGCGCCCGCTCTGCCAGGGGATCGAGGCGCTTGTTCGCGTCCTTGATCCCGCTGCGGAACGCGAGGTACCCGAGCACTGTCCAGACGAGGACCAGGAGGATGAGGCCGACGAAGCTCCAGAGGGCCCAGCGCTTCCAGCGCCGCGGCTTTCGTGCCGGTTTCGGCCCCTTGTAGGCGTCGCCGTCACGGCCCGCGGATTCCTCCTTGAGGGACCCCGGACGGATAGGGCCCTTGGCTCTACCCCCCTTGTAGACGCGGTATGGCTTGTCCTTGCTGGCCACCGGGACGGGTTATGGTAGCCGCCGGACGATGGACGGCCCCCGTGTGATCGCTGTCGACCTCGGTGGGACGAAGCTTCTCGCCGGCGTCCTCGACGAGGAGGGCGTCGTCGTGAAGCGCACCGTCAGTCCGACCCAGCTCGGGAGCGAGGAGCAGCTGCTGGAAGAGCTCGACACCGCGATCTCCGAGCTGCTCGACGACGGCATCCGCGCAATCGGCGTCGGCCTGCCATCGACGATCGACCAGCGCCACGGCCGGGCGGTCAACTCGGTGAACATCCCATTCGCGGGGATCGACTTCCGCGATCATCTGGCGACGCAGTTCGGGCTTACCGCAGCGATCGAAAACGACGCCAATGCGGCCGCTCTCGCCGAGCACCGTCTGGGCGCGGGCCGCGGGACGCAGCACATGATCATGCTCACCCTCGGAACCGGCATCGGGGGCGGGCTGATCCTCGACGGGAAGCTCTACCGAGGGGCCGTCGGAGCCGCCGGAGAGCTCGGCCATATGACCCTCGAGCTCGACGGGCCTCCCTGCCAGGGCACCTGCCCCGGTCGAGGCCATCTCGAGGCGCTCGCCTCTGGAACGGCGACGGACCGCCTCGCCGCCCAGCGGGCGGCGGAGCACCCTGACGGAGACCTGGGCCGCGCTGCCGCGGAGGGCCAGACCGTCGACGCTCGACTCGCCGTCGATCTCGCCGCTCGGGGCCCCGGCGACGCGCGCGAGCTCCTCGCGCGCGTGGGTTTCGTGCTCGGAACCGCCATTGCTTCCTACGTGAACATCTTCAATCCCGAGATCGTCGTCCTGGGAGGTGGGTTCGCCCGGGCCGGCGACCTCCTTTTCGAGCCGGCGCGGAAGGTTGTCGCCGCCCGCGCCTTGCCTCCTGGGCGGGATCTCGTTCGCATCGTTCCCGCGCTGCTCGGGCCCGAGGCCGGCCTCATCGGCGCCGGCCTGGTCGGGTTCGAGGCCCTCGCGGCAGCGGCCTAGATGGCGCTCGTCGTCTGCCCGACCCCGATCGGCAACCTCGATGACGTGACGCTCCGCGCTCTCGACGAGCTCGGCGACGCGGACCTCGTCCTCTGCGAGGACACGCGCAGGACACGGACGCTCCTCGAGCGACACGGCATCCGGGCGAAGCTTCTCAGCTACCACGCGCACAACGAGGCGC
>Ga0307277_10000751_pt1 | contig 12335 bp, 11 predicted proteins | sample ER_DNA_116_FD_194473 | JGI IMG/M metagenome (GOLD analysis project Ga0307277, IMG submission 194473) | Bulk soil microbial communities from the East River watershed near Crested Butte, Colorado, United States - ER_DNA_116 | ecosystem: Environmental > Terrestrial > Soil > Floodplain | place...
AGAGACGTGTGTGATCCAATTCACCCACGGCCAAGGTGCTGGGTCCTAGGGTGTCCCCAGAGAAGCCTCGTATTCGGCGCTGGGGGATAGGCCCATGAGCGGGCACGAGTCGGTCACTGTCTTAGCCGGTGCGCTGACCACATCGCCAGCTGCGCCTCCTACCCGACATGATGTGCACAGCCGGTATATTGGCGTTTTCCCGCGCCGTAGAGTCGATCAGAAAGGTTTGGCCGCCCGTCTTTGGCTGCAAGATCTTTTCGCCGGCATAACCTGCAGCGTGCTGTCGGTCGCCTATTGCCTCTCCTTTGCGACCTTGATTTTTTCCGGCCCGCTGTCGGGATTGCTTGGTTATGGCGTTGCGATCGGTCTGCTCTCCGCTTCAATCGGGGCGCTGGTGATCGGGATCCGTAGCACGCTGCCCATTGTGATAGCAGGGCCCGACAGCCCTACCTCCGCGGTGTTGGCGGTACTGGTTGCAAATTTCGTCCATCGGCTCGTCGCCGAAGGCACAGGCGACGATGTTCTAAAACCCGCAATTGTGTTGATGAGCCTTGTCACGGCCCTGACGGGAGCAGTGCTCCTCTTGCTGGGTTTGACACGGGCGGGACAGGCGATCCGGTTCATACCCTATCCGGTCATCGGCGGGTTTCTGGGAGCAACCGGATGGTTGATCGCCGTCGGTGGAGTGCAAGTGACGGCCGGGGAGCCTGTCACCGTCGACAGCGCGAGCTCGCTGCTGAATTCCTCGACCAGTGCCAAGCTGCTGGCGGCCCTGATAGTCGCCGCCGCGCTGCTGCTCGCGCGGCGCTGGCTGCGGAGCTCTTTGGTGGTCCCAGCCGTGCTGTTGATTGGCGTGGTGGGAGTGCATTTTACGCTGCTGTCGCTCGAGTTTCCATTGGCCGAGGCGCAGGCAAGCGGCTGGATGTTCGGCCCGCAACTCAATGTGGTGCTCGCGTTACCTTGGCATGGCGATGATTTGCGTCGATTTCCCTGGGAAATGCTTCCCTCACTGTCCGGCGACATTCTTTCCGTCGTATTCGTGGTCGCAATCACCCTGTTATTGAATACCACCGGGGTCGAACTCGCCACGCGGCGAGAGGCGGATCTGGACCAAGAGCTCAAGTCCCACGGCATCGCTAATCTCATCATCGCGACACTGGGCGGCTACATCAGCGTCACTTCGCTGAGTCGCACAACGATCAACTACCTGGCCGGCGCAACCGGCCGCCTCTCGGCAATGACGGTAGCTGCGATTTTGGCGGCAGTCATAGCAGTCGACTCTAGCTTTCTCGGCTATGTGCCCAAATGTGTATTGGGCGGGCTGCTGTTCTACCTAGGGAGCGACCTGCTCTATAGATGGCTTGTCGATTCGTCGCGCCGGCTTGCGCTCCTCGAATATCTCTCGCTTCTTGGAATTGCATTCATCATCATCAAGTGGGGGTTCGTTGCTGGTCTGCTAATCGGAGTTGTGATCGGCTGTGCTACGTTCGCATTTAGCGCCAGCCGGATCCCAGTGATCAAATTCAGCTTTGATGGGTCCGAGTATCGTTCTTCGCTGGATCGCGGGCCCGAGGAACTCACGGTGTTGGCGCAGTACGGTGACGAGCTCCAAGGGATGAGCCTTCAAGGTTACCTGTTCTTTGGTTCCGCCAGCCGGCTGCATGCGCACGTGAAGGGTCTGCTCGCGGCGCGGCCACATTGCCGCTTCATCGTGTTCGATCTGCGGCTTGTGACCGGCACCGATTCGTCCGCCACCAATAGCTTTAAGCAGATCAAACAGGTGGCAGATGGCTGCGGGGCGCGACTGGCGCTCGTCAATATGACGCGCGAGCTAGAGAGCGCCTTCCGGACCACCGGCGTGATCTCCGACGATGTGCTCGTCGTGAGCGACCTCGATCACGCGCTCGAGCAGTGCGAGAATGCGATCATCACAGCGCATCAGACGTCCGGAAGCGAGGCCAAGTCGTTGCTCGCGTGGCTCACCCAGATGGTAGGCGCCGAGCATGCACATGATCTGGCGAAGGAGTGCCAGCGGCTCGAGGTTGCCGCCGGAGAGATCATCGTGCGCCAGGGCGAGGCCGCCGACTCCATGCATTTTATCCTCGATGGTCGCGTCGGCGTCGTTGTGAACGGCGGCAACAGGCCCAAGGTCCGGGTGCGCAGCCTTGGGCCGCATACGATGATCGGAGAAATGGGCCTCATTGCCGGACAGGACCGCAGCGCGACGATCGAGGCAGAAGTCCCCAGTTTGCTGTACGTTCTCAAAGCCGATGCTTTCGAGCGCGTGCGCGCAACGAACCCGGCGTTGTTTCAGGCTTTGCTCGCCTACGTGGTCACTGTGATGGCCGAACGGCTCAGTTTCGCTAACCGGGCTATCGAGGCTCTGCAGCGATAGTCTAAACCCAAGATGCGCAATTCATCTCAACGGGAGACATGACGATGAGAGCCTCGTTCATATATATTGTCATCGGGAGCTTCGCACTCGGCGTCTTTGCCGCGCATGGCCAGTCTGTCAAACCAAAATCTCCCGGAGAGATTACAAAGGCGAGTGCAGAAATTGCCCAGCGCAATGAAAATTGCAGGCGTCAGGCACAAGAGCAGCATTTGCATCTGCTGAGCCGCCATCGTTTCTTGCGCGACTGCAAACGGCACTGAGCGACGGGCTGGTTAGCGTAAGCGTAATCCGCCCTTTCGCCGAAAACACCCCGTGCTCGGTCTGCCTGGCCGGCGGCGCAAATGCGCCTCGCTTATTGCGCCTACGGGTTACGGGCTCACTGCCCCTCACGATGCGACTGAGTGGTCTTCCAAATCGGACAGGGCCGGCGCGTCGGAGGCATGACGTCGCGGCGCACGAACTCGCGGATCTCCGCCTCCACGGCAGGTATCTCTATCCTCCTTAAGGACAGCGTCCACATCTTACCGGTTGCCGCACCCAGCCGAGTCCGAGATGACCGCCGGCGCGCCCTGTCATAAAGGACTGCGCCTGCGCCGAATACCGGCCATTTCCCGAGCGGAAAATCTGTTCCGATAAGCCTGGCAGGAAAGCTGATGCGTCGATCTCGAAAAAATGCAGGATGGATTGCTGCCTTCCTCGCGCTATGTGCGGCTTGGACCTATGAGGCAATCAACGCTTCACAGCGATCCCGGTCACACCATCACATGAGCATTTGGATCTGTCCTATCCTCGGAAACTGCGGCCCCGCAGGGACGCCGGGGCTTGGCAGATGGTGAAGCCGCCGCTGGTCCTCCCCGGTCCGGATCCTCAAGCGCGTCGGACGCGATAAGCGAAGCGCATTGCGCCATTCAGGCCTCGCCGAACTCGCCGACCGCCTTGATTTCGTTGGCCCAATCTTGCGCCTAGAGTCCGGTCGCCACGTCGCGGTGAAACGACGAAAAGCGCCATCGCGCACGCGCCTTCCGCGCACAGCATTTCCCGGTCGTACGGCGCGCAAGCTGTCGGAGGCGGTAATCCTGGCTACAATCAAAGAACTCACTACTTACGAAACTGGCTGCCCCCGCCGGGGCTTTAGGACAGCGCGTAGGGCTGCCCAAGACAACTAGAGGAAACGATGACCGAGAAAAGCCAGGAGGCGCGCAAACGCGGGCGCAAGGCGCAAAAAGGCGATGAAGCGATTTACAGCCTTGATCCCCACAGCGGCCTTTCAGATGACATGCGCCGGCGGCTGCTGTTGCGGCGTTTTTGGCAAAGCGCAAGAGAATTCTGGGGCAAGGATGGGCCGAGGCGAGCGTGGCTGTTGAGCGCAGTGATCCTGCTGCTGATCCTCCTCAACCTTGTTGCGGCGTACGGTATGAACGTCTGGAACCGGGCGATCTTCGACGGCCTGGAAAAGCGGGACTCCCATGCGGTCCTGCTTCTGTCGATGGTCTACTTCCCGCTTTTGGCAGCAAGCGTGTGCCTCTTCGTCGGCCAAGTCTACGCCCGCATGACGATGCAGCGACGCTGGCGCGAGTGGTTGACTCATCACCTGTTCGATCGCTGGCTCGTCAATGGGCGATACTACCAGCTACATCTCGTGCAGGGCGACCACAAGAATCCGGAATACCGCATCGCCGACGACATCAGGCTCGCCACCGACTCCCCGGTCGATTTCTTCACCGGCATCACGACCGCGGTGTTGTCGGCGCTGACCTTCATCGCGGTGCTGTGGACCATCGGCGGCTCGCTGTCGTTCGAACTCGCCGCCATGGAAATCACCATCCCGGGTTTTCTGGTGGTCGCGGCGGTGGCCTATGCCGTGCTGGCCAGCGGGTCGATGGTGTTCATCGGCCGCCGCTTCGTCACCGTATCGGAAAAGAAGAACCAGGCGGAAGCCGAATTTCGCTATGTGCTCACGCGCCTGAGCGAAAACGGCGAGAGCATCGCGGTGCTCGGCGGTGAGGACGAAGAGCGCAACGCCGTCAACGCGTCGCTGCGCAATGTCCTGCGCCGCTGGCGCGACATCTGCTGGCAAACGATGCGCACCACGATCGTCTCGCAGACCAGCAGCTATGTCGCGCCGGTGCTGCCGGTCCTGCTGTGCGCGCCCAAGTTTCTCGACGGCTCGATGTCGCTGGGTGAGGTCATGCAGGCGGCCTCGGCCTTCACAATCGTGCAGAGCGCTTTCAACTGGCTGGTGGACAACTATCCGCGACTGGCGGATTGGACCGCCTCGGCCCGGCGCGTGTCGTCGCTCATGGTTTCGCTCGACAATCTCGAAAGGAGCGAAGAGAGCGAAGACGTGGGGCGCATCGAGCGCAGCGAAACCGAGGAGGCGGCGCTGCGCCTGCGCGATCTGTCGGTTACGCTCGAGGACGGCACCGAAGTGGTCAAGGATGCGGAGGTGGCGATCGCCCCGGGCGAGCGGGTCCTGGTCGCCGGCGAATCCGGTACCGGCAAGAGCACGCTGGTTCGCGCGATCGCCGGCCTTTGGCCTTGGGGCGAGGGCAAAGTCGAGGTCGCAAGCGGCACCAAATTGTTGCTCATGCCCCAGCGCGCCTATGTCCCGGTGGGCACTCTGCGAAGAGCTGCAACCTATCCCGAGCCGGCCAAGAGCAAGAGCGTGGCGGCGGTTGCAAAAGCGTTCAGACTGGTCGGTCTCGACCACTTGACCGGGCAGATCGACGAAGAGGGGCCGTGGGACCAGACGCTTTCCGGCGGCGAGAAGCAGCGTTTGGCGTTCGCACGAATACTGCTGCACCGGCCCGAGATCATCGTGCTGGACGAGGCAACTTCGGCGCTCGACCCTGCGAGCCAGGACAAGCTGATGGAGTTGCTGACCAAGGAACTCGACGCTACGACAATCGTGAGCGTCGGGCATCGGCCGGAGCTCGAAGCATTTCACAACCGCAAGATCATTCTCGAGCGGCGCTCCGGTGGCGCCAAGTTCGTCACTGACATCAGGCTTCGGCGCCGCCGCCTTCTCAGAAAGTGGCGCCGGCCGCGGCAGCGCGCCGCAAGCTCTTAGCACTCATTTCGCCGGCAGCGCGCTCCCGAGCTGGTCGATCTGACCGAAACGGAGTCTAGGGCACGCCCCACGCGGAATAGCAAACGCATAGCGCCAGGCTCGCCCAAACCGCCGCACTGAAATAAAGCGACATCCAGGCAATCTCATCCTTCCACTCGGCGATGTCGTGGGTCACGACCCAACGAAAACTCGCGTCCCGCAGACCCTCCATCGGACTCAGAGGTCTGCTGCCGTTGGCGATTTCCGCCCGCCATCGCGCCAGATACATCGGGACGTCGATGGTCGCCAGAAACGCGAGATAGCCGGCAATGCCGATGACCGCGACGACGAGGGCCACGCAAACCGCACCGTTAAACTCCGGCAGCAACCGGCAAAGGCCGACCGCGACGATGAAGAAGGCCACCGCCCATATCGAATTTTCGATGGCGTTGGCTACGTACTTCTTGGTCAGCACCGCATGCCATGAGAAGCATTCCGCGATCAGGATCAACGGCACGACCATCCAGGCGGCGTTCAATGTAGTGTCTGCTCCCCGCATGGCGCCCAGCTGATGCAGCACAATCGCCCACTGGGCCGCGAAACAGATCTCGGCCACCGTGGCCACCGACCGGCCGATAATGACGCTCGAAAGCCAGGTATCGAACAGGCAGATGCGCTGAACATCGGCGCGCGGAAGGAACGATCTGAATGCGCAGCCGAACACATATGCCGCACAGAGGAAGAGCATCAGCTCGACGCCGGACGTGCTGCCAAGATGGCTGGCCCGCGGTTCCTGCAGGAAGTGGTAGAGCGAAAACCACGCCGCGATATTGATCGCGCTCACGAGCGTCAGCAGCGACCACCACCACGCGAGCGGATTTGACCAAGCCAAGGACCTCGACCGCGGCGGGGATTGCGCAACCATGGATAGCTCCGCGTGTAACCGAACTGACATTCTATCGTAGCAATTCTGTCACACAGCCTGCCGCCAGGCCAAGAGAAAAGAGGGTTAGTGCTGGGATTGCGGGAAGCGCAGGCCGGCGTGCGGATCTTCTCAGCCAGGCGGGTCGTGGCGCGATCGCGACGGGCGCGCGCATCCGCCGTCGCGCACACCGAGCCGGCGATCAATCGACCGGCCGCACGGAAGTTCCGTATCACGCTGCAGACAAGCTGCTCGCGCTGCTGACGGGGCGATCGCGCAAGCGTCACGCTTATGCGTCTGCTCCGCGCCGAGTGCGGAACGAAGCGGACCTACCGCGACAGTCTGCCTTTTGTGCGCTTTCGGGGTCAAAGCGCCCTGGAGGTGTAGAAAAACCCGGCGAAATGAAAGCCCCGGGGGTGCCGGGGCTTTCAAGCATAAAAATTGCGCAAGCGACACATCCTGCCGCGCGGGCCACCTAATTCATTGCGCTGCCTCAACCGCATATCGACGAATGGTCTTTAGGGCCTATCGCGGTCCGCTCCGAGGTCGGTCCATGCGTTCGACTTGAAGAAAGCCTCTGCCTTCTCAAGGCTCTCCCATTCTGTGATCGCCACGCGCGCGGGCGGCGGTGGCCCCTCCATGCCGACAACCTTTCCGCCGCCAGTGCGGAAATTGCGGCCTCCTGCATTGGCTTGCGCAGCCGAGATGCGCTTCGCAAGATCAGCAGCGGCCTGCGGATTAAGCGTTTCCAATTCGGTGACAGTGTAGGCCTTTTTGGCTGCCAATTGGGCATTCACTGCTTGCATCGCCGCGCCGCCGAGAGCGGCTCCTGCAACCATCGACAATACGACCGTGTACCGAGTTTTCATGATAACCTCACAGGCCGCTAGAACCCTGCTTCGGTCGCGACGGAGGTGCAAATCAAAACATTTTAGCTGCGTGGCTATGTCGCGCGACGTGCTCGCGGAGGCCACGGTTGTCAGCCGCAGCAGGGTCGCACGCCGCCGCACGACCATGCCGAGACACGCGAGGCCGCAATGTCGGCTTTTGCGAAGTCGTGGCGATGAGGGTGAAACGGGTTACAGTGGAGCGGAAGGGGCCGTCCATGTCGACAACCGTGCTTGCTTACCTGATCCTGTCCATGGGCTTCGCAACGTTCCTCGCCGGCGCATTTGGCGCTTTGCTGCTGCTGTTCGAAGAAGTGTCCAAAACGGGGCGCGTGCCGTTCAGATACTACGCGATGATGATTGGGCTGTTATCAGGCGGCCTTGGCCTGATCGGCATTGGGCAGGGCCTGCGGCTGCTCCTGCTGATCCTTGGCAAGGAGTGACTCCTAGCGAAATGAAATCCCGTAGCGCAGCGGTCTGTGTCAGGGTGTCATGCGCTAACGGCGACTTAGGCCTGGAAGTAGGAACGTCAAGCTAAAGACGGCGATGAACGCACCGAGTGCGACCGCGAAGTTCAGCGCGAAATATTTTGGGGTAGAGAGATATAGATACTGATATTCGCCCCCTACACGCAGTTTCTCTAGTGCCATGTCGCAAAAATCCTTGTCCCCAGAAGCCGCCTCAAAGGTCCGACAATTCTCTGTGTTCTGCATGTAGATGTCGAACTTCGCTTTCTGGTCTGCGGTCAACGGCACCCACGTTTCTGACGTTTGCGGCATTTTCCAAGTACCAAATACGAACGGGGCAGCTATGGCACCAACGACCGCGACCGGTATCGCGATTTTCCAGCGTCTCACCTTGAGGTGGTTTAGCTGGCCAGGTTTTTCGGCGTCATCTGCCATCGGGACTCTCCTCGATATGGAAAATTGAGATGAAACCACGCGGCATCCGCGTTAACCCATCTTGAGGGGAGTAAGCGCCCGCGCAAATAGGCGCTTGCTATTTTGGCACATCATGCCATTTCGCTGCGTACCACAATTGTACAAAACGGCCCGTGGGCGGTCACCGGAACGGCCGGCAGCCGTCGCGCGCTCGAAACCCGATCAGCCGCTAAGGCAAAGGCGACTGCCCAACAGCAAAATCCGCGTTTTGTCGTGATCTGGATTTCAGGCGGACGTAAGCGACGCCGAGCAGGGCGAACCATATTGGCGCGACATAAAGGGCCACGCGCGTTGCCGGCTCGATTGAAAGCAGGGCCGCCACGACGATCAGGAAACCCACCACCAGCCAGTTCGCCAAGGGAGCGCCCGGCATCGTATACGACACCGCGCGCACCCGGCCCTCATGTACAGCCTTCTTGTGACCCCGGTGGGCCAGCATGATGATGCCCCAGGTCCAAAGCGTGCCAATCAGCGCGACACTCGTCACCCATATGAAGACTTGGTCCGGCACCAGGTAGTTGAGCAAAACACCGACCAACATGAGGGCTGCCGAGGCGGTAATCGCTGCCGCCGGAAGGTGCCGCCGGTTGATCGCGCCGAGCGCGGACGGGGCTTGGCCTACCTCCGACAGAGCATGAAGCATTCGCCCGGTGCTGTAGAGCCCGCTATTGCAAGAAGACATCGCTGCCGTGATGACGACCAAGTTGACGATGTCTGCAGCGCCGGGGATGCCGATCCTGTCAAAGACGAGGACGAATGGGCTCATCCGTGGCTCGAGCTGATTCCAGGGGAGCAGCGACATGATCACGACCAATGCGCCGATATAGAAGATCAGGATGTGGTAGATGATGCTGTTGGTGGCCGAGGGCAGGACGACCTCAGGATTTTCGGCCTCGCCAGCGGTCACACCGATCAGCTCCACTCCCTGAAACCCGAACATCACCATCTGGAATGTGAGCAAGACGCCGAGTATGCCGAAGGGTAAAAAGCCGCCGTGCGAGAAGAGATTCGAGAATCCCGCGGTCGCCCCTAAGTTTCCAACGCCGAAAAGGATGACGACCTGGGACGTGGACGATTAGACCAAAATAGCAGCAGCGGAAATACGCTTCGTTGCCCGGTCCTGCCCAGGGGTAGTCCAGGCCGCGCATGGTGCCTGGATCAAAGAGGAAGCATCGCGCTGAGCTTACATGAGGGCCCATGCGACATCAGGCGCTGCGGGTGAATGGAGCCTCGTTGCACATAGCCGAATTGGGCGAAGGGGCGCCGCTTCTGCTGCTTCACGGCTGGCCGGAATTCTGGCTGACGTGGGAGCCTGTCATGCTGCGCCTCTCGAAGCGGTATAGGCTCGTAGCCCCCGATTTGCGCGGCTTTGGCGATAGCGATAAACCGGACGGGCCGTTCGGCGCGGCCGATCACGCCGCTGATATGCTGGCGTTGTTGGATGCGCTCGGGATAAGGCAGGCCGGCATTGTCGGCCACGACGTTGGCGGTGCGGCCATGCAACCGCTTGCGCGCAAAGCGCCGGAGCGTGTCGCAGGACTGTTCTTTTTCGACTTCGTCTATCCGGGAATTGGGCCGCGGATGGGCGCGCCGGATCGATTGAACGAGATCTGGTATCAGTCTTTCAATCAGACGGATATGGCACCGGCTCTCGTGGGCGCCTCGCGGCTGACCTGTGAGACGTACATTTCGTATTTCCTGCGTCACTGGTCATATCGCAAGAATGCGTTCGACGATGTACTGCCGCATTTCACGGAAAATTTTCTAAAGCCGGGAAATCTGGCCGGGGGCTTTGCCCACTACCGCGCGACTCATGGAGGTCGCCTCGCCATGATGAAGGGCGAGGCGCAAGCATTGCCGCGTATTACCGCACCCACGTGCGTGCGGTGGGCGGAGCACGACCCGTTGTTTCCCTACGCGTGGACGGACCGTCTCGGCGAGACCTTCGCCAATCTTGATCTTGCACCGTTCCCCGACGTCGGTCACTTCCCGCACCGGGAGGACCCCGATCGGGCAGCAGGGGAAATTTCCGGCTTTTTCGATCGCCTATCCTGGTCCTGACGCGCGGCTATGGATAGCCGCAAGAGCAAGCGCGGTCTTGACGGTTCGCAGGGCGGATTAGCGTAAGCGCAATCCGCCATTTCCCAAACACACACACCGTGGTCGGCCAGCAGCGCAATACGCTTGGCTATTGCGCCCTACGCCGGCGCGCGCTCGCGCAAAAAATTTCGCCCAGCAGAGCCGGGCGAAACTGGTGTTGGATAATTGAGGCGGCTAACTGCACCACCTGCGGGCAATGAGAGCCTGCAGCTTTCCATAGGCCTCCGGGTAGCTGCCGGCATAGGCCACCGCCTGCCAGCCGGGACCCCACGGGCCGTTAATATCGTTGCGCCAAATCTTGCAGTCGCCCAACAGCGACCAGCGCACCACGACCCACGGAGGCTGCACGATCCGGGCATCCGCCGCCGGCATGACAGCGCCGGCAAGCAGCAGCGTGGCGAGGGCAAGCATTACGCGTTTCATCGAAATCTCCCGTGCACTTATCTGAGATCGTCGGAAGACGAGGTGGACCCGACGCGGCGGGAGTATAGTTAGGCGCGCAAATTATGCCAGTGAGACGGGGGGCGTGCCGTCGGCGCGAACGGTATTATTTTGCATCCACCCGCGGCGCCGCCGTGCCGCCCGGACGCCATCAATTCGCCCCGCACGGCTTAAGCCTACCCTTCCGGGCGAAATCCGAAGGTCGCCTCGAACCGCTTCGCATAGGCCGGCCACACCTGCGGGTTGACGATCCGCGGCGGGCGCTTGCCGTCGAGCGTGATGACAAGCTGCTCGGCGGCAATGCGGCCCATGTTGGCGCGCGCCTCCCGCGTCATGCCGGCGGTATGCGGCGACGCGATCACATTGTCGAATTTCAACAGCGGATGCTCGGCCGCGGGCGGCTCCTTGTCCCACACGTCGATCCCGGCGCCGGCGATCTTCTTCGCTCGCAGCGCCTCGATCAGCGCGCGCTCGTCATGGATGAAGCCGCGCGCCGTGGTGATGAAGTAGGCGTGCGGCTGCATCAGCGCGAACTCGCGCGCGCCGATCATGCCGCGCGTGCTCTCGTCGAGCGGGCAGTTGATCGATACGAAGTCGGCGCGCCGCAACAGTTCGTCGAGGGTGACCTTGATGCCGCCGCGCGCGGCGATGGTCTTCTCATCGAGAAAGGGATCGCAGGCAACGACCTGCATCCCGAGGCCTCGGCAAAGCTCCGCGACGCGGCGGCCGACGTTGCCGATGCCGACGATGCCGATGGTGCGCCCCTTCACGTCGTTGCCCATGAAGGCGCTGCGGTCCGCCATCGTGCCGCGCCGCAACGCATGGTTGGTCTGAACGATCTGCTTGGAGAGCATGAGCACCATGGCGAGCACGTGCGCCGCCACCGCCTCGGCGTTGCCGCCGGTCTGGTTGACGACGAGCACGCCCGCGTCGGTGCAGTCCTTGACGTTGACGGTGTCGAAGCCGGCGCCGTTGGTGGAGATGACGAGCAGGTTGGGCATGCGCACGATGAGCTCGCGCTGCACGTGGAAGCGAGGATTTAATTCGTCGCGTGCGGAGCCGATCTGGTAGGCGTGCGCGGCCGCGATGATCGGCTCCGCGACGTCGTCCGCGCTGTCGTTCTCGAGCTTGTCGAGCCTGATCTCAGGCCGCTGCGCGATGATGTCGAGATAGCAGGGATGCGCGACGTAGCGCACGTAGAACACGCGCTTGACGTTGTCCTTCATCGTTCGAAACGTCCTTGATCTTGGGAGGTGCGGACGCGCTGCGGCCTACGCGCGCTTGAACGCGGGCATCACGTCCTTGGCGAACCAGGTGAGCTGCTCCTTGAATTCCTTGGGCGGCATGCCCTCGGCCCAGTGGATCATGAAGTGTTCGAGCCCCGGATATTGATCTGCGATCGACTTGATGCCGTCGATGACCTGTTTCGGCGGCCCGCAGAACCAGGCCTTCTGTGCGACGCCGTCGCGCAGCGAGGGGACGCCCGCGGGCGCCCCGGGCGTGCCCCAGGTGCGCCCGTGCTCGTCGGCATAGCGCACGAACCCGAACGGCGCGAACCACTTGAATCGTTCGTCGTGCGCGGGCTCGAGCCTGCGGATCA
>Ga0307277_10000752_pt1 | contig 12328 bp, 10 predicted proteins | sample ER_DNA_116_FD_194473 | JGI IMG/M metagenome (GOLD analysis project Ga0307277, IMG submission 194473) | Bulk soil microbial communities from the East River watershed near Crested Butte, Colorado, United States - ER_DNA_116 | ecosystem: Environmental > Terrestrial > Soil > Floodplain | place...
CCAGAGCACGAACGCGAGCAGCGGCGGGACGATGAAGTGAAGCCTCATGACGGCGAGGACGACGTGGTCGTACCACTGCTGGGTGCCGTTCCAGAGCCAGTCCTGCAGCGACTCGGAGGGAACGACCCCGCCGAAGAGGAACTTGTCGGTGTTCAACTGGGGAAGGTAGTGGGGATGCGGACGCAGGAGATGGGCGATTCCGCGAGACTGCGCGTAGATCACGAGCAACGCGGCGAAGGGAACGAAATCGAGCAGATACCGACGTCCCCGGCGCAGCATGAGCGCGGGCACGAGCAACACGAGCAGATAGCGGTCCGGCGTCAAGCCGAGGCCGAACAGCCACACGGCGATCGCGAGCGCGGCGAGCAAGCCGATCGCCGCGCGCAGCGCCGTGCGGCGATCCAGATCCTCGCGCGGGGGGCCCCACTTTTGGGCGGCCTCGCGGTCGGCCTCGCCGTCCTCGTACGGCTTCCCTTCTGGAAGGCTCCACTCACCGCCGACGAGGGGGGCTACGCCGAGGTGGCCCGGCTGTGGAGCCACGGCGCCACTCTCTACCGCGGCGCCTGGGTCGACCGCCCGCAAGGTCTCGTAGTCGTTTTTCGCGCTATCCATTTGGTAGGCGGCTCCCCGTTAGCAATGCGTGCAACCGCAGCGGTTGTCGCGGCACTCGTCGTCGCCGCGACGATGCTGCTCACCCTCCGGCTGGCCCGCGGGAGGATAACGGCCGTCACGGCGGGACTGCTGGCTGCAACCGTCGGAGGCTCGCCTTTCATCGAGTCGTTCACGCTTTCGGGGGAGTTGCTCGCCTCGCTCCCAACGGTTCTCTCGCTTCTCTGCTTCTGCGCCTACCTCGAGGGCTGCGAGCGCGTCTGGCCCGCCAACCGGCTCTTGCTGGCTCTCGCTGGCGCCGGTGCCCTGACCGGGATTGCAATGCTGGTGAAGCAATCGGCCTTCGACGCGGGGCTGGCGGCCGCCGTGTTCCTGCTGTGGCGCGAACGGAGGCGCGGGCTGGCGCCCGCCGCCGTGCTCGTTGGCGGAGCGCTCGTCCCGATTGCAGTCGCCGCCCTCAGCGCCGCCCGGCTGAGCGACTGGCTCTACGCGGTCGTCGGCTACCGCTTCGACGGCGACTCGATCGTGACCGGATCGGTGCCCGCACGAGCACACCAGCTCTGGTTGTCGCTGCCGCCCGCCGGCAAGGCGCTCGGGGTGCTCGCCCTCCTCGCGGCAGCGGGCTGGCGCCGCTCGCCGCTCCTGGCGCGAATCTGGGTCGGTGCTGCCGTGCTCGGCGTCCTCGGGGGCGGCAACTTCCATCCGCACTACTACCTGCAGCTCGTGCCGCCGCTCTCCCTGCTCGCGGCAGTCGGCGTGCGGACGCTCTGGCTCTCCGCGCCGCGACCCACGATCGCAGCAGCCGGTGCGGCCGCGGCGGCCACGCTCGCCGTGGCGATGCCGGTCGCCTGGGCGACGCCCGCCCAGCAGGCCGAGACGATCTGGCCGGCCGATCCGCACCTGGTCCACGACGCAGTGCTCGCGCGCTACGTGCGCGCGCATACGCGCCCGCAGCAACACGTTCTCGCGGTCTGGGCGGATGCAGATCTCTACTACCTCGCGAACCGCCGGCCCGCGGTTCGGTACTTCTGGTCTCGGAACGTCGCCTCGATCCCCGGCGCCCTGCAGGCCGTGCACCAGGCGCTGGCGACCCGAAGCGCCGAGCTCGTGCTCGTCGTCCAACCGCCCGCGAAGCTCGATCCAAGCGGCCGTACGGCCACATTGCTCAGGCGCGAGTACCGCCGCGTCGCTCGCGTTGGAGGCGTCTCTGTCTACCGAAGCAGGAGCCAGAGGAAGACGAGCGCCACGACGAGACCCGCTGCCGCGAGGTAGCGCACGAGCGGCTGGTCGCGCGGCGCGGCGAGCACGCGGACGATGACCACGTCCCGCGAGCCCTCGTCGAGGGGCAAACGCTCGCCGTCCGCGGTGCCGGGCGGAACAACGATCTCGGCGCTCTCCCGCGCCTTCGTCTCGCCGGAGCCGTCGCATCTCTTGCAGGGGTCGCTCGCGATCGTTCCGCGCCCCGAGCACGTCGTGCAGGATTCGATCTGGAGCAGTCGCTCGCCGGCCGCGAGCGAGCTTTCGACCCGTCGCCGACCGGTGCCGACACAGGCGGGGCAGGTCATCGAGATCCCGCCCGGGGCGGCGCCGCTGCCCCCGCAGGCGTCGCAGCGCTGCGACCGCACCCAGCGAGCCTTCCGCCGGACCCCGTGCTCGGCCTCGAACTCGTCCACGAGCACCTCGGCGACCGGCGTCGCTCGGCGCCGCAGGAAGTCGGTCGCCGCGCGGGCGCCGGCCGGCGTGAACCAGCCGTTGCCGCGTCCGCGGTAGCCGAAGCGATCGTAGAGGAGCCTCGTCGAGGGCTTCGAGAGGACACCGTAGGCCTCGGTCAACTCGCGGAACTTCTGCGGAGCTCCCGGCTCGCTCGAGACGTCGGGGTGCAAGGAACGGGCTCTGGCTCGAAACGCCTTCTTGATCGCTTCGCCGTCGGCGTCGCGCGGGACGCCGAGCACGTCGTAGTAGTCGGCGGTCTCCGGGAGCGGCATTCGTTCTTCCTCGTCGGGCGATCGGTCAGGCCGAATCCGTTCGGCCTGGAAAGTAGTTTTATCGACGTGCGGTTCGGGGGGCCGGCTCGCTGGGTGATCGTCGGCGCGTTGCTCGCGCTGGCCGGCATGGGCGCAGCCGTGGCCGCCGCCCCAACCGTCTGGGCCATCGACTTGCCGAGCCTGCCCACCGTCACGGTGCCGACACTGCCCGTGACCACGCCGACGATCGGGCTGCCGCAGCCTCCTCCGTCGCCACCGCCGGTAGGCCCGCCCCCACCGACGCCGCCCCCACCGGCGCCGCCCCCGCCGGCGCCCCCCCCGCCGCCGCCCTCGCCTCCGCCATCGCCTGCCGGCTCCCCGCCCGCGCCGGCAGCGGGTGCCGCCGCACCGCAACGATCCCAGCCGGCGCCGCATACCTCGGCGACTGCGTCGGGCAACAAGGCCGAGTTGCGGCAGGCAGCGCCGGAACGACGCCGCCGGGCGATCGCCAAGGCGGCGTCAAACGGCGCGACCACAACCCCCAGGGGCGCAGCCCCGCCAAGCGCCTCCGGCGGCGAGACCGCCGCCCCCGCGGAGCGGACGTTCGGCGTCCGGCCTCATGACTCGGGAGGGCTCGGCGAACCGCTCGCATCGATTCTGCCCGGCTCGAAGGAGACCCAGCTTGGGCTGCTGTTCGTGCTCACGGCGGCAATCTTCCTCCTCGGGCTCGGCGCCCTACCGCGGCAGGTTGTTCCTCACCCGACTGCCGCCGCCTTCATCGCGCGACGCCGCGCGATCATCGCCACCGCGGGCCTCGCCGCGCTGACGGCGTTTCTCGTCTCGTACCTCACCTGACCCGCTGAGATCCCCCGGACGGGGGGTCAAATACAGCCTGGATTCGCAAAAGATGAAGGCGTGCAGCCTCTCTCTGCGGCGATCTCCGCCCCACCCGCGGGTGAACTGTCGGCGACCGGAAACGGCACACCCAGCCGACACGATCTCGTCGACTCGTATCGCCGGCTCGCCGACGTCTTCCACCATGTCCTCTCCGAGCAGGGCCTCGACACGCTGCTCGACCGGATCGCCGAGACGCTCTCAGACCTGATCCCGTACGACTCGCTCAGCATCTTCGAGGCCGATGACGCGCAGACCGAGCTCGTGCCGGTGCTGGCGCGAGACCGCTGGGCCGACCAGATCCTGCGCAACAAGATCGAGTTCGGAACCGGCCTCGCCGGCTGGGCCGCGAAGCATCGCGAGCCGGTGCTGACGAACGCTGCACACCTCGACCCGCGGATGATGGTCGTGCCGGGCACGCCGCCGGACGAGCTCGAGGCGCTGATCACGGTGCCGCTGATCGCTCGAGACTCGGTCAAGGGCGTCCTCAGCATCTACCGGCTCGGGGAAGACGCGCGCTTCGACGCCGAGGAGTTCGAGCTCGCCAAGAGGTTCGGCGACGCCGCCGCGCTCGCTCTCGACAATGCAAAGACGCGCGCGCGGCTCGAGCTGCAGGCGCAAACCGACTCGCTGACCGGCCTCTACAACCACCGCTACTTCCACGAGCATGTGCGATCGGAGCTGACTCGGGCGAGCCGGAACCGCGATTCGGTGGCGCTGCTGATGCTCGACATCGATGACTTCAAGAAGGTCAACGACATCTACGGCCACGGGGTCGGCGACCAGGTGCTGCGTGAGCTGGCGGAGCAGCTGAAGGCAGCTGTTCGCGGTTCAGATCTCGTCTGCCGCCTGGGCGGCGAGGAATTCGGCGTGGTCATGGGCTCATGTGGAGCGGGCGATGCGGTCGCGCTCGCGAAGCGGCTCGCGGAGCGCCTACAGGCACTCGAGTTTGGGCCGGCCGGCAAGATCACGGTCTCCGTCGGCGTCTCCGAGGGTCCGGTCGACGCGTCGAACCCGCGCGAGCTGATCGCCTGCGCCGAGGCCGCCATGATGACCGCGAAAGCACGCGGGAAAGATCTGATCGTCCTCTTCGACGAGTCGACTGACGAGCGGCCCGACACGACGTCGGTGGCTACCTCCCGCGTCCGGTCGATCGCTCACCTCAAGATGCTGCAGAGCCTCTCCGGCAAGCTCAATCGCCTCAACGACGTCCGCGAGATCGGAACCGTGATCGCTGACGAGCTTCGGGGCCTGATCGACTACCACAATTGCCGCGTCTCGATCGTCGACGGGGACGAGATCGTCCCCATCGCCTTTCGCGGCGTTCTCTCCTCGAGCGGCGGCGGCGAGGTTCGGATTCCACCGTCGAAGGTCGGCGAGGGCATCACCGGCCACGCGGCGGCAGAAGGGAAGTCCCTCTTGATCGGCAACGCCCTCGACTGCGAATACGCGGTCACGATCCCAGGCACCGAGCCGCTGGAGGAGTCGCTCCTCGCGGTGCCGCTGTGCCACGGCTCGCGGGTGGTCGGGGTGATCGTGATCTCGAAGCTCGGGCGCGACCAGTTCGACGAGGACGACGTGAGGCTGCTCGAAGTGCTCGGCGGCCACGCTGCCGTCGCGCTCGAGAACGCCCGCCTGTACGAGTCGCAACGACGCGAGGCGGAGCATTTCAAGGAGCTGCTCGAGTTCAGTCGCAAGCTGGCGACGGCGGAAGGGCTGCCGGAGGTGCTGCAGCGGATCGTCGAGCTCTCCGCAACCATCATGGGCGCTCCCCGGACCTCCGTCTGGCTCCAGGACGCCGACAGCGACGAGCTCGCACCCGCCGCCTTCTGGGGCTTCGACCTTTCGCGGCAGGAGCAACTCTCGGCGCTCACGTTGCCCCCTGCCGCCCTCGCGGCGCTCGCCGAGCCGAACGAGCCTTTCGTTCTCGAACACGCCGATGCGGCGGCGATCCACGGTACACCCGAGCTCGACGACGGGACCGCCTTCGCGATCGCGCCCATCAAGCTGGACGGAGAGCGGCTCTGCTGCATCGTCGTGGGGATCCCACAAGGAGCGCCTCACGAGCTGGACGAGGACCAGCTGGGACTCCTCTCCGGACTCGCTCACCAGGCAAAGCTCGCGATCACGAACGCCGGCAGCTTCGAGAACCTCGAGGCGACCTTCGTCTCGACGGTCGAGGCACTCGCGAACGCCCTCGAGGCGAACGACGAGTACACCTCGTCACACACGCGCTGGATCACCGATACGGCCTTGAAGGTGGGCGCGACGCTGGGATTCGACGCGAAGGCGCTGAAGCAGCTCGAGCTGGGCGCGCTCTTCCACGACATCGGCAAGATCGGGATTCCGGCGAACATCCTGCTCAAACCAGGCCCTCTGACCGGCGAGGAGCGGCGGATCATGCAGCAGCACCCCGAGCTCGGTGAGAGGATCTTGGCGCCGATCGAGCGCCTCGCGGAGGTCCGCTCGATCGTGCGGAGCTGCCACGAGCATTTCGACGGACGGGGCTACCCGGACGGAATCTCCGGCCAGGAGATTCCTCTGGAGTCGAGGATCATCCTCGTTTGCGACGCGTTTCACGCGATGACCACGGACCGCCCTTACCGGAAGCGCTTGTCCGTCGAGGAGGCCTGCCGGAGGCTCCGCGAAGGCCTTGGCACCCAATTCGACCCGATCGTGGTCGAGGTCTTCCTGGCCCTGAGAGGCGAGCTCTGGACGCCTCCGGGGACCGTCGAGCGCCTCGCCTCCTAATCCGAACCGAGCGTTCCTCCACGTGAGCAAATGGGCAGGAACCGACCGGCGCCGGCCAAACAAGAACGGCAGCTGCGATTAGGAGGGTGACATGGAACGAGCCATGACCGGGGACCGGACGCTCGCCCAGCTGCTGGCGACGCTGATCGGCGCAACGTTCATCCTCGTCGGGATCCTCGGGTTCATTCCCGGGATCACCACTCATCTGTACGGCGGGCTCGACTTTGCCGGCCACAACTCGCGGGCGAAGCTGTTCCACGTCTTCCAGGCCAGCTGGCTGCACAACATCGTTCACATCGCCCTCGGCCTGGTCGGCCTGGCGCTCGCCCGGACGTGGGCGACCGCGCGGGCGTACCTGATCGGCGGCGGCATCGTCTACCTCGTGCTCTGGTTCTACGGACTGCTGATCGACCAGAGCGGCGGCGCGAACTTCGTCCCGTTCAACACAGCCGACAACTGGCTTCACTTCGCGCTCGGGGCCGGAATGATCGTGCTCGGGTTCGCGACGACCCGCGTACGCACCCCCGTTCCCGCCACGTAGCGTCTACCGTTGGCCCGTGGCCGCACTGGGCGGGGTGCTCCAAATGCTCGAGGAGACCGGCGCCGTGGCTGACATTCGTCCCGCGCTGGCGCTCGTTGCGGCGCCCGATCCCCTTGTCGAGGCAGACGAGCTGAATCCGGCCCTCCGCCGGGCAATGCTTCTGCTCGCCGCAGGGGGAGATCCCCACCGTGAGCCGGAGCTGGACGGTCGCGCCGTCACCGCGCTGGCGGCCGAGCTCGACCGACCGGAGCGACGCGCCGAGGTGAGTCGCGGCCTCGAGGCCCTACGCGGCGAGGCGGCAGCGCTCCCCAACGTCTCCCGCGCGCTGGACGAGTTGCTCCTCGACGCGGGGCTCGCCTGGCGCGCATACGTCTGCGCGTTCCTCGCCGACGAGCTGTAGATCGCTAGCCCCACCAGAACGCCGCTGCGATCACGACGTAGAGCCCGACTAGGACGACGCCTTCGTGCCAGGTACTCTCGCCGTCGTAGACGACGACGGCGGTCACGAACGCCGCCAGGAGGAGGGAGACGGCGAGAAGGGTCGGAAAGACGAGGGTCAGGCTCGTGGCGAAGAAGAGGCTCGCAAACAAGACGACCGGGGTCAGCGCCAGCGCCACCTGGAGCGAGGAGTTCACGATCACCGCGACGGCGAAGTCCGGTTTGTTGCGCATAGCCAGCTGCACGCCGACGACGTTCTCCACCGCGTTGCCCGCGATTGCGACGACGACCAGTCCGGCGAACGTCTCGCTCATGTGGAGGGACGAAGTGGCCGGCTGCAGCGCGGAGACGAACCAGTCGCTGACGAAGACCGCACCGGTCGCGGCCGCTGCAAGTGCAGCGATCGTCGTCGGCAGCGACCACCGCGCCGGCTCGAGATCCGCTCCCTCTCGCGCAAGGAAGATCCCGAGCGTGGAGACGAAGACGACGAGCAGAACGCCGCCACAGATCAGGCTCAGCGTCTGTTCGTGCGCGGCGGCCGGAGCATGGAGAGTGTGCGCAAAGGTCGGTATGGAGAGGATCGCGGCCGCCAGCAGCGTCAGCGTCGCGATCGTCCTCGCCCGGGGCGAGGGAAACTGCTGCAACCCGTTGCGGAGGCCGCCGGCGAAGAACGCAAGCCCGAGAACGAGCAGGCTGTTGGCGAGCACCGACCCGATCAGTGCCGCCTTGACGACTCCGACGAGCCCCTCGTGCAGGGCGAACAGCGCCACGAACAGCTCCGGAAGGTTGCCGAGCGCCGACTGGACCGTTCCCGCACCGCCGGCGCCGAGCTTGCCGCCGAGCTGCTCGGTGGCCGTCCCCACGAGGCGGGCCAGCATCGCGAGCGCCACGGCTGCCGCGGCGAAGCGCAGAACGGCATTCGCGCCGGCGAGATCGAGCGCTCCTGCAATGCCGACGAGAGCGGCGGTGACCACGATCTCGGCCAGGTCTCGCCGCGTCACGCCCGCGCCCACCGGGCGACGCTATCAACGGGCGAGGCCCTTACCGAAAAGGGGGGAGGCAGGCTACAGCGCCGGCGCACTCCTGCCGATATACGGCTCGTGCGGCTGAACGTGCCTAAGAAAGGGGTCTTTTTCGTGCGTACCCAGGCGCTGGCTTTGCTTGCCGGCCTCGTCCTCGCGGCGACCCTCGTCGCCCCTGCGTCCGCCTCCCAGCTGATCAATCGCGACGTCCGGAACATCCGGCTGGCGGTAAACGGCAAAGGCGAAGCCCTCGTCAGCTACCGGACCGTCCGCGGCCGTGCGCAGCACGTGCTGGCCTGGGGCGCGATGAACGCGCGACAGCCGAACCGGACGCTCAAGCAGTTCCGGTTCAGGCTCGACTACGCGGGTGGCTGGGGCAAGTACCACAAGCGCTACTGGAAGACGTTCCGGAGCAGCTGCGGCGCCTACGACGGGCCGGCGCTGCCGTGGCTGGTCACTGCCTGCAAGGCGCCTGACGGCAGCTACTGGGCCCTGCAGAAGTGGCAGGTTCAGCTGCCCGACCTCGGCTTCACGCCATGGACCGCCGGGCTGCGCCAGTGGGAGCTTCATCTGTCGCACTGGACGACCGACCTGCCCAAACTCGAGGTCTGGCAGGACTGGGTCTACCACGGCCGGTTCCACCATCTTTTCGGCCGCTACACGTACATGAGCAAGCCGGTGTACGGCTTCGGCAGCACCCACTACGGAGCGCCCACCGACGGCTTCGGCCGTCTCCTCTACCTCGACACGCACAACTCCGCCTACGGGCGCGGTTGGAAGCGCGAAAACTCGTTCCTCGCCCACAAGCCGACCGGCGTCTTCTGTTACGGCTTCTTCAAGCACAACGCCGGGGCCGGCGGCTATGCTCATCCGCCGAGCTTCGGCGGCGTACGGCCCCAGGGCAACGGCGACATGTACCGCCTGACCGCCCCCGGGCCGGGCGTCACCCCGGACGTGATGTGGACCGACAACGGCTTGCACGACTTCCGTTCGAGCAGCTCCGCCGACGTCGCGTTCGAGTCGGCGATGAACTCACAGCTCGACAGCATTCTCAGCGGCGACAAGCTTTGTAGACAGCACTAAGCGGCCGCCCTCCGGCACTGGTTTGCGAGCGCCTTGTACCCTCGCCGCGTGGTGGGCGGCGAGGAGCTTCGCGAGCTGATGCGGCGGTTCCCAGCCGGGGTCGCCGTCGTTGGCGTCAACGTCGACGGCGAGCGGCTCGGACTGACGGTCGGGACGCTCATCCCGCTCTCGCTCGAGCCGCCGCTCGTCGGGTTCGCGGTTCGGCGCGGCGCGGCGCTCCACGAGCTCCTGCGACGTGCAGGAGCGTTCGGCGTCAGCCTGCTCGCGGCCGGACAGGAGGCCGTCGCGCAACATTTTGCTCGTGGCGTGCCGCCGATCGCGCTCTGGGAGGGGATCGACGTTCGCGAGACTGACGGCCCGCCGCTGCTGGCCGGCGCGATCGGCTGGCTGACCGGGCGCGTCTCCGCCGAGGTCCCGGCCGGCGAGGACACCTTCTTCGTCGGCGAGGTGCTGTCCATCGAGGAGGGTGCGCGCGCAAGGCCGCTGGTCTACGTCGACCGGAGCTACTCCGCGGTTTGACCGACGCCGTTGTTTTCGATCTCGACGGCGTGCTCCTCGACAGCGAGCAAGTGTGGGACGAGGTCCGCGAACAGCTCGCGCGGGAGCGCGGCGGCCGCTGGCACTCGAACGCTCAACGGGACATGATGGGCATGAGCTCGATCGAGTGGTCGCGCTACATGCACGACGAGCTCGGCCTCGGCGAGCCGCCGGAGGAGATTTCCGCCGAGGTCGTGCGGCGCATGGAGCAGGCGTACCGCGAGCGGCTGCCGCTCATCGACGGCGGACGCGAGGCCGTCGAACGGCTGGCCGCCCGCTGGCCGCTCGGACTGGCGTCGTCGTCGAACCGGGAGCTGATCGACCGCGCGCTCGAGCTGACCGGACTGGCGCGCTTGTTCCGCGTCACCGTCTCCTCCGAGGAGGTCGCCCGGGGTAAGCCCGCCCCGGACGTCTATCTGGAAGCGGCGCGGCGGCTTGCAGTACAGCCGGGGCGTTGCGTGGCAATCGAGGACTCACGCAACGGCATCCGCGCGGCGAAGGCGGCGGGCATGCGGGCCGTCGCGATTCCGAACCCGCATTTTCCACCGGATGACGCAACCCTCGAGCTGGCCGATGTCACGCTGACCTCGCTCGCCGAGTTGAGCCCGTCTACCGTCGCCTAGAGCAGCGTCTCGGTCGAAACCTGCACGCGTGAGCTGCTCGCTTCGGAGGCTTGAAGACGGCCTCGGGTGGGGCGATCACGTGGTAGCTCCAGCCAACCGTGCCGACGTCGGGAGCAAAGTCGTAGGCGGGGTCGGCACCGGTCGCCGCAGCTGCTCCGATCCGGAAGTCGAAGCGACCCGTCCGGCCGAGATCGCGGCGGTTCGTGGTCAGCGTCAACGTCCCATTCGTGAACGAACCGCCGAAGGACGCCGGCCGTTTCGCGAAGTCCCACTTCCCGCGCACGCAGCGGCCGAAGACGTAACGGTTGGCGAGCACGTCGAGCGCGTACTCGGCTCCGAAGACACCGCGGGCGCAGCCCGTGCCGGTCCGTCTGTCGGCGTCGATCAGAAGGGCGACGAGATCGGTGTCCGCAAGCTCTGTCCGGTTCGGAATCGAGATCCGGAAGACGATCTGTCCCGCGTCGTTGTTGGACACCTGCACCGCCGTCACGTCGGGAGCGGCGGAGGGTGCGTCGGCCGCCGCGTCAGCGTAAAGCGCACCGTTGGATGCGCCCGCAAGCGGCGCAACCAGAAGCAGGCACGCCACGCCGGCGAAGACAATTACCCCCCTCGATTGAAACAAGACCCCTCCCGTGTAGCCCCGCTCTCATTGTGGCGAGCCGAGGCGCAATTGCAACCCAGCGGCCTGAGCGAAAACGTCGACCAGGCTTTCGCGCAACGTCGCCAGCCAAACGACTAGTCGACGCGACCGAGCAGCACGCACGCGTTGTGCCCGCCGAGACCCATTGCGTTCGAGAGGGCGACCTTGACCTCGGCTTCCCGCGCCTCGTTCGGCACGTAATCGAGGTCGCAGACGGGATCTGGATGCTCATAGTTGATCGTCGGCGGCAGCTTCCCTTCGTGCAGCGCGAGCACGCACATCATGGCCTCGATCGCCCCAGCCGCCCCGAAGCAATGGCCCATCATCGACTTCGTCGAGGAGACGGCGAGCTCGTAGGCATGGTCGCCGAAGACGTCCTTGATCGCCTTCGTCTCGGCCGCGTCGCCCAACGGGGTCGAGGTGCCGTGCGCGTTGATGTAGTCCACGTCCTCCGGCTCGAGGCCGGCGCGGTCGATCGCGGCGCGCATCATCTCGCCGACGCCGATCGCCTCCGGCTCGGGCTGCGCCATGTGGTGCGCGTCGTTGGAGGTCCCGTAGGCCAGGACCTCCGCATAGATCGTCGCGCCTCGCGCGCGCGCCGCCTCGAGCTCCTCGAGCACCAGGACGCAGGCGCCTTCGCCCATGACGAAGCCGGCCCTGGTGGCGTCGAAGGGGCGCGAGGCCCGCGGTGGATGCTCATCCTCGGCGGCGAGCCCGCGCATCGCGACGAAGCCGGCCAGGATGATCGGCTGGATCGCAGCCTCGGTGCCGCCGGCGAGCATCGCGTCGGCGTCACCGCGCTTGATCAGCTCGGCGGCCTCGCCCACGGCGTGCGACCCGGTCGCACACGCGGACACGGGCGCATAGTTGGGCCCGCGGATCCCGAGCGAGATCGCGAGCTGACCGCTTGCCGCATCGACGAGGACGCTCGGGATGAAGCTCGGCGAGATCCGCTCGAAGCCTCGCTCCCGAAGCACCTCGCCCTGCTGCATGATTCCGGCGATTCCGCCGATCGCCGATCCGAAGGCGATGCCGACCCGATGCGGGTCGAACCCGTTCAGTCCCGCGTGCTCGATCGCCTCCTTGCCGGCCGCGAGGGCGAGCAGAACGTTGCGGTCGAGCTTCCGCTGCTCCTTCGGCGAGGCGGCGGCACTTGGATCGAAGTCCTTGACCTCCGCGGCCACCCGCACCGGAAACTCGTCGGCGTCGAATGCCCGGATCCAGTC
>Ga0307277_10000753_pt1 | contig 12324 bp, 8 predicted proteins | sample ER_DNA_116_FD_194473 | JGI IMG/M metagenome (GOLD analysis project Ga0307277, IMG submission 194473) | Bulk soil microbial communities from the East River watershed near Crested Butte, Colorado, United States - ER_DNA_116 | ecosystem: Environmental > Terrestrial > Soil > Floodplain | place: USA...
TTCCCACGGTATTCCAGGGACCAATGCTCCCCAGAAATCGGCGCCGCGCCGCAGTGCTTCGGCAGCCGCCCAGTAGCGAAACTCCGCGGTCCCCGGCGGATGCGGCTTCGCCGCCGGGGCAGAGGACGGGTTGACGATCCGGGTCGGGAACGGCTGATCCCTGAGCACCGGAACGGGTCTTTGCACGACTTGACCTCCGCTCGGTTGGGCGCCCGCGCCGGGATCGTCCTCCCAACCATTGATCACTCCCTTCGGCTGCGCCCCGCGTTCCGTAGAGACCGCGCGTGCCTTGCGCCTGCCGATACGCGCAGCCCACTTCTTCGCGGCGCGCTTGGATCGCTTCTTGGCCATGGCATCTCTCCATTGCTGCTCGCCGACGTGACACCTCGGCGAGGCAAGCTCGCCGAGGTGGCGGCCTTGTCATTATCCTCCGTTCACGGGCGATGCCGAGGTGAGATAGATCACGTTCCTATGAACTGATCGTCGTTGTGCGGGCAAGGCACCGGCGGCAGCGCGGCTGTCATAAATGCAATCGCGTGACGACCTCAGCGCCAGCGCCAGTGTTACGCTCGCGCGCTCTTCGTCTTCGCTTCGGTGTGGATCGCATGTTGCCGAAGTTTTCTCGCGAACCACCACGCCAAAGCAGGCAGCGCGACTGCGGTTGCCGCAAACAACGGCACGGCCGTGAAGCGGTCGAACACGAGCGCGCCCGCCGCGACGCCGAGCGTCTGGCCGAAATAGATTGCCGACGAGAAGATCGCGACCGCCGTGCCGCGCGCTTGCGGCGTCATTTGCGTGGCGTTGGTCTGCAGCGTGTTGTGGAGCGCATAGAAGCCGAGCCCGATCGCGGTGACCGCGATGGGCGCGAGCCACCAATGCGCGCCGATCGCCAGCGTCAGATATGCGAGCCCCAGAAGCGCGCCGCCGAACATCGCGAGTCCCGCTTGTCCCAGCCGGTTGACCAGCAGCGACACGCAGGCGGCATAAAGGAGCCCGCCGACGCCGAACGTGCCCACGATCAGCCCGATCGCACCGAACGTGAGCCCGAAGCGTAGATGCAAATCCGCGCCGACATAGGCGAAGGCGCCCCAGGCGATGCTCGCCTCGATGAACACGGCGAGGATGACGAGCCGCGCCCACGGATTCGAGAAGAGGGCGCGGTAACCGGCCCTGAATCCCGGCGTGGTTTCGGCCGAGTGGCGGACCGCACGGGTGCGCGGGTTGACGATAAGCTCGAAGACGAGCCCGGCGGTCGCGAGCGCGAACATGGCCGCGAGCACGAAGAACACGTTGCGCCAGCCGAACAGGTCGCCGAGCACGCCGCCGGCCGCCTGGCCGAACAGCTGGCCGGAAATCTGTCCCGTGAGATAGCGCCCCAGGATCGGCTGGCGGCGCTCGTAGGGTGTGACGTCTCCGACATAGGCCATCGAGAGCGGAATGATCCATCCGGCGGCCGCGCCCGATGCGAAGCGCGCGACGGCAAGTGCCGAGAGCGATTGCACCGTGCCGCACAGCGCCACCAGGATCGAGGCGAGCGCGCACATCACCGCGACCGTGCGATACTTGCCGAACCGGTCTCCGACCGGGCCGATGATGAGCTGGATCGAGCCGTGGCTCACGGCATAGGCAGCGACGACGATCGAGGCCGCTCCTACCGTGGTCCCGAAATCGGCGGCGATCTGCGGCAGAAGCGAGTCGGTGACCCGCACCATCGCCTGGCTCGCGAACCCTGCACCCGCCAACAGGATGATGGAGCGCGTCGGCACGCCTTGGGCTGGCGGCGCTTTCATAGTAATGGGGCGGATGCTCTATTCATCCACGTCTTTCTTTTTGGTTGGGCAAAGACGTGGATGGCCGGAACAAGTCCGGCCATGACGAGTCCCTTTGTTCGACCGGCGCGCCGCGTCCGGCAGGAACACGTCGCGATCAAATGACTCCGTCATGCCCGCGCATCGCGCGCCGGAAGACGCGCGTGAACGCGCTTGTGCCGCGGGCATCCACGCCTTGCTTGCTTCCTCGATGACGAAAGACGTGAATGGCTGGAACAAGTCCGGCCATGACGGTGGGTGGGTCAGGATCATCTCAGGACTTCGTTGTACGCGCATCCCGTTGTAGGCGTTGACAGGGCGCCGCGCCGCGGGCTTTTTACCGCGAAATTTCCGGAACGATACAACAATGATCGGCAAGACATACCAGCCATCCGCGGTGGAGGGGCGCATCTACGCCGCCTGGGAAGAGGCGGGTGCGTTCCGCGCGGGCCGGCCCGAGCGGCGCGATGCCAAGCCTTATTGCATCGTGATCCCGCCGCCCAACGTCACTGGCTCGCTGCATATGGGGCATGCGCTCAATAACACGCTGCAGGACGTGCTGGTCCGCTTCGAGCGCATGCGCGGGCGCGACGTTCTCTGGCAGCCGGGCACCGATCACGCCGGCATCGCCACGCAGATGGTGGTCGAGCGCCAGCTTATGGAGCGGCAGGAGCCGCCGCGCCGCGTGCTCGGGCGGGAAAAATTCCTCGAGAAGGTGTGGGCGTGGAAGGCCGAGGCGGGCGGCACCATCACGCAGCAGCTCAGGCGGCTCGGCGCCTCCTGCGACTGGTCGCGCGAACGCTTCACCATGGACGATGGCCTCTCGCGCGCGGTGCGCAAAGTGTTCGTGGAGCTTTATCGCGCCGGCCTCATCTATAAGGACAAGCGGCTGGTCAATTGGGACCCGAAGCTCGTCACCGCCATCTCCGACCTCGAAGTGCAGCAGGTCGAGATGAAGGGGCACTTGTGGCATATCCGCTACCCGCTCGAAGGCACGGCGTTCGATCCGGACGATCCCTCGACCTTCATCACCGTCGCGACCACGCGGCCGGAGACCATGCTCGGCGACGTCGCGGTCGCGGTGCATCCCGACGACGAGCGCTACCGGCATCTCGTCGGCCGGCACGCGGTGCTGCCGCTGGTCGGCCGGCGCATTCCCATCGTCGCCGATGAATACTCCGATCCGGAGAAAGGCACCGGCGCGGTGAAGATCACGCCCGCGCACGACTTCAACGACTTCGAGGTGGGCCGGCGGCACGACCTGCCGCTCGTCAACGTGCTCGATGCGCAAGCGCATCTCAAGCTTGCGGGCAACGAGGCATTTCTGCGCGACGTGCCGGGCTCGCCGGAGCTCGATCAAACCTTGGCCTATGACGGTCTCGATCGCTTCGTCGTGCGCAAGGAGATCGTGCGGCGGCTGGAAGCGGGCGCTCTGCTGGGCAAGGTCGAGCCGCACACGCATACGGTGCCGCACGGCGACCGCTCGGCTGTCGTGATCGAACCCTTTCTGACCGATCAATGGTACGTCTACGCCAAGGCGCTGGCGGCACCCGCGATCGCGGCGGTGCGCGGTGCTCGCACGGTGTTCGTGCCGCGCAATTGGGAGGCGACCTATTTCAATTGGATGGAGAACATCCAGCCGTGGTGCATCTCGCGCCAGCTGTGGTGGGGGCACCAGATCCCGGCTTGGTACGGGCCGGACGGCAAAGTCTTCGTCGCCGAGAGCGAGGCCGAGGCGCTGGACCATGCGATGGCCCATTACGTCGCCGGCGGCACGATCTCGAGCGCCGCCGCCGACATGCGCCGAGAGGGAGCAAAATCCACGCTGCTCACGCGCGACGAGGACGTGCTCGACACGTGGTTCTCCTCCGCCCTCTGGCCGTTCTCGACGTTGGGGTGGCCGGACGAGACCCCGGAGCTCGCGCGCTACTACCCGACCGACGTGCTGGTGACCGGCTTCGACATCATCTTCTTCTGGGTCGCGCGCATGATGATGATGGGGCTGCACTTCATGCAAGAAGTGCCGTTCCACACCGTCTATATCCACGCGCTCGTGCGCGACGAGCGCGGCGCCAAGATGTCGAAGTCGAAAGGCAACGTCATCGACCCGCTCGAGCTGATCGACGAGTACGGCGCCGACGCGCTGCGCTTCACGCTCGCCGCCATGGCGGCGCAGGGGCGCGATATCAAGCTTTCCACCCAGCGCGTGGAGGGCTACCGCAACTTCGCGACCAAGCTGTGGAACGCCTGCCGCTTTGCGGAGATGAACCGCTGCGTAACGGTGGCGGGGTTCGACCCTAGATCGGCGAAGGCGACGCTCAACCGCTGGATCGCGCACGAGACCGGCAAAGCCGCGCGCGAAATCACCGAGGCGATCGAGCTCTACAAGTTCAACGACGCGGCGGGGGCGGCCTACCGGTTCGTGTGGAATATCTTCTGCGACTGGTATCTGGAGCTGGCCAAGCCGGTGCTGCAAGGCGCCGATGAGCGCGCCAAGGACGAGACGCGCGCGATGACGGCTTGGGTCCGCGACGAGATCCTCAAGCTCCTGCATCCCTTTACGCCGTTCGTCACCGAAGAGCTCTGGCAACTGACGGCGCAGGACGGCGCCGCCCGCGACAGTTTGCTCGCGCTTGCGCCGTGGCCGAAGCTCGAGGGGCTCGACGACCTCGAAGCCGAGGCGGAGATCGGCTGGGTCGTCGACCTCGTGACCGCCATCCGTTCCGTGCGCGCGGAAATGAACATCGCGCCGGCGACCGAGATTCCGCTGGTGCTGGCGGCATCGCCGGCGACGCAGGCGAGGGCGGTGCGCTGGGGCGAGACCGTGCGGCGGCTCGCGCGCCTCTCCGATATCGCGCGTGCGGAGCGCGCCCCCCCGGGCGCGGTGCAGTTGATCGTGCGCGGGGAGGTCGCGGCGCTGCCGCTCAAGGGCGTCATCGATTTTTCCGCCGAGAAAGCGCGCCTGGAGAAAGAGATGGCGCGGGTCAAATCCGACATCGCCCGCATCGATGCCAAGCTGGCCAATGCCGATTTCGTCGCTCGCGCGCCGGAGGACGTGGTCGAGAACGAGCGCGAGAAACGCGAAGAAGCCGAGGCGCGGCGGCTCAAGATCAACGAAGCGCTCGAGCGCCTGAAAGGCGCCGCGTGACAAAAAGGTCGTCATTGCCGGGCTTGACCCGGCAATCCATCCAGGTTCGTAAAGAATTTTTGCCAAGGAGATGGATGCGCGGGTCAAGCCCGCGCATGACCAGCTGAAAGAACCGACCGCCGGGAGTGCCATGCGTGAACTTTGGATTGCCGGCGGCCTGCTCTGGCTCGCCGGGGTGGCGCTGCGGCTGAGCATCCTCGCCGTCCCGCCGGTCATTGCGCTGATCCAGTCCGACCTGCGCCTCTCCGGCACCGAGGTTGGCATCCTCTCCGGCCTACCCATGATTCTATTCGCGATGGCGGCGCTGCCGGGGTCGCTCTTCATTGCCCGTCTGGGCGCGCTGCCGACGCTGGTCGCGGGCCTGCTCATCGCTGGCGTCGCCTCGGCGCTGCGCGGCGCCATGCGCGATATATTCGCACTCTATGCTGCGACCGTCGTCATGAGCGCGGGCATCGCCATCATGCAGCCCGCGCTGCCCCCGCTCGTTCGCCAATGGCTGCCGCGACACGTGGGCCTTGGCACCGCGCTCTTCACCAACGGATTGCTCGTGGGTGAAACGCTGCCGGTCATGGTGACGATCCCGTTCGTGCTGCCGCTCGTCGACGGCTCGTGGCGCGCGGCGCTGGCGATCTGGGCTCTGCCGCTGGTGCTGATCGCGCTTGTGACCGCGGTGCTGGCGCCGGCGCCCAAGCAGTCGGCCGGAAGCGCGCCGGGGACAGGGCGCAACTGGTGGCCCGACTGGCGCAATCCTCTGACCTGGCAAATCGGCATTCTGCTCGGCAGCGTCAACGGCGTGTACTTCGCCGCCAATACGTTCCTGCCCGGTTATCTCACTGACGCCGGGCGGCCCGACTTGATCGGCGCCGCGCTGACCGCGCTCAACTTCGGCCAACTCCCCGCCTCGTTTGCGCTGCTTGCGACCGTGGACAGGTTCGTGCGGCGCCCGGTGCCCTTCATGGTCTGCGGGGCGCTCTTCCTGGTGTGCTTGGCGGGCATGGCGACGACGGCGAGCTTGTGGACCGTCATCTGCGCCGGCGCGCTGGGCTTCATCGGCGCCGTGGTGTTCGTGCTGGCGCTTGCGCTGCCGCCGCTGTTGAGCGAGCCTGCGGACGTCGCGCGTGTCTCGGCTGCGGTGTTCACCGTCAGCTACGCCCAAGCCCTGCTCGCGTCCGTGCTCAGCGGGGCCGCCTGGGATATCGGCGGCAGTCCCTGGTTCGCCTTCCTGCCGATGGTGCTCAACTCGCTGCCGCTCTTGTTCCTTCCGCCGCTGATGCGGTTTCGGCGGTCGCCGCCAATCTCGTAAGTCGGACCATGGCCAATCTCAAGCTAACGCTCGCCTGCTGGGATTACGATCGCACGCGGCCGCTGATCGATGGGCGGGTCAAGCCTGAGGGCATCGACCTCGACATCGAGGTTCTGCGCCCGCGCCTGACGTTCCAGCGCATGCTGGACAACAAGGAATTCGACGTCAGCGAGCTCTCGCTTGCTTCCTACACGGCGCTCAAAGGCCGCGGCGCTTGTCCGTTCGTTGCCGTGCCGGTCGCGCTGTCGAAAATTTTCCGCCATTCCTGCATTTACGTGCGCACCGGCGCGGGCATCGCCACGCCGCAGGATTTGAAGGGCAAACGCGTCGGCACCTCGCAATGGAGCTCGACCGGCCTCGTATTCATGCGCGGCATGTTGCAGCACGATTACGGCGTCAAGCCGCAGGACATGCACTGGTTCATGGGCGGCCTCAACACCTTCGTCGAACCGCCGCTGATTGCGCTCGACCTGCCCAAGGACATCGGGCTCGATTTTCTCTCCGGCGCGCAGACGCTCGAGCAGATGTTCGCGGCTGGCGAGCTCGACGCGCTGCTGTCGCTCTATATTCCGAAGCTTTTTCTCGAAGGCTCGCCGACGATCTCGCGGCTGTTTCCGAACTACAAGGAGGTCGAAGGCGACTATTACCGCCGCACCCGGATCCTGCCGATCATGCACACGGTGGTGCTGCGCGAGGACGTCTATCGCCAGCACCCGTGGGCGGCACGCCGCATCTACCGCGCGTTCGCAGAAGCACGCGACCTTGCGGTCGGCGGCCTCTACGATACCGATGCGCTGCGCGTTGCGCTGCCCTGGCTGATCGACCATGTCGAGGAGGCGCGGCGCGTATTCGGCGCCGACTTCTGGGCCTACGGCCTTGAGCCGAACCGTCCCACCTTGGCGGCGATCGGCCGCTACGTCCACGAGCAGGGCCTCTCGCCGCGCATCGTGAGCGCGGACGAGCTCTTCGCACCCGGGGTGGAGTGAGCCGATATATCGTCAGCTCATGCTGCCGTCGCGGTGCATTCAGATCGAATTTATGTATTGACTACGGATTGCGTCTATGCTACGCATTCGCAGCCTTTGTCCTGCGGCGGCGGCTCGTAACCGCTTGTCCAGGGAGGCAAAAACCCGGGCGCAAAAACGCGCCGTGGGAACGAATAAGGCTGGGCTGTTTGACATTGTGAGCCGTGGAACACGTTGCGCGTCCTCATCCTGGGGAGTGCGCATGCGAGATCGTGCCGCCAACGCGAACGCGCGTACGCGCGTCTCGAAGGATGAGGCCGGTGCACTTGCCCGCGGTGGAGAACCAACCTGCACGTGTGCCCAAGTGCGGTCCATTGTTTTGGGATTGTTATTTACAATGAAAATACCAACTCAAAGTTGCGAGCCGCTCGCGGCTGCCTGGAGGATCACCGCTTGAATGGCTTGCTGAGAAAGCGCGAGCCTTTGAGGCCGTAGCGCCAGGGATGGTCGACCGCCTTGGTGAGCCCGATGCGCGGCCCGACGTCGACATCGATGTCCTCGCCGCGCGCGAAAATCTCGAATGGCGGCTGATCCAGCGCAAGCCCGTATTGCGCATCGGTGATGCCGAGCGCTTGGCACAGCCGTCCCGGTCCCGAGCACAGCAACCGCTCGTCGGTGACGCCGCGCCGCCGGCGCATCGCGGCAAGTCCATGCGTGGGCGCCAGCGCACGGATCAGCACCGCGCTGGCGCTTCCTTCTGCCTCGCACACGAAGTTGAGGCACCAGTGGATGCCGTAGGAGCGATAGACGTAGGCATAGCCGGGTGGGCCGAACATCACCGTATTGCGCGCGGTCTGCCCGCCGAAGGAATGCGCCGCCGGATCGGTGTGATGGTAGGCCTCGACCTCGACGATGATGCCGCCGATGCCTTTGAACAGCAGCGTCGCGCCGATGAGATCGGGGGCGACGACGTGCACGCTGCGGGTGAAGAAGCTTCGGCGGAGCAGGCGGGGCTTGGGCATCGACGCGTCTCGACCGGAAACGGCGCAGGCGGCAAAGCGGAAGAGATTAAGTTGAATCGTCATGCCCGCGACATAAGCGCGTTCACGCGCGTCTTCCGACGCGCTTATGTCGCGGGCATCCATGTCTTGTTTTGCATGGCAGGATCAAAAGACGTGGATGGCCTCGGAGCTTGGGCTTGCCCGAGTTCCGCACTATTGAAGTGCCGCACGTCGGGTGAACCCGACTTGCGGTTAGAAGCCCGGCCACGACGCAAGAGTATCAGACGCAAGAGTATCACATGAAAGTATTCCTCGCTGGTGCCACGGGCGCCATCGGCCGCCGGCTTGTGCCGCTCCTTCTGCGCGACGGCCATGAGGTCACCGGCACCACGCGCTCGGCCGACAACGCGCGCGAACTTGAGCGCTCCGGCGTCATCCCCGCCGTGCTCGATGTTTTCGATCCGCACGCGCTCACCGCGGCGATGCGCGCCGCCAGGCCCGAGAGCGTGATCCACCAGCTCACCGATCTGCCGCGCGAATTTGATGAGGCGCGGATCGTCGCGTCCTACGCCAACAACGCCCGCATCCGCAGCGAAGGCACGCGCAACCTGATCGCGGCTGCGCAGGCGGCCGCGGCGCGGCGCTTGATCGTTCAGAGCATCGCCTTTGGTTATGCGCCAGGGGGCGAGCCGCATCCCGAGACCGATCCGCTCAATCTGGCCGACCCGGCGCGGGCGGTCACGATCAAAGGCACCGCCGATATGGAGCAACAGGTGCTCGCGGCCGTCGGCCTCGATGGCGTCATCCTGCGCTATGGCCTTCTTTATGGACCAGGCACCTGGCACGACGAGGCCGTCCGCAGACCTGCGTTGCACGTCGATGCCGCGGCGCACGCGGCGTTGCTCGCGCTCACGCGCGGCGCGGCTGGCATCTACAACATCGCGGATGATGACGGCGTGGTCTCGATCGCCAAGGCGCGCGCCGAACTCGGCTTCGATTCGCGATTTCGTGTGCGGTAAAACTGCGCCGCGCCGGCAACGTTTTTTTGCCAAAGCGGGACGCTGTTGTGGCCAAGGTGTGACATTCGGCATTAACCGGCTATTAATCCCTGTTGCTCGCTCGCAACACGGCTAAAACATTGACATCCGAATGGGAATCCCGGCCGGCCGCGCCGCGATTTGGCCATACGCGGCCACGAGAGCTACCGGCGGGCGCGCAAGTGACCGGATGAGGATGAAGGCAAACCAATGGACGCGAAGGCTAACCTCAAAGCGAAGTTGCCCAGCCGCCACGTGACCGAGGGTCCCGAGCGCGCGCCGCACCGCGCCTTCTATTACGCGATGGGGCTCACCCGGGAGCAGATCCACCAGCCTTTCGTGGGCGTGGCGAGCTGCTGGAACGAGGCGGCCCCCTGCAACATCTCGCTGATGCGCCAGGCCCAGGCGGTGAAGAAGGGCGTCGCAGCCGGCGGCGGCACACCGCGCGAGTTCTGCACCATCACCGTCACCGACGGCATCGCCATGGGGCATCAAGGCATGAAGTCCTCGCTCCCCTCGCGCGAGGTGATCGCCGATTCAGTCGAACTGACCATGCGCGGTCACGCCTATGACGCGCTCGTCGGCCTTGCCGGCTGTGACAAGTCGCTGCCCGGCATGATGATGGTGATGTGCCGCCTGAACGTTCCTTCGATCTTCATCTATGGCGGCTCCATCCTGCCCGGCACCTTCCGCGGCAAGCCCGTCACCATTCAGGATGTGTTCGAGGCGGTCGGCCAGCATTCGGTTCGCAAACTTTCGGACGCCGATCTGGAGACGCTCGAGCAGCATGCTTGTCCGTCGGCGGGCGCATGCGGGGCGCAATTCACGGCCAATACGATGGCGACGGTGTCGGAGGCGATCGGGCTGGCGCTGCCCTATTCGGCGGGCGCTCCGGCGCCGTACGAGATCCGCGACGCGTTCTGCATGACCGCCGGCGAGAAGATCGTCGAGCTGATCAAGGCCGGCATTCGTCCGCGCGACATCGTGACCCGCAAAGCGCTGGAAAACGCCGCGACAGTGGTGTCGGCGACCGGCGGCTCGACTAATGCCGCGTTGCATCTGCCCGCGATCGCCAACGAATGCGGCGTGAAGTTCGATCTCTTCGACGTCGCCGAGGTCTTCAAAAGAACACCATATATCGCGGATTTGAAACCGAGCGGCCGCTTTGTTGCCAAAGATGTATTCGAAGCAGGCGGCGTTCCGCTCTTGATGAGGACGCTGCTCGACCACGGGTATCTTCACGGCGAATGCTTGACCGTGACTGGGCGCACGGTCGCCGAGAACCTCAAGCGAGTGAAGTGGAACAAGGACCAGGACGTGGTCCGCCCCGCCGACAAGCCGCTCTCCGCCACCGGCGGCGTCGTCGGGCTCAAGGGCAACCTCGCGCCGGACGGCGCGATCGTGAAGGTTGCTGGGATGGCGAACTTGAAATTTACCGGCCCGGCGCGCTGCTTTGACGGGGAGGAAGCGTGCTTCGAGGCCGTCAAGAAAAAGAAGTACAAGGAAGGCGACGTGCTCGTAATCCGCTACGAAGGCCCCAAAGGCGGGCCCGGGATGCGAGAGATGCTGGCGACCACCGCCGCCCTTTATGGGCAAGGCATGGGCGGCAAGGTCGCGCTGATCACCGACGGGCGCTTCTCCGGAGCGACCCGCGGCTTCTGCATCGGTCACATGGGTCCCGAAGCCGCCGTCGGCGGCCCGATCGCGCTTCTGCGCGACGGCGACATCATCGCCATCGATGCAGCCAAGGGCACGCTCGAGGTCAAGCTCAGCAAGGCTGAGCTCGATGCGCGGGCGAAGGCCTGGAAGCCGCGCCAACCGGAAATGACCTCAGGATATTTGTGGAAGTACGCCCAGCAGGTGGGAGCGGCGCGCCACGGCGCCCTCACCCATCCCGGCGCGACGGCCGAGAGGGCGTGCTATGCGGATATCTAGGCTGATCGCAAGCATGGCCTTGCTCGGCGTTGCCGTCGGCCTCTCGCCGGCCATCAGCTTCGACGGCACCCGCGCCCCCGAAGCAGGTACCGTGTCGCTGCCGGAAGACCTCCCCAGCCCTGCGGCCGGGAGCACCTCGCTCGGCAACACAACCCCGCTGGTCGCCGTGCCGTCAGCCTCGCCGGCCGCGCCGCTCACGCTGCCGCCGCGCGCGGCCATGCCGTCCAGCCCGCTCGAGGCGTTGCGTTCCGGCACGCAGGCGCTTCGCCAAGGCAAGACCGAGCAGGCGCTGATGGAGCTCGAATACGCCGCCGAGCAGGGCGTTCCCGGCGCGATCTGGAAGCTCGGGCGCATGTATGCCGATGGCGACGGGGTCGACCTGAACAAGGCGCGCGCCTACGGCTATTTCCGCCGCCTCACCACCATGCACGGAGACGATAGCGCCGGCACGCCCAACGCGCGCTACTTGGCCAACGCCTTCGTGACGTTGGGCCTCTACCATCTCGAGGGCATCCCCGGGACGCTGAAGGCCGATCCCAAAGTCGCGGGGGAGATGTTCCGCTACGCGGCTGCGTATTTTGCCGATCCCGAGGCCCAGTATCAGCTCGGACGGCTCTACCTGCTTGGCAAGGGCGCACCCAAGGACGCGATCCAAGCGGCGCGCTGGTTACGTTTGTCCGCGAACAAAGGCGATCACCGCGCGCAGGCGCTGCTCGGCAGCATGCTTTTCAAAGGCGAAGAGGTGTCCCGCCAAGCGGCGCTCGGGCTGTTCTGGCTTATCGTGGCCAAGGATGGCGCGAAGCCGGACGAAACGTGGATCACTGACATGTATACGAGCGCGCTGGCGCAGGCCGATGATGCCGAACGGGCGATGGCCCGTAAATATTTGGAAGACTGGCTGAAAAGCCGCCGCGAGTGAGACTGCCTCAAGCCGCGGCTCTCATCGTCACTCCGGGATGCGGGCAGTTGCAGGCGAGTGCGCCAGCCTGCGCAAGTTTGGCTGCGTGTGCCCAAAGGCCATGCCCACGTCCATAACGACGGCGGAGTCCCGCCGCTATGGCAGCGCGGCCCGAATGACAAACGACAAAGTGGAACTTTGTGGCGTCCGAGCCACACTCGCCGAAAAT
>Ga0307277_10000754_pt1 | contig 12313 bp, 11 predicted proteins | sample ER_DNA_116_FD_194473 | JGI IMG/M metagenome (GOLD analysis project Ga0307277, IMG submission 194473) | Bulk soil microbial communities from the East River watershed near Crested Butte, Colorado, United States - ER_DNA_116 | ecosystem: Environmental > Terrestrial > Soil > Floodplain | place...
TGCGGGGAATGACTTTGGCGAGGAGCGTGGTCTTGCCGGAGCCGCTCCAGCCGGCGAGGCCGATAATGCGCATGCAGCATTATAGCAGGCCTGCGCCGCGGAAAAGCGCGTAGGGTTTGGGTCCTACTCCGCCGGCTGCATCTTCCCTTTCGGCGGCGGCGGCGCGACATGACCCTCGGCCGTTTCTTTTTCGAGCCACACGCGGTGATGCTCCTTCGCCCAATTGACGTCGACGGTGCCGTCCCACATCCCTTCGAACGCGCCTTCCATCCCGATCGTGCCGATATAGATGTGCGCGAGCATGACGGCAACGAACAGCAGCGCGGCCACGCCATGGACGATTTGCGCCACCTGCATGTCGGCGATGTTGGTGCCGTAGAACGGGAACATGAGGATATAGCCGCTCACCGCGACCGCGGTTCCACCGAGCACGACGATCCAATAGATCATCTTCTGACCGGCGTTGAAGCGATCGGCAGGAGGATGATCGTGGCCGACAATGCCGCCGCCTCGCTTCAGCCACTCGACGTCGACCCGGTTCGGGATATTCCAGGCGATCCACATCAGGAAGATCGTGAACACGCCGAGCGTGAAGGGGAAGCTCAGATAATTGTGCGCGTATTTCGCCCACTGCGACCAAGCGGTGAAGGCGTCGGGGCCGATCAACGGCAGCAGCAACGGTCTACCGAAGGTGATGTTGAGACCGGAAATGGCGAGAAGAATGAAGCAGGCCGCCGTCATCCAGTGCACCAGGCGCTCGAAGGCGGAAAAGCGCACCAGCACGCGTCCGGACCGCCCCGATTCGAGGCGGACCATGCCGCGGACCAGGTAGAAGATCACGAGCAGCGCGAGCATGCCCAGGATGGAGATGGCGCCAATCCAGCGCAGCGTCACCTCGTGGAAGTGGCGCCAGTCGCGGCCGGCCGGCTGCTCGATGGTGCAGGCCTTCTGGTCGGGGATCGTGCAACGGCCGGAAATGCGGCCTAGCTCGTTGAGAAGCTGATCCTCTCGCACCGAGCTTGCCGTGGGGTTGACCGAGCTGTCGGGATTTCGCTGCTGCGCGGTCGCGGGAGCCGCAACAGCGACGATCAACGCAAGCGCCATCGCGCCGACAATGAAACGGAGGCGAGCAGTGAGTTTCGGCATCTCTGCAGTTCCCTTGATCGATTCTTTCGTCGCTCAAGAAGCGTGGTGGACTCGCCCCGCTTGATCATGCGGCTGCGCGCCGCCCTCCTCTATGAGGCGATCGTCTCACGATAGGCCGTCTTCCAGCCCCAGGCACCGGACCCGTAGCCGCGCTTGACCACGCGCTCCTTGTAGATCTGCGCGATGATCTCGCCGTCGCCGGCGAGCAGCGACTTGGTCGAGCACATCTCGGCGCAGAGCGGCAATTTGCCTTCCGCCAGCCGGTTGGTGCCGTACTTCTCGAACTCGGCCAACGAGCCGTCCGGCTCCGGCCCGCCGGAGCAATAGGTGCATTTATCCATCTTGCCGCGCGAACCGAAGTTGCCGACCTTGGGGTATTGCGGCGCGCCGAACGGGCAGGCGTAGAAGCAATATCCGCAGCCGATGCAAAGGTCTTTCGAGTGCAGCACCACGGCGTCGGCGGTGGTGTAGAAGCAGTTCACCGGACAGACCGCCGCGCAAGGCGCGTCGGTGCAGTGCATGCACGCCATGCTGACCGAGCGCTCACCCGGCTTGCCGTCATTGATGGTGACGACCCGGCGGCGGTTGATGCCCCACGGAACTTCATGCTCGTTCTTGCAGGCGGTGACGCAGGCGTTGCACTCGATGCAACGGTCGGCGTCGCAGAGAAATTTCATCCGAGCCATTGTCGAGTCTCCTTACGCGGCCTTGATCTGGCAAAGCGTGGCTTTGGGTTCTTGCATGCCGGTGACGGGATCAAATCCGTAGGTCGTGATCGTATTCACGCTCTCGCCGAGCACGATCGGGTCGCAGCCTTTCGGATAGTTCCCGCGCTGGTCGACGGTCTGGAACCAGCCGGCGAAGTGGAACGGACACCAGGTCACGCCCTTGCCCACGCGCTCGGTGACGAGCGCCTTCATGCGCGTGGCCTTGCCACTCTCCATCTCCGGACCCCAGACAAAGACCCAGCCGCCGTCCCTAATTCCGCGCTCGGCGGCGTCGGCAGGATTGATCTCGATGAACATGTCCTGCTGCAGTTCGGCGAGCCACTTGTTGGAACGCGTCTCCTCGCCGCCGCCCTCGTATTCCACTAACCGGCCGGAGGTGAGGATGAGCGGGAATTGCTTGGCGATGCCCTTTTCCACCGCGGTCTTTTGCACGGTGAAGCCGGTGTTCGGCACGCGGAATTCCTTGGCGTCGGGCCGCGTCGGATATTTGGCGACGAGGTCCGCCCGCGGCGTGTAGATCGGCTCGCGGTGCACCGGAATCGGATCGGGCAGGTTCCACGCATTGGCGCGCGCCTTGCCGTTGCCGTAGTGGATGCAGCCGTGCTCCATCGCCACCCGCTGGATGCCGCCGGAGAGATCGATCGCCCACGAAACCGCATCGGGATTGTTGCCGCCGACGCGCTCGATGACGGCCTTTTCGGCGGGAGTGAGGTCCTTGTCCCAGCCGAGCTTCTTGAGCACGCCGTAGGTGAACTCGGGGTAGCCGTCCTGGATCTCTGAGCCGAGCGAGTACGAGCCCTCGGCCAAGAGGTTGTCCTTGCGCGTGGTGCCGTCGGGAAGCTTGACCTCGCGCTCCACGCCGAAGCGGGCGCGGAAGGTGCTGCCGCCGTCCTTCACGTTCAGATTCGTGTTGTAGAGCGTGTGGGTGCCGGGATGTTTGAACTCCGGCGTGCCCCAGCACGGCCACGGCAGGCCGTAATAGTCGCCCTTGGCCGGACCATCCTTTGCCCGCAACGTGACGAGCTCGAAGTCCTTCTGGTTGGCCATATGGAGCTTGAGCCGCTCCGGCGATTGGCCGCAGTAACCGGTCGACCAGCCACCGCGATTGATCTCGCGCAGGATGTCCTCGGCGAGCGGCCGACTACCCTCGAGCTTGATGTTCTTGAACATCAGATCGGCGAGGCCGAGCCGCTTCGCCAAGAGATACATTGCCTCGTAATCGTCCTTGGACTCGAAGATCGGCTTGACGATCTGCTCGCCCCATTGCAGCGAGCGGTTCGACGCCGTGCGCGATCCCGAGGTCTCGAACTGCGTGCAGATCGGCAAGAGATAGGTATCGTTCTTGCGCTCGCTGAGCGCGGCCCACGTCGTTGGATGCGGGTCACCGACCACGAGCAGTTCGAGCTTCTCGATGCCCTTGGCCGCTTGCGGCATCCGGGTGATGGTGTTGCCGCCGTGCCCGAACACCAGCATCGCCTTGAGATTGTCCTTTTGGGCGACCTGGTCTTTCGGCAGCAGTGTCGCGTCGAACCAGCGGGTCGACGGAATGCCCGGCGTCTCCATGACCTGCTTGGAGTCGAAGCGCGACAGCATCCAGTCGTAGTCGACTTCCCAAACGCGGCACCAGTGCTTCCACGCGCCTTCGACCAGACCGTAGTAGAGCGGCAGCGTCACGATATCGAGACCGAGGTCGGTTGCGCCCTGCACGTTGCAATGGCCGCGGAAGATATTGGCGCCGTTGCCGAAGTTGCCGACGTTGCCGGTCGCCAGGAGCAGGATGCAGCTGGCGCGGACGTTGGCGGTGCCGACGGTGAACTGGGTCTGTCCCATCGCCCAGATCAGCGTCGAGGGCCGCTGCTTGGCGAATATCTCGGCAACGCGTTTGACCTGCGCTTCCGGCAGCCCAGTGACGCGCTCGACCTCATCCGGCGTCCACTTCTCGACCTCCTTGCGCACCTCGTCCATGCCGTAGACTCGCTGACGGATGAATTCCTCGTCCTCCCAGCCGTTCTGGAAGATGTGCCACAGCATTCCGTAGATCGTCGGGATGTGGGTGCCCGGCCGCACGCGCACAAATTCGGTCGCGTGCGCGGCCGTGCGCGTCAGGCGGGGATCGACCGAGATCCAGTTCGCGCGGTTGAGCTCCTTGCCTTCGAGCAGATGCTGCAGCGACACGGGGTGCGCTTCCGCCGGATTGCCGCCCATGATCATGATGGTCTTGGAGTTGCGGATGTCGTTATAGCTGTTGGTCATCGCGCCGTAGCCCCACGTGTTGGCCACGCCGGCGACCGTCGTCGAGTGACAGATGCGCGCCTGATGGTCGACGTTGTTCGTGCCCCAGAACGCCGCGAACTTGCGGAAGAGATAAGCTCCTTCGTTGGAGAACTTGGCGGAGCCGAGCCAATAGACGGATTCTGGCCCGGACTTCTCGCGGATCGCGAGCAGCTTGGCGCCGATCTCGTCGATCGCCTGATCCCAGCTCACGCGGGTCCATTGGCCGTTGACGAGCTTCATCGGATATTTCAACCGCCGGTCCCCATGCACGAGCTCGCGCACCGAGGCACCCTTGGCGCAATGCGAGCCGCGATTGATCGGCGAATCCCAGCCGGGCTCCTGGCCGATCCACACGCCGTTGGCGACTTCGCCCACGACGGTGCAGCCGACCGAGCAATGCGTGCAGATGTTCTTGCGGATGGTGACTTGCGCGCCGGCGGGCGGTGGCGGACCGGCCTTCGCCTTGCGCACGCTTCCAAGGGGCAGCGTACCGAGCGCGGCGAGACCGCCGGCGAACAGGCCGGAGCGGCGCAGGAAGCCGCGACGATCGAGCGCGTCCTCGCCCTGGCATGGCAGCGCGGCGGCGAGCGTGCCGCGACGGGCCTGACGTTCCGTTCTTTTGATCAGCACGGCTGCCTCCTCAGCTCGGATACCTGTTGACTCGATAGAAGGTCTGAACCTCCCGCGAGTTCGCCTGGTAGCGCGCCTTGCGCTTCTCGTCGTTGCTCTCGTCATCGGCGCGCGCGTCATCCACCAGCGGTGCGGCGCTCGCCGCCGCGACGGTGGCGCCCGCGCCCAGCGTGCGCAAGAATTCACGACGGCCGAGCGTTGCTTTGCGTTCTCGTTTCATCGCCGTCTCCTCCTCTAGTCTTCGTCTGTTGCGCCAGCCGGGCGAACCCGATCGGCGATGCGGTTGCGCTGCTCACGCCGGCAGCGCGAAGGCTTCCGTTTCGATCTGCACGAACACCCGGCCGAGGGCTCCGACGCGGCGGTAGAAATCCGCGGCCTCAGCCTGTTCCAGGTCGGCAAAGAAGCGACCGATCCAGGGCGCCAGATGCTGCTCGAACACCTCGCGGTCGGAGCCGCCGGGAGCGGAAAAGCGCCGGCTCGCCAACCCGGACATGATCTCGCACAGGATCGCCGCGTGATCCTCGGGCTCGGCTTGCCCCTCCGCACGTTCGATGCCGAGCTTGTCGAGATGCGCGCGCAGCCGCGCGAGTGGCCGCTCGTGCAGGAACCCGGTGAGATAGTAAGAGCCGTACGGCAGAAGCTCCCCGCGGCCGAGCCCGATGAAGAGGTCGAAATATTCCCGCTCGATGAGCTCGATGCTGGTGCGTTCCGCCGCCTCGGCAAGCGCAGCGTGGGCCAGCCCGAGCGGGCTCGCATTGCCGCGCAATGTGGCGAGGCGCTGCAGCAGGGCTGCATCAGGCGCGCGCGCGAGCAGGACGGACATTAGCGCATATTCCTGGGCGCGGGCGGCGTCGACCTCGTCGATGTCGCCCGCCGTTCCGGCATGCTCGTAAAGGTCGGGCCGCAGCGTGACGCGGCTCACGCCCGTCGCCTCTTCGACCGACAGTACGCGTTCCGCGGGAACACGCGACCAGTTCGAAATGGAGGGCTGCGAAATGCCGAGTTTTTTGGCAAGCGCGCCGACCCCGCCGGCGACGCGGATCGCTTCCTCCAGACCTAGGTCCCTCATGGGCGCTTTAGTTCTTATTTATTATGGTTCGAGCGTACGAACGTACCGCCCGCTGCGAGCGCCGGTCAATAGCCTGAGGCTATGGGTCACTGCGCCTATTTGGGTAAGGCGCCGCCGTGCAGGCGTTTTGCACTCAATTGATTGTCATCGACCTCTGCTGCACCGGGCTGCGCCGCAACATCGGTCTTATTGCGGTGCGGCAAGGACTCGGAGCCAGCAAACCCATCGGGCGTTCCGGAGCCCTCGTCCTCCCCGGTCGCGGCGCTACTGCCGACGTCTGCCGGTATGGTCTTAGGGGCAGCGTCGGCCAATTCGGCGACACCTTCGGGAGAAGGAAGCGTCTCCTGCGGCGCTTGCGCAGGGCGTGGGTTGGGCGCCTCGCCGGCAACGCCGCCCCCCAGCATTCGCGCGACCTGGGCGCGCAGTTCGTCGGTCATCTCGAGCGGGCCGAAGCCCGCGATCGCGTCCGGTGCGTTGAAGTCCCAGGAATTCTCGGAGAGCCCGACGAAGTCGCGGATCTTGGGATCGCTGGCCCAAGCGCGACGAAGCGCCGCACGGGTCAAGTGCGCGGGCACGCCCGGAGCGAGAAACGCGCGGATGTCGGTTTGAGCAGTAATGCTTTCGATCGGCGGAAGCTTTGCCGGATCGAACGCCGCCGGGGACGGCTCAAACGTGCCGCCGAGAGTGGGCGCGGCATCGTTCTCCTTACGGTCGCCGTCGCCGCCATCTGCGGGTGTTGCTGCCGCAGCCGGCGCAGCCGCGGGCCTTGCCTCGGCGTCTTGCGCCGCCGCCTTGCGTCGCGCCCAGCGCGCGATGAAGTTTTCCGGCTCGCTCATTCCCGCGCCTTCTGCATCGGTCCGCGCCGCGCCAGCGCTTCCGGATCGGCGCGGTCACGTTCGCGTTTGTGGAACGGCTGTTCGACATGATGCTCGGCAACGAAAGCATCGATCGTCTCGCGCACAGCCTCCGGCATGGTCACCACATCGACGAGATCGGTCCCGGTTTCGGTCCAGGCTTCGCCCTCGGAGGGGTCGGCGGTCACGGCAAAAAGCTCGTACGGCGGATCGACGCCGCTCGACCGCAGCGCCACCCAGAGCATGGGCGCGCCCGAGCCGAGATTGTTGCGGTAGTTGGCCGTCTCCGTGCGGTAGAGCGCGATCTCGGCCGCGCCAGCGTAAAACCTGGTCGTTTCGCCGTCCTCGGTGAGGGTGGTCCATGGCAAAGCGTCAGGCTGGCCAGGCAACGCCGCGACCGGTTTCCAGGTGAAATCGATCCACGGGCTCTGCGCCTTGCGTCGCTCCACCACGATGCCGACCGCAATCTTGGCGGGCGGGAGAACACTCATGACACCGCCTCGAGATGGGCGAGCGGAAGTCCGACCACGAGGTTTTGCGGCTTCATGCGCAATTTCCGGTCGGGCGTCATCGCCAGTATCAAATAGATGGGCTCACCCTTGGCCTTGTCCAGAATGATTTCGGCGTCGCGGAAGGTGAGCCGGTAGAGGCCGACGATGCGCTGCCGCGCCGCGGGGTCGAGCTCTTCGCCCCGCCACAGCGCATCGCCGATGCGACTCGCCTCGGCGTCGAGCCCGACATACCAGGTGAGATTGACGCCGGCTGCTTCGATCAGCGGTTGGATCGCCACGTCGATCGACAGGAGGTGCGCGATCCACCGCGCGATCACCTTACCGAGCGCCTCTAGTCCGCGCCGGCCGGCGGTGAGATCGAGCGCCATGTCGAATAGATCGCTGCGCTCCCAGTAGGTGTCGGCATTGGCCTCGTTGAGCACGTCGATGTTCCCCACCGCTGGGAGCCCGAGCATAGCAACGAGCGGCGAGACCGGTTGTGGGCTCTCGCCCGAGACTTTCTCCTCGTCGGCTGCGATCAAGGATCCGTCGACCACACTCAACCGTTGCGGCCGGAAGAAGAGCTCCGCCGCGCGCGCCATGAAGACGTCGTCGCAGCCGTCGAGTACGTTGCGCAGGATCACATGCACGAGCTGGTTGATGAACAAAGGCGGAGTGGCGCCCACGCCATGGCGTGCGAGATCGAGATACGCAGCCTCCATAGTTTTGTGGCGAACGAGGCGATCGCGAAAGTCGCGCATCAAGCTCCAATTCTCGCGTGCATCGGGATCGGCGATCGCCGCGATGTCCGCGCTCGTCACCGGCCGGCGCGGATCCTCGAGCAGCGCCGCGTGCAATCCGCGCTCGGCCGCGCATGCATTCGGAGGCGGCGCAAGCTCCGGACGCGCAAGATAAGCCTTGAGAAACTCATCGGTGACCAGAAGCCCGCCACCATCGTCGCGATCGAGCAGGTGATGCCCGCAGGAGAGCCAGAAATCCGCCATGCGATCGCGCCTCAACGCATTTGCTTGCGACTCACCCGCTTGGTTTTTGCTGCACCAGCGCGAGCAGATCGACTTCCTCGCGCGGCTCCTCTTCGCTCTCCACTTCCAGGAACGAGAAGGCGCGCATCGGCTTGCGCGTGCCGCGCGGATGCAAGCTGCGAAATGCTTCGCGGATCGCCCCGTCCTCAAAGGTGCGGCGCACGGCGATCAACGTATCGCGGGGATGGTCGCAGAGCGAGGCGGCAAAGGCGACCTCCTCTTCCGCCGCGGCGCGGGCGGCGGCGAGGTCGGGCGCGCCAAGGCGCTCATAGAATTGCCGTCCAAGCGCCTCGACCAGTGCGTCGCGATCGGCCTCGCTCGCTTCCACAATCTGCGCCAGCGTCGACCAGCCGAGCGAGACCACGCCAAGGAACCCGCCGCGGAAAGCCGCGCGTGACTTGCCCTCGAGCGCATCCGGATCGGCATGCGCGAACATGAAGGCGCCGGACACCGCCCATTCACCCGGATCGGCGGCGCGCTCGAACACGAACGTATCCGACAGGTCGAGCCGGATGGTGCGCAGAAGCTTCACCTTCGCGGCCCTCCGGTCGCGGGATCGAGCCACGACGGCGTCTCGAGCGCCCGCAGGAGCGAGCGCCGCTCGGGTTCTGCTCCTGGCGCATGGGCGACGCGCCGCACCAGGAGGTCGCCGTTGTCGGCGATTTCGCGGTGCACCCCGCTCTCGGGCACGAGCCGGGAAAGATAATTCTTCGCGATGGCCCCGAATCCCTGCTCCTGCAAGGCATCAACGGCGACCATGAAATGGCGGGCGAAGCTTTCCACCAGTCGTCCCGAACCGAGATCGTCGAAGCCTTCGTCCTCGAGCGCTGCCGAGAGCGGCCGCAGCCCGGGTTCCTCCTCGCCCATGGCCACGGTGCGGATCATGGCGGCGAACACCAGCCAATCGGGGCGTTGGCTCTCGTCGGCGCGCTGTGGCCAGGCGAGACGCCCGCCGCCGACCAGGCCGCCATTCACGCGCACCGCGTCGGGCCAATCGAACGCGATGGGCAACTCGGGGGGAGCGTGCACCGCGAGCGCATCGGCCAGCGCCGCGAGGCCGGCATAAAGCGCGCGTCGGGCGGTCTTGAGCGGCTCGTCCGGCTCCAGCACCAGTGCGAATTCCACGAGGTCGAAGCGACCCACATAGACGAGCGTCCCCGCTCCCTCTTCCCCCGCCACGTCGGTCGCATGCGCGAAGGCGTCGCCCACCTCGCGCAACGTCACCAGCCGAAACGGTGGCGGCAGGTCGAGTGCCGCTTTCGATGATCGGCGCAGGCGGGCGCGCTCTTGCAACGGCATCTGGGCAACCGGGCTCGCGAAGGTTGTTTGTAATACTTATAACGTGATACGCACCGCGGCCAGGGCTGCGCCCGGTGGCATCGCGCAGCCGGGCTTGTCGTAGCCGCCATCGCCTCGACGCCGCAGATGGTGCCTCGCGAACAGCCGGAGATGACATGGCCGACCGGCCGCCCAAAGTCTTGATCTGCTCGTGCGAAGACACGATGCCGCTCGACGTTCCGGCGGTGCAGCGAGGCTGTCGCGGCGCCGAAGTCTCGACGGCGCGCCAGCTGTGCCGGGCGGAACTGGACAAGTTCCGCGCCGCGGCGGCCGCTGGCGAGCCGCTCATCGTGGGCTGCACCCAAGAGGCGCCGCTGTTTTCGCAAACGGCCGAGGCCGCCGACGTCAGTTACGCCAATATTCGCGAGACTGCCGGCTGGTCGAAGGATGCCGATGCGGCGGGGCCCAAGATGGCCGCGTTGCTCGCGGCCGCCGCCGAGCCTACACCCGAAGTTCCGTTCGTCGGGCTGAGCAGCGAGGGCGTGATCCTGATCTACGGCCGCGACGAACGGGCGATCGAGGTCGGCAATCTGCTCAAGGATCACCTTGACGTTACCGTCCTGATCAAACCGCCCGCCGAGGTAACGCCGCCGCGGGTGAACGATTTCCCCGTGGTGAAGGGCGCGATCCGCTCGGCCAAGGGCTACCTCGGCGCGTTCGAGCTTACCGTCGACGGCTACGCCCAGCCTGCGCCGTCCTCGCGCGGGACGTTGAGCTTCGCCGCCCCCCGCGACGGAGCGGTGTCGCGCTGCGATCTCGTGCTCGACCTCACCGGCGAAGCGGCGCTTTTCACCGCATCCGATCTGCGCGACGGCTATCTGCGCGCCAATCCCGGCGATCCGGCGGCCGTGCTCACGGCAGTGCTCAAGGCGCGCGACCTCGTGGGCAGTTTCGACAAGCCGCGCTACGTCGCCTTTACCGAGGATCTGTGCGCCCATTCACGTTCGCGAATCGTCGGCTGCACCCGCTGCCTCGATCTTTGCCCGACCGGCGCCATCGCGCCCGCAGGCGATCACGTCGCAATCGACGCTTATATCTGTGCAGGCTGCGGACAATGCGCCGCAGTGTGCCCGACCGGCGCTGCCGGTTACGCGCTGCCGCCGGCAGATGCATTCATGCGCAAGCTGCGCGTGCTGCTCAGCGCCTACCGCGATGCAGGGGGACGCGAGCCGCCGATCGTGCTCGTCCACGACAGTGCGCATGGCGCGCCGCTGATCGACGCGCTCGCGCGGTTCGGCGATGGTTTGCCGGCGAACGTGTTGCCCGTCGCCGTCAACGAAGTGACCCAGATCGGGCTCGAAAGCATCGCCGCCGCGTTTGCCTATGGCGCGACAGCTATGCGCCTGCTGCTGCGCGCGAAGCCGCGCCATGACGTGACCGGCTTGCGGGGAACCATCGCGCTCGCCGAGCCGATCCTCGCCGGGCTCGGATTCGGCGACGGGCGCGTGGACACCATAGAAACCGATGACCCGGATGCCCTCGCCGAGGCGTTGCGCGCGATCGCGCAGCGAGAAGCCGCGCCGCGTCCGGCGAGTTTCTTGCCGGTGGGAGGCAAGCGCGACGTGATGCGGCTCGCGTTGCGGGAGCTGCAGCGCGCGGCGCCCGCTCCGGTCGACGTGATTGCATTGCCGGCTGGTGCGCCCTTCGGCACGGTCGAGATCAATGTCGAGGGCTGCACGCTGTGTCTCGCCTGCGTGTCGGCGTGCCCGACCGGCGCGCTGAGCGACAATCCGGAGCGGCCGATGCTGCGCTTTGCGGAAGATGCCTGCGTGCAGTGCGGGCTATGCAAGGCCACCTGTCCGGAGAAAGTGATCGCGTTGCGGCCGCAGCTCGATTTCCGCGCCGCCACCGCGACCGCCCGCGTGCTCAAGGAGGAGGAGCCGTTCCGCTGCATCCGCTGCAACAAGCCGTTCGGGGTCAAGAGCACCATCGAGCGCGTCGCCGCGAAGCTCGAGGGCAAACACTGGATGTTCCAGAATTCCGCGCAACGGCTCGACGTGATCAAGATGTGCGAGGACTGCCGGGTGGTCGCGCTCACCGAACAGGAGTTCGATCCCTACCGCGATCCGCCGCGGCCCAAGGCCCGCACCACCGAGGATTATTTGCGCGAGCGCGAGCAGGAAGGGCGTACCGGCAAGCCCGAGACCTGAACGGCGCAACATGGATCGTGCACCCGCTCTCAACCGTGTCCGCACCAGCGTGCTGGAGATCGCCTACGAGGAAAGCGGACCGGCGCGCGGCGCTCCAGTGCTGCTCATGCACGGCTTCCCTTACGATCCTCGCACCTACGACGGTGTGGTGCTGCCACTCGTCGAGGCGGGATGCCGGGTGATCGTCCCTTATTTGCGCGGCTATGGCCCCACCCGCTTTCTCGCGTCCGACACGCTGCGCTCGGGCCAGCAGGCGGCGCTCGGCAATGATCTCAAGGAACTCATGGACGCGCTGACGCTCGAGCGCGCCGTGCTCGCCGGGTATGACTGGGGCGGGCGGGCCGCCTGCGTTGTCGCCGCGCTTTGGCCGGAACGCGCGCGCGCTTTGGTCTCGGCCAACGGTTACAACATTCACGACATCGCCGGATCAGTCAAACCGGCGACGGCCGAGCAGGAGCACCGCCTCTGGTATCAATATTACTTTCACACTGCGCGCGGCCGTGCGGGACTAGAGGCCAACCGGCACGAGATCGGTCGACTATTGTGGCGCCTGTGGTCGCCGAATTGGCGGTTCGTCGTCTGTGACGCCA
>Ga0307277_10000755_pt1 | contig 12309 bp, 13 predicted proteins | sample ER_DNA_116_FD_194473 | JGI IMG/M metagenome (GOLD analysis project Ga0307277, IMG submission 194473) | Bulk soil microbial communities from the East River watershed near Crested Butte, Colorado, United States - ER_DNA_116 | ecosystem: Environmental > Terrestrial > Soil > Floodplain | place...
GCGCTTCGCCGACTGCAGGAGCTCGCGGGTGTACTACGCCGCGGATGTGCGCTTGTTGTTTGCGAGCGACGAAGGAGGCGAATCTGGCGTGCTGCCTGTCAGAGTGCCATCAACGCAGCAGCCGCCGAGCACCGCCATGCAGTCGATGATGAACCCGTGCCGCAGCAGCTCAGGAAGCTCGCAAGCAGGATCGGTGCACTCGAGAGTGCGATCTCTATGGACGACCAGGGTGCCGTGGCAGTGGTCTAGGAAGTGGTCGAAGTCGAGGCCACAGTCAGGACAACTGCTCATGAGCTCTTGGTACCAGCTCCCATCCTCATAACGCGGTATTGAGAGTGGGCGTGTTGCCGGCCTGTCGCCTCAACTGCGCTTTTTCGGCGGCCCGGCCTCACGGCTGGCCTCTGCCGGCTTCTTGAGCTTCTTCTTCGCCTCGCTGCCGGTCGTGGCGGCGCGCCGGCGTCCGCCGTTTCCCGTCGATCGGCGTTGTTTGGCAGCCGCAATGCTGGCGCGCAAAGCGTCCAACAGGTCGGGTGGCGCTGCCCCTCGCGGCGCAGCTTCTTGGGTTGTCACAGTTTGCCCGGTCGCCTTGGCATCGATCAGAGCGGTCAGTGTCTCCCGGTGCACATCGCGGTATCTGGCCGGATCCAACTGATCATCCGACAGCGAGTCGATCAGCGCTTCGGCCATGGCAAGCTCCTGGCTCGGTGTCAACCACTCGTCGTCCTCGGTCAGGAACGGGAAGCTCGGTTCCCGGACTTCGTCCGGCCAGAGCATGGTCGCGAGCAGCAGAACATCGTCGTGCACCCGCAACACCGCGATGATCTCGCGATCACGAAGCGTGACCTTGGCGACGGCAATCCGACCCAGCTTGCGCAGCGCGTCCCGCATGAGCCGGTACGCCTTGGCGGCCTGCGGTTCGGGCTCGACGTAGTAGCTGCGGTCGAAGTAAATGGGGTCAACCGCCGCCATCGGTAGGAAAGAAATGACCTCGATCGAGCGTGATGTCTTGGCCGGCAGCATGGCGAGATCGACGTCGTTGAGTACGACGAGCTCACCGGTTGTCGAGACGTAGCCGCGGCCGATCTCCTCGTACGGCACCTCCGCGCCATCGATCGAGCAGACCCGCTTGTACTGCACCCGGCCACCGTCGGGGACATGGATCTGATGGGACGGAACCCGCTTGCTCTCGGTCGCGACATACAACCGGACAGGAATCGTCACCAAGCCGAAGGAGATGGTGCCTCTCCATACCACCCGCATAGCCGCATGCCTCCGATCCCGGCCGTCATGCCGGTTTCCTCCATTCTCACAGTGGGCGGCTACAGCTGTGGGACCGGCACCTGGCGCAGGATTTCCGCTTCCGACCGGGCGGCGGTGGCGCTGCGACGCAGCAGTTCTTCCGCCTGACCAGCAGTCCGGCTCGGGTGGTCGTTCCAGCGAGTCAGATCTTGAACATGGTGTACGCGCGCCTCGGGAGCGGGTATCCGGCGGATCAGTTCCGGCGAAGTCTTGAACAAAGTGTGCCAGGTCAGGTCTAGGGCACGTTGAACTGGTTGTGTTCGGACGTAAGGCATGCCACCGCCGGCTTGGACGACTGCGCCTACCAGGCAGGCTGCGACCACTGGGTGACCTGTCATCTGTTTGGCGTTGTAGGCGTTGACCGGCCTAAGCCGTCCTCTGCCGTCGCGATATGCAAACCAGCTTTCCTGCAGCCAGCCGGCGTGTACCAGGTCGGCGGCGTCGTTGAGAATGCAGGCGATTTGATCAAGCTCGGCAAGCCGCGCGCTGATCTGGTCGCGGAGCCGGAGCTGTTGTAAGTGTCGCCGCCGGGTCTTCCAACTTGGGTGTACCTCGACGATGTCGGCGCCAAAAGCTTGAGGCGCCGAAATGGTAACGGCTGCCATTAGCCGACTCTACCTCCGCGGCACCTACCAGAACGAGTCCGGATGCCACGGGACAACGGGCGCGATTAGCATCTCCAAGACATGACTGGGCGCAGCGAAGGACTCAATCATGAGGCCGAAACAACGGGCACTGCACCACGTAACTGGGCTGCCCGGCACGACCTCGTGCTGTACTTCGTACTGGCCTACCTGCTGTCGTGGGCACTATGGCCGTTGGTGATCTTGAATCCCACCAGCAGTCCGCTGGTGCCTTTTGGGCCCTTGATCGCAGCAGTGATCGTTGCTCTCTTGTCAGGCGGAAGGCATGAGCTGTGGGCCTTGCTGCGGCAGCTGGGACGCTGGCGGGTGCATCCGATCTGGTACGTCATCGCGCTGCTCGGTCCGTTTGTCCTTGCTGGTCTTACGGCACTACTGGTCGTTGCGGCCGGGGCGCCTGTGCGCCGGACCGGTGCCTATACAGATTGGCGGTCGATTGGTCTCTTCTTCTTGTCGACCGTGATCATCGTTGGGCTCTTCGAGGAGGTCGGCTGGCGCGGGTTTGCCCTTCCCAGACTGCAGCTTCGACTCGACGCTATCTGGGCCGCATTGGTGCTCGGCGTGCTTTGGGCGCTGGGCAGGCTGGAGGCCCACTATGACGTTGAGAGCGTCACACTGCTCAGCACCGTCGAGCTGCTGATCTTGAGGCGTCCGTCCTCGTTGACAAGCCCGTACGCAGTCCGCTCGCGTACCACACGGCCGTCCTTGAAGTAGTACGTAAGTGTCGCCCGCGCTCCATTTGGGGGTATGCCCTTGACATCAGCCACGGTGATCTTGCCGATGGCATCCCAGAATCGCTGGTACGCCTGCCGTCCGCCGGCATGGTTGGTTTGATATGAGGCCGTCATCCGCGGCCACGCCGCATCGGTGTTGCGAGGCATCAAGGCGTAGTAGCTGGTGATCGCGCGCCTGAGCTGCGCTGCCGTGGGGGTACCCCGGACCGTCGGTGGAGTTGTTGGCGCTGGAGCCCTGGAGGACGTATGAGCTCGGGCCCGTGGCGTTGGTTTCGGCGCCGGACCTTGCTGGGGTGCGGATGCTGTCGAAGTCGGCGATGCGGCGCTCGGAGTCGGTGACGAGGGCCCGGAGACACTCGCGCTCGCAGGTACGGCCGAGCTCGATTCGCCATTGCCGGCCGTCGGATCCGCGGCTCTGCGGTCGTTCACGAGGAGGGCAGTCACCAGAATTCCAATGCCGATTAGAGCAACTATGGCTACCGCAGCCGCTAGGCCGCGCCGCTGCCGGGGTTGGGGTGGGAGCTGATCTTGACTGCCCGGGGCTGGGGCTGGGGTTGGGGTTGGGGATGGGGTTGGGCTTGGGGAAGGGGCTGCCGACGGCTCGGGTTCTGCGATTGGGGCCGGAACGGTAGCTGGCTGGGAGTCGGCATTGGAGCCTGCCAGCCGCGCGAGACTTTCGCTCACTGTGCCCATCGACGGCCGAGCGTCAGGATCGATCGAGAGCATGCGCATGATCAGGGGGGCCAGTTGGCCACTGTGCTGCAGAGGCGGAAATTGCCCGGAGGCCACGCGATGCAGCAATGCCATGGTGTTGTCGTCGGTGCCGAACGGTGGGCGGCCCTCCAGCGCGGTGTACAGCGTGGAGCCCAGCGAGAACACATCCGAGGCAAAGTCGGCTTCGCTACCGCGGGCGACTTCAGGAGCCAGGTAGGCCGGCGTCCCGTGGATCATCCCGCTGCTTGTCAGCGTCGCATCCCCCAGAGCTCGGGCGATTCCGAAGTCGCTGATCAACGCCGAACCGTCATCGGCGATCAAGATGTTGCCCGGCTTCACGTCGCGGTGGACGATGCCGACCGTATGGGCGGCTGCCAGTGCTGACGCGACGTCGGCACCTACCTTGGCGGCTTCCTCCGGTTGCAGTGGTCCACCCTCTTCCAGCACTGAGGCAAGGGTGATCGAGGGGATGAATGGCATGATCAGACACAACTGGCCGTCCTGCTCAACCGCATCGAATACCGCTACTGCGTGCGGGTGCTGGAGTCGTGCGGTGATCCGAGCCTCACGCATCGCCCGCTGGTTGGCCAGCTCTGCTTCCTTTGTTGAGGCTGCTGACTGGCGGTACAGCTGCTTGACCGCGACGCGACGTTCCAGACGCTCATCCCAGCCTTCCCAGACCACGCCCATGCCGCCGCTGCCGATGCGGCGCAGCAAACGGTATCGATCGGCAATGAGAGCCTGTGGTTCTGCCATCGAGGGTTTCATTACCCCATGTGGCCGATTCGATTGCCGAAGAGTTCTTGCCGTGACGATTCCGCGCCGGGATTTGCAGCAAAAGTGGTCAGCGACGACACTGCTAGATCGATTCAGATGCGCTGTTTGTGACCACTTTCGATTGTGGGGCCGGCTATCGCGTTGAGTCCATCACTCCAGGTGCTTGTCGAAGAAGGCGACTGTGCGCTCAATCGAGCGCTGCCATCGGCGCTCGAATGTGTGGCCCTCCCCCCGGTATTTGACGAATGTGACATCTTTGCCGGCGGCCTTCAGCGCCTTGACCGTCGCTTCTGACCAGCGGATTGGGCAGGTGTCGTCTGCGGTGCCGTGGTGGACCAGCACCGGCTCAGTGATCCGATCGAAGTACGGCCGCGGCGACGCTGCGCGCCAGAATTCTGGCGACTTGTCCGGCAGGCCGTACGTCCGGGCGATCCGGCGGTTGGTTCGCGACCGATCTTCCGACGGCCGATAGAACTGCTTCCAGTTGTCCGCGGCCATCGAGCTCACCGACGCGTAGATGACGGCGGCATCGACCAGGCCCGGCTGGACCACCAATGCGGTCAAGGTCACACCGCCGCCCATGGAGCGTCCCAGCCAACCGATCCGATCTTTGTCCAGGAACGGCAACTTGGAGGACTTGACCGCCTTGACGGCGTTGATCGTGTCAACCGCGTACGGCAAGCGGAGCTCGTAATCGACGTTCGGGTCATTGTCGGAGGAGGCATGGCCTCGATAGTCGGTGTGCAGTACGACGTAGCCGTGTCGCGCCAGGTAATCGTGTTCGCGTGGCATGCCTTGACCCGGGAAATACGTGTCGGGGTCGATATAGCCGTGGTTGAGCACCAGGACTGGAAACGGGCCCTTGCCGTCCGGGACGTTCATGACCCCAGAGATCTTGAGGCCGTCGCCTCGATAGGTGATCACGTAGCGCTTGTACGCGCCGTAGTCGGCAAGTAGCCGACCCAGTTTCAGGTTGTGTCCGTCGTACTTCTTGTTGATCAAGGCCTGGACTGAAATCGGATGCGGCTTGGGCTTGTTGGTCGCCTTCGGCGTCGGAGTCGTGCTCGGCCGAGCCGTCGTTGCGGAAGCTCGTGGCGCTGTTGCGACAGTTGAAGTGGCCGCTGGCGCTGGCGACAGCGACGTATTCGGCGCTGCGGCACTGCACGCGATCAGTACTAGGGTGGCTGGCAGCACCCACAGCACCTTCATTTAGCCAGTATTCGCGCTTTCCAAGGCAACGACCCAGCCTGCGGATCGGGTAATACCTTGATGTCTGACGGACTGAGTTATGGCGAGAAGGAGTATCGAATGCCCGCGACCACTGGAGCAACGGCGGCGGACGCCGGAACGGTCGACATCGGTGGGGATATCACGGTCAACCGTCTGGGCTTCGGCGCGATGCGGATCACGGGTCGAGGCATCTGGGGCGACCCGCCTGACCGGAACCAGGCCCGGGCGGTGCTGCGGCGCGCTGTCGAACTCGGCGTCAACTTCATCGACACGGCTGATTCGTACGGGCCCAACGTGAGCGAGGAGCTCATCGCCGAGGCGCTGCATCCCTATCCGGACGATCTGGCGATCGCGACCAAGGGTGGACTCGTACGCCCCGGGCCGGGGCGGTGGGATCCAGACGGGCGGCCGGAGCATCTACGTGAGGCGTGTGAGGGCAGCCTGCAGCGCCTGCGGTTGGACCAGATTCCCCTGTACCAGTTGCATAGGCCTGACCGCGCAGTGCCGCTCGAGGATTCGATCGGCACCTTGGTCGCTCTGAAGGACGAGGGCAAGATCCGCCATATCGGCCTGTCCAACGTCAACGAGGATCAGCTGCGGCGGGCTCAAGTGTTGACGCCAATCGTGTCCATCCAGAACCGCTACAACCCGGGCGATCGCAAATCGGACGGGCTTGTCGACCTCTGCGAGCAAGAGGAGATGACCTTTCTGCCGTGGGCGCCGATCCAGAACCTCGACCGACTTCCCACGCTGATCGACATTGCTGAGCACCACGGCGCGACCGCGCATCAGGTGGCACTAGCTTGGCTGTTGGCACGGTCAGAGACGATGCTGACGATCCCCGGCACCGGATCGATCGACCACCTCGAGGAGAACGTGGCCGCCGCTGGCCTGCGTCTCACGCCGGAGGAAATCACCGCCCTCGACGACATGGGCTGACGCCGAATGAGCGGATGGACGGACACCGAGCTCTCCCGGATCGGTCCCGCCGATGAGCTGGAGATCGCCTCGTATCGACAGGACGGGAGCTTGCGTCCGTACACGACCATCTGGGTCGTGCGCGTGGGAGATGAGTTGTATGTGCGGTCCTGGCGAGGACGCTCCGGCGTCTGGTTCCGGCGGGCGCTGCAGCGTCACGAGGGCCGCATTCGAGCCGCCGGCGTCGAGCGTGATGTCACCTTCGAGGAGCCTGACGACAGCGTGCATCCCGCGATTCACGACGCGTACCGCAGCAAATACACCCGATATCCAGACAGCTATGTCCGACCGATGGTCGAGCCGGACGCCACTGCAGCCACGTTCCGGCTCGTACCGCGCTGAGCAGCTCTCGCCCGAGGACGTTGTGTCCTAGCGAACTGTCAGGATGAGCGCTATGGCGCAGACCGCTCTGATTACCGGCGTCGGACGGCTCCGAGGGATCGGCGCCGGTATCGCAGCTGGACTGGCTGCCGACGGCTGGGATCTCGGGCTTTCGTTTTGGCGGCCGTATGACGAACGGCTCCACATGGCTGACGCGGGGAACGACCCAGATCGGTTGGTAGAAGAGCTGCGAAGTCGTGGCGCGAAAGTAGAACTCATCCCGGCCGACCTCGAGGATCCAAGCGCAGCGTCGGCCTTGATCAACACCGCCGCGGAACGAATCGGCCCGCTGGACGCAGTGGTGCTGTCGCATTGCGAGAGCGTGAATTCGGGCGTACTCGACACCTCCGTGGAGAGCTTTGACCGGCACTACGCCGTCAATGTGCGAGCCTCCTGGCTGCTTATCGCCGGATTCGCCCGTCAGCTCGGCCCCGAAGGCGGTGCCGTGATAGCGCTGACCAGCGATCACACCGTCGGCAACCTCCCCTACGGTGCTACTAAGGGGGCACTGGACCGACTCGTACTCGCCTCGGCGCACGAACTAGCTGGCCTTGGATTGCGCGCGAACGTGATCAACCCCGGACCTGTCGACACCGGCTGGATGGACGACGCGACTCGCGCCAGTGCTATCGCCGAACAACCGACAGGACGCCTCGGAACCCCCACCGACACTGCCAATCTTGTCCGCTTCCTACTGTCCCCGAGCGGCGCCTGGATCAACGGACAGCTGCTCTACAGCAACGGCGGCTACCCGAAGGGTCAGCTGCCACATTGAGGGCACCGCTCAGATCTGCGACGGCTCCTCCAGAAGCCTCATTTGCGGGCGTCGATGTCGGTGCTCGTACTGAGGCGCTCCCAAGCTTCAATGGTCTCGAGTCTGGCCTCGGCTAGCCGGCGGTAGGTCTTGAGCGCATCATTGCCCAGCAGCAGAAACGCCGGCGGCTCGTCGGACTCGACTGCGACGATGATCGCTTTGGCTGCCATTGCCGGGTCGCCGGGTTGGGTGCCGTGCGCCGTGTCATGTTCCTTGCGGCGTTTGCCGGCGGTGTCGGCATAGTCGTCGATGACGGTGCTCGACTGGGTGAGTGAGCGGCCAGCGAAGTCAGTGCGAAAAGCGCCAGGCTCGACGACGGTGACCGAGATTCCGAGCGGCTGCAATTCGCCGCGGAGCGCGCCGGACATGGCTTCGAGCGCGGCCTTGGACGCGGCGTAGTAACCGGAGCCCGCCGGCATGATCTGGACGCCGATCGTGGAAATGTTGACGATCGCGCCGGAGCGGCGGGCACGCATCCCTGGGAGCGCCGCCTTGATCATCGCGACCGCACCGAAGAACTGCGTCTCGAACAGTGCACGGATGTCGGAGTCGTCACCTTCCTCGACGGCTGCGCGGTAGCCGTAGCCGGCGTTGTTGACAAGGACGTCGATGCCGCCGAACTGCTCCTCGGCCTTCCCGACGGCGTTCCTGATCTGGGCGGTGTCGGTAACGTCGAGGGGCAGTGGGAGTACGCGGTCGGTCTTGTCAGCCGCCAAGTCGGCGACCTTCTCGACGTCGCGGGCAGTGACGACCGCGTTGTGACCCGAGGCGATCACCGCCTCGGCCAGGGCGCGACCCAGACCTGTGGAGCATCCGGTGATCAGCCAGGTGGACATGTGATTCTTTCTTTTCTGCTGGTGGTGGCGGCCGAACTAGTCGCCACAGCTATGTCTACTGGTGAAGTGCCCGGTATGCCAGGTAGTGACAGAACCCCCCGGTCATTGAACAAGAAGCGCCGGTCAATGACCGACGCTTCTTGCTTACTCAGTGTTTGGAACTAGATGGCGCGAACCTTGTCCGCCTGGGGACCCTTCGGGCCCTGGGTGGTCTCGAACTCCACCCGCTGCCCCTCATCCAGTGAGCGGTAGCCGCTCGACTCGATCGCGCTGTAGTGCACGAACACGTCCGCGCCGCCACCATCGACCGCAATGAAGCCGAAGCCCTTCTCGCCGTTGAACCACTTCACGGTTCCTTGTGCCATGTAAATCTCTCCTAGCATCTAGAGGTCGCACCGCGCGACTCTCTGACTGCTGTCGGACGGCAGTTGATCGCTAACGCCCACGCAAAGTTCCAGGGCGTAGCACTTACCACGGCTCAAGAATTGCAACAGCACGTCCTAGTGTGTCACACCTGGGTAGACACGTGGAATTTCTCGGCTGGTGGCCTCCCGACCCGGGGCGCAACAGCGTCGCGCAACGGTTTAGGTTTGAAGCCGTGCGAGTAGCCATAGCAGGAGGTCACGGCCAGATCGCTCGACGCCTGGCCAAGATCTTGTCGCAACGTGGCGACCAGGCCGTCGCTCTTATACGTAATCCCGACCACGCCGAGGACATAAGGCAAGTCGGCGCCGAGCCCGTAGCGGTCGACCTCGAGCACGCGACTGAGGATGAAGTCGCGCAGGCGATCACGGGCTGTGATGCCGTCGTCTTCGCCGCCGGTGCCGGTCCAGGCAGCGGGTCGGAGCGCAAGGAGACGATGGACTACGGCGGTGCGGTGAAGCTGATTACGGCGGCGAAGCAGACCGGGATCAGTCGTTATGTGATCGTCAGCAGCGTGGGGGCGAATCCCGAGGTGCGTGGTGACGACACATTTAGCGTCTACCTGCGCGCGAAGGGCCGCGCGGACGAGGCTGTGCAAGCGAGTGGGCTCGACTGGACGATCGTGCGGCCGGGCGGCCTCACCAACGACGCCGGCACGGGCCGGGTCAGTCTTGGTGAGAGTGTTCCGCGGGGACAGGTGACGCGCGATGACGTCGCGGCGGTGCTCGCTGCCGTGCTCGACTCGCCGACCACAATCGGCCGGACCTTCGAGCTCATGGGCGGTGACACGCCCGTCGGCGAGGCCGTCGCGGCGATCTAGTGTCGCCGCCTACCCTGAGGTTCATGCCGAGGATCCTTGTCGTGGGCGGCGGAGCGATCGGGGGCGTCACCGCTGCCCAGATGCAATGCGACGTCGTGGTGCTCGACGCGAACGTTGAGCACGTCGCCCGGCTGCGTGATCCGGGGCTCGTCTACGAACAAGAGGGTGTCGCGCATACCGTCGTGCTGAATGCCGTCAGCAGCATTGACGGACTTGATGGCGACTTCGACTTCGCGTTGATAGCTGTCAAGTCGCCGCTGCACCAGGAGGTGCTGGAACCGCTCGTCGCCCGCGGCGGCATCGAGACCTTCGTATCGCTCGGCAACGGACTGATCCAGGACCGCATTGAGAAAATTGTCGGCAAGGGCAACCTCCTGGCCTGCGTTGTCGAATGGGGCGGCTCGAATGTAGGTCCGGGGCGGCTGGTGCGGGATTCACTCGGCGGCTTCATGATCGGCGAGCTCAACGGCTCCGACAGCGAGCGGTTACGAGTGCTTGCCCGCTGTCTCGAGACCGTCGGCCACGTGCGGATCACGCACAACGTGCGCGGGATGATCTGGTCGAAGCTGTTGATCAACAGCACGTTCACGGGACTCTCGGCGGTGTCCGGGCTGCGTTACGGCGGAGTGGCGGAGCAGGGCCGCGACGCCGTCTTCGCGCTTTGGGCTGAAGGCGTGGCTGTGGCCGACGCGCAGAGGCTGGAGCTCGAATTGATCCATGTCGATCCGCACCGTTTCGACGACGCGGCGCTTGCCGAGTACATGAGGGAGGGCGGCAATGTTCGCCCGTCGATGCTGCAGGACCTCGAGGCGGGACGCGCGACCGAGGTCGACGTCGTCAATGGCGGCGTGGCGTTGCGTGGGCGCGAGCTCGGCGTACCGACACCGTGCAACGACCGTGTCGTGGAGCTAGTGCACTCGATGGAGCGCGGTGAGCGCTCCCCCGATCCGCGCTGGCTTGCCTATGTCATGAATTAGTGCGGCCAGAGAGGTAGTGGCTATAGCCGTAGCTGGTCACAAAGGAGGGGAACTCCGCATCCAGAAAGCCGTGCTCGAGAATGTCTCGCGCGGCCGCAACCTGCCAGCTCTGCTCGGGATCGGTCTCCTCGAGCGCCAGCTCCACCTCCTCGGTCAGCATCGCAGCGACCAAGTCCCGAGTGACTGCCATCCCTCCAGTCATGCGCGCGCTGTGACGGATCCATTGCCAGATCTGCATCCGCGAGATCTCAACGGTGGCTGCGTCTTCCATTAGGTGGTTGATGGCCACCGCGCCTCGGCCGCCAATCCAGGCCGACAGGTACGCCAGCGGAACGCGCAGGTTCGTGCGTACGCCCGCCAGGGTGATCGTGCGCGGCAGGTCGCCCAGCTCGATCAGTTGCTCGACCGTAACCGCTACCTCGTCGCGGCGGCGCTCGATTTGGTGCGGCCGCTCCTCTAGGACCGAGGTAAACACCTCGGTGCAAGTGGCCACGAGGGCGGGATGGGCTACCCAGGAGCCATCGAAGCCATCGCTGGCCTCCCGTGCCTTGTCGGCTCGAGTGCGCTCCAGTGCGACAGATGTCGCATCCGGGTCGGCTCCACTGGGCACGAAGGCCGCCATGCCACCAATGGCGTGGGCGCCACGCTCATGGCAGGTCTTGACCAGCAAGTCGGTGTACGCCCGCATGAACGGCACCGTCATGGTGATCATCTCACGGTTCGGCAGCACCCGGCTGGGGTCGTCGGCGAAGTTCTTGATGAAGGAGAAGATGTAATCCCAGCGACCGGCATTGAGCCCGGCGGAGTACTCGCGTAGCTCGTAGAGGATCTCGGTCATCTCGAACGCGGCCGGAAGGGTCTCGACCAGACAGGTGGCCCGGATGGTGCCGTGCGGAATGCCGAGCGCTTCCTCCGACCAGGCGAATACGTCGTGCCACAGCCGAGCTTCGAGGTGCGACTCCAGCTTCGGCAGGTAGAAGTACGGACCCTGCCCGTTGTCGATCAAGGTTTGCGCATTGTGGAAGAAGAACAGAGCGAAGTCCACAAAGGCCGCTGGAATTGGCTGACCGTCCATCACCAGGTGGTTCTCGGTTAGGTGCCAACCGCGGGGCCGCACCATGATCGTTGCCGTCTCCAGGCCGAGTTCGTGGCGCCGGCCGTCGGCGTCAGTAAAGTCGATCTGCCGGCGGATCGCGTCGTACAGGTTGAGCTGCCCGTCGATGATGTTGAACCAGGTCGGCGAGGTGGCGTCCTCGAAATCAGCCATCCATACCCGCGCTCCGGAGTTGAGCGCGCCGATGGTCATCTTCTGAGTTGGCGGTCCGGTGATTTCGCAGCGACGGTCCGCGAGCCCGGGAGCGATCGGCGCGACTCGCCAGGTCGGATCCTCGCGGACTTCTGCCGTTTCGGCCAGAAAGCGAAACGGCAGCCTCTGGTCGTCGCGGCTGCGCCGGACCGCCAACAGCTCGGCCCGCCGACCGGCGAACTGGCCGTGCAGCCCACACACGAAGTCCAGCGCGTCGTCGGTGAGAATCTCTTCGAAGCGATCATCCATGGTGCCGACCACGCTCAGCCGGCTGGCCAGCGGGTTGTTCGGGGTGCGCAAGGGCTGGTGCCGGTACTGCGGCAGGGTTCGGGGTGGCGGTTCAGCGGTGATGGTCATGATTATTCTCCTGGCGATGTCG
>Ga0307277_10000756_pt1 | contig 12300 bp, 12 predicted proteins | sample ER_DNA_116_FD_194473 | JGI IMG/M metagenome (GOLD analysis project Ga0307277, IMG submission 194473) | Bulk soil microbial communities from the East River watershed near Crested Butte, Colorado, United States - ER_DNA_116 | ecosystem: Environmental > Terrestrial > Soil > Floodplain | place...
CTCGATCCCGGCGCCGAAGCCGATCCCGGGCGTTGGTCGCCCGCCGATCTCCTCGATCAGCCCGTCGTAGCGCCCACCCCCCGCGATCGAGCTCTGGGCCCCGATCGCCTCGTCCACGAACTCGAACGCGGTGCGCGTGTAGTAGTCCAGCCCGCGCACCAGCGTCGGGGCGAGCGTGTACTCGACGCCGTAATCGTCGAGGTGCTGCCGCACCCGGTCGAAGTGGGCGCGGCATTCGTCGCAGAGCGCCTCGCCGATCTTCGGCGCATCCTCGAGGGCCTTGAGGACCTGCTCGTTCTTGACGTCGAAGACGCGCAGCGGGTTCGTCGCGCGCTTCTGGCGGGCGTCTTCGTCCAGCACGTCCGCGTGCTCGTCCAGCCAGGCGGTGAGCTGCTCGAGGTAGGCCGGCCGGCAGTTCTCGTCTCCGATCGAGTTAAGCAGCAGGCGGTAGTTCGTCACGCCCAGGCGGGCAAGCAGCTCGTCGTAGAGCTGGATCACCTCGGCGTCGATCGCGGGGTCGGCAGAGCCGATCGCCTCGACGGAGAGGTGCCAGTGCTCGCGGTAGCGCCCGCGCTGGGGGGCCGCGTACCGGTACATCGTTGCGATCGTGTAGAGCTTCACGGGCTGCGCCTCGCGGTGGAGGCCGTGCTCGAGGTACGCGCGCGCAATGGTCGCCGTCCCCTCGGGGCGCAGGGTCAGCGAGCGGCCGCCCTTGTCCTCGAACGTGTACATCTCCTTCTGGACGATGTCCGAGCCTTCGCCCGACGTGCGCTGGAAGAGCGCCGTGTCCTCGAACGCGGGTGTCTGGATCGGCCGGTAGCCGTAGAGCGAGCAAAGGCGCTCGGCCTCGCCGATGACGAGCTTCCACATCGGCTGCTCGTCCGGGAGGATGTCGTGGGTGCCGCGCGGCGCCTCGAAGGTCGTCACGAGGCGCGCAGCGGTGCGAGGAAGGGGTTGCGGGCGAGCTCGGTTCCGAGCGTCGTCGGCGGGCCGTGGCCCGAATAGACCACGGTCTCCGCCGGAAAGCGCTCGGTCAGATCGCGGAGCGTCTCGACCAGGGTGTCCCAGTCGGCCCCCGGCAGGTCGGTGCGGCCGACCGAGCCCGAGAAGAGCACGTCGCCCGAGAACAGGCAGCCGTCCGCGTGGTACGCGAGGTGGCCCGGGGAATGTCCGGGGACGCGGAGGGTCTCGAACGTGATCCCGGCCAGCTCAAGCCTCTCGTCGCCTTTGAGGAGCACGTCGGCCTTGTGCGCCCGCGCGGGGACGCCCGCCGGCACGAGCTCGGGAAGGTTTTCGAGTAGCGCCTGCTCGTCCTCGGCCATGTAGACCGGAGCCTGCGTGCCTTCGGCCAGATCGGCCACCCCGAGGAGGTGATCCCAGTGGCCGTGCGTGATCAGGATCGCGGCCGCGCGAGCTCCGAGCCGGGCCAGCTCCAGGCGAAGCTGAGCCGCATCGCCGCTCGGGTCGATGACTACTGCTTCCTCGGCGCTGCGAGAAGCACGGACGACGTAGCAGTTCGTTGCGATCGGACCGAGCTCGTAGCGGTCGACGACGATGCTCGTCTGGGCGTTCACTGGGCGCTGAGTCTAACCGCGAGTCGCGCCTCGTCCGGGCCCCGTATTTAAGGCGCGCCCAGCCTCCTCCCCACTGCGAGCCTAACGGCGAAATGCGCACGAGTGGGTGACGGAAGTGCGCCGAGACTGTGTCGATTTCGCCGGTGCCTTCGCGGTTCTGCGGGCCGGCGGCGGGGTAGGATCGCCGCCGTGCGCTCCTGGAACCTGCATGAGATCGAGACTCCGAGCGGGAGCCGCTCGCCGGTCGTGCTCGATTCCGACGAGGCCGCACGCGCCGTCCTGATCGGGCTCGATCCCGGACAAGAGCTCGGCCAGCACCAGGTCAAGGAGCACGCCTTCGTCCTGGTCCTCGACGGCAGCGTGCGCGTCGAGACAGGGGGCGAGACGTTCGAGGCCCCGGCCGGGACGCTCTTCACCTTCGAGCCCGATGAGCGGCGATCGGTGTCGAGCGAAAGCGGCGCACGGATCCTCCTCTTCCTGGCGCCCTGGCCCGGCGCGGGCCACTACCGCGGCGAGGAACGGACCTAGCGGCGCAATCCGGTGCGCCGCGGCGGAGCCTGACCGGTCCGCCTCAGGTACGTCCGGTACATCGCGCGATCCATCAGGTACATGAACGGGATGAAGAAGCCCGTGTAGAGGACCGCCAGAAGCAGGCGGGTCGCGACCGGCTGCTTGCTGTTCAGGACGCTGAAGGCAAGGAAGATGAGCGGCCCGAAGAAGACCGCCCGCTTGCTGACGCGCTTCCAGGAGGGCGGGTCGATCTTTCGAACCGGGCGATTCCGATCTCCTTGGCTCTTGCGCGTGACCTTGCCGCCGTTCCGTCGCGCCGCCGCCCCGGGACGCTCCGGCTGCTCGACCTCGGCAGGATCGACCTCGACCTCGTGGCCTTCATCATCGACGTACACGAACTCGTACTCGTGTCGGCGTTCCTTCTGCCGGCGGCGCCGCTGCTTCCGCGAAGGCATGTGGCTAGCCTAGCGCCGGCTCAGCAGCCTGGACGACCTCGCCCTTTCGGACCACGGTCTTCACGACATCGCCGCCGAGGTGGTAGGCGAGATACCGCCAGTCGGGGGCGTCGAGTAGCGCCAGGTCAGCGTCGTACCCCGGCGCGAGCCGCCCGACCGTGTCACTCCGGTCGAGCACGTGCGCCGCGTTCACCGTGCACGCGGCGAGGGCCTCCTCCGGCACGAGGCGTAGCTGGGTGCAGGCGAGCGAGCAGACGAGCGGCAGGCTCTCGCAGAACGCGCTGCCCGGATTGAAATCGGTCGCGAGCGCGATCGCCGCGCCGGCGTCGACGAGGTCGCGGGCACGCGGCATCGGTCGTCCCAGGAACAGTGCGCTCGCAGGCAGGAGCACCGCGACCACGTCGCCGGCCCCTAGCGCACGAACGCCCTCGTTCCCGGTTGCCTCGAGGTGGTCGACAGAGCGGGCGCCGAGCTCAATCGCCAGGGGAACGGCTCCTTGCTCCGTGAATTGATCGCCGTGCAGGCGCAGGGCGAGGCCTGCGGCCCGGCAGGCCTCGAGGTAACGCCTGGCCTGGCCGTCGTCGAACGCGCCGCGCTCGAGGAACACGTCCGCGGCCTCGGCGAGCTTGGCCGCCTCCGGAAGGACTTCCTCGAGCGCAAAGTCGAGATACGCGTCCGCGCCCGGATACTCGGGCGGGACTGCGTGGGCACCGAGCCAGGTAGGCACACCGTCGGCGTCTGCGATCGCGCGGAGCGAGGCAAGCTCCGTGTCGCGGTCCAGCCCGTAGCCGGACTTCGCCTCGAACGTCGTCGTGCCGGCGCGGAGCATCCAGGCCCGGTGCCGAAGGACAGCTGCCCGAAGACCCTCCGCGCCTGCGGCCCGAGTGGCCCTGACCGTCGAGACGATCCCCCCGCCGGCGGCATGAATTTCCTCGTAGCTCGCTCCGGAGGCGCGAAGGGCGAACTCCTCGACCCGATCGCCCGCGAACGCCGCGTGGGTGTGGCAGTCCACGAGCCCTGGGACCGCGCTGAGCCCCCGTCCGTCGAGCTCCGCCACATCGCCGGAGACCGGCCCGAGGTCGCGCATGCGTCCCGTCGCCGCGATCCGGCCCCCCTCGCAGAGGACGAACGCGTCTTCCACCACGTCCACCTCGCGGAGCGCTCCTCCGCGCAGGGGCGCACCGTCGCCTGACGGCGATACGAGCTGCGCAAGGTCGCGGACGAGCAGGCGCGCTGGGGCGCCCGCAGTCGTGCCGGCGGCCGTCACCCGCCTGCCGAGGGCCTCATCGGCGGCTCGAGCCCGGTCCGCTCGGCGACCTCGATCGCTTCCTCGTAGCCGGCGTCCGCGTGCCGGAGCACCCCGATTCCGGGGTCGGTCGTGAGCACGCGTTCGAGGCGCTCCGCGGTCTCCGCGCGGCCGTCGGCAACCACGACCATCCCGGCGTGGATCGAGTTCCCGATCCCCACGCCGCCGCCGTGGTGGACGCTCACCCACGTCGCCCCCGCCGCGACGTTGAGCAAGGCGTTCAGGATCGGCCAGTCGGCGATCGCGTCGGAGCCGTCACGCATCGCCTCCGTCTCGCGGAACGGAGACGCCACCGACCCGGAGTCGAGATGGTCGCGCCCGATGACCACGGGAGCTCGCACTTCTCCGCTGCGAACCAGCTCGTTGATCGCCAAACCCGCGCGTGCGCGCGCCCCGTAGCCGAGCCAGCAGATCCGGGCCGGGAGACCCTGGAACGCCACTCGTTCCGGAGCGTCGGACAACCATCGCTGCAGGGCACGGTCCTCGGGAAAGAGCTCGAGCAGCATCCGGTCGATCGCCGCGATGTCCTCGGCCTCGCCGGACAGGGCCGCCCACCGAAACGGCCCGATCCCCTGGCAGAAGAGCGGTCGAATATAGGCCGGGACAAAGCCCGGGTATGTGAATGCGTCCTCGACTCCCGCTTCTTCGGCCTCACCTCTCAGGTTGTTGCCATAATCGAAAACATAGCTGCCGCGCCGGACGTACTCGAGCAGGCCCTCAACGTGCCGAGCGATCGACTCCCGCGCGCGCCGCACGTACTCCTCTGGATCCGCCGCTCGAAGCTCGGAAGCCGCCTCGACCGTCAGCCCCGCGGGCACGTAGCCGTTGAGCGGGTCGTGCGCCGCGGTCTGGTCGGTCACGAGGTCGAAGTGCTCGCCGCGACGCGCGAGCTCGGGCACGATCTCGGCTGCATTCCCGAGCACGGCCACGGACAACGGGCGCCCTTCCTGAGCAGCGGCCTGCACGCGCGCGACGCCGTCGTCCAGAGACTCGGCCGCCTCGTCGAGGTAGCGCGTCTCGAGGCGTCGATGGATGCGCGTGGGATCGACCTCGATACACAGGATCACCGCGCCGGCCAGCGTGCCCGCCAGCGGTTGCGCGCCGCCCATGCCGCCGAGCCCCGCCGTCAGGATCGTCCGGCCGGAGAGATCGGTGGAACCGAAGTGCTTCTCGCCGGCGGAAGCGAACGTCTGGTAGGTGCCTTGAAGAATTCCCTGCGTCCCTATGTAGATCCAGCTGCCGGCGGTCATCTGTCCGAACATCGTCAGGCCGAGCGCTTCGAGGCGGCGGAACTCGTCCCAGGTCGCCCAGCGCGGCACGAGCAACGCGTTCGCGATCAGCACCCGCGGCGCCGCGGGCTGCGTCCTGAACACGCCGACGGGCTTGCCGCTCTGGACGAGCAGCGTCTCGTCGTCTCCGAGCGTGAGCAGCGAGCGAACGATCGCCCGAAGCGCTTCTGGATTGCGGGCGGCCTTGCCGGAGCCGCCGTACACGACGAGCTCCTCGGGACGCTCCGCGACCTCGCGATCCAGGTTGTTGAGCAGCATCCGCAGCGGCGCCTCGGTCGACCAGGAGCGGGCGTTGAGCTCGGTACCGCGCGGCGCTCTGATCGAGGACAGATCGCCGCACAGGGCCTCGACTGCGGCATCGATCGACCGGGTCGCGCTCATCGGCGGCGCTGTCCTTCCCGCCCGCGCAGACTGCGCCAGGTCCAGAACATCGCGAACATGAACGCGCCGACCGCCAGGACGGCCGCCCACAGCACCCGCCCGCCCGTGAGCACCGCGGCGATGATCACGATCACGGCGAAGGCGCCGTAGATCAGGGCGCTGTCGCGGTAGGGCCGTTTCGAAGTGCGTCGCGCCGGGTCGCGCCCGTTCGTCTTGCTGCTCATCGGAGCTCGCCGATCTCGGCCTCGACCGCCTCGACGACCGAACCGTCCCGAACGGCCTCGGCGACGGCCTCGATGTCGCCCGAAAGCGAACGATCGTCGCGCAAACGAGGCGAGAGCGACCGGACGACCTCGCGCGCCGCTCGCACGCCCGTGCCGGGCTGCAGCGGTGCGAGGAACTCGACGCCCTGGACGCCTGCAAGCAACTCGATCGCGAGGACGCGCTCGACGTTCGCGAGCACCTGCCATGCCTTCAGACCCGCGGCATTGCCCATCGACACGTGGTCCTCCTGGCCGGCGCTAGTCGGAATGGAGTCGACGCTGGCCGGATGGGCCAGCACCTTGTTCTCGCTGACGAGCGACGCGGCCACGTACTGCGGGATCATGAAGCCCGAGTTCAGGCCGCCGTCGCCGGTGAGGAACGCCGGGAGCCCTCCGGAGAGGCTGGGGTTGACGAGGCGCTCGATGCGCCGCTCGGAGATGTCCGCGAGCTCGGAAACCGCCATGGAGAGCGCGTCGAGCGAGAACGCGAGCGGCTGCCCGTGGAAGTTCCCGTTCGAGACGAGCAGCTCGTCCTCGACCAGGACCAGTGGGTTGTCGGTGGCGGCGTTGAGCTCCGTCGTCACGGTGTAGGAGACGTACTCGAGCAGGTCGCGGCTCGCGCCGTGAACCTGCGGCGCACAGCGCAGCGAGTAGGCATCCTGGACCTTGTCGCACCAGCGGTGCGACTCGTTGATCGCGGAGTCCTCGAGCAGGCGCAGAAGATTTGCGGCCGAGTCGCCCTGGCCTCGCAAAGGCCGCGCCGCGTGGATCTGCGGCAAGAAGCTCGTTCGCGAGCCCTGCAGCGCCTCCACCGACACCGCGCACGCGATGTCCGCTGTCTTCGCCGCGCGGAGCGCGCGGATGAGCCCCAGGGCGCCGTACGCGGCCATGAACTGCGTTCCGTTCACGAGCGAGAGCCCTTCCTTCGCCTCGAGCCGCACCGGCTCGAGGCCTGCAGCTGCGAGCGCGTCCCCGCCGGGGAGCCGCTCGCCCTCGATCCACGCCTCGCCTTCTCCGATCAGCGGGAGCGCCAGGTGCGCCAGGGGCGCGAGGTCGCCGCTCGCACCGACGGAGCCGCGGCTCGGCACGTGCGGCAGCAGCCCACGGTTGAGGCACTCCACGAGCAACTCGACGGTCTGAACGCGCGATCCCGAGAAGCCCTTGGCCAGGGCATTCGCGCGGAGCAACATCGCGGCGCGCACGATCTCGTCCGGGTACGGCTCGCCGACCCCGCAGGCGTGGCTTCGGAGCAGCCGGACCTGAAGCTCCTCGGTCAGCTCCTCGGGGATCGAGCGCGAGACGAAGCGGCCGAAGCCGGTGTTGACGCCGTAGGTGTGCTCCTGCTTACCGTGGACGGCGCGCTCGACGAGATCGCGGGCCGCCTGCATGCGCTCCTTGGCCGAATCCGCGAGCCCGACCGGTGCGTGATCGAACGCCACCGCCCACACGTCGGCGAGAGCGAGGTCGTCGCCGGTGAGAGCCTTGCTCTCGATCACGACGCGAGTGTATCCCGCGGTCTGGAGCCGCCCTCAGCGCCCTACCTTCCCTTAGTACGGTTCGCCCGGCCTCCTCCCCGAGGCGAGCGTATCCTGGGATGGCGCACGTGTCTGTCACGAGACCGTGACGAAAGCGTCAAAACTGCGTCAGTCCTCCAGCAGCCGAAGCTCGAGCACGTGCGAGCGGTCGAAGCCCTCGATTCCGAGCATCGCCCCCGCGGCCGCCAGCGCCGCGCCGGCCGGCATCAGGCCGACCAGCTCCGAGCCGACAACCTCGGCCCCGCGTGCGGAGGCCTCCCGCCTGATCCGCTCGACGATGTCGTGCAGCGCGGCCGCCTCGTAGTCCTCGACGTTCATGCTCACCTGGACGACGCCCCCATGAGGGAGATCGAGTCCGAGCGCGCGAACGCCCGGGAAGCCGCCGTCTCGCTCGCGCACCGAGGCGGCGACCTCGCGCGCATCCTCCAGCGACCCGCGGAGGTTGACGTTGAACGCGATCAGCGGCCGCCGCGCGCCTACCAATACCCCGCCGGCTCGCTCGTCGAGCCGATCCGGGCCGAAATCCGGCACGAGCTCCCCTGCCTCGAGCCGACGGGCGAGCTCCTCCACCCCACCCGTGCGAAAGAACGCCGGCCCCCGCCTCGGCGCCAGCTCCCCGTACACGAAGACCGGTAGCTCGAGTTCCGCCCCGATCCGCTCAGCGAGCGCGAGCGCAGCCTCCCGCGCGCGCTCCATGTCCTCCGGCACGAGCGGCACGAGCGGCACGACGTCCGCAGCGCCGATCCGGGGATGGGCCCCCTCGTGCGCCCGCAGGTCGATCCGCTCGCGCGCGCAGGCGATCCCGGCCAGCAGCGACTCGACGAGCTCCTCCGCCGAGCCGACGAGCGTGAAGACCGACCGGTTGTGGTCCCGATCGGAGTGCATGTCGAGGACCCGGGCCTTCGAGCCGAGCGCAGAGCCGAGCGCCTCCAGGGTCGCGCGGTCGCGGCCCTCGGAGAAGTTCGGCACCGACTCCAGCGGGCGCACGAACGTAGTCTAGGAAGCGTGAGGGCCTACTACGAGCAGCGGGCGCCGGAGTACGACGACTGGTACCTGGGCGTAGGCAAGTGGGAGGATCGCGACCGCCCCGGTTGGGAGGCGGAGCTCGAGGGTCTTCGCGGTGCGATCGAGGCCCTCCCCGCCCGTCGCACGCTCGACGTGGCCTGCGGCACCGGCTTCCTCACTCGCCATCTGCCCGGGAAGATCGTCGGCCTCGACCAGAGCGAATCCATGCTCGACGAGGCGCGCCGCCGGGCGCCGGGCGCCGAGTACGTGCACGCGGACGCGCTTGAACTCCCGTTTGGGGACGGCTCCTTCGAGCGCGTCTTCACCGCGCATTTCTACGGCCACCTCGAGGATGCGGACCGCGTCCGATTCCTGGAAGAGGCGCGGCGCGTCGCGCCGGAGCTCGTCGTTGTGGACTCGTCGGCAGTGCACGCGGGAGGGATCCGCGAGGAGTGGCAGGAGCGCATCCTCAACGACGGCTCCCGGTGGGAGGTCTACAAGCGGTACTTCACGCCCAACGGGCTGGCCGACGAGCTCGGCGGGGGCGAGGCGATCTTCGCCGGGCACTGGTTCGTGGCCGTCCGCTCTTGACGCGGCGCCGCTCGAGCTACCGCTCGCTCGCCTCGCTCCAACGCGACAGCCGCGTCTGCCGCGCCTGTGTCGAGGCCGGCTATCCGCTCGAGTCGCTTCCGATCGTCCAGCCTTACGAGGGCCAGGAGGCATACATGTTCGGCCAGGCGCCGGGAGCGCAGGAGGGAATCGAGCGTCTTCCCTGGCGCGGGCGGGCCGGGCGGACGCTGCGGCGGTGGCTCGACCTGGACGAGGACGAGTTCTACGCCACGTTCTACTGCGCCTCCGTCACGCGCTGCTACCCGGGCAAGTCACCCAGCGGCCGCGGCGACCGCACCCCAACCCCGCACGAGCAAGAGCTCTGCGCCTTCTGGAAAGAGTGGGAGTTCCGCCTCATCCGGCCGCGCCTGATCGTGCCGGTCGGCGGCCTCGCCGTCCGCCGCCTGCTCGGGATCAAGAGCGTCAGCGAATGCGTCGGCCGCCGCTTCGAGCACGACGGGGCGGTCGCGATTCCGCTCCCACACCCGTCCGGGGCGAGTGGCTGGCTCAACGATCCCGTTAACCGTGAGCGCGTGGCCGAGGCCACCGCACTGATCCGCACGGTGCTCGACGCGCAGGCCCGGCGCTAGGGTTCGAGGGTGCAGGAAGCCCCCGCGTATCGCGACACGTTCGCGCGATTGCTGGGGTTCCTGCGTCCTTACAGACTGTCGCTGATCGTTTCGATCGTGCTCGCGGTCGGCTCCCAGGGCGCGCAGATCGCGCTGATCTGGATCACGAAGCACATCATTGACGGCGCGCTACGGCCGCACGACCGGCACAAGCTGTGGATCTTCGTCGGCACGATCGTAGCGCTCGGCCTGGCCCGCGCGGTTTTGATGGCGGCACGCCGCCTCATCTCGGGCCGCCAGGCGCTCGCCGTGGAGATGGACATGCGGCAAGGGCTCTACGCGCATCTGGTGCGGCTCTCGTTCGGCTTCTACGACCGGCACCAGACCGGCCAGCTCATGTCGCGCGCGACCGTCGACCTCCAGGGCGTGCGCTTCTTCCTCGGCTATGGCCTGATCTTCTTCTTCCAGAACATCCTGACGGTCGTCTCGGTGACGGCCGTTCTGTTCGTCTTCGAGTGGAAGCTCGCGCTAATCGCGCTGGCGATCACGCCGGTGCTCGTCGTGCTCGCCTACCGCTACAGCCACGTCGCCCACCCGACCCTCCGCGAGGTGCAGCAGAAGCTCGCCGACGTCGCGACCGTGGCCGAGGAGAACATCGTCGGCGTCCACGTCGTCAAGTCGTTCGCGCAGGAGCCGCAGGAGTCGGCCAAGTTCCACGCGCGCTCCGAGGACGTCTTCCAACAGACGCTTCGGGCCAACAGGCAGCGCGCGCTCTACGTGCCGTTGATCTCGTGGGTTCCCCTGCTCGCGCAGGGCGCGGTGCTGCTGGTCGGCGCGCGCATGGTCACGAGCGGCGAGCTGAGCGTCGGCGGCTTCGTCGCTTTCAACCTCTACCTCGGCATGCTGGTGACGCCGCTGCGCTCCCTCGGGATGTGGATCGGGCAGGCGCAGCGCGCGACCGCTTCGGGTGAGCGGATCTTCCAGGTCATGGACGAGCCCGAGGAGATCGCGGAGCGGGACGATGCCGTCGAGCTCCCGCCCGGCGGCGGTGACCTTCGGTTCGAGCAGGTCCGCTTCGAGTACCTCGAGGGCCGACCGGTCCTCGACGACGTCACGCTCGACGTGCCGGCCGGCCGGACGATCGCGCTGATCGGGCAGACCGGTTCCGGCAAGACAACGCTGACCTCGCTCGTTCCCCGCTTCTACGACGTCACTGCGGGGCGCGTATTGGTGGACGGGACCGACGTCCGCGACGTGAGCCTGACCTCGCTCCGGCGGGGCATCGGCGTCATCTCGCAGGACCCGTTCCTCTTCTCCGCGACCGTGCGCGAGAACATCACGTTCGGCGCGCCGGATCTGGACGAGGCCGAGGTCGAGCGGATCGCCCGTCTCGCGCAGGCGCACGAGTTCGTCGCACAGCTGCCCGACGGCTACGACACGGTGATCGGGGAGCGCGGGATCACGCTCTCCGGGGGCCAGCGCCAGCGGCTGGCGATCGCCCGGGCGCTGGCCGTCGATCCGCGGATCCTGATCCTCGACGACGCGACCGCGTCGGTGGACGCGACGACGGAGGCGAAGATCCGGGTCGGCCTGCGCGAGGCGATGCGGAACCGGACGACGTTGATCATCGCGCACCGGCTGTCGACGATCGCGCTCGCTGACGAGATCGTCGTGCTCGACCAGGGCCGGATCGCGGCGCGCGGCGAGCACGAGCAACTGCTGGAGACGAGCAGGGTCTACAGAGACATCTACGAGCACGGTTTGCTGGAGCGGCGGTTCGCGGACGCCGTCGAGGCGAGGGCTGGCGAGGAGGAAGCGCTGGAGGCGGCGTCATGACACGTGGAGCCGCGGCACTGGTGTGGAAAAATCGGCACGGAACCGGCGCGAATGCGTCACAGACGCGTGCGCGGAAGCTGGGTAACGTCTTCGCCGTGGGCGGCGGGTTCATCCCCACCCTCTCAATGGGTGGGGGTGCGGGAGGTTTGGGCGGCTCGCGGTTCGTTTGGGGGGCGGGCCCATGAGGGTCTGGCAACCCGGCGGGCACCTGATGCGGGAGCGCGGCGCGCAGGTCGAGGACTGGTCCTGGCAGCGGACACGCCGGCGGCTCGGAGCGCTCGTCCGCCTCACGCGGCCCTATCGCACGCGGACGCTGCTCTCCGTCGTCTCGCTCCTTCTCGCCACGGCGACCGCCCTCGCACCGCCGTTCCTCTCCAAGTACGCGGTCGACGACGGCATCCGCCAGCACGACCTGACGAAGCTCTGGTGGATCGTCGGCGCCTTCGTCGCCGCCGGGCTCGTGAACTGGGGCATGAGCTACGCGCAGACGTACCTCACCGGCTGGGTCGGCGAGCGGATCCTGGCCGACCTCCGCAACCGGCTCTTCGACCACCTGCAGCGGCTCTCGCTCGGCTTCTTCGAGCGCAACCGCGCGGGCGTGATCATCAGCCGCCTGACGAACGACGTCGAGGCGATCGACCAGCTCGTCACGGACGGCGTGACGAGCCTCGTCCAGAACACGCTCACCCTCGTCGGCACCGCGATCATCCTCTTCGTCCTCGACTGGCGCCTCGCGCTCGCGACCCTCCTCGTGATCCCGTTCATGAGCATCGCGACGTTCATCTTCCGCAGCCGCTCCGCCCGCGCGTACTCCGCCGTGCGGGAGCGGCTCGGCCTCGTCACGGCCACGCTCGCGGAGGACATCGCCGGGATGCGGATCGTCCAGGCGTTCACGCGCGAGCGTACGAACATCCGCAACTTCCGCGAGGTCAGCGAGCGCTACCGCGACTCGAACATGGAGACGGTCG
>Ga0307277_10000757_pt1 | contig 12298 bp, 16 predicted proteins | sample ER_DNA_116_FD_194473 | JGI IMG/M metagenome (GOLD analysis project Ga0307277, IMG submission 194473) | Bulk soil microbial communities from the East River watershed near Crested Butte, Colorado, United States - ER_DNA_116 | ecosystem: Environmental > Terrestrial > Soil > Floodplain | place...
CGGCCCGGCGATGTAGCGCTGCGCGAGCATGTGCACGAGCGGCTTCGGCACTGCCGGCAACATCCGGGCGATCGTGCGATCCAGGATCACGAGCGCGGCGGATTGTAGTTGTGTGCGGCGCCTACGATCCCGCCATGGACGTTCGCCGCCTCGAGGACCCGGCCGCCTTCCTCGATGCCGCGATGCCGCTGCTGCTCGCGGACGAGGCGCGCCACAATCTGATCCTCGGGATCGCCGGGACGCTGCGAGACCATCCTTCCCACTACCCTGACTACGGGCTCTGGCTCGCCAAGGCAGGATCGGATACGGTCGGCGCCGCGCTCATCACGCCGCCGCACAACCTCGTCGTGGCTCGCCCGGGTGACGATTCGGCGCTCGAAGCGCTTGCGGCCGCGATCGACCACGAGCTTCCCGGCGTGGTCGCGGCTCAGCCGGAGGCGGAGGCGTTCGCCGTGGCCTGGACGGCGAAAACCGGCGCAACGACGCGCACGAAACGCGCCCAGGGCGTGTTCGCACTCGACCGCGTCGAGCAACCGGAGGCAGTCTCGGGCCGGATGCGCGATGCCGGAGCTGACGATCGACCCCTGCTGCTGGACTGGTGGCGGGCGTTTGCGGAGGAGGCGCTCGGGGAGTCCCCCGACCCCGAGTCCGTCGCCCACGCCGTCGACCACCGGCTCGAGGCCGAAACAGCCGGCGTCTCGCTCTGGGAAGACGGCGGCACCGTCTCAGTCGCCGTGTTCGGCAACCCGACCCCGAACGGCATCCGGATCGGCCCGGTCTACACGCCGCCCGAGCACCGGCGGCGCGGCTACGCCTCGGCTCTCGTCGCCGAGCTCTCCGATCGCCTGCTCGCCGGCCGGCGCTTCTGCTTCCTCTTCACGGACCTCGCGAACCCGACCGCGAACAGGATCTACGAGCGGATCGGCTACCGCCGCGTCTGCGAGGCGGCCGAGATCGCTTTCGAGGATTAGCCCTCGCGCATGAAGCCCTGGCGTGCGGCCGACACTAACGCCACAGCCTCGGGGAAGAGCACGCGCATCGCATCGCGAAGCGCGATCGCCTGCTCGTCGGCGCCGCCCTGCGCGGACACCTGCTGCAGCGCCGCGGCGGTCAACTCGACCGCGGTGTTCAGGGTCAAGGTCGCGAACTGCTCGCGCTGGGCCTCCTGCACGGTCTCCGCCTGCTGCTCGGCGAACTCGCGCAGGCTGCGCATCAAGTCCTCCGGATCCCCTCCGAAGGGAAAACCCTGGCCGCCGCCTTCCATGACGCCACTGTAGCCAGCGCGGCTCAGGCGAGCGGGACCTTGTACGAGGACTCGACGTCGCGCGTCAGCTCCTCGACCGTCGCGGTCGCTTGCTTCATCGCCACGGCGAACGGCGAGCCGGCCTCGCCGAGACTGCGCTCGAGCCTGAGCGTGGCGACGCCGATCGCATCGAGCCGCTCCGGCGTCGCGACCCGCGGATCCCCGCCGAGCGCGGCCTGAAGCGCGAGGGCTGCTTCTTCCGCTTCGTCGATTCCCGACGGATTCTCGGTCATGCGCAGCGCGACAAGCTGGGAGCGGAACTCGTCCAGATCGCCGCCGCCGGCCGTTTCCTCCGCAAGCTCGACGAGCGCCGCGATCGAGACGACCTCGCGGACTCGCCCCCGGTCTTCGACCGGCTGCCCCTCGTCGTCCAGCACGACCCAGCTCGTCTCGCCCTCCTCGGTGCGGTAGGCGCAGAGGTAAGCGCGCGAGCCCGAGGAAGGCTCGGCCGCGACGATGCCGACGACCTCTTCGCCCGGAGCGGCGTAGCGAATCGCGGCCTCCGCGATCCCCCGCAGGTCCTCAGTTAGAGCCACGGCCCGAGCATAAGCTGCAGCGGTTGTGACGACGCGCTCAGCCACCTTTCCTTCGGCCGGTGCTAAACGGCCCCGCCGGCAAAGCCGCCGGGGCCTCCAGTCGGCATCGCAAGCGACGCCATAGTCCACTCGTGGCCTCCTCCACCCGGACGCGCCGCGCACTCGAGCTCTTCGCCCCGCTCGGCCCCACCTACGAGCGCTATGCGCGAGTGCTCTCGCTCGGCCAGGACCCGCGCTGGCGCCGGCTTCTCGTCTCCCGGATCGAGGCCGGGCCGGGCGAGGAGGTGCTGGACGTCGCCACCGGCACGGGGGCGGTTGCTCGAGAGCTGCTCCGGCAGAAGGGTTGCGCCGTCGTCGGCGTCGATCAGAGCCCGGAGATGCTTGCGGTCGCGCGCGAGCATCTGCCCCCTGCCGTGAAGCTGGTCGAGGCGAGCGCCGAGAGCCTGCCCTTCGGGGACGGCTCGTTCGATGCGCTCACGTTCACGTACCTGCTTCGCTATGTCGACGATCCGGGCGCAACGCTGCGGGAGCTCGCGCGCGTCGTCCGCCCCGGCGGCACGATCGCGAGTCTCGAGTTCGCCGTCCCCGCCGGAGTCTGGCGGCCGCTCTGGGACGTGCACGTCGGCGCCGTCCTGCCCGCGGCCGGGCGAATAGTCTCGCCCGGCTGGCACGAGGTCGGCCGCTTTCTCGGGGGCAGCATTCGGGAGTTCTGGCGCCGCTTTCCGCTCGAGCGCCAGCTCGAGCTCTGGCGCGCAGCCGGCATCGAGGACGTTCGACACCGCGGCCTGAGCCTCGGCGGCGGGATCGTGATCTGGGGCCGGCGTGGTAACTAGGACGCGTAGCGATCGGCCGGCTTTCTACGCGCTCGCGCCCGGCGGCTGGCGCGACTACGTGACGCTAATCCACCTGCCGTACACGACCTGGCACCTGAGCTACGTCGTCATCGGCGCCTGTCTCGCTCCGCACGTCCCGGCCGGGCGTCTCGCGCTGACGGTCGTGGCCTTCTTCCTCGGCCTCGGGCTCGGCGCGCACGCGCTCGACGAGCTGAACGGGCGGCCGCTGAACACGCGGATCCCGACCGCCGTTCTCGTCTCGCTCGCGGCCGGCTCGCTCGCGGGCGCCTCCGCGATCGGGATTGCGGTCGCCGTCGCTCACGACCTCTGGCTTCTGGCCTTTGTCGCCTTCGGCGCCTTCATCGCGTGCGCGTACAACCTCGAGCTCTTCGGCGGCCGGTTCCACAACGGCTTCTGGCTGGCGACCGCCTGGGGCGCGTTTCCGGTGCTGACGGCCTACTTCGCCATGGCCGACCGAATCACCGGGGAAGCCGTCCTCACGGCCCTCTACGCGGCGCTGCTGATCCGAGCGCAGCAAACCCTGTCGACACCCGTCCGCGATGTCCGGCGCCGGACCGTCTCCGTCACGGGCACGATCGAGCGCACCGACGGATCGCGGCTACCGATCGGCCCCGAGACGCTGACCGGCCCGCCGGAGACCGCGCTTCGCTTCATGGCAATCGCGAGCGTGGCGCTGGCGGCGGGGTTGCTCGTGCTTCGATTCGGCTGAGAGCTCCCTTCATGATGGGTTCTAACTACGATCGAGCGTTGTGAGCGCCGAGACCGCCGTGCAGATCGTCTTCGCCGCCGGCGTGGTCGTGGTTGCCGCCGCGATTGCTGCCGCGCTGTCCGGACGGACCTCTCGGCGTCTGTTCATGGGAGTCGCCGTCGTTGTCGGCCTCGCGGCCGCGGGCGCCTGGATCGTTTTCGCGCTCGACGTCGACCGCGGCATCGCCGTGGCTGCGGGCGGGTTGACCGTGTGCCTCGCCGCCGCCCTCCTGACGATTCCGCTGCGTACGGGTCTCGCACGCAGCCGGCGGATCGGCGAGGAGCTGGATGCAGCCGAAGCCGCGCTCCAAGAGCTGGTCGAGCGCGAGTCGGCGCGCCGTGCCGACGAGCTCGAGCGCACGCTTGCGCGCGCCCGCGCCGATTCGTCCTCGCGCCTCGCCGAAGAGGAGCGCAAGCTCGCCGATGCGCGGCGAAGCGAGTTGAGCCAGCGAGAGAAGCGCCTCGCGGGCGAGCTCGGAGAGGCGCTCGCCCTCGTGGAGCGCCGCGTCGAGCAGCGTCTGACGGAATGGTCGGGCGACCTCGACCGCATTCAGCAGGGCCTGACCACGCGTCTCGGCGAGCTGGCCCAGCGCCAGCGCGACGCCGTCGCCGAGGCCCACGCGAGGCTCGAAACCGACACGCAGCAACTCAAGTCCGCCAGCGAGGACCAGCGCGCGATCCTCGCGAAGCTCCGGGAGGAATTCGAGCGCGCCGCGCAGGAGGCCGGAACTGCCGCGCGCCGCGAGGTCGAGGTGCACGAGAGCGAGCGCCGGCGCGCCCTGCACGAGGTCTCCGAGCGACTCCGACAGCGCGAGCGCGAGCTTCGGGAGCGCATCGCGACCGAGGAAACGGAAGCCGTGCGCCGGATTCAGTCGGGCTTCGCCGATGTCGAGCGCCGCCAAATCGACCAGCTGAGCCGAATCGTCGACCGGACCGCGAACCGGCTCTCCGAGGCGGCCGTCGAGCAGTTTTCCGCAACCGTCAAGACGGCGCGCGACGACGCGGCCAAGCGGCTTTCCCGCGAGCTCGACCGGGCCGTCGCCCAGTTCGCGCACGACGCCCAGTCCGTGCTTGCCGAACGGCTCGCCCAGGTTTCCGACGCGGGCGCCGCGCGCATCGACCGCAAGCTCACCGAGATCGTCCGCCGGATCGAGGAGCGCCGCGACGAGTTCATAGAAGACTTCCAGCGCCGCTTCTCCGACGTCGAAGCCGACCTGAGATTGCAGATCAGGGCGCTCGGCGCCGATGCTGAGGCGGAGCGCGAGGTGCTCGAGGCCCGTGTCCACGACCTGACCCGTCGCCTGGAAACCGCGGTCACCGCGGCGGAGTCAGGACTGGAAGGCGCGTTTCGGGCCCCCTAGCGGGGGACACAAACTTCGAGCGGCAGGGTTCGTCTAGGAAAAGGCGAAGCAGAGTCAAATCAATGGCCCAGATAATCGAGACACCACAGGACGAGCGAGCGAAGGTCGAAAGCTGGCGGCTCCACGTGCTGATGGAGGCCGGTTTTTCGCTCCCACTCGCCGAGAAGCTCGCCCACAGCGAGGCGGACCTGCATCGCGCCGTCGAGATGGTCCGCAGCGGCTGCGACCACGAGACCGCGGCGCGCATCCTGCTTTAACGCATCACCCGAGCGAAGCGACGGGTCAAACCAGACGCACGGAAAGTGCGCCAGCATTTTTCGCGGTGACTAGCATCGACCGGGTGAAGGTCGAAGCGACGGCATACGGCGACCGCAAGGTCTTTTCCGTCTCCGCCTTCAACCGCGGCATCGCAACCTGGCTCCAGCGGCTGCCGACTGTCTGGGTCGAGGGCGAGGTGACTGAACTGAAGCGACACGCGCGCTGGCAGAGCGTCTTCTTCACGCTCAAGGACCCCGCGGACGGCGCCTGTCTGGGCGTCTCGATGCCGCGCGGGCAGTTCGACGGGCTGCGGCTCGAGCTCACCGACGGTGACCGAGTTCACGCCTACGGCCGGCCCGAGCTCTACGCGGCGCGAGGCGAGTTCAGGCTTCGCGCGCTCTCGCTGGAGCGCTTCGGGCTCGGCGATCACCTCGCCGCGCTGGAGCGGCTGAAGACCAAACTGGCGGCGGAAGGGCTGTTTGCAGCCGAGCGCAAGCGGGCGCTGCCCGTCTGGCCACGCACGATCGGCCTCGTCACCGGCAACGACGCCGCCGCGAAGCGGGACGTCCTGACCGGGATCCAGTCGCGGTTTCCGCCGGCGCACGTCGTCGTGGCCGAGACCTACGTTCAGGGGCCGCGCGCCGCGGGCGCAGTCGTCGACGCGCTGCGCCGCCTGTGCGATGTTCCGGAGCTCGATGTGGTCGTCGTCGCCCGGGGCGGCGGCAGCTTCGAGGATCTGTTGCCCTTCAGTGACGAGCGCCTCGTCCGCGCGATCGCGACCTGCCCGGTTCCGGTCGTGTCCGCAGTCGGCCACGAGCAGGACACGCCGCTCTGCGACCTCGCTGCGGACGTTCGCGCCTCGACGCCGACGGCGGCTGCGCGGCTCGTCGTCCCCGACCTTGTCGAGCTGCGCGAGCGGCTCGACCGTGCCCGCGCCGGCCTCGGCCGCGGCGCCCGCCGCTCGCTCGACCTGCACGCGCAGCGGCTTGTACAGGCGCACGAGCGGCTGCGGCGGGCCCCGGCCCTGCTGGTCGAGCGCCGGGCGTCCGCATTGGAGCAGGCCGCGGGCCGCCTGCGGGCGCTCTCACCGAAGGCGACGCTGAACCGCGGCTACGCGATCGTGCGCGCCGGGGAGGCGATCGTGCGCTCCGCAGCGGCCGTTGAGAGTGGTGAGCGGATCGACGTCGAGGTGAGTGAGGGGAGGTTCGGAGCCCGTGTCGAGTGAGCCGACCTTCGAGTCGGCGCAGCGCGAGCTCGAGCAGATCGTGCAGCGGCTCGAGAGTGGCGAAACCGCCCTCGACGAGGCGATCGCCCTCTGGGAGCACGGCGAGGAGCTCTATCGCTTCTGCCGCGGCAAGCTCGACTCGGCTCAAGGCAAGATCGAGCAGTTGGCCAGCCGAGTTGAGGCCGCCAAGCCCTAGTCGCTTCCGGGTATGCGGCATAGAATCGGGCCATGGCTGACGCGCCGATAGAGCTGCTCGAGCAGATCCCCCTCTTCGAGGGCCTACCGCGCGACGAGCTCGGGCGAATCGCCCGTTCGTTCAAAGAACGCCGTTTCAGCGCCGGCGACACGGTTGCAGCCGAGGGGGCCGGCGGCGTCGGCTTCTTCGTGATCGGCGAGGGGACCGCGAGCGTCGACGTCCACGGCGAGAAGCGAGGGCAGCTCGGCCCCGGCGACTACTTCGGCGAGATTGCCCTAATCGACGACCAGGCGCGCCGCACCGCGACGATCACCGCCGACTCTGACCTCACCTGCTACGGGCTCACGTCGTGGGAGTTCCGGCCGCTGGTCGAGACAAACGCAGAGATCGCCTGGAAGCTCCTCCAGGTGATGGCCAAGCGGCTCCGGGAGTCGGAGCAGCAGCAGATCTCGATCTAGGGGCGGCGTCATGGGCCAGACGGTTTCGGCCGCGCAACTCGTCGCCCGGTGTCGCAACGGCGACCAGGAAGCCTGGGCGGCCCTGGTCGAGCGTTTCTCGCGGTACGTCTACGCGATCGCGACGCAAGGGTTCCGCCTCCGAGAGCACGACGCCGAGGACGTCTTCCAGGAGGTCTTCGCCAAGGTCTACGAGCGCCTCGACTCGCTCCGCAGCGACGACGCGATCCAGCCCTGGATCGCGCAGCTGACGCGGCGCGTCTGCGTCGACCGCTTGCGATCGGGCTCCCGCGAGGAGACGACCGACGAGAGCGAGCTGGCCGCGGATCCCGACGAAGATGCGATCGCGCGGATCGACGAAGCGCTAGACGTCCACGACGCGATGGCCGGCTTGTCCGAGAATTGCCGCGAGATCCTCGACCGCTTCTTCGCCCGTGACGAGACCTATCGCACGATCGGCGAGGCGCTCGAGCTGCCCCCCGGCACGATCGCGAGCCGCATCTCGCGCTGCCTGGTCAAGCTCCGGGGCGAACTCGAGGGAAGAAAACAGGTCCCAACACAGTCTGGTGGGCAGGTGAGCGTATGAGCGCATTCAACGAAGACAGATTGGCTGAACTGATCGGAGCCCTCCCCCCGGCGCCCGAAGCGTGGGTGCGCGCGGCGCAGGAGATGCCCGTGGCCCGCACTGAGATCAACGAGATCGTCGCCAGGGCGGAAGCGGACGCCGAGTTCCGCCAGGCGCTCATCGCCGACCTCGAGGCGACGCTGGCGCAGGAAGGCTACGAGCCCGAGCGGCCGCTCCTGGACGCGCTCCGCAGGCGCTTCGCCGACTCGTAAGCGAACGAACCCTGCCGGCGCGATTGTCACACTTTCGGCGCAGTTTGCCCTTGACAAAACCAGGTGTCGGACACCGCGGTTTAGACGCGGCTGATAGGGCACTGCCCTCGCGTCGAGCCGTAGCTCCTGTGACCGCTGTTTAGGATCGGCGCATGGCGCAGGCACAGCAGCAACCAGAGCGGTACACCGGCGAGACGCTGCCGGCCTGGAGCCTGCCGGCGGCGGCCTCGGAGACCATCGGCGTCAGCGTCGAGTGGCCCGAGCGGGTTACCCGAGACTGGGCGCTCGGCGGCTCGACCGGTGCCGGCGTTCGGGTCTGCATCCTCGACAGCGGCGTCCAGGCCGATCATCCGCTCGTCGGCTCGCTCGAAGGCGCCGTCGCGCTGCGCAAGACAGAGGAGGGCGAGATCGTGGTCGAGGAAGACACGGAGGGCGACCTCTGCGGTCACGGCACCGCCTGCGCCGGGATCGTGCGCTCGCTGGCGCCGGACTGCGAGCTCTTCAGCGTCCGCGTGCTCGGCGCGGGCTTCAAGGGCAGCGGCGCCGTCCTGCTCGAGGGTCTGCGCTGGGCGATCGGCGAGGGGTTCGACGTGATCAACATGAGCCTCTCGACGACGAAGAAGCAGTTCTCCGGCCTTCTCCACGAGCTCGCCGACAGCGCCTACTTCCGGCGCTCTGTGCTGGTCGCCTCGGCACACAACATGCCGGTCGAGAGCTATCCGTGGCGTTTCTCCTCCGTGATCTCGGTCGGGAGCCACGAGGACAAGGACCCGCTCACGTTCTTCTACAACCCTTCGCCGCCGGTCGAGTTCTTCGCGCGCGGCGTCAACGTCGACGTCGCCTGGATCGGCGGCGCGAAGATCCGTTCGTCAGGCAACAGCTTCGCGACGCCGCACATGAGCGGGATCTGCGCGCTGATCCTGGCGAAGCACCCGGATCTGACCCCGTTCCAGCTCAAGAGCATTCTCTACCTGACCGCATCGAACGTCGGAGGCAGCGATGAGTGAAAACGAGTTGCAAGCCGCCGTCTCGGCCGGAGTCATGTCGGCCGAGGCGGAGCATCGAGCCCTGCTGCAGTCGATCGTCGAGGTCGCGCGTTCGATCTTCTCTGCAAAGGCGGCGTCGATCTACCTGCACGACGAGGAGGCCGACGAGCTCGTCTTCGAGGCGGTCGCCGGCGAGGGCTCGGACCGCCTGATCGGGATGCGGTTCCCGTCCAGCACGGGCATCGGCGGCTGGGTGCTCGTCACCCGCCAGCCGCTCGTGATCGACGATCTCGAGCAGGATCCTCGGCACTCGCGCGAGACCGCCGAGAGCACCGGCTACGTGCCCAAAGCAATGATGTCGGTGCCGCTCCTGCACGACGAACGCGCGCTCGGCGTGCTCAACGTCCTCGACCGCTCTCAGGCGGTCGAGTTCTCGCTCGGTCAGATGGAGCTGCTCGGCCTGTTCGCGCACCAGGCCGCAATAGCGCTGGATCTCCTCCAGCGCGCGAGGCATGCGCGGGCGGTGCTGACCCAGAGCGGGAGCGACGCCGGGGTGATCGCGCGAATCGCCGCGGCTCTCGAAGACCTGGACGAAGAGCAGCGTGAGCCCGTACTACGGCTGCTCGGGGCGCTCGACGACGTGCTGCGCGCAGACGTGTCGTTCTAAAAGACGTCTGAGAAACACTTCGGGCCGGGAGATCCCGGCCCGAGCGCTCTCTCAAAATCGCTGTTACGGAAGCGGTGGAGCCTGGAGCGGTGGGGCGGGGATGGGAGGAGCGTGCGCCTCGACGTCGTCATCCTCGTCGACCTGCTGCTTCTCGCCGATCGGACCGCCGATTGGGCCGTGACCCTCGACGTCCTTCTCCTCGTCCTGGATCTCCTCGCGGGGCTCGTCCGTCATGCTGATCCTCCTTCCGAAAACTTCAACCTGTCGATTCACCAGACGTGAGTTCTACCTGGAATCTTCCCTCGTCTTCTTCAAAAATACAAACGTCCCTGTAATCCTTGTCGTGTGAGGGCCTTGCGCGAGCAACTTCGCGATTCCCTGCGGGCCTTTGCCGGCATCTATCGCAACCCGAGCCTTCGGCGTCTGCAGCTCGCCTGGATCGGGTCGTCGGTCGGCACGTGGGGCTACGTCGTCGCGCTGATGGTGTACGCCTATCGCCAGGGCGGCCCTGCCGCGGTCGGGCTCGTCGGGCTGATTCGCTGGTTCCCGGCGGCGATTGCCGCCCCGTTTGGAGGGATGCTAGGCGACCGCTTCTCGCGCCTCCGCGTGATGGTGCTCTCGGATCTGGTCCGGGCGGCCGCGATGGCGGCGGCGGCGGTCGCGATAGTGCTCGACTCGTCGGCGGTCATCGTCTATCTCCTGGCCGTCCTGGTCACGCTCGTGTCGCAGGCGTTCCAGCCGGCGGAATCGGCTTTGCTCCCGACCCTGGCCGAGTCGCCGGAGGAGCTCGCGGCCGCGAACGTCGCCTCGAGCACGATCGAGTCCGCCGGCTACTTCGTCGGCCCCGCGCTTGGCGGCGTTCTGCTCGCGGTCTCGAACGTCGAGACGGTGTTCGCGGCGACCGCGGCGGCCTTTCTGTGGTCGGCGGCGATGGTGGCCCTGATCCGGCTGGGCGCTCCCGAGCCGACGGCAGAAGCGGTCCGGGGCACCTGGCAGCACGAGGCGCTCGCCGGCTTCCGGACGATCTGGCACGACTCGCGGCTGCGTCTGATCATCGGGCTCTTCGCCGCCCAGACGCTCGTCTACGGGGCCTTCGTCGTCCTGACAGCGGTTGCCGCCATCCGGCTGCTCGACCTCGGATCGCCGGGAATCGGCTATCTGAACTCTGCGCTCGGCGTCGGCGGGCTGATCGGCGGAATCGTCGCTGTCGTGTTGGTCGGCGCTCGTAGGCTGGCCCTCACCTTCGGGCTCTCACTGATCCTCTGGGGTGCGCCGATCCTCCTCGTCGGGCTCTGGGCCGAGACGGTGCCGGCATTCGTGCTGATCGCGCTCGCGGGACTCGGGCTGACGCTCGTCGACGTCGCCGGTTTCACGCTCTTGCAACGTGCCGTGCCTGAAGAGGTGCTCGCGCGAGTCTTCGGCGTGCTCCACAGCGCCTTCTACGCCACGGGCGGAATCGGAGCCATCCTCGCACCGGCGCTGGTCGACTGGCTCGGCATCCGCGGCGCCCTGATCGTGACTGGAGCGGTACTGCCGGCCGTGACGCTGCCCGTGTTCGGGCTGCTTGCCCACATCGATCGGACCCTCACGGTCCCGACCGCCGAGCTTCGGCGCCTGCGCGCGATCGAGATGTTCGCGCCGCTGCCTGCGCCCACGCTGGAAGCACTCGCTGCGAGCTTGACGCGGGTGCAGGTTCCCGCCGGCGAGATCGTCTTCCGCCAGGGCGACCACGGCGACCGGTTCTACATCGTCGATTCCGGCGAGATCGAGATCGAGGTCGACGGCCGGGAAGCGAACGTGCTCGGCGCCGGCGATCACTTCGGCGAGATCGCGCTCCTGCGCGACATCCCGCGCACCGCGACGGCGCGAGCGCGGAAGGAAACGGAGCTGTATGCGCTCGACCGCGACGCCTTCCTCGGCGCTGTCACCGGCCACGCCGGCAGCAGCGATGCGGCCGAGATGATCGTCGTCGCGCGGCTAGGTTTGACGTGAGAGGCGCTCGCCGAGCGCGACGAGATCGGCCGCCGCCCGCGCCGGGTCGCCGCTGAGCGCAACCATCTCCGCGCCTGCGAGCTCGGTCTCGACGCGGCCGCCGAAGACGACGCAGCGAACACCTTCCTCGCGGCAGACGCGCAGCGCCTCGCCTGGCGCCTTGCCGGTCAAGGTCGTCTGGTCGACCGCACCCTCGCCGGTGACGACGAGGTCGGCGTCGCGCACCCGGCGTCGAAAACCGAGCCTCCGCAGCACCTCTCGCGCGCCCGGCACGAGCTCGGCGCCGAGCGCTGCGAGGGCCGCGCCGAGGCCCCCGGCGGCGCCGGCCCCGGGCAGCTCGGCGTAGGGCGCGAGCTCGGTCATCGCAGCGAGCCGCCGCTCGAGCAGCTCGACCTGGTCCGGCGTCGCACCCTTCTGGGGCGCAAACCGCCTCGCCGCATCGCGAAGCGGGACAAGCGCATCGCAAAGGACGGTCGTCGGCGCCGGCAGCTCGCGCAGGACCTCGCGCAGGCCGGCGCCACCGTCTACGTTCGCGGTGCCGCCGAGGCAGACGAGCAAACGCTCGGCCTCGACCCTCGCGATCAGCTCGCCCAAACCGCGACTGGAGGCGGCGAGCGGATCGAGGCGCCGGGGGTCGAGCGGAATCACCTCAGCCGCCTCGACGACCGCCGTTCCGTCAGGCAGCGCGCGGATCGGCGCCTCGCGCGGGTGCCCGAACGCGTCGTGCACGCGAGCGCGCTGGCGTTCGCGCGCACCGAGCGCGTCGGCTGTCCCCTCGCCTCCGTCCGCGATCGGGAGCTCCTCCACCTGTGCGCCGCCACGGCGAAGGCCTTCGGCGAGGAGCCCGGCCGCCTCGCGCGCCGAGAGAACGCTTTTGAGGC